>Ga0126381_100001625_pt1 | contig 24010 bp, 20 predicted proteins | sample PanSoiMetPlot_28_FD_96465 | JGI IMG/M metagenome (GOLD analysis project Ga0126381, IMG submission 96465) | Tropical forest soil microbial communities from Panama - MetaG Plot_28 | ecosystem: Environmental > Terrestrial > Soil > Tropical forest > Bulk soil | place: Panama | collected 2016-02-17 | reverse complement strand
CGTTCGTGGCCGAGCGAGCCGTGCGCCACCTTCCAGCCCTGGTGCAGTTCGCCGATGAGGTTTTCTTTGGGCACTTTGACGTCGGTGAAGAAGACTTCGTTGAAGTCGGTGTCGTGCTGGCTGGTCATGGACGGGAAGGGGCGGCGGGTCACGCCGGGGGTGCTGGTGGGGATGAGCAGGGCGCTGATGCCCTTGTGCTTGGGTGCCTGGGGGTCGGTGCGGACGAAGGTGAGCAGGACGTCGGCGTGGTGGGCGCCGGAGGTCCAGACTTTCTGGCCGTTGACGGTGAAGTGGTCGTCGTGGATGGTGGCGCGGGTGCGCAGGCCGGCCAGGTCGGAGCCGGCTTCGGGTTCGCTCATGCCCAGGGCGGCGGTGATGTCGGCGCGCAGCAGCGGCACGGCCCAGTGCTGTTTTTGTTCGTGGGTGCCGAAGGACAAGATGGAGGCGGCGATGATGCCGACGCCCTGGGGGTTGAAGCTGTGGTAGATGCGCCGCCGGGATAGTTCTTCCTGGTGGGCCAGGACTTGGGGGAGGGTGGCGTTGCGGCCGCCGTAGGCCGGGGGGTTGGCTGGCAGCAGCCAGCCGGCGTCGAACAGGGTGCGCTGCCAGTGCCGTGCCCAGGCCGGGATGTCCGCGCTGGACTGGGGCCGTTCGGCGGCGGTGGCCGGGGCGGGCAGGTGCTCGTCGAGGAACGCGGCGAACTCGGCGCGGAACTTCTCGACCTCCGGGTCGTTGCCGAGCCTCATGCCGGCTGTGCCTCCATAAGCGGGGCCTCCGTAACCTGGCCTCTTAACGAACTGTGGCTTTCATGCGAGAATATCATTCTCCCAATTTGTAAGTAAGGGTCTCAGATTCAGAGGGCTACGCTGTCCGCGAAGAAGGGAGCGCCAGATGGCACGGATGGAACTGGGCGTGCGAGCGTGGGGCTGGCTGACCCGGCGCCAGGCGTCGGTGGCCAGCAAGAGCGAGGACCAGGTCATCGCCATGCAGCGGCGGAACATGCCCGACAACAAGGTGTCCGACTGGATCTTCGGCTCAACAGTGGTTGGCGCGCAGAAGGCCGACCGGACCATCCCCGGGCCCGATGGTGACATCCCCGTGCGCGTTTACCGCCCGATGGGCGCCGCCACGGACGCCCCGCGGCCGCTCATCGTCTACTACCACGGCGGCGGCTTCGTGTTCGGCTTCCTGCGCATGGGCGACTGGCTGTGCAGTTCCGTCGCCGCCCGGGTGGGCGCCGTCGTCGTCTCTGTGGACTACCGGCTGGCGCCAAAGCACCGGTTCCCCGCGGCCGTCGAGGACTGCTACGCGGCGCTGACGTGGACGGCGGCGAACGCCGCCGAGCTTGGCGGCACACCGGGCGGGCCGCTCGCCGTCATGGGGGAGAGCGCCGGCGGCACGCTCTCCGCGGTGATGTGCCTGCTCGCCCGCGACCGCGGCGGTCCCGCGATCAGCCACCAGGCGCTGATCTACCCGGCCACGGACATGACCGCGCCGCGGCCCGCCGCGCTCGCCAGCGCGCTGTTCCTGTCCGCCGGCGAGATGACCGCCTACCGCCGCATGTACCTCGGGCCGGACGGCGATCCCGCCAACCCCTTGGCGTCGCCGCTGCTCGCCAGCGACCACGCCGGCCTGCCCCCGGCGCTGATCCAGGTCGCCGAGCACGACCCGCTGCGCGAGGACGGCACGCGCTACGCGCAGGCACTGCGGGCCGCCGGCGTGCCAGTGCGGTACACCGAATACGTCGGCGTGCCGCACGGCTTCGTCAACTTCCCCGGGCTGTGCCGCAGCGCCGCCCAGGCGCTCGCCGAGATCTGCGCCGAGCAGTCGGCCGCGCTCGCGCCGGCCCCCGCGCGTAAAGAGCCAGCGCGTAAAGAGCCCGCCGCGTGAACCTGGCCAGCCACCTCATCCAGCGCGAACTGCGCCTCGACCCGCCGCTGACCAGGGACCTCGTCGTCCAGCGGGACCTGCGGGTGCCGATGCCCGACGGGGTGGCGCTGCTCGCCGACCGGTGGGCGCCGCGAACGGGCGGCGACGGGCTGCCGCTCGCCCTGCTGCGCTGCCCCTACGGCAGGGGAAAGCTGATCTCGATGGGCATGGTGCGGCCGCTGGCCGAGCGCGGTTTCCAGGTGCTGATGCAGAGCACCCGCGGCACGTTCGGCTCGGGCGGCACGTTCGACCCGATGCGCAACGAGCGCGCCGACGGCCTGGCCACCCTGGAGTGGGTGGTGAAACAGCCGTGGTTCGGCGACTCGATCGTGCTGGCCGGCCCCAGCTACCTGGGCTACGTGCAATGGGCGGTGGCCGACGCTCTGCCGCCTGAAGTCAAGGCCATTATCCCGAACGTGACCGAGGCGGCTCTGACCCTGGAGTTCCTGCGCCCGGACGGCTTCTCGCTCGAGACGCCGTTCGGCTGGGGCGTCATGGTCGAGCGCCAGGAGCGGCGCGGCGGCATGCTTCGCCAGCTCACCGCCGGCCGCCGGAACCTGCGGGCGATGGCCACGCTCCCGCTCGGCCGGGCCGATGTCGCTGCCCTCGGGCACCGCTCGCCGTACGTGCGGGACATCCTCGCGCACGACGCGACTGACCCGCACTGGGCGGCGCTTGACCACCGGGACCGGGTGGCTTCGGTGACCGTGCCGGTCAGCTCGATCGGCGGCTGGTACGACATCTTCCTGCCCGGCCAGCTGCGCGACTTCCAGGCGCTGCAGTCCGCCGGGCGCCAGGCGCGGCTGACGGTCGGGCCGTGGACGCACCTGTCCGGCGACGGCACGCCCATCCGCGAGGCGATCGAGTTCGGGCTGGCGTGCGCGCGCGGCGCCGAGCCGCCGCCGCGCGCGCCGGTGCGGCTATTCGTCATGGGCGAGGACGCCTGGCGGGACTTCCCGTCCTGGCCGCCGCCCGGCTACGAGCACCAGCGGTTCCACTTGCGGCCAGGCGGCGCGCTGGCCGCCGGCGAGCCCGGCGAGTCCGCTCCGGACCGGTACAGGTACGACCCGGCCGACCCGACGCCGGCCGCGGGCGGAGTGCGCATGGTCCCGCGGGGCAGCGGCCGCGTGGACAACACCGCGCTCGAGGCTCGCCCTGACGTGCTCACCTACACCACGGCGCCGCTGGAGGCCGACGCCGAGGTGGTGGGCGAGGTGAGCGCGCAGATCTGGTTCGGCTCAAGCCTGCCGCACGCCGACGTCTTCGTCCGGCTCTGCGACGTCGACCCGGCCGGCCGGTCCTGGAACGTGTGCGACGGCCTGACCAGCGTGTCCGACGCGGACGGCGACGAGCCAGGCCGCGTCGACGTCCGGCTGTGGCCGACCGCCCACCGCTTCAAGCGCGGGCACCGGATCCGGGTTCAGGTGTCAAGCGGCGCCTTCCCCCGCTACGCCCGCAACCACGGCACCGGCGAACCGCGCGCCACCGCCACCCGCCTGCTGGCCGCCGACCAGTCCGTGTACCACGACCCGGGCCGCCCGTCCGCGATCATCCTCCCGCTGCGCTCCTGGCCCATAAACCGCTAGAAAACGACCACTGCCCCTCAGCCTCACGGCGCTCTACGCTTGATTTGCGGCGGGCTGCCGCCGCGACAGGCCGTGCGCAGGGTGGTGCGCCTTGGGGGAATGGAACCGACCATGTTCAACGCAGTCCGGCACGTCAACCCCTCCCGCCGCCGCCTGCTCCGCCGTGTCGGCCTGGCCGGCCTGGCGGCGGGCGCGGTAGCCGCCGAGCAGCTCGCCAGGCCCGCCGCGGCCCGCGCCGCCAACGGCGACTCGCTCGTCATCGGGCAAGACAACACCGGCACCCTGCCGACGACGCTCGAGAACACGGGCAGCGGCGGCGGTCTCGATGTGACCGCCAGCATCGCTGGCGCGGTGGCTATCACCGGACAGAACCACACCACCGGCGCCAACGCCTATGGCGTATTGGGTTTCAGCGTCAACAACGCCGTCGGCGTGTACGGCTACAGCCAGAACAACTGGGGCGTGGCCGCGCACAGCACGAACACGACCGCGCTGCAGGCGCAGAGCATCAACGGCGTCGGCATCGTGGGTGTCAGCAACGTGGTGACCGCGATCTACGGGCAGAGCGGCGGCACGAACGGCTACGCGGAGACCAAGGACGCGATCCGCGGCTTCACCGACAGCTCAGCCGGGTCAGGGGTCAGGGGCGAGAACGTCAACGGCGGCACCGGCGTCACCGGCATCGCCACGAGCAAGGCCAAGGGCGGCGGCGGCACCGGGGTGCACGCCGCGGCGAGCGGGCTCGGAACGGCGCTGCGAGTCGACGGGCGCGCGGCGTTCTCCCGCTCCGGCGAGGTCGTGATCAAGTCGCCGAGCGCGTCGGCGACGGTCACCGTCCCAGGCGGCCTCTCGTCGACGTCGCTCGTCCTGGCGGTGCTGCAGACGGCCATTACCGGCGTGTTCGTCACCAGCGCGGTGCCGAATCCCTCGACAGGCAAAGTGACGATCCACCTCAGCAAGGCGCCGGGCACCGGCAAGGGGGGCGGCACCGCGAAGGTGGCCTGGTTCGTCGTCAACTGACGGCGTTCGCGAGGGCGTGAAGGCGCGTGCCGGGTTCGGCGGAGTATCTGCGTGACCTTTCCACCTGAGGGTGCCCGATCAGACGAGGCCCTGCTCGCGGACTCGCTGCGCCGCCCGGAGGCGTTCGGCGAGCTGTACTCACGGTACTTTCCGCGGGTCTGGCGGTACCTGGCCGGCCGGCTCGGCCCAGACGTGGCCGACGACCTGGCCGCCGAAGTGTTCCTCGACGCGTTCCGGCGGCGGGGCAGGTTCGATCCCGCCATCGGGACCGTCCGTCCCTGGCTGTACGGCATCGCCACCAACCTGGTCGCCCGGCACCACCGGGCCGAGGCACGCTGGTACGCGGCCCTCGCCCGGGCCGGAGCCGACCCGGTCGCGGCGAACGGGATCGCGCTCAGCGCGGAGGACGAGATCGCGGACCGTATCGCCGCCTGGCAGGCCCGCCCCGCCCTGGCCGCGGCCCTGGCGCGGCTGCCCGACCGGGACCGCGACGTGCTGCTGCTCACCGCGCTCGGCGAGCTGAGCTACGCCGAAGTCGCGTTCGCCCTCGCGGTTCCCGAGGGGACCGTGGGATCGCGGCTGCACCGCGCCCGCAGGAAGATCATCGCCGAGTTCGGTCAGGCCCGGCCCGCCGCTCACTACGACTTGCGAGGGAACTAGCGATGCCGACGTTGGATGATCTCGAACTGGTCCGGCGGGCACTCGACGTGCCGGGGCCGCGCGCCGACGTCATCGCCGCCGGACGTGACCGGCTGGACGCGCTCGCCGCCGGACAGGCCCGCGCGCTGGCGGCCGGACCGGCAAGGCGTAGGCGGCGCCTGCGCGTGGGTGCCGCGCTGGCCTGCGGCGCGGCGGGCGCCGCTGCCGCTATCGCCGCGACGCTGGTGGTCGCTCACCCGCATACGGGGACCGGCGGCACAGGCGAGGCGGTGACATCAGCTCGGCCGAAGCAGCCCGCGCCCGCGGGCTCCGTGCAGCAGGCGATTCTGACCGCGGCGGGCTCCGTCAGCGGCGACATCATGCAGATCACGGAGACGACGTCCGGCGGACCGGACGGCGTCGGGGACGGCGTGATCCGGTACCTGTCCTGGCCGGCCCGGCCGGCCTTCGGTCAGCGGGTCCGGGTCTTGTCCCTGCGCGGCGCCCTGCGCGTCGAGGAAACGTACGCCCAGCCGTCGCAGTCCGCCAGCACGGTCATGAGGATGGGCACGGCTCTGGTCATCAACACCAGCGCGAAGACCTGGTCCCGGGTTCTCGACCGGCTTACGCCGAGCACACCGGAGATGATCTCGCTCTTCCTGCTGGACAAGAGCAGCATCCTCAAGTTCCAGGTGCTGAACGCGCACGCCACGCTCGACGGCCGGGCCGTGATCGAGCTCAGCGTGCCCGCCGCAGGCCAGTTGCGGGTCCTGGCCTGGGTGGACGCGCGGACCTACCTGCCGCTGCGCATGGTCAAGCTGCACTGGGCCAACAACCCCGCCAGCAGGAAGCAGTACGACTTCGCGTTCCTCCCGCCGACTCCCGCCAGCCGGGCGGCGCTCACCGCCGCCGTCCCGCCCGGCTACCGCCACACGCCCGGGTGAACCACGCCAGCGCGGGATACGTGCAAAAAGGTGATGGGGACGGCCCGTCGCCGCGCCGGTGACCAGCGCCGCGCGGCCGGCCCAGGTCCCCGGCCGCGCGGCGCTCAGCCGACGCTCTTGTCATCCCGCCAGGCTCCATAGGTAGGTGGCGCCGTTCTGGTCGGCGACGGCGAGCTGCGTGCCCTCCAGGTTGAACGCCAGCGAGACCACACCGCGGCCGCCCGGGTCGTGGATCGTGCCGAGCGACGCGCCGGTCCGCACGTTCCAGAAGTGGACGGCGTTGCCGGCACCCGCGGTGGCGAGCAGCTGGCCGACCTCGCCGATCGCGATCGCGTGCACGCTGCCGCTCGGGTCGCGGACCGAGCGCAGCCTCGTCCCGGTGGATGAGTCCCACACGTACGCGCGGCCGTCACGGTTGCCGGTTACCAAGTTGCCGCCGTAGAAGCTGAACACCGAGCAGGCGACAACCGACCGGTCCGGCGGCACAAGCACGTGCCTGCTGGTGCGGGTGTTCGCGTCCCACAGGTAGGTCCGCCCGCTGTCGTCGCTCGCGGCCACGGTCTTCGCGTCCGCGCTCAGCGCGACGGAGGTGAGGTCCGCGCCATTATCGGGGTTGATCAGCACCTCCGATGGCGTGCTCTCATCTCCCACCCATACGTCCGCCCCCGTCCGCGCGCTGTCCCTGGCGACCATGGTCAGCCCGGCGTTGGCGAACGATCCGGGGTAGATCCTGTCGTTGGCTGGCAAGGTGGCGGGCGTCGCCGCTTCCCTGAAGATGTACGTGACCCCGCCGCTGTCCTCCGCGGCCAGGGTGTTTCCGTCCGGGCTGAACGCCGCCCGCAGGAAAACAGCACCGCGCGGCGCCGCCACCTCGGAGGTCTCGCCGTGCTCCGTCACATCCCAGGTGTACGCCGTGCCGTTCGTTCCGACGGTGATAAGGCTGCCGTCCGAGCGGAACGCGGCGGTCACGGTCGCCACCAGACCCGGGTTGGTGAACTTCGCGGGCTTGCCGGTCACCGCGCTGCTTTCGGCTGCCCTACCGCTGGGTCTTTTCGGCGGGGTGCTGTGCCGCGAGCCGACCTGGGCGCTGGCCCGGCCGGCCGGGGTGCTGCCGGAGATCTGCCGCGGCTTGTCGGACCCGGGGCGGAGCACGAGCGCCACGACCACCGCCGCGGTGGCCAGCAAGGCGACCGCGGCGGCGGCGGCCAGCGCGCCGCGACGTCGACCTCCGGGTCCGACTGGCAGGCGCTGCGTGGCCATCGGAGTGCCGGCCGGCGCCGTGCCCGCGGCGGGCACGCGCATCCCGGTGTACGGGCCGACGCCGAGCGCCGCGCGCAGGTCGCCGGCGAACGCGCCGCAGCTTGGGTACCTGGCGGCCGGATCCTTGGCAAGCGCCCGGCCGAGCACATGATCGACGGCGGGGGACAGGTCGAAGCGGCGCGCGACCACCGATGGGGGCAGGTCGTTCACGTGTGCCCAGAGCACGGCCAGCGGTTCATCGCGGGCGAACGGCGGCACCCCGGTCAGCATCGTGTACGCCGCGCAGGCCAGCGCGTACTGGTCTGTCTGGGGGTATGCCCGTCCGCTTGAGATCTGCTCGGGTGCGGCGTAATCGGCCGTGCCGAGGAACTGCCCGGTCCCCGTCAGCCCCGCCACGGACGCGGCCCCCTTGGCGAGCCCGAAGTCCGACAGGTACGGGTGGTCGGGCCGCCCCGGGCTCGTGTCGACGAGCACGTTAGCGGGCTTCACGTCACGGTGCACGAGCCCGGCCGCGTGCGCCGCGTCAAGCGCCGAAGCGACCGGGGACAGCAAGAACGCGGCGCGCTCGACCGGCAGCGGTCCCTCCCGCTGCATCACCGAACGCAGGTCGCCGCCGGACACGTACCGCATCGCGAGGTACAAGATCCCGTCGGCGTCGCCGGCCCCGTACACGGGAATGATGTGCGGATGGTCGACCGCCGCGGCGGCGCGCGACTCCCGGATGAACCGCTCGCGGAACTCGTCGTCCCCGGCCAGCGCCGGCGGCAGGACCTTCAGCGCGACAGTCCGGCCCAGCCGCTGGTCCGTGGCCCGGTACACCACGGCCATCCCGCCGGCTCCGATCCGCGTGTCCAGCCGGTACCCGGCCACCACCGCTCCCGGGTTGAACCCGGCGAGCAGCCGTCGTGCGCGCCCGGACGCCGACTCGCCCACCTCCGCGCACCTCCCGTCAAGACCGGCCGTAACGCCCCAATAGTGGCACAGTCGCCCCTCGTTCTCGTGCCGGATGGATGCCGGGATAGCTTTTGTGGCGTGGGCGCCGGGCGCCAGCGATCAGTCCACGCCCGGCACGACGTCCAAGAGTGAGCAAGCATGCCTACGGGAGGGAAGACGCGCATGGACTGGAAGCTGGAGCTGGTCATGGTTCCTGTCGCCGACATGGACGGGGCCAAGGACTTCTACGCGGGAACGCTCGGCTGGAAGCTGATCTCCGATTTTTCCGCGGGGGAGGAGTTCCGGGTAATTCAGGTTCTGCCGCCTGGTTCGGCGTGCGCGATCGCGATGATGCACAACCCGGCCGCGGCCGGGTCGGTGCAGGGGCTGCACCTGGTGGTCAGCGACATCGAGACGGCCCGTGCGGAGCTGGTGAGCCGTGGGGTGGCGGCCAGCGAACTGTTCCACTTCGCGGACGGCGCGCAGGTCGCCGGCGCGCACCCGGAGCGCGGCGACTACGGCACGTACCTGTCCTTCACCGACCCGGAAGGCACCGGCTGGATGGTCCAGGAGGTCGGCCACCAGGGCTAGGCGAGTATAAAGGAGCGCGTGACGCAGACCCGGCCCGAAAGCGGTCCTGAGCCGTTCACCGTCCACGCCTCCACCGAGGCGCTCGCGGACCTGCGCGCCAGGCTGCGGGCCACGCGCTGGCCAGACGCACCGCAGGACGCCGGGTGGTCGCTCGGCACGGACCTCGCCTACCTCCGCGACCTGGTCGGCTACTGGGCCGACGGCTTTGACTGGGCAGCCCAGGAGAAGGCGCTGTCCGAATTCCCGCGCTTGCGGGCCCGGCTCGACGGGCTCGGCATTCACTACGTGCACGCCCGGGCCGTCAACCCGGCTGGCCCGGCGCTGCCGCTGGTGCTCTGCCATGGCTGGCCGGACTCGTTCTGGCGCTACACGAAGGTCATCGCGCTGCTGACCGACCCAGAGGCACACGGCGCCGACCCCGCCGACGCGTTCGACGTGGTCGTGCCCGACATGCCCGGCTACGGGTACTCCGACCGCCCGGCCGGCCCGGCGCTCGACTCGATCGCCGTCGCTGGCCTGTGGGCCCGGCTGCTTGACGGCCTCGGCTACGAGCGGTTCGGCGCGGCAGGTGGGGACATCGGCGCCGGCGTGAGCAACTTCCTCGCGCTGAACTACCCGCAGCGGGTCATGGCCGTCCACCGGATGGACGCGGGGCTGCCGGCGTACTTGGGCGACCCCGCCGACCTGACGCCGCAGGAGCGCGCCTGGATGGCGGACATGGCGGCCTGGGCCGCGGCCGAGGGCGCCTATATGGCGATGCACCGCACCAAGCCGCAGACAGCGGCGGTCGGGCTCACCGACTCCCCGGCAGGGCTCGCCGCGTGGATCGTCGAGAAGATGCGGGCGTGGAGCGATTGCGGCGGCGACATCTCACGGTCCTTCACGATGGACGAGATCCTCACCAACGTCACGATCTACTGGCTCACGCAGACCATCGGCCCGGCCATGCGCATGTACCGCGCGAACGCCGAGATCCCGCTCGCGCAGCAGGCCCGCCGGGTCGAGGTTCCCTCCGGCTTCACGCAGTTCCCCGCCAACATCGCCCAGGTGCCGCGGACGTGGCTGGAGCGCACCACCAACCTCGTGCGGTTCACGCAGGCCCCGCGCGGCGGGCACTTCGCGCCGTTCGAAGAACCCGAGTTCTACGCGGCGGAACTGCGCGCCTTCTTCCGCCCCTACCGGGCCTGATTCCGCCGTGCGCGCGCGAGTGCTGCTTGTGTCGGGGAGCACGCGGAACGGCTCGGGGAACACCGCCGCGCTTGCCACGATGGCGGCGATGGCGCCCGACGGTGTGCGGGCGGTGATGTACAACGGCCTGGCCAGGCTGCCCACGTTCAATCCCGATCACGACGGCGACCTGCTCCCCGGTGCCGCCGCGAGGCTGCGGCGGCAGATCGGGGCGGCGGACGCGGTGCTGTTCTGCACCCCCGAATACGCCGGGAACCTGCCAGGGGCCTTCAAGAACCTTCTTGACTGGACGGTGGGCGGCGGCGAGATGTACGGCAAGCCTGTCGCCTGGCTCAACGTCGCGCCCGGCGGACGCGGGACGGGCGCCGTCGACGCGCTCGCGGGCGTGCTCGGCTACGTCGGCGCGGTCGTCGTCTGGGCGGCCTGCCTTGACGTCCCGGTTGACCGGGCGGCGATCGGACCCGACGGCCTGGTGACCGGCCCGGCTTTCGCCGATGCCGCCGCCGAGGTCTGGGCCGCGCTCCTCAGTGCCGCACACCCCGACTGAGCCGGCCGGGCCCGTCATCCGTAAAAGTAGTATGACGGGTCGGGGCGGGCATGCCGCACGGCGGTGAGAAGCTCCCGCTGAGCGAGCGGGTCTTCTACGGCTTCACCGCGGTGTCGCAGTGGGCGATGCGCAACAACAGGAGAATGCGCGGACGGGGCTGCGCGAACCCCCTGTCCTGCCTCACGACCTTGATCTTCCTCATCGTCGTGGTGGTGTGCCCGGTGTTCATCCTGCCGATGATGCTGGCCCGGTTCGCGTCGATGGGGCTAGCGGGGCTGCGGTACGGGGCGTCGGTCGACGTCACCACGGGCGATGAGGCCAGGTGGGGCCACGGCACGCTGCAGCCTGTTCCCGATCCCGCGCGGATCAACGCCGGGGCGGTGGCCATCGCGCGCGCGGACCCGGGGTTCCGCGCGCACGCCCTGACGGACTGGGCATACGCGGCCAGCATGCTGATCTGCCAGAGCCTGGTGTCCGGCGACGCGACCTGCACGCGGACGTTCATGTCGAACGGCATGTACCGCGCCCACCAGGCGCTGCTCGAACTGCGGACCGGCGCGGACGTGTCGTTCGAGGGTTCCTGGCGGACCATTGACGCCTACGTCGTCGAGGCCATCAGGACGGCGCTGGTCGAGGAGGTGCGGGTCCGCGTCACCTGCCACGGCTGGCGCCTGGAACGGCACCAGCCAACAGGCGCCACGCTGCGCGGCGGACCCGGCGAGACCAACTGGTCGGAGGACCTGACCTTCGCCCGCTCCACCGGAACGATCACGCCGCCCGGCGGCGGCCTGCCGGCCAGCCGCTGCCCGTCCTGCGGCGCGCACCTCGACCTCAACGCCGACGGAGCGTGCCGCTACTGCAAGGGCATCGTCACCGCGGGCCGTCACGACTGGGTGCTGGTCTCCTGGCAGCGTGAGGCATGGTAGGCGTGCTCGCCGCAGGCCCGAGCCCCGTCGGTGCGGCGTTCGGGATCATCTGGCTCATCGTCATCGCGAGCTGGGGCCTGCTCTTCGCGGTGCTCATCGGCGTGCTGATCACCGTGACCATGCTGCGCGCCAAGCGCAAGCGCGAGCTGCGCGCGGCGCCGGCGGCCCCGGCCGCGGACCCGAACCTGCCCACCCGGCTCGCCGACATCAGGCGCGCCGATCCTGACTTCGACGAGCAGTTGCTGCTCGAGGCGGCGCAGATGGCCTGCCTGGTCGCGTTCGCGATGATGTCGACAGGCGACGAGCAGCTCATCCGCCAGATGACCGCCCCGCCGTTCTGGTCGACGTTCTACGGCAAGTACCTGACGATGTCCGCCCGCGACGCGCGACGGCAGCGCGGCAGGAGCATAGACCCCGAGTTCCCGTCCAGCCGCCAGATGCGGATCCCGGTCGACTACCAGGCGACCGCCCCCGAGCTGATTAGCCTGGAGCGCGGCCCGCAGCAGTCCGCCCGCGTGCGCATCTCGTTCAACCAGTTGCGCGTCATGATGATCCCGGGAGCCGCCAGCACGACCGCCATGGCGTCCGCCAAGAGCCTGGGCGAGCTTGCCTCCTCGTTCGGCGGCGCGGTTGGCGAGCGCCTCGCCGAATCGGGCAATCCGGCGCAGCGGCGGGCGGGGGTGTCCTGGGTGTCGTGGGCGGGACAGTACGACCTCGTCTTCGTCCGGCCGGGGACGGCGCTGACCGATCCCGGTGCGGCGGTGGCCACCAGGACCTGCACCCGCTGCGGGGCGACCTACCGGTCCGAGCTTGACACCGCGTGCGGCAACTGCCACGCGCAGCGCCCGCTGGCCTGGGGGGAGTGGCGGCTCGCCGACCTTACGCCGGTCACCTGACGGGCTGAGGTCGAGTAAAGAACATTTGACTTCATGTCTGTCTGGCTTTACATTGGTCATTGTTAAAGATTCTTGACATGGCCGGTGGTGAACAACGGTGTCGTACGAAGAGAAGGGCACCTGGGTATACCTGGTGACCAGCGCGGTCGCCTACGCGGTTTACGTCGCGATCGTGCTCGGGCAGGCGCTGCGCATGCCAGTGGCCCACGTGTCATACGTGCCAGTGCTGCTGTGGACGGCCGGCGCCTCGATTGTCGCTTCCACGGTCTTGCGGACCCTGGTAGAGACCGCCGCGCCGAGCGACAGCCGCCGCGGCGACGTGCGCGACAAGGAGATCTCCCGGTTCGGCGAGCACGCCAGCCGCTGGTTCGTTGTCGCCGGCGCGGCGGCGGGACTTGCCATGGCGATGGCGCGGTGGGACTACTTCTGGATCGCCAACGTCATCTACCTGGGGTTCGTCCTATGGGCAGTGGCTGGATCCGCGGTGAAGCTCGCCGCCTACCGACGGGGCATGTAGAGCGGTGGCCAAGAGCAAGCCGACCAGGCTCACGAACTCGATACGGGCGCTGCGCTTCGCCCGCGGCGAGATGACGCAGGCGCAGCTCGCCGAGCGCATCGGTGTGACCAGGCAGACGGTCATCGCCATCGAGCAGGGCCGCTATTCGCCGTCGCTCGAGATGGCCTTCCAGATAGCCCACGTGTTCAAGGTGCCGCTCGATGAGGTGTTCCAGTATCCCGACGGCGAAGGAGACACTTAATGAAAGCCGCCGTGTACAGGAGGTATGGCTCCGCCGACGTGGTGACCGTCGACGACCTGCCCAGGCCAGTTCCCACCGGCGATGAGGTGCTCGTCCGGATCCACGCGGCCACGGTAGGCGTGGTGGACAGCCTGGCCCGGCAGGGAGCCCCGCGCTACGCCAGGGTCGCCTTCGGCATGCTGCGGCCGAAGTTCGCCGTTCTCGGCTCAGACTTCGCCGGGCAGGTCGAGGCCGTCGGGCCGGCGGTCACCCGGTTCGCGGTCGGCGACCAGGTGTTCGGCACCACGGCGCCCAAGTTCGGCGCCCACGCGGAGTACGTCTGCCTGCCGCAGACCGCGGCGGTGGAGCCGAAGCCGACAGGCCTGACCTACGCCCAGGCGGCCGCGGTCGCCGACGCCACGGCGCTGTGCTACCTGCGCGACAAGGCCAGGCTCGGCCGCGGGCAGGCCATCGTGATCAACGGCGCGTCGGGGGCGGTCGGCAGTGCCGCCGTTCAGCTCGCCAGGCACTTCGGCGCGACGGTGACCGGGGTATGCGGCGGCGCGCATGCCGCCCTTGTGGCAGCACTCGGCGCCGACGATGTCATCGACTACGCCACGTCCGATTTCACCCGCGGCGGGCGCAGGTATGACGTTATCTTCGACGCGGCCGGCAAGAGCTCGTTCACCCGCTGCCGCGCGGCGCTTAACCCGGGCGGCGTGTACCTGACCACGGCGGTCTCCCCGGCGATCATCGCGCAGGCGGCCTGGACGTCACGGCTCACGCACGCACGGAAGGCGATGATCGCGTTCACCGGGCTGAGGGACCCCGCCGAGAAGCGCGCGGACCTGCGGCTCATCACCGAACTGTGCGCGGCGTCGGAGCTCACGCCAGTCATCGAAGCGTGCTACCCGCTGCGCCGGATTGCCGACGCCTACCGCCGCGTCGACGCCGGCCACAAGAAAGGCAACGTCATCGTCACGATGACCGATGCCGACCGGGGTTAGCCCGCGCGGGTCGATGCGGCTGCCTGGCCCGTGCGGGCATCGTGGCCTTGTTACGCCATGAACGCGAGAGAAAACGCGGTAAAGGAGAGCAAGCCATGCCGTATGTCACCGTCGGTGAAGAGAATTCGGCGCCGGTCGCGATCTACTACGAGGACCACGGCTCGGGAAGCCCCGTCGTGCTGATCCACGGGTTCCCGCTGAACGGGCGTGCGTGGGAGAGACAGGAACGGGCGCTGATCGCCGCCGGGCACCGGGTCATCACCTACGACCGGCGCGGCTTCGGCATGTCGGGCAAACCAGCCACCGGCTACGACTATGACACGTTCGCCGCCGACCTCGATCACCTCGTCAGGGCCCTTGACCTGCGCGACTTCGACATCGCCGGACATTCCATGGGCGGCGGCGAGATCGCACGTTACCTCGGGAAATACGGCTCACAGCGGGTACGCAAGGCGACCATCATCTCCGGTATCCCGCCGTACCTGCTGCAGACGCCGCAAACACCGCAGGGCGTACCGCAAGAGGTCTTCGACCAGATCGCGGCGGCGCTGGCCGCCGACAGGTTCGCCTTCTTCACGGCGTGGAACAAGAACTTCTACAACCTCGACGACATGAACGAGGCGAGCCGGATCAGCCCTGAGGCCGTCCAGGACGCGTGGAACACCGCCGTCATGGCGTCCCCGGCCGCGGTCGTCGCCTGCCCGGCCACGTGGTACACCGACTTCCGCGCCGACCTGCCGAAGATCGACATCCCGGTGCTCGTGATGCACGGCACGCACGACCGTGTCCTGCCGATCGAGGCCTGCGGGCCGCGCACACACGAGCTCATCAGGGGCAGTGAGTACGTCCAGATCGACGGGGCGTCGCACGGGCTGTGCTGGACGCACGCCGACGAGGTCAACGCCGAGCTGCTGCGGTTCTTCAAATAGCGGGACCTGGCCCGGCCGGCGAGGTAAGGCGCTGTTCGAGCAGGGCACGCTCGGCCGGGTTGGCGGTCAGGCCGAGCGCCTGCTCGTCGGCGTGCCGTGCCTGTCCGGGACGGCCGAGCTCGCGCAGCAGCTGCGCGCGCGTGGCGTGGAACAGGTGGTAGGAGTCCAGCGTGCCGCCCAGTTCGTCGAGGCTGGCCAGGGCCGCGGCGGGCCCGGCGACCTGGCCAAGTGCGATCGCCCGGTGCAGGACGACCACCGGCGACGGCAGGTGCACGAGCAGCGCGTCGTACAGCAGCAATATCTGCGGCCAGTCGGTCTGCGCCGAGCTCGGCGCCTCGGCGTGGCAGGCCACGATCGCCGCCTGGATCTGATACGGCCCGGGCTTGCGCAGCCGGGCGGCGCGCGCCAGCAGGCCGGCCGCCGCGTCGATCGCCGCGTGATCCCACAGCGCGCGGTCCTGGTCGGCGAGCAGCACCAGTCGCTGCGCGGCGTCGAAGCGGGCCCTGGCCCGCGCCCGGTGCAGCCGGATCAGCGCGAGCAGGCCAAGGACCTCAGGTTCCGCGGGCATCAGCCGCGCCAGCAAGCTGGCCAGCCACTCGGCGTCATCGGTCAGGTCGCGCTGCTGCGGCTCGGCGCCGCCGCTGGTCAGATAGCCCTCGTTGAACAGCAGGTAGATCACGGACAGCACCGCCGCCAGCCGCGGCGCGAGCTGGTCGGCGTCGGGGACCCGGTACGGTATCCCCGCCGCGCCGATCTTGCGCCGGGCGCGGGTGACCCGCTGCACGATCGCCTGCTCGGACACCAGGAACGCGCAGGCGATCTGCCTGGTCGACAGGCCGCAGACGGTGCGCAGCGTCAGCGCCACCTGCGCCTGCGCGGACAGCGCCGGGTGGCAGCAGGTGAACAGCAGCGCCAGCCGGTCGTCCGGGTCCGGGTCTGGGGGCGGCGCGGCCGCCAGCAGCGCCAGCTTGGCCCGGTACCGCGCGTCCCGCCGCACGACGTCGACCGCCCGGCGCCGGGCGGCCGTCCACAGCCAGCCCGACGGGCTGGCTGGAATGCCGTCGGCCCGCCACCGCTCCCACGCCACGAGCAGGCAGTCCTGGACGACCTCCTCGGCCAGCGTGAAGTCGCCGAGCACCCGGACCAGCGACGCCGCGAGCCGGCCGGCTTCCTCGCGGAAGACCTCGGCGAGCGCTTGCTCGGTGGCGGCTACCGTGACGTCACAAGCGGGCGGATCTCCACCGTGCCGCGCCCCGGCCATGTCTTCGCCATCCCCAATGCCTCGTCCAGGTCGGCGACCTCGATCTCCGCGTATCCGCCGATCTGCTCCTTGCCTTCAAGGAACGGGCCGTCGGTGACCACGGCGCCGTCCCCGCCGTCCGCGGCAGGCCGCACCGAGGTGGCGGTCTGCGGCCCCTGCAGCTGGCCGGTCGAACCGATCCTGCCGCGGTTCTCCGCGAACCAGCGCCCTACCAGGGCATACCGCTCCTTCAGCTCGTCCGCCGTCAGCGCGGCGAACGCCATGGCATCCTCGTCGTTACCGCAGAACATCAGCAAGTACTTCATGCCGGCCTCCCTGGCCACCGTAGCGGTCTGTTCCAGTCTTAGGACTGTCTTCAGCCATAGGACGAACAGGGAGGCCGCCAACTCGACAACACCCGGCGACGAACTCGAGAGCCGCCGGCGAAGGCGATTACCTTGCGTGGCTTCTTGACGCGCGTGCGCAACGGCGAGAGGCTCAAAGTCGCATGTCCCTGCCCGCCGTGGTGACGACGATGGAGTCTTAGCGATGGTTCGTGGACGAGTGTTCGGCATCCTGATCACCGGCGCGGCCCTGCTGGCCGGCCTGGCGATCGCGGCACCGCAGGCGCCCGCCGCCACGAGGGCCAGCGGGCCGGACGTGACCGCGCCCGGCGCGCCAGGCGCCGCGTCCTACTTCGACCTGGCCAGGAAGGACTGCGTCGGCACGGCGGCTGATCGCGGATCCAGGGTGTGGTACACGGTGGCCGGCGGGGTGCTCTCCGACGTCTACGAGCCGACGATCGACAACACCGACGTAAGCACGCTGCAGTACGTGGTGACCGACGGCGCCACGTTCACCGACCTGCAGACCCGCGACATGACCTACACGGTCGCGGCCGACCGCAGCGGCATGTCCTGCACCGTCACCGCCACCGACACCGCGCACGGCTTCCGGCTGGTCACCACGTACATCACCGACCCGGCCAGCGACACGGTGCTGATGCACACGACGCTGAAGGCGCTGCCCGGTTCCGGCACCAAGCTGAAAGACCTGCGCCTGTACGCGCGGCTCGACGCCCACGTCAACGGCAACGGCGGCGGCGGCAGCCAGAACGCCGGCGCGAACTCCGGCGTGGTCGACACCTCCGCCGGCGCGCCGGTGCCGGTGATCTTCAGCACGAACACCGTCACCAACGCCGTCAACAGGAACTACGCGGTGCCGACCTACATGGCCCTGGCGGCCAGCGCACCAGCGGGGACAGCGAGTGTCGGCTACGCGGGCACCGCCAGCGACGGCCTCACCCAGCTGGACACCGCGCACACCCTGACCGCTTACGATTCCGCGCCCGACGGCCACATCGTGGCCACCGCGGACGTGACACCCGGCCACGGCCACTCGGTGACGCTGGCGCTCGGCTTCGGCCGGACCCAGGCGCAGTCGGTCTCCGTCGCCGAGCAATCCCTGCGCCACCCGTTCAGCCAGGTCATGTCCCGGTACCGCCTCGGCTGGAAGACGTACGACAACGGACTGCGGCGGCCGGACGCCGGCTTTGACCGCTCCTATTACCTGTCGGCCAACGTGCTGAAGGCGAGCGAGGACAAGACCTTCCCAGGCGCGATCGTGGCGTCCCTGGCCAGCCCGTGGGGTCAGTCGGTGCCAGCCGGGGTGCTCGCCAACGGCGCGCCGTCCTACTTCGGCTCCTACCGGGAGGTGTTCGCCAGGGACCTGTACGAGGCATACACCGGCCTGCTAGCCGACGGGGACGTCGCCACGGCGCGGGCGGCGACCCTGTTCCTCTTCGACCGCCAGCAGCTCCCGTCGGGGGCGATGCCGCGCAACTCGCTGCTGAACGGCATGGCCGCCCCGGACACCGGCGGCACCCAGCTCGACGAGGCCGCCTACCCGATCCTGATGGCGTACCTGGCCGGACTCGGCGGTGACAGCGCGCTCTGGACGGACCACATCCGCCCGGCCGCTGACTTCCTCGTCGCCAACGGGCCGTCCTCAGGCGTGGAGCGCTGGGAGGAGCAGACCGGCTATTCGCCGTCCACGATCGCGGCCGAGATCGCCGGGCTGACCGCCGCGTCCGCCATCGCCGCCCGGCACGGGGACAAGGCGCGCGCGAACCTCTACCAGGCCACCGCCGACGACTTCCTGCGCAACATCAAGTCCTGGACGGTAACGACGTCCGGCACGTACGCGCCGAGCTACTTCATCAGGCTGTCCAAGACCGGCGACCCCAACGCGGCGATCAGCTACAACCTCGGCAACGGCGGCCCCACCCTGGACCAGCGCGACGTGGTCGACGGCGGCTTCCAGGAACTGGTCCGGCTCGGCGAGCTGCCGGTCACCGACACCGACGTGCGGGCCTCCCTCGCGGTGCTCGACAGCCACATCTCGGTCGACACGCCGAGCGGCACCGGCTACTACCGATACGGCAACTCCGCGGCCAGCGGCAGCGCGGACGGGTACGGCGACTGCTACCAGCCGAGCCAGACCACGTGCTCCACCCCAGGCGCGCCGTGGGCGCCGACCGACACCGGCACCGGGCACCTGTGGCCGAACCTGTCAGGGGAGCGGGCCGAGTCCGACCTCGCCGCGGGCGACGCCGGCGGCGCGCGGTCGCTGCTCCAGGCGATGATCGGCTTCTCGTCGGGTGTCGGACTCGTGCCAGAGCAGGCATGGGAGAACCCCGACCTGCCGGCCTCGCCGTTCGGCAGCGACCCGGCGACCGCGTCGATCGGGTTCACCGACGGCAAGGCGGCCGGGTCCGCGTCGCCGCTGACCTGGGCCCAGGCCCAGGAACTCCGGCTGATCCTGTCGCTGGGCGCCGGCGCCAACGTGGACACCCCGGCGATCACCACCGCGCGGTACGTGACAAGCGGGCCGCCAGGCTCGCTGCCGGTGAGCATCTCCGCCCCGGCCGACGGCAGCACGCTCGCCGTCTCCGCCACCGCGGTGACCGGGACGACCACGCCGGGATCGGCCGTGACGATCGAGGCGGCCGACACCACGACGGGGACGCCGGCCGCGGTGGCCAGCACGACGGCGGGGGCCGACGGATCCTACTCCGCGATGGTGCCGGTCAGCTTCGGCACCAACGTGATCACCGTCTCGGCCACCGCCAAGGGCGGGCGCAGCACGGGGTACGCCCAGGTGCACGTCACCAACGAGGGCGGCGGCACCACCGTGCTCGACGTGACCGACCCGGCCGGGGACGACAACGGGCCGGGCACCTACCAGTACCCGACCGCGTCCGACTTCGCGCCTGGCTCGTTCGACCTGACCCGGTTCCAGGTGCTCAGCGACGGCACGTTCGCGTACCTGCGGGTCACGCTGCGCACGCTCACCCCGACCTTCGGGGTGCTCGACGGGGCCCAGCTTCTCGATGTCTACGTGCACGTGCCTGGCGCCTCGCCCACCTCCACCGCGGCCGCGTTCGCGTCCCGCAACTACTCGATCGCGCCGCCGGGCGCGTGGAGCCAGCGTGTCGAAGTGCAGGGGTTCGCGCCGGCCGTGTGGGTGAACGCGGCCGGCGGCACCCAGGGCACCGCGAGCGCGCTTGCCGTGCAGTCGGACCGGACGATCACGGTGGCGCTGCCCGAGGCCCAGTTCGGCGTCCCGGCGTCCGGGTGGGGTTTCACCGTGGTGCTGACCGGCCAGGACGGCTTCAGCTCCGATCAGGCGCGCGGCTTCACCGCGACACCCGGGTCGTTCTCGTTCGGGGTGTGCGCGCCGGGCGGGACCGCGCCGGTCTGCACGTTCGACCCGAACGGCGTGCCCAAGGCCATGGACGTGATCACGCCCGCGGGAACAGACCAGGCCACCGAACTCGACCCCACCATGGGTTCGGTGGACATCCAGCCCGTCTTCGTTCCGTAGCCCAGCCTCAGTAGGAGTAGGCCCAGGTCACGCCGAAGGCGTTGGCGGAGGGGTTAAGACCGCTCGTGCTGGCGAGGGCGTTGCCATCGTTGCCGACGATGATGATCTGTTCGCAGGGAAACGACTTGATGCTGCCGACGGTCTTGCCCGAGGTGACCCTGGCGTTTGCCAGACGCCAAATGCCGAAGGCGGGCCAGGGCCATGTGCCGCGTGCACCGCCGGGTGTCTCGGCGATCCACTCGGCGCTGGCGTTGGAGCAGGTCGACCCGAACGGGCACGGCTGCGTTGTCGCGAGGCTATTCGCCGGGTGCGTGCTATCGGTCACGACAAGCCGGTATCCGGCGCTGGTAGAGGTCACGGAGGCGATGATGTGGTCGCCCGGCGCGACAGTCGTTCCCACCACGATGGCGGCATTCGGGAACATCTCATACCAGGAGTAGTAGTAGGCGACGCCCTGGTAGCACCACGCGAAGGTGCCGTCCTGCTCGACGGTATTTGAGGTGAAGCCGTCGAGGCCGACCCAGAATCCGCCCAGCCTGTCTTCGGTGGCGATGCAGGTCACCCTGGGTACCACCCAGGTAGCGGAGACGGCCGAGTAGGTGCCGCCGGTGCTGTTGTCGTCGACGTAGCCAGACCAGTTGCCTGACTGCTCGATGGTGACGTTGCGGACTCTGCTTTCGTGCCCGCCCGGCATGCGCTGGAACGGGAGCGGGCCGCGGGCGCGGAATGCGTGCCGCAGCGCGCTCGTCGCGGCCGCGCGGGCGCCGGCCGGACTCGCGGGCGCGGGTAGCGCCGCCTTACCGGTCGCGGCATGAACGGCGGACAGGGATGACCCGCCGGCCGCGACGGCGACGGCGAGAACGGCGAGGCCGAACAGGCGGCTGGCCTGTGCTCGCGGAAACATCGTTTTGCTCCTTCCTTACTGGAAGCGGGCTGCCAACGGCACTGGGGTGGACACGGGAGACTTGGAGTAGTCGCCGACCGCAGCGCAGCTGCCGGACCGCGGACAGGACAGGCCGTACAGGTAGCTTTGCTGGGCGCCGCTCGGGTTCGGGGTCGGCGCGATGGACCAGTTGTGGCCGTTCCACGCTTGCGCCAGCGTGCCGGTGATGGTGTTGCGAGTGCCGTAACCGGCTGCGACGCAGTCGCCAGTCGCCTGGCAGGACACGGCGAACAGCGTGCCGTAGAAGGCGCCGGCGATGGCCGGAGGCGACTGGGCGGACCACTTGGCGCCGTTCCACGCCTCGGCTAGCGGAACGGTCGTACTGCCGTTGTAGTAATTGCCGACCGCCATGCACGCGGCGGCGGACGGGCAGGACAGGGCCTGCAGATACGTTCCTGTCGCCCCGGCCGGGCTGGGGATTGACTGAATGGACCAGGTCGTGCCGTTCCACGCTTCGGCCATGGCCATGTTGGCGCTTGCCGTGGCGTAGCTGCCGACCGCGACGCACCTGTTCGCCGCCGGGCAGGACACCCCGGACATGGAGGTGTACTGCGATCCGGCCGGGTTCGGCGTCGCGCTGGTGGTCCATGCGTGGCCGTTCCATATCTGCGCCAGCGGCCTGGTGTAAGCCGCCGTGGCGTAGTAGCCGACCGCCGCGCAATGGCCGGCCGCGGCGCACGACACCGCGCTCAGAACCGTGGACTGGGCGCCGGTGACGTTGGAGGTGGGCATGACGGACCAGTGCGTGCCGTTCCACTGTTCGGCCAGGGTGAAGTTGTCGGTGCCGTTGTAGGACGAGCCGACGGCTACGCAGTTGCCTGCCGCCACGCACGACACAGAGGTCAGGATCGCCACTTCCCTACCGGGCGGAATCGGAGCCGGGACGATCGACCATGCCTTGCCGTTCCAGAGTTCGGTTAGCGGGCCCGTGACAGAAGTGTTGGTGTAGAAGCCCACCGCGACACAGTTATTCAGGGTCGGGCACGACACCCCGTACAGGCCGCTGACCAGCGGCACCGCGGGGTTAGGTGTCGGTGTGATCGACCAGGCGGAGCCGGTCCAGGTCTGCGCCAGCGTCCGTGCGGAGACCGCTCCGGTGGTACTTCCCACGGCGGTGCACACCCGGGCGGACCGGCACCATATTCCGGTCAGCTGGCTTTGCGCCGAGCCCGCCGGAGGTGACGCGGACTTGATGGACCAGGTCCGGCCGTTCCATTGCTCGGCCAGCGTCCGCGACGTGTTGCCCGTGGCGGAGTAGCCGACCGCGAGACAGACACCGGCCGATGGGCACGCGACGCCGTACAGATAGCTGTATCGTGCGCCCGCCGGGGCCGGGGTCGGGGTGATGGTCCAGGTCCTGCCGTTCCATGCCTCAGCCAGCGGTCCGCCGGAGCCATTCCCGGTGAGGTAGTTGCCGCCCGCCATGCACTGGTTCGCCGCTCGGCATGTCACGGCATTGAGACCGTTCGCGGGCTTGCCGGGCAGGTTAGGCGTCGGCTGGATCGACCAGGTCATGCCGTTCCACAGTTCCGCCAGGGTGCGCTGGACCACGGACGTGTCGTAATAGCCGACCGCCGTGCACGACGTTGCCGACAGGCACCAGATCCCGTTCAGCACCCCCCAGACTGGGCTGGTCGGGTTCAGCACGTTCGCCGTCCGCTGGACCGCCCAGTGGTGCCCGTCCCACCGCTCGGCCAGCGTCACGGTGTAGGCGGGGTTCGAGAAGTAACCGACCGCGATGCACGCGGTCGTTGACGTGCAGGCCACCCCGCTCAGCACGGTCCGTTGCGACGTCACCGGATTGACGATGGCCAGCGTCGACCAGCGGCCGCCTTGCCAGCGTTCGGCCAGCGGATGGGACTGCCCGGCGCTGTTGGACCACGTCCCGACCGCCACACAGAAGCCGGCCGACGGGCACGACACGGCTGTCAGCGCGGTTGCCGCCGACCCACTGGGACTGACAGCCGGGACGATCGACCAGGTCCGGCCGTTCCAGGCCTCCGCCAGGGCCGCCTGAGCGCCGGTCCGGTCGGTATAGGACCCGACTGCCATGCATGAAAGCGGCCCGCTGCAGGAGATCGCGGTCAGGCTTCCGCCCGGAACCGTCGGCGGCGGGACATTCTGCAGCGACCACCCGCTTGCCGTCGCTGCTTGATACCGCGCCTGAGGCGTGGCCATGGCGGCCGCCGCTTCCCGCGCCGCGAATGGCGCCGCGGCCACCATGAGTAGCACTAGCGCGCTGCCACGCAACGAAACCACAAGACGGTTCATGGCCTCAGATCCCTTCCGCTGCCGGACGAGGGTGAGGCTAAGAATCCGTGAAGGCGCTATAAAGGGGCAGGAAGTCCCCATTTAGGTTCTGGCTACATTCCCGCTCAGTCCTGGTAGTACCCGGTCAGCTGCCCGATGCCGATCGCGTTGGCGGCGAGGCCGTCCGGATCCTGGGCGTATCCGGCGTAGGTGTCCGGCGGCTTGTATGTGGACGGCATCGCGTACACGGTGAACTCGTACGCGTCTGGGCCGCCGCCAGGGCACGGCCCTGACCACGAGCTCACCTGCTTGCCTGGCGTGGAAAAGCCCGCGCCCTGCTTGATCCCGGTCGTCGTGGCCGGGATATCGATCACGTACCAGTGCGTGACCGGCCCGGCGGGGTCGATGACGGTCAGCGCGAACCACGCCGTGCCCTTCGGCGCGCCGCTCCATGAAAGCGGCACGCTTACGCTGTGCCCATCGCAGGTGTAGAGCCTGGGTATGTTGCCGCCGTCTCCGAAGGCCGAGCTGGTCAGCTTCATCGTGACCGGCGCGGAGCG
>Ga0126381_100001624_pt1 | contig 24014 bp, 18 predicted proteins | sample PanSoiMetPlot_28_FD_96465 | JGI IMG/M metagenome (GOLD analysis project Ga0126381, IMG submission 96465) | Tropical forest soil microbial communities from Panama - MetaG Plot_28 | ecosystem: Environmental > Terrestrial > Soil > Tropical forest > Bulk soil | place: Panama | collected 2016-02-17 | reverse complement strand
GGAGGCGGGGGCTCGTCAGCGACCCACAATGCTTATATCTCATTGCCGCAGGCAGGTACGATCGCGCTATTGCGAATCAAAACGGAATCCGGGCAGGTCGGTGTGGCCTCGCAAACGGCGCCTGTCGTGGGGACTGCGCCGGTCGGTCTGGCTGTCCACCCCTCAGGGAAGTTTCTTTACGCGGCCAACTCTGCTCAGGACACCATTTCAATTTTCAACGTCGCTGGCGATGGAGCACTCACCCAAACTGGCACCACGGTTAAGACTGGCGCGGGCCCGCGGACGATCACGCTCGATCCTTCTGGGCACTTCCTCCTCGTACTCAACAATACCGGCGATTCGATTTCGGTGTTCTCCGTGGACGCCAGTGGCAGCCTGGCTCAGGTCGGATCTCCTGTCGCCGCCGGCGATCGCCCTGCAGATTTGAAGGTCACTCCATCCGGAAGCTTTGTCTATGTAACGAATCCGAACAGCGGCTTCGTGTTGGGCTTTTCTCTCGCTGGAGACGGGACTCTCACTTCGCTAGGTGCGCCCTTTGCCGCGCGAGTCGGCGCAGGCTTCATTGCCATTGATCCGTCGAGCAAGTTTCTCTACACCACGAATGCCACTGATGGTTCGATTTCTGCGTTCAGTATCGATGCGAGCGGCACTCTTCACACGATCGTTCCGAACTATCCCGCCGGAACCGCGCCCGCCGGAATCGCAATGGATCCCTCTGCTAAGTTTCTTTATGTTGCCAACCAGGGTTCCAACAATATGGCCGGATTCACGATCGCCGCGGACGGTGAACTCACTCCCATGGCATCGTTTGTTACAGGGGTCACCTCGCCGTTGTTCGTCGCGGCTGAACCCGCAGGGACGTTCATCTACGTTGGAAACCAGAGCGGGAACGGCATCAGTTCGTTTTCCTACGATGCCACCACCGGAGTCCTGACGGCGGTTTCAGGCTCACCGTTCGACGTCGGCAAGGCGCCGGGTGCGATCACAATGGTCCCCTGAAGATTGGGCTATTGACGTCGCTTCAAAATAAAGCAACGGCTCCGACGTCTTGTTGCGCATCGTACTTCCTTAAGAGCGTACGACATTGGGCAAAATCTTCCAGAGTCGTACCCAGATTTGCTGAATCCTGTAGGAAAAACTTTGCAGATTGGTTGCGCCATTCTGGTACGATTGTGATTTTCGTTGATAAGTATCTACTAGACGAGCAGTTTGCCGTTAAGTTTGCCCTTCGTGATTGGCCTTAGGCGTGCTTCAGTTGATTACACTGGCTTCTCAGACCCGTCTCCCGCGGCACTGAACATTTGCTGGGTCGCACGAAGCGAAGTCAGAGATCTTGATGGGTGAACGCTCCTTCCGGGGCGAGTTGAGGCTGTGATATGGAATCCAGGGCTCCGCAGTTGACTCTCGGCCTTCTTCCTGACTCCCGCACTCCTTGGGAGAAATTCTTCCTAAGCTACGGTATCCAGACGGCGGTTTGCGCGTTCTTCCTAGTCGCCGCCTTGCTCCACCCTGAGGTCCTGGTCTTGCCGGTGCATGACTACCACTTTGTCCATCTGGTTGAGACACCCGCGCCAGTTCCGCAGACACCTCAGCCCGTAGTGCGTCACTTGCCGGTTCCAAAGACCGATGAAATCGTGCCTGTTCGTCCCGAGGCCTTGCGTGTTCCGCCGGAACTTCGTGCTAAGAAGGTTGTGGAGCCCGAAACTCCGACTCCCAAGGTGACCATGGCTGCCAAGCTCGACCCTCTGCCGGATTCCAAGCCATTCATGCCCCGACAGCCTGTAAAGACGAATGTTTTCTCCTCCGGCAGTTCGGCTACGCCAACCATCGCTGCGAATCCGAAGAAGGTGCAGACCGGTGGTTTTGGAGACCCGAACGGCGTTGCGAATCGTGACAACAACGGGCGACCGATCACGATCGCGCAGCGCGGCTCGTATGACCTACCAGCTGGTCCCGGATACGGTAATGGCACCGGTGGAGCGAAGGGAGTACCGGGAGTAGTCGCCAGCGCGGGCTTCGGCAATGGCGTTGCCGTAAGCGATGGAAAGGTTTCAGCCTCGCGAGGCACGGTTCGTCAAGCTGGCTTCGGCGATGCCGATGTCATCGCCACACCACAGCCAAAGCCTCGGAGCTCAGACGCCGCAGTGAAGACCATCCCAGCGGAAATCACTTATAAGCCACGTCCGGTATATTCCGACGAGGCTCGTCGCCTCAAGATCGAAGGAGAAGTGCTGGTGAAAGTGATCTTTACCGCCAGCGGCCAGATTCACATCTTGGGAGTCGTACAGGGACTAGGCCACGGTCTGGATGAATCCGCAATCAGGGCGGCAGAGAAGATACAATTTAAACCCGCCTTGAAGGACGGCCAGCCTGCGGACTTCGAGGCAGTCTTGCATATCGTCTTTGAGCTGGCGTAGTTGGCATGAAAATAAATATGTCGCGCTTCAGTCTCCCGCTGTCTGCGCTCCTCGTTTTCTGTTCTCTCGGCCTGTCCCTGTTAGCCCAAGACACTCCAACTCCGCAGCTCTCCGCCCCTAGAACTGACGTTCCCATCGCAGCCGGTAATCTCGACGAAGTCATCGACCGGGCAGTTGAGCGCGAACACTTTTTTATCGCTCAAATGCGGCATTTGCATCCGCTGGTCGAAACCTATATCCAGAATTTGAAGGACGACAAGCAGTTGGGAGCGGCCGTGCCCGCCAGCGATACTTATTTCCTTGGCCGGCTCGACATGAGCAACGGAACGGACGATCGCGCGTTCATTTCGCCCACGACCGGCGGCCTGGGAAAGCGCATGCTGAGCAAGCTCAGCAATGTGTACGTGATGAAGTTTCTTCCGCTTGGGTTTGCGCAGATGGTGATCCTCGACGAGGATTTCCAGCGTAAGTACTACGATTTCACACTCGTGCGCCGGGATTTTCTGGGCGAAGTGCGATGCTTCGTGATCGATGTCACCCCAAAGAAAGATTCTGGGAACGGACGCTTCCTGGGCCAGATTTGGGTGGAAGACCAGAACTACAATATTGTTCGCTTCACCGGAACGTACTCACCGCATCCCCGGTCCAGCTATTACCTCCATTTCGATAGCTGGCGTCTCAATATGCGGCCCGGACTCTGGCTGCCAGCTTACGTCTACTCAGAAGAATCTGATCTCAAGACCCGCGTTGGTCAGTCCCTTCACTACAAAGCTCAGACTCGCCTGTGGGGCTACAACCTAAAAGATCTCCGCCGCAGCTCAGAATTCACAGAGATCCAAATTGACGCTCCACAATCAGTGCAGGACAAGAGCCGCACAGCTCAGGATGCCACTCCGATTGAAGCGCAGCGCGCCTGGGAACATCAGGCCGAAGAAAATGTTTTGGATCGCCTGCAGCAAATCGGATTACTCGCTCCGGAAGGCGAGATTGATAAGGTTCTGCAAACCGTTGTCAACAATGTGTTGGTGACCAACAACCTCGACATCCAACCCGAGGTGAGAACACGCGTTCTTCTGACTACCCCGCTGGAGTCATTTACGGTCGGTCACACGATCGTTTTGAGCCGGGGCATGATCGACGTGCTCCCAGACGAAGCTTCTCTGGCGGTCGTGATTACGCATGAACTCGCGCACATCGTCCTGGGACATCATCTCGATACCAAGCTCGCGTTCAACGACCGCATGTTCTTTCCCGACGAGCGCACTTTCCAGCGAATGGATTTTGGTCGCAATCGCGCGGAGGAAGAAGCTGCCGATAAGAAAGCGATGGAGTTGCTCAACAACTCGCCCTACAAGGACAAACTATCCAACGCAGGACTGTTCTTGAAAGCCGTCCAGGTGGAGGGCCCGGAGCTGAAGAATCTTATCCGGCCGCATCTTGGCGATAGCATTGTGAATGGAGACGCAGTCCGCATGTCGCCTGTGATGACCGGCTCGCCTCAGTTTGATCCTAAGAAATCTGATCAGATTGTGGCGCTTCCGCTCGGTAGCCGCGCGAAGCTCGATCCATGGTCGAACCAGTTGGAACTCATCAAGACGAAGCCAGTCTCTTTGAATTCACCGAAGGAGAAGATGCCTTTCGAAGTGACTCCGTTCTTCCCCTACTTGACGAGATACGGTGCTCCTGAGACCGTCGCTCCAGCGAACGGGACACCGGCTGCGCCGGGCACACCCACGCCAGCGCCTGTGCCGGATACCGCTCCCGAAAAAAGCGCGCAAAATCCTGCGCCAACTACTCAATAAGAGCGCAAGCCGAACCTATTGGGAGGAGATGGGGAAGGCTTCTCAAAAGGCGGGAAGGAGAGAACGCTTGCCGTCAATTATTGCGAGAGCGCACTTCCCACTTGCGAGAACACGTTGTTCGCGTTGCCGCCGATCAGGCGTACCGTCCCGATCACTATCACCAGGATGACCGCAAGCATCACCGCGTATTCCGCGACATCCTGGCCTCGCTCTTCCGACCAAAGCTGACGCAATGTTGCAATCACAGTTAAACCCCCGTCCGACATCACACACGGCCCCCTCTTGGAAACGTGCCGTGAGTCGGTTAACACAAGGTTAACCAACCTGAGCCTAGTTTCCAAATAGCACGGTGGTGGACCTGTATAGCACTTTGGTGCCTATCGCGGTTACCGGTCGTAACTGACTGATTACAGGATGGTTTTTATTGGAATCCCCTGATTGACAGCAAATAGCGCCAGTTCCAGACGAGTCGAAACTCCGAGCTTATCGAAAATATTGCTCAGGTGATGTTTAACCGTATCTTCGCTGATCTTGAAATATTCGGCGATCTCACGGTTCGAATAGCCGGCTACTACGGCTGATACGATTTCCAATTCTCGAGGAGTGAGTCCAAATTTCCTTTGCTTTGATTCCTCGGTGGAACTTTGCATCAGCGTGCGCAGGTATTGCACAAGGTTTGAAACGCTGTCGCGTCCGACCCAATACTCGCCCGCCATCACTGTGTGGATACTCTTCAACAGTAACTGAGTGGCCGAATCCTTCAGCACGACGCCGCGAGCTCCTAACTGGAGCGCTTCCACAACCTGTTTTTTCTCCGCTGCTGCGGTCAGCAATATGATCCGCACCGCCCCCGCGCCAGTGTTGGTGCTCAGGTCTCGTAGAGCATCGAGCCCGGTGTGATGCGGCATGGCCAAATCAAGCAGCAGGATGTCAGGCTTGATCTCGGTCGCCAGCTTCACAGCTTCACGGCCGTCACAGGCTTCGCCCACGACTTTCATGTCTTGCTCAGATTCCAGCAGCCTGCGGAGTCCATCGCGAAAAATCGGATGGTCGTCGGCAATAACTATTCGGATCGGTTGATTGCGTCTATCCATGGTTCGCCTGGCGCGCCGGGGGAATGCGTACCTCGAGGCGAGCGCCGTGCCCTGGAGTTGATTCTACCGTGAGTTCGCCCGCCAGCAAGCGCACCCTCTCGCGAATTACTGCCGGGCCCTTGCCCATGCTTTCCAATTCCGTATGCGAGAGTGTTCCAGCAAACGCAAATCCTTTTCCATCGTCTTCCACAGTCAATTGAAGCGCACCGGTTCTGCGCGCCAGACGCACTAGCACATGATGCGCACCACTATGTTTGCGCACATTTACCAGGCTCTCCTGCACAATGCGCGCAAGTTCTCGGCATACTTTCTGGGGCAGTTCCACTTCCTGCAGTTCGCTGATGAACTCCGCCGAAATCCCAGTCTCACGGCGGAAACGTTCCACTGTGTCGGCCAAGAAACCGACCAACCGCTCGGAATCCACTTCGAACGATTTCATCTCCTGCATCAACTCTCGGAGTTTCAGCACCTCTTCACGCAACAATTTCTGGATGCGAGAGAGTTCGCTGGTCACAACCGGTGTCTGCCCGGACTGACGCCGTACAACGTCGAGCTGCATTTCCACCGCAATCAATGATTGAATCGCGCCGTCGTGAAGTTCCCTGGCGAAGCGCGCCCGTTCGGCCGCTCCCGCCCGCTCGCGCAAGCGGCGCATCAAGTAAACGTTATAGATCGCAGGCCCGACCTGGTTGGCGAACTCCTGTAAGAATCGCAATTCATCTTCACGATTCCCCATTACCTGCGGATCGAATACGAATACGCGCCCTGTCCACTCGCGTCCGAAGACGAACGCGACGGACACGATGGAATTGAACTTTTCAATTTTTGCTATTTCCGATACCACGCGAGTATCGAAATCGCGAACGCGGGCTCCCTCCGGATTGAGCGCAATGACGTTCAGTTCTGAGCTTCGCTCTCCGTAGAACGCGTCCGCATGAGAATCGAACAAGTATGTGCCCACGGTCTCCGGAGGCGCTTCCCGCCAGCGCAACGCCGGACGGTTCTCGGAGTTGCGTTTTATCTCTGCGAGAAACACGCGATAGCTGTTCGCTTCCTGAGAAGCGCTGATTACCAGTCGTGCGCCGTAGATACTTAGAATCTCTCCCAGAATCTCTTCGAGCGTGGCCGTAAGCGATTCCACGCGGGTCGATCCGAGCACACGTGTGATGACCGCGCGCTCGGCGCGTAGTTTCTTTTGATTTTCCGCCATGTATCCGAGCAGCAAACCCAAAACCATCAGGTAGACGGAAGTGAGCAACAGTTGCTGAGGATCCAGTTGACGCATACCCAATCGCGGCAAATGAGCCGCACTCAGATACTGATTCGCCAGCTTGGTGACGCCCGAACCGACCGCGAAATTCCCGGCCCATAGCAAGACAACCGCTGTTGAAGCGGTGCCGATCGTCTCCCAAAGCCCCCATCGGTACGCGGCAGCCGCCATCACGAAGACAAAGAATAGGAAGAATGGTCCCTGCTGTGCGGTCGTGAACAGCGACATCAGCACCGGCCACAATATGTCAGCCGAATGTACTACCAGCCGGAAGGCGCGCGTCGATTCATGCCGGAAACGCACCAATAGCATGACCACAACACCATGGGCCAGATACACCGTGAGGAGCCAGAACAATCCCCTGGAATAGATCACTCCGCGCGCCGGTTGCATCCACAGCGTCACCAACGCGGCAATGGTGAGCGAGACGCGAGCAGTGGCGAGCCATCGTTCCGTGCGCCGGATTTCTCCCGCGCTCAACGGAGCCCGAAAACGCCAGAGGTCGCGATAATGAGGCGGCAACCAGGACAGAAGGCGGACCATTAGGTTTGAGGCCCTCATTCTAAGGTCAATTGCTGGAGAACTCCAATCGAAAGGCTGTACCTGCTGCACGATCCGTTCGCTAAAGGCACCTTCCAGGTCGACGACGGCTGTCGCGATGGCTCGGGTTACTTTGGTAACCAATCTGGCCAACGCGTTTGTACTTGACGCCTCTAGAATGGAACTCGGAGAATCTTGCCCACACCGGTTTGGGAGAACCCTGTCTGTCCTCACGCGTGAAGCTCTGGTCGCTCTTGCTGGTGCTGCTAGTCCTCGCCCAGCTCGGGGTAAGCCTGCTGATGCAGCGAGGCGAGTCCCTCACAATAGCCAGCGACCTGATCCAAACTTGCCTGCTCGTTGCGGCCACACTTGCCTTTGTACCCAACGCCTTCCGCTCGCGCTATCCCAGTTACCGTATCCGACTCTTCTGGATGCTGATGACCACCGGAATGCTTTTCCGGCTGGCGTACCAGGGGATGTGGATCTACTTCGAAGTGTTCAAGCGACAGGACGTTCCGGAGCCATTTGCAGGAGACGTGGTCCTGTTCCTTCACCTCGTTCCTGTAATGGCTGCCCTCGCGATCACTCCCCACCGGGAGCAGGACGACCGCGATCCCCGGCTGGGCATGCTCGACTTCGCGTTTCTTCTCACATGGTGGCTGTTCCTCTACGTCTACACGGTGATTCCCTGGCAATACGTCCACGCGAACGAACATCTCTACAGCATCAACTTCAATCAGGTATATCTGACGGAAAAAGTCGTTTTGTTGGTGCTCTTGATTGCAATGGCGTATGGCACAAGCGGGGCCTGGCGCCACTTCTATGCGCAGCTGCTTGGAGCGAGTGCCCTCTATGCTTCCAGTTCGTATGTTGCGAACTGGGCGATCGGCCATCAGATTTACTACAGTGGCAGCATCTACGACATTCCGCTGACGATCTCGATCGCATGGATGGGTCTCCTTGGTGTGTTTGCGCCAAGTTACCCTCTCTCTGAATCGACGCGGCGCACGCACTCGCCGGTCGGGGTCTGGATAACGCGATTTGGAATGCTGGCGGTCTTTAGCCTCCCGTGGTTCGCATTACGCGCCCAACTCGAAAGCGGTTCTCCTTCGTCGGTGCAAAAATTCCGCGTGATGCTCAGCCTGGTCACGATGATCTTCATGGGGATTCTCGTATTCTGGCGCCAAAGCCTGCTGGGTGCGGAACTCGCGAATCTTCTCGATGCCTCCCATCGTTCTTACGAGAATCTCAAAACTCTGCAGGGGCAGCTCATTCAATCGGAGAAATTGGCCTCACTGGGGCGCCTGGTTGGCGGCGCCGCGCACGAGATCAACAATCCCCTGACGGCCATGCTGGGTTATTCGGACCTTCTAAGCACCTCGAACCTCAAGCCGGAGGAGCAAGCTCAAGCAGAACGCATCGGTGCTCAAGTGCGGCGAACCAAGACTCTTGTCGCCAGCCTGCTGACGTTTGCGAAGCAGGCACCTGCCAGCCTTTCTCCAATCGATTTGAATTCGGTGCTGCTGACGGCTATGCGCCTAATACAGCCGCAGCTTGAGGCCCAAGGCGTCAGGACAGGAATGGATTTCGGAGCTTCCTTACCGCCCATCATGGGAGACTCCAACCAGCTGCTCCACGTCTGTATGCACCTGGCAAGCCAGACGAGCAGCCGGTTTTCGGCGGACAAGAATCCGACCCTGAAAATTCAGACTCGGAGTGAGAACGGAATCGCAACGCTGGAGTTCAGCGACGGCTCAGAAGCCGCGTCCCGCCCGGATTGGACCTACCCCAGTTTGAAACAGGTGCGGGAGCCAGCCACGCTTTCGCTCAGCGCGTGCCGCAGGATTGTCGAGGAACATGGCGGCCGCATTCTGTGCCATACCGCTGACGACGGGCATCTCGATTTCCGCCTCGAACTTCCTCTAGCGGTTAGGACTCAGCTGTCCGCGAACGCCGCAAGCCGGAGCGCCGGCGCCAGCAGCGATTAACTCCGATTCCGCGCTATTCAGCGTCAACTGACGCGAGCGTCGTCAGTTCCACAGTCTTTTTCAGTTGTCCGCATGCGGCGAAGATGTCGCGGCCCCGCGGCCTGCGGATGAAAGTCGGCGTTCCGGATTCCACCAAAGTCTGCTGGAACGCAAGCACCCGAGAGTGCTCCGGTGTTCGATAGAGGAGTTCCTTGCCCGGATTTAGGGCGATCAGGTTTACTTTTGCGCGAACTCCCCTGATCAGCTCTGCCAGTTCGCGTGCATGCTCTACGCTGTCGTTTACTCCGTCGAGCAACACGTATTCGAATGTTAGACGCTCTCGAGGACGCAGTGCAAATTCCCGCGCGGCGCTCATCAAATCCCGAATGTTCCATTTGCGATTGAGCGGCATCACTTCGGTTCGCAACGGATCATTGGGAGCATTGAGCGATATCGCCAACTTCGGCCGCACTCGTTCGCGCCCAAAATCATAAATTCGTGGCACGATCCCGGCAGTGGACACGGTCATCCGCGTTTCGGGAATCCCGACTCCCTCCACAATCAGGAGCACTGCTTTCATGAAATTGTCGTAGTTCAGAAACGGCTCCCCCATTCCCATGAATACCAGGTTTACGCGCTGTAGCGGGGCCTGAACCGTCTGGTCGCGCAGGACTGCAAGAATCTGTCCGACAATCTCCCCCGCAACGAGATTTCTTTTCACGCCCAGCAATGCCGTCAGGCAGAAACGGCAGTTGACTGCGCAGCCCACCTGACTCGAGACGCAAATAGTTGCCCGTCTAAAGTTGTTCTCGCTCGTTGTTGCGGCCGAGCTCTCCTCGCCAGCCTCGCTGCCATCGCCACTCTCGCCATCATCCCCTTCCGGCATCGACACGGTCTCGACCGTTTCTCCGTCACTCAATTCGATCAGATAGCGCACCGTTCCATCGGTGGAGACGAATTTCTGCGAAATCTCTGGCAATCCGACCCGCCAGCCAGAATCCCTCAATTGAGTGCGGTATTCATTCGGTAGGGTTGAAATCTGCTCGATCGCGCCAATCTTCTGCCGGTAAACAGCATCAAACAATTGCCGGGCTCGATATGCAGGCTGACCCGACTCTACGACCATCGATGTAAGTTCTTGCAAGGTAAGGCCCAGAAGCGAATTGAGCTCGGTGGATTGCATCGGCAGCGTGGTCCGCTATTCGAAGTGTATCGCAGGGATGCATCCTACGCTGCTGCATCGTTCGAGCGCCAAATCGTCTGATTGAAATTGCAAACCGCTGATAACATGCGACTTAACTTCGTAGCCTGCGAAGCTGTCAGCTATGGGAGAATAGAAAGAGGAACCCACCTCATTCGATATTGGGATTTTAATTCATAGTTTGGGGATTTATTCGTAAATGGTGAAAGAGACGCGCAACATTTGTCGTCGTTTGTTGCCCAACGGTTTGACCGTCATCACCGAGCAGATGAGCCATATACGCTCGGTCTCGATCGGGATTTGGATCAAGTCGGGCTCGCGTGACGAAGACTCGGAATGGAATGGCATTTCGCATTTCGTCGAGCACATGGTCTTCAAGGGCACGCAAAACCGCTCTGCCGAAGAGATCGCCCGCCAGGTTGATTCCATTGGTGGCAACATGGACGCCTTCACCGCCAAAGAATGCGTCTGCTTCAACATCAAAGTTCTGGATGAGCATCTCGCCATCGCAATGGATGTGCTAAGCGATCTTGTCCTTCATCCCACTTTTGCGATTAACGATATCGCCCGAGAGCGCGGCGTAATTCTCGAAGAAATCAAAATGGATGAAGATAATCCCGATTATCTTGTCCACGAAATTTTCACGCAGAGCTTCTGGAAGGACCACCCACTCGGTAAGCCGATCCTGGGAACGCGCGAGACCGTAAAAAAATTTGAGCGGCCTGTTGTTTCAGATTTCTATGAGCATCGCTTTATTCCCGGCAACGTGATTGTAAGCGCGGCTGGCAATCTCAATCACGAACAGTTTGTTGATCTGGTTGCGCAACACTTTCAGCACATGAAGCCGATCAGCAACGGCTTCCACTCGCAGCCGCCGAAGGTCTTTTCCCGGATCAATCTTCGTAATAAGAAATCGCTCGAACAGGTGCAGATCTGTCTCGGTGTTCCTTCGCACCCAATCGCGCATCAGAATCGTTATGCCTCGTACATTCTGAACACGCTTCTCGGCGGTGGCATGAGTTCGCGCCTCTTTCAAAACATCCGCGAACGCCAGGGTTTAGCCTACGCAATTTACAGCGATCTCAACCCGTATCGTGACACTGGTTGCATGTGCGTGTACGCCGGAACCTCCCGCGAATCTGCCAGCCGGGTGGTGGAATGCGTGATTAAGGAATTCCGCGATCTGAAATCGACTCCGGTTCCGGAAGAGGAACTGCGCCGAGCCAAGGATCAGCTTAAAGGAAGCCTCATGCTGTCGCTTGAGTCCTCCACCGCGCGCATGTCGAACCTTGCCCGCCAGGAAATATATTTTGATCGCTTTTACAGTCTGGACGAGTTGATTGAGCGGATCGAAGCCGTCACTGCAGAGGACTTACGGCAGACGGCGGACGAGTTCTTCCGCACCGAGCAGATCGCGGTTACCATCCTCGGCAATTTGCATGGTCTGAAGCTCACGCGCGAGCATCTGGTTTGTTGATCAGGAATCAACAGCAAAAATAACCCTGCCTGTTCTAGACCGGCAGGGTTTGTCTTTTGAACTTACTGCACTGTCACCTTCAGCGTCTTGGTCGGCAGACCGCTTCCAGTCACAGTAATCTTGACCGTCCCAGCTTTGGCCGGTGCTGTGTATTGCGTCGTGACAAGGCCGCTAGCGTCGCTGGCCACCGTAGTGGCGGAGAACAGCCCTTGCGCACCGTTGTCGTTGAATGTGATCGGAACCCCCTGAATGCCATTATTGTGCAGGTCGCCGACCAGCATCACGAATGGAGCCGGGAGCGGCATACCTTGCGTCGCTACCTGGTTGTTTCCGGAAACAATGTTGAGGTGCGCGGGAGGACCGACCACGCTGATCTCGGTAAAAACCGCGCTGGCGAAATTCCCACTGGTGCACGTGATGGTCACTGTCTTGGGCCTGATCGGCAACGTGTAATTTACTGTCGTCATCCCAGAAGCGTCTGTCGTCAGCGTTAGACTCGAGAACTTTCCTCCTGCGCCGCCGTCCCGGCACGCGACCTGGGCTCCAACAATCGGGGCTAGGCTGTAGGGATCGCTTGCCAGGATCGTCAACGCGATTGGCAGAAGCGCTCCGGCTGCGCCGACCTGACTATTTCCTCCTGTTACCGACAGAGCCGGGAGCAGTCCATACACGCTCATTTCCTTCTTGCCGGATACGAATACCTTGCCATTGGCCACCGTCGGCGTTGTGAAACGCGCCACGTCCGACAACTTGTCCCGGTTGTGAAGCGCCAGGTTGCTGCCATACAGCTGAATTCCAAGGTTCGTCGCGTCATAGGCGAAAAGCCCTGCGCCTGTGTGCTGAATCGCCCAGATGATTCCACTGGAATTTCCGTTCGTCGAAATCGAGATCGACGAAGGACCGGTGCCGAGAAAAGTTGTTGGTGTCTGCGAAACCGGTGTCGTCGATAGCAACCCGCCACTCAACGTGAACTGCTTGATGAAGTCCTGGTCGCCGGCCACGTAGACGCTGCCTTTCCAATACGCCGGAACCCCCTTCAGCTTTTGGACCACTCCAGTGAGCGATTGCACGATCTGCGAATCATCATCCTGGTGAAATTCGCCGAGCGAGTCACGATCGATCAAGTAAAGCGTGCCCGCTTTTCCGCCCGCGATCATCTCGTGCGGATGGGGACCCGGCTGGTCCGGAAGCAACAGCACACCAGACGACCCGAGATCGCGATCATTGTCGGCTAGATACTGCTGGTTGAAGGGAGTGAAATAGTCGACGATTCCCAGACTTGTTCCGTTCCATGCCAGCTTCACTACTGAGTCGCCATAGTTATTTCCGCCAAAGAAAGCGTCAAACAGGCCATTCGCGGTGGCTACATAGATATTTCCTTGTGCATCTACCGATGGTCCAGCGCCGCCGTTCCAAAGGCCCGCTCCCTTTGAATCAGGGGTCGTCAGGAAGGTACCGGTCTGCTGGAGAGACTGGGAATCATACGCGAATAGCCAGCCGTGATAATTAAATTTGTCGCAGCCGTTACTACCGAAACCGATGTAGAGAGTTCCATTGTTGAGCAGCAGTGCCGGCCGTTGCATGTGCACTGTGGGATCAAATGTGACCGAGCCACTCTGCGAGGGTGCCGAGCCCGTGATCACAACTGGCCCTCCAAACTTCTCCGCGCCACTCGTCACGTCCAGGGCATGCAGCCGGAAAACGTGTAGTCCGTTCTCCAGTGTCTTCGCGACCACGTACATGGTCGTCTTCGTTGGATCGATGACGGGCGTGCCCATGATCCCGATCTCGGTATAGTGCGTCCCAGTACAGCCATGATTGCTGATCGGAACGCTCGTCCCGCCATTTGTCAGACTTACCGACCACAGTGGCAGGGCGTTTGTTCCCGCATTGTTATCAGCGTCGAACGCATACACGGTGTCATGCTGGGTCGCGACATAGGCAACATTGTGAGTTCCACCCGCCAGTGTCACACTTCGTAGATAAAGGGGCTGCGCCGCGATGATTCCATCGACTGCCTGCGTGAATAATTTTCCGAATTGGTTACTGTTGACGTTGGAGGGCGAGAGCAGAACCTCTTTTGTGTTCAGGCCTGTCCTGGAATTATCGTTGTGATGGGTCAGAACATCGGTTTGTCCTTGAGCAAAGTGCAGCCCTAGACAGACAACCAAAAGCGCAATCGTCTTAGTGAAGCCCGAGAGCCCGACCGTGCGAAAGCTTGTGACCGCTTGCTGCAGGGAACCAGTAACCAGGCGCAAGACTACCCTCCGTGGAATGAGACCAGATATTGCGCGTCGTGACGGCGCGCGCACCTGCAATAACTCTCTAAATACTTATTGAACTTAGCTAGAATGGCTTTTCGCCGGGGTTAGGGGAAATATTGCCGCCCGCAGGACAAAAAGCCACCGACCGTGCCTGCGCTACTCTGCCATATTCCTCCGCACCCCGCAACCGCGAAAATGGCTGTCCAGTGCGGGTTGCAAATCGTTGCACAGGATCCGGTAGTCAAAAAATATGGGAAAAGGACATTTACGCCCTTTTCCCGCGCTTCAGGAGGTAACTCAGTGGGCGCGTTCAGTAACTCGCGTCCGCAGATGTGGTGATTTCGGTTCGTATATGCAGAAGGGCTCTTCGTCCAGGTAGTCCCCGGTCGCGGCAAAAGCCCGTGCCCTGCAGCCCATGCAAACATTGCGGAACTCACAGCACCCGCACTTACCCTTCAGGTTGTCGGTCTCCCGCAGGTCTTGAAAAACTTTTGCATTGGCCCATATGTCGGCGAACTTCTCTTTTCTCAAATCTCCCGCGATAGCGGGAAGATATCCGCACGGGAAGACCTCGCCTTCGTGCGAAATGAAGCACACGCCAGTTCCCGCCAGACATCCCTTTGTCATGGCATTCATGTCATGGGGGTGGCCGCTCGGATGTCCACTGTGCGCTTGCGGCAACCCATTTGGCCGAAGCGAAATTCCTGTTCCTCCGGGCATCAGCATGTCTGTCGGGCCGATGGAATTGTGCTCCATGGGTGGCGCGCCAGCCTTCTTCGCAGCGGCTTCGGCGGAATGCCTGTCGGCCACTCGGCGCTGCCGCACGACACGGAAATAGTGCGGAGCGCAGGTTGCCTTGAGTTCGATGCCGCCTTCGAGCGAGCGGTCATAAAACCAATTCAGCATGCGTTCGTACTCTTCGGGTGGCACCATCTGCTCGGCTGCAATGTCGACGCCGCATCCGACCGGGACCAGCAGGAAGGTATGAAGGGCATCGGCTCCAATCGACCTTGCCAGGTCCAACACCTGAGGAAGTTGGCTCGCATTGTGTCGCGCAACAGTGGTATTGATCTGTACTGACATGCCAACGCTCTTAAGATTGCGGAATCCGTACAACGCGGCCTCGAACGCCCCCGGTATACCGCGGAAGCTGTCATGTGTTTCAGCGTCGGCTCCGTCTAGGCTGATCGAAACGCGCTTCACTCCCGCATCTGCGATCATGCGCGCCACTTCCTTCGTCAGCAGCGTACCGTTCGTCGCGAGTGCGACTCGCAATCCTTTGTCAGTTGCATAGCGCGCCAGCTGAAAAATGTCGGAGCGGTAGAGCGGCTCGCCGCCACTGAGAACCAGGATGGGATTGGCAACCCCTGCGATCTGATCGATGATGTCGAGCGCTTTGCCGGTCGGCAGGTCGGTGGGTGAACTGAGTTCGGTAGCCGTCGCCCGGCAATGAATGCAGCGCAGATTACAGCCTTTAGTCACTTCCCAGAAAATTAGCCGCGGCTTGAATTCGGCGATGCTTGTGGAATGATGCCCATTGCCATTGGACGGCATGCTCGACTCCTTCCAGTAACCTCGGGATGACCTCACCTGAAGCCAAGATAGGAGAGCCGTGAACGGCGGGCCGTGATAGAGGTCACCAGAAATTGTGACGACCATCACGCGGGGAAGTTATTGATTCCGTATGCTAGTACGCGAGAGTGACCAGCCAAAAAAACTCCTACGGCCCCACTCCGCCGTTGTGGCAATCGCTGCAGTTCACTGCGGTCATATCACCCAGATCTACCGGATGCTTGAACTCCAGGCCCGGCAGAGACGCAATATTCACTGCATTTTCCTGCTGCTCGAGGATCGTGTGGCAGATATTGCAGTCTTTCCTCACCACCTTGCCTTCAGGACTCACATGGTTGCCATCATGACAGCGGAAGCATCCATTCGAATAGAAGTGCCCGATGTTGTTCGGGTGCGTTTTCCAGTCCACCTTCATTTCCGGGAAAACTGTCAGCTTGTAGATGCGTTGCAATTCGTCGATCGCTCCGCGGATCTCCGGCTGCTTATTCCTCGCCAGCTCCGGATACTTGCTGTTGTAAAACTCAAAAATTGTCTTCGCGATCCCCTGCATCGCGTCGTCCGTCGTTTTGTACTCCGCGGTCAGTGCCGTTACCGACTGCTGCTTCAGAAAGGGAAGCGTGATGTCCAGCCGATGCGCCGCGAATGACCGATCCACGGAAACGTCGGGCGCAGTGTAGATGTGTGTCGGCCGGTTATGGCAATCCACGCAATCCATACGGCGCTTTTCCGCCCTCGCGATCTGGTCCTTCGTCATCGAAGAATCTTTCTGAAAATATTCCGTGACTCGCCCCTGCATGTCTTTCACGTGGATGTAGGCAATATTCTGGCGCTGCTCATCTGAGGCGACGTAGCGGATCTCATTGGCGATGTTCATGTGCCAGTGGATTCCCTCCGGCTCGCCGGTCGCCGGATCGCCGCCACCCGTCTTGATCAGCAGACGGATCTGCCGCGGTGTGTTCTTTTCGTCGCTCGAAAAGTGGTTGAACACCTTCAACTGCGCGCCATAGAACTTCTTTGGCCAATGGCAGGTTTCGCACGTCTCGGCCGCAGGGCGGAGGTTATGAACCGGTGTCGGAATTGGCCGCGGGAAGCTGTTGAGCGCGGTCTTGAATACCTGTCTTGTGCCCGACAGCTTCGACTTGACGTACCAGGTTGCACCCGCGCCAACGTGGCAATCGACGCAGGCAACGCGCGCATGCGGAGACTGCTGGTACGCGGTGAATTCCGGCGACATCACTGAGTGGCAGAGTTGCCCGCAGAAACTTACCGAGTCGGTAAACTCGTAAGCGCGATAGCTGCCGATCACGCTCATACCCACAAACACCACGACGAACGTGAGAAAGAATGCGACGGCGCCTCGCTGGGATGGATCGGAGAAATCAAATTTCAAGTCGTGTTGCGCTCGTCCTTGTGAAGCCAGCCGCTTCCTTCGGTAATAGAGGGCACCCAGCAATACCAATGCCAACCCAAGGACCAGGAATGCCGGAGCCACCATGTACGCCAGAATTCCGACGTATGGGCTCGAGTGCGTGGAGGTCAGGTCGATGAAAAACAGAAACAGAATATTTCCAAGCGCGACAACGGCGATAGCCAATCCGATGATCGAGACTGGATTCCCCAGCAATTCTCGAATGCGAGAGATCCCTGTTTTCGGGGATGCGTCCTGCTTTGAATCGGCCATGACTGTACACACCTCCGCTCAACCCAAAAAAAGATGCTTATATCAGAAACGCAGAACACCTTGCCGGAGCAGGGCCAACCTCACTTAGCGCTTTTCCTCGGCTTCCACTTCTTCTGCTTCGGTCGCATCGCTTTCACTGGCCTCCGACGCTAATTCTTCTTCTTCGACCGATGCACGCAAGAGCGTTTCGGTGTCGAGACCGTGCTCTTCGCGGTAATGATGCAGCGAAACCTTGCCGTCCCACCATGACCAGTTCATTGGATAGTTATCCGGATCGAGGAACACCTGGTAGAAGTGCCACACCACGATCGCCAGCGATGCCAGCACCGCCTCGTAGAAGTGGATGGCGGTCGCGATGTCGAGGCTCCAGCGCGGCAGGAGATGTGCAACCGTAACTTTCGCCCAGAGCATCAGCCCCGTGCCGGCCATCACGAACACGCCCCAGACAAGCGCCCAGTATTCCGCCTTCTCGGCATAGTTAAAGCGCTTGAACTCAGGTTTCTCTCGTCCAAACCCGAGATAGTAGCGCATCACGCCGATCACGTCGGTCGCGTCCTTGGGCTCAGGAAGCATGTCGGAAACCAGTCGCCGACCGTCGCGCGTTACGATCAGGTAAACGGCGTGATATACGCTCGCTCCGATCATCAGCACTGCAGCAATGCGGTGTACGATCCCGCGAACTTTTTCGCCCATCAGCGGAATCGTTGCCAGCCACGAGTCGGGATACTTCAGCGCGAATCCGGTAATTACCAGCACAACAAACGACGTCATCAGCACGACGTGCTGCCAGCGCTGGTTCTCTGTCATGCGCTTGACCGTCCGCGGATACGAGTCCCGCCTCAGCAATGCCTTTTTCCGCCAGATAATCAGATTGTGCAGCACCATCCCGCCGATCACAGCGAAAATCATGCTCAGGTAGAAGCGCCTCACCCAGCGAACCGCCACACTGCCGATATCGGCCGAGATCGGGGCGTCGACATGAATTTTTCCGAGAGCGAATTTCTCGGTCACTCCCGGATGGCATTGTCCGCAGGTGTGTACCAGATTGGCCTGCGCAATAGTCGAACGCGGATCGCTCGATGGAAGGATGTTGTGGACGCCGTGGCAACTCGCGCAATTCGCCACCACTTGCGAGCCTAGCTTTGACGCCAATCCGTGATAGCTGGCGAGGTATGTTGTGGAGCGACGCCCCTCCACACCGAATTCTTGCGACAGGCGCACTCCCTCATGGCAGCGCCCGCACGTGACCTTCGCCAGATTGTTTGCGTTGACCGCAGAGTCGGGGTCGAGATGCGCCTTGATGGAATGTATGCCGTGGCAGTCGGTGCAAACCGGCGCCTGCCAATTGCCGTGCGAAATTGCCTTTCCGTGGATACTCTGCAGGAATTCCGTCTCAACTGCTGTGTGGCACTTGGCGCACGTTGCCGGCAAGTTGAACTTGAAGATCGGAGACTTGGCATCGCTGGCAGCCAGGATTTCGTGCGATCCGTGACAGTCGGTGCAGACCGCCGTCTTCTCTGATCCCGAGGCGACCGCCTTGCCGTGGACACTTTCCTCGTATGAGGTGAACGGCTGGGTGCTGTGGCCGCTTGCTCCCATCACAAACTTCTCGCCATGGCACGTGCCGCAGGTCTTGGGAATGTTCAGGTGGCTCACGCGCGAATTCGGGTCGCCGGCCGCGAGCAGTTCATGAGGGCTCCCGTGACAGTCAGTACAGGTTGCGGCCTTGCTGTCTCCAGCCGCGATCGCTTTTGCATGATAGCTGCGGTCATAGGCTGCCTGCTGATCGGCGTGACAGGTCGCGCAGGAAACCTTCGCCGGTGTCCCCTCATGCATCGAGCTCTTTATGTCGGCGTGACAATCCACGCAAGTGAACATCGCACCGTGCATGGAATTCTTGAACTTGTCGGCGTCCACGTACAAGCTGACCGTTTTGCCGTTGCGCTCGGTAGTGAGGCCGCTGTCGCCATGGCAGGCCAAGCACTCTTCGGCATTGGGCTTGGGGCTAGACTTTGATTTCTGACCGGTCGCCGATGCAATCAGCAGGAAGCACAGCGCCAAAATCCACGCCGAATTACGACCCCTGTTTCTGGTCCGCCGGATCGCGACCGCCTGTATCCCAAACATGCCTGACCGCCTCCTGCCCTGACCCCAATTGCAGTTCCATTCTGGGAGCCGCGCGACCAAGGGGGCAGTGAGTTATGGCACGGGAGGCGGTGACTGATGTCACAGGGTGGATGTGCGTCTACGAACAGGCTGCAGGTCGCTTGAGATGGCTAGGGAAAGAAGCAAGAAAAAGGGACGGCCACGAGCCGTCCTTGGGAGATCACAACGATAGGGCCGCACGATAGTGAACTACTTGGAACGCCTCAGTGGACAGGGCCGCTGCGCGCCCGCCTTACGCGACCGAGCCCAACCGCGCGCACGCGGTCGTAAGCCACGTGCAAGTCTTCGCTCAGCAGGTTGACGACTTGCAAACAAACTTCGCGGTGGTCGTGCAAGAATCGCAATAGTTCCTTCCTCCGGACAGCCGCCATCTTTATCTGATCCAGCGCCTCCGCGGTGACTTCGTAGTCCGCTCCAGTAAGCGCCGCACTCAAGCCCAGCATCTCTCCGGCAGTGGCGATCCGCAGTGTCATGCGGCTACCGCTTTCGGAGCAAATGGAGAGTCGTACACGACCTTCGCAGAGGAGGAAGACGCCCTTCGCCGGTTGCCCTTCACGAAACAGGACAGTCCCTTTCGGACAGGATTGCGCCGTCTTAATCCCGTCAAAGGCTTCGAGAGCATCGGGCGCCAGGTCGCAGAAAACACGGTCGGCACGCTGCACGCAATCGAGACAACTCTGGGACATAACGTCTCTCCTTGCCCATTGATAGTCTCTAGGTGTTGTAGAAACAGTGACTGGAGTCACTGGAAATCGTGACTGTTGGCACACCGAATGCCCGTTTCATCGTTCCGAAATGGGCGGCGTTCGCTTTCGGCTAGCCAGCGCTCGCGAGTGAGCGTAATGCCGCCTTGTTGCGGATGACCAGCGTCGATCCCTTGGATTGCAGAATCTGGCGCTTCTTCAGATCGGCGAACAGCCGCGTCACGGTCTCGCGTGACGTTCCGATCATCTGCGCGATTTCTTCATGGGTGAGAGCCAGCTTCAGGCGCGGCTCCTGTTTGGCTGCCTCGCCGTTTTTCGAACTCCACTCCAGCAACAGCTTGGCCAGCTTCTCGCCCGCCGAATGTGACAGACCTAGTGACCGCACTTCGTGGCACGCCACGTTGTACTTTTCGCTGAGCTGCTCAGCCACTTTAAAGCAAGCGTCACCGTGTTCCTTGAGGAAGCGGAGGAAGTCTTCCCGCTTTACGAAATTCACCTGGCACGGGTCGATGGTCTCCGCCGTAAGCTCGTACGCCTTTCCAGAGACGCTCGCGCTCAAGCCGAGCACATCGCCCGGTTCCGCAATCTTGAGGATCAGCGTCTTGCCGTCACTCGCGCAGATTGAGAGCTTCACCCGCCCTTTACAGAGTACGAAGATTCCGCGCGGCGCCTGGCCTTCGACAAACAGCACGGCGCCCTTCGGATACGCAGTCGCGTACTTGATGCCTTCGAAGGATTGCAACGCCGAGGTCGGCAGGTCGCAAAAGATGCGGTCCGCTCGCATCTTGCAAGTCAGGCAGCTTTCGATAATGTCCAGTCCATAAGGCGAGAGCATCGTGCACCCCCATGCGGCATCCCTTGAAGCAGAGGAGGTTTTTTGTCGCTCTGCCCTGTGACGGATGTCACGCTTTGAGTGTGCGTCCCTGAAGAACCTGCGGCGGTGACTCGTGGCACAAGTGAATGTGACAGTGATCACAACAGGAAGGTTATGGATTCTGCGTGCTTTAGTGGCTTTTTTCCCCGGTTTCTAGTTGGTGGAGATGGTGAAGTTTACCGTGATGCGCGCCTGGGTCTCGACCGGCTGCCCGTTCAGGTAGTAGGGCTTGAACCGCCATTGCTTGACGGCTTCTCTGGCTGCCGAGGCCAGAATTCCCGGGCCGTTAAGGACCTGCAATTCCTGGATCGTGCCCTCGCGCGAGATCAAAGCCTGCAGGATTACCGCGCCCTGCACTTTCATCTGACGCGCCAACATCGGATAGCTCGGTGCCACCGGCGCGGTCACGCTCTGCGCAATTTCCGGGGAAAGTTGCACGCGGTCCGAGGCGTTGACTACAGGTTCGGCATTTAGCTCGGGTGCACTGGGCGAACTGGCGCCATCGGCACCCACGTCAAGATGAATGGCATTGCTCTTGGCCGGGATGCTGCGCCGCTGATTTCCGGCGACAACCTCAACCTGCAGCGGAGGAAGAGCGGCGCGTTCCGTCACCGCAGCCGCCATCGGCGCTTCCGGCGTTGTCGGAGTCTTCGCCGATTTGTGTTCACGTGAAGCGTTGATAGCCGCATTGCTGTTCGAAGACGGTGCAGGCGCTGGACTCGCTCGTTTTTTCAGACCCGCTGCGGTGTACTCGCCATCATCGTTTGCGGGAAACCAGAAATCCCAATCCTTCACCACTACAGCGATGAGAGCGATCAGCAGCACGCCCAGCGCAATCAGCATGCGTTTGCGCTGACGTTCCTGATCGGGCCTAGGCGGTGTTGGAAGCGAAGGCTGTACTCGTCGTTCCGGCGAGCGCTCTAGGCGAGTCTCTTCTTGCAAAGTGGGCACAGTGGTTAAAAGCCAGCCAGATGCGTTGGGGGGACAACGCTGAACTCAGTATGCAACGAAAATTCTGCTAACGCCACAAAATCCCAGATCTGTTTTGAGAATTTTGCGGTGGATCCGGCCAGTTCGAATCGTGAGGTATCCGCCGGCTCCAAATAAAACAGGCGCCCGGGATTCTTTCGAATCCTGGACGCCCGGGCAGCCCTCCCCCAGAACTGCTCAATCGGGAATGTAAGACCGCCTCGTCAATCTGGAAATGGCACACGGGTGCTAGCTTTGACCCACGAAAGTGCTATCTCTTTAAGTGATAGATCGCAAAGTGAAAAGGCCCGCTGAGTGCGGCATTTGGCGGATACCACTGTGACAAGTTTTGCACAGCTATCTAACCCGTTCGACTAAGCATTCACGCACCTATGCGAGCATGGCGCGATATCCGCCAGAAAAGATTGCCTGCGTGCCTCGAGCCATCCGAACCATTCGCGAAGGCCGTTGCCCGTCAGGCACGACACTCGCAGAATGTCGATATCAGGGTGAATCCGTCGTGCATTCGTGACAGCCATCGGTGCGTCGAACGGTATGTACGGCAGCAAGTCGGTTTTTGTGAGGATCATTAATTCCGATCGGAAAAAGATCGACGGATATTTCAACGGCTTGTCTTCACCTTCAGTAACACTTAGCAGGACTACTTTCGCAGCTTCGCCCAGGTCATAACTTGATGGACAAACCAGATTGCCCACGTTTTCAATGATCAGGAAGTCGAGCTGTTCAAGGCTCCATTCCACGATGTTTTTCTCGATCATGCGCGCGTCTAGATGGCAGGTGCCACCAGTGGTGATCTGCTTGACCGGAAATCCGTAACGCTTAAGGCGATCGGCATCATTTTCGGTCTGGAGATCGCCGGCCAACACCGCGACTCGCGTCGTTTGCGGCCAGTTTTCGAGTGTGCGCTCTAGTAGGGTCGTCTTGCCGGCGCCGGGCGAGCTGATGAGGTTCAGCACGAAAACCCGATTTTGTTGGAAACGCTCGCGCAACTCTGCCGCTACTCGCGCATTTTCATTGAGAACTTTTCCTTCCAGCGGTACACGGTTCATCTTCATCGACCTCCAGAAACGCAAACTCCAGTTCATCCCCGCCAATGCACTGGATATCCAGGCTGGCGCAGGAAACGCATTGCAATTCAAAATTGCGGGCTTCGTATTCTCTGCTGCACGCACGGCAGCGGACCCGCGCCGCACGGTATTCGATTTCAAGCTTCAGACTGTCCAATTCCGTATCAAGCACGAGCACTTCGAATGCGAACTGCAATGCCTCAGGATCAACGCCCGCCAGTTCCCCAATTCGGACACCAACTTTCCTAGGGCGGCATCCCGGGTGGCGGCGCATCTCTTTGCCGACTCCTTCAAGGATCGAGTTGGCGATGCCCATCTCGTGCATGATGTCCTCAGCAGATCCGGGGCAGTTGATCGCCCGCCAACATGTCTACTACGCGGCAGGTGCCCAGCGCTGTGCGAATTGTTAACAGCGGACCGCCTGCCTCATGCACAACTCCGATCATGAACGCCTGCTTTCCCAGCGCATGATGGCGCATAGCCTCGAGCACGACATCGGCCGCCTCGGGCGCGACGATCGCGAGCAGCTTGCCCTCATTTGCCACATACAACGGATCGAGGCCAAGCATTTCGCACGCGCCGCGAACTTCTTCACGGACAGGAATCGCCTCTTCCTCGAGCTGAATGGAAACCCCCGACTGCGCGGCAATTTCGTTTAATGCGCTTGAAACTCCGCCGCGCGTAGGATCGCGCATGCAGCGAATTTCATAGCTCGCATTTAACATTTCGGCGACCAGCGTGTGCAACGCCGCGCTGTCGCTCTGTACGGGGCTTTCGAACTCCAGCCCTTCGCGTTGCGCGAGTATCGCAATTCCGTGCTCCCCGATGGATCCGCTGAGTAGAACTTTGTCGCCGGGACGGGCCCGGTTGGAGGAGAGAAATAAATGGCTGGGCACGCTGCCGATGCCGGTAGTGTTGATAAACAACT
>Ga0126381_100001623_pt1 | contig 24016 bp, 33 predicted proteins | sample PanSoiMetPlot_28_FD_96465 | JGI IMG/M metagenome (GOLD analysis project Ga0126381, IMG submission 96465) | Tropical forest soil microbial communities from Panama - MetaG Plot_28 | ecosystem: Environmental > Terrestrial > Soil > Tropical forest > Bulk soil | place: Panama | collected 2016-02-17 | reverse complement strand
GGGGGGGGGGGGGGGGGGGGGGGGGGGGGGGGGGGGGGGGGGGGGGGGGGGGGGGGGGGGGGGGGGGGGGGGGTGTTTGGGCTGGCGTGAGGGCGGGTGGTGGAGAGGGGGGGGGAACGTTCCCACCCCCCCCCAGTTTTTCCGGCCGAAAAATATTTTTATTTACCACCTCGGGGGTATCTCTCTCCCTGTCTCTGGCTTAAGTCAGCTACTCTCAGGGAGCGTGGGGAAGCTGACCAAGCTCGGCATCATGTCGGGCGATCTGTGGGAGGAATCGCCACCGACCTCGGCGCAATGGCCCCGGCTGATGACCGGCGCCCACCCCCGAGCGGTGGGGACGTATGGCGCCGACGTGGAGAGCTGGCTGGCTGACCGCCCGAGGCTCCACCCTCGCATCAGCGGCAGCGACGGACGGCTCCGCTGGTGGCAACGGCTGACCCTGAGCCGAGCCCTGGAGCATGACGACGACGGCGCCCTGGTGTGGCGGGAGGTCATGGCGTCCGGTCCCCGCCAGGTGGGCAAGAGCTGGCTGGAGCGGACCCTCTGCGGCTGGCGCATCCACCAGGCGGAAGCCTTCGGTCGCCAGCAGGACGTACTCCACGTCGCCCACAAGCTCCAGGCGGCTCAAGAGGTTTGGCGCCCGGCAGCTCGCTTCTTCGGCCCGGTGGGCGAGGGCTACCGGGTGCGGTGGGCCAACGGTGAGCAGATGATCGAGGTGCCGGACGGCTCCCGCTGGCTGATCCAGGCGGCGACGGACGGCGCTGGCGTGGCCTTCACCCTGAGCATGGGCCTGGTTGATGAGGCGTGGAAGGTAGACCACCGGGTGGTGGACGGCGGCATCCTGCCGACGATGGCCGAGGCGGTCTGCCCCCAACTGTGGCTCGTCAGCACAGCAGGCACTTCGACCTCCCGGCTGATGATCGACCGGCGAGCCCTGGCGCTGGCTCAGGAGCAGGAGCCCGGCGAGCTGCTCCTGCTGGAGTGGTCCGCTCCCCCTGACCCCGACCTCGACATTGACGATCCCGACGTGTGGCGCATGGCGAGCCCGCATTGGAGTGAGTCCCGCCACGCCGCCGTCGCTCACGCCAGGGCGACGAGCCCCGAGGTCGAGTTCCGCCAGCAATGGCTCAATCAGTGGGTTCCGACCGAGACAGCTCCGATGTTCGACCCCGAGCAATGGCAGCGCCAGGAGTGGGTCGGACCCTTGCCCTCGGCGGGCTTGTCCTTCGGCGCCGACGTTGCCAGCGACCGGAGTCACGCCTGCATCGTTGCTCACTCGGCTGGCGTGGTCGAGGTCGTTGAGTCCCGGCCTGGCGCCGGTTGGGTGCCGGGCCGGTTAGCGGAGCTGGCGGCGACGTGGAACCCCGTCGCCATTGGGCTCGACGGTTCTGGCCCCGCCGCCACCGTTGCCGACCAGCTCCGCACCTCTGACATAAGTCAGCTCCTTGTGGTGCTGCGAGCCCGAGACATTGCCGCCGCCTCTGGCTTATGTCACGACGCCATCGCCACCGGGCAGCTCATGGCCCGGCCCCATGCGGACCTCACCGAGTCGGTCATCCACGCCAGGCGGCGAGCGTTCGGGCAGGCTTGGTGCTTCGCCCGGCAGGCAGGCGACGTGTCAGGCGTGCCCCTCCTGGCCGTCGCCTGTGCTGTGTGGGCCGAGTCGCACCAACCGACCATCATCGAAAGGAGTCGCATCTTCTGATGTCAAATGGACAAGCCATTATCCTGCTAATCGAGGTCGGGGTCATCGCTGCTTACTCGCTGGTGGCTCTCGTCAAGAGTGTAAGGTGACCTTACAATGAAGTGGCCCTGGCAGCGACAGGCGATCATCACGGCGACCGAGGGCCGGGACGTGTTGCTCAATCGACCGGACGGCTGGACACAGGACATGCCCATGCTGTGGTGGGCGCCGCCGCCCGGTGGGCAGGACGACCCGGCCTACACATGGGGCAACCCGCCGCCCGGCGCCGAGCCCTGGTGGGGATTCAGCTCCCTCCCGGCTGTGACCCGCTGCACATCGCTGATCTGCGACACCATCGCCGGGCTGCCGTGGGACATTCTCCGAGGCTGGACACAGCTCGACCGGCCCGAGTGGCTGACCGACCCTCAGGGCTTACGTCAGGACGGTCGGATCGTTCGCCCGAGCGATGTGGACGTGCGGCTCTCGGCGGTGGAGTTCTGGTGCCAGTGGATCGTCAGCGCCCTGTGGGTCGGGGACGGCTTCGTGTATGTGCCGGTGCGTGACGCCAACGGGGCGCCCAAGCCGCCGCTCTGGCAGTTCCACCCCGACGAGGTGACGGTGGAGGGCGGGCGCTACTTCGTGGCCGACCAGCTCATGCCCTCGGGCTCGATCATCCATCTCCGAGGGCTGCCGCCCTACTTCGCCGGGCGGGGCCGGGGCGTGCTGACCACCCACGCTCAAGACCTTGGACTGGCGCTCACCGTCCGGCGTTACAGCTCGGGCCAGTACCGCTCGGGCGTCCCTGCCGGTTACCTCAAGTCGAGCCAGCCCCACCTTGAGGCCGACGAGGCGCAAGAGCTGAAAGCGAAGTGGATGGAGCAGCATGGCGGCGACCGCCGCACCATCGCCGTCCTCAATGCGACGACCGACTTCACCGCCGTCCAGATCACGCCGCTGGACGCCGCCCTGGACGTTGCCAAGACGTGGGACTTGCGGAGCATCGCTCTGATGTTCGGGGTGCCGCCCGACTTCATCGACGTGCCCGGCCCCTCCAACACCTACGCCAATGTCGAGAGCCGGATGATCGAGCTGAACAAGTTCACCCTGCTCCCCTGGTGCCGCAAGATCGAGAGCGTGCTGGACGCACAGCTCCCCCGAGGCACGTCGGTCAAAGTGCGGACGGCTGGCCTGGAGCGAGCCGACACCAAGACCCGTTACGACGCTTACAAGGTGGCCCTCGATGCGGGCTTCCTGACCATCCCCGAGGTGCGAGCCCTGGAGGACTTGCCCCCCATCGAGGTCGAGCGCCAGAAGGTCGAGGCCGAGCTGGCGGCGGCTGGCATCGCCGCCGACCCGCTCACCCTCGGCCCGCCCAAGCCCCAAGCACAGCCCCCCGCCCCTGACGTAAGCCAGCAAGGAGTCCCGGCATGAACCTCGACATGGAGGTCCGTTCAGTCAGCTCACCCAAGCGAGAGGTCGAGGGCATCGCTGCGCCCTACGACGAAACCACCCGGCTCGTCCCCCTGGCGGGCGGGGAGCGGTTCCGGTTCCGGTGCTTCGCCCGGTCCATCGAGCATCGGGGCGACAAGGTGCCGCTGTTCCTCAATCACGACATGAGCCACATGGTCGGGCGCTCGCTGCGTTGGGCCGACGACATGGCCGGGCTGGTGGGCGTGTTCAAGGTGCGGGAGGGCGACGAGGGCGACCGCATCCTGAGCGAAGTGGAGGACGGCTTCCTCCCGGCCCTGTCGGTGGGCTTTGAGCCCATCCGCCACACCAGGGGAGCGGACGGCGCCACCGAGCATCAAGAGGCCCGCCTGGTGGAAGTGAGCCTGGTCACGGTGGGCGCCTACGCCGGGGCGGCGGTGACCGGCGTGCGGGCGGCACAGCCAGCTCGGGAGCAACTGCTGGCGCCCTTCCTCAACCCGCCACAGATCAACCTCGCACCCATCCCTCGGCGGTGGTAGTCTCCCCGCTGACTTAAGCCACAAGCCGCCCGCCGCAAGCGCCCGCTGGCAGCGCCCGGCCACGGTGGGAACGTTCCCACCCCCGGCCACCGCTCCCGCACCGTCGAGGCACCGGAGTCCACGACCCGACCCGACAAGGGAGAACCCTCATGCTGCTGTACCTTCAGCGGCTCGCTGCCGAGCGTGAATCGCTTACGGCTGCGGCGACTTCACTGGCTGACACCGCCGCTGGCGAGAACCGTGACCTGACCGACACCGAGAAGTCCTCTCTGGCACAGATGGAAACCCGCTGTGCCGAGATCGACGGACAGCTCAAGACCTACAACGACCAAGCCGAGAGCCAGCGGGCATACGCATCGCTGCGGACCCGGCTGGATGCCATCGACGCCAGCTCTCATGACGTAAGTCAGGGCAAGGCGGTCGCCACCCGAGGGCCACAGGCGCCCGACGATTGGGTGGACCCGATCATGGCCGAGCTGGAGAAGTCCGGCTACAACGGGCGGGGCTCGGTCGATCTTGGCGAAGCCCCGCTGTTGTTCCAGCGGGCTCCGGTGATGATCTCGACGTGGGACGGCACCATCCCGCCCTACTACTTCAACCCGCTCCCCTGGAAGCAGACCACCCCCTTCCTCGACCTGTGCGGGCGCATCACCGTCAGCTCCAACGCCATTGAGTGGTTCCTGTTCGCCCCCGGCTACTCCGACGCCCCGGTGGTGCCCGAGGGCGACCCCAAGCCCGAGATGCCGCTGGCCCCGGTGCCCAAGAGCGACACCCTCAAGACCTACGCCCATCACAAGCCGATGAGCCGCCAGGCGCTTGAGGACATTCCACAGATTCGCTCCATCATCGAGGCGCATCTGCGGGGTGGTGTGTTCCACGCCCTGGAAGCCGCCCTCATCGCCGCCCTGGAGGCGTCGGCCACGGCAGGCGACATCGCCACCGCCGAGACAAACGACATGCTGACCGGACTTAGGTCAGGACTCGCCAGGGTCCAGATGAACGGCTACGCCCAAGCCAACGGGATCGTCATGCACCCCGACGATTACGCCGCCCTGGACGTGAGGGTCATGGAGGAAACCGTCACCGGGCCGAACGTCACGACCAGGGTGTGGGGTCTGCCGGTGGTGGTCAGCGCCGAGCTGACACAGGGCCAGGCGTATGTCGGTGACTTCCGAGCTGCGCTGACGCTGTTCGCCCGAGCGGCCATGAGCGTGTTCATGTCGGACTCCCATGCGGATTACTTCGTCAAGAACCTGCTTGTGTTGCTGGCCGAGCAGCGAGCCCTCGCCGCCGTCACGGCGCCGGGCGCCGCCTGCAAGGTCAACGTCACCGTCGCCCCGCTCGCCGCTGGTGCTGCTGCTCTACAGCACACTCCCGGCGCCAGGAAGCAGGCGTAACCATGCCCGCCACCGTCGCATCAGTCCAGACATTCCTCGGTCTGTCGCCCGCCCGCCCAATGGACGACGACGCTCTGGCAGCGGCGGTGGCGGCTGCCAACGATTGGGTCACGGAGATGCGGCCCGACCTCACTCTGGACGAGAGTGGGGCCGAGCTGCCCTCCTGGCCCCCGAGAGCTGACCAGGCGGCGGTCCAGTACGCCGCCCGGTTGTACGGGCGTCGAGGGTCGGTCCAGGGCGTGGCTGCGTTTCAAGACGTGGGCGTCACGCTGCTCCCGGCCCTCGACCCCGACATCAGAGCCCTGCTGGAGCTTGGCAACTTCCAGCGGTCGGTCGTGGCTTAAGTCATGGCCGGGTATGCGAAGGGGGTTGAATGGGCCGAGAAGTTCGCCGCTGCCGGGCTGCCCGCCACCAGCGACCCCCGCTCCGTGTCGCCGCCGTGTGTGTTCATCTCCCACCGGGGCGCCAACTACTCGACGGCGTGCGATGCGGAATGTCTCTTTGAGGTGGCCCTACTGGCGCCCGGCCCTTGGAACGCCGACGCCTGGAAGCTCCTTGACGAGTGGGAGGCGACCGCCGCCTCCATCATCGGCGCCGACAGTTACCGGGTGGTCAGCTACCGCCTGGCCCTCGACTCGCCGCCGCTCCCCTGCTACCTGTACGCCGTTACCGAACCTGTGGAGGTATGACCCATGCCCATCACCAGCTCCAAGCTCAAGACCGGCACCCTCTCCCTCGGCACAGCGCCGGGCGAGGACTTCGCCTGTCAAGCCACCGCCGTCCGGCTGACGCCGAGCTACGAGGACGACGGCGATTTTGTAGAGACACTGTGCGGCGAGAACATCTCGCCCAACAAGAAGGAGACTTGGACAATCGGCGGCACGTCGATTCAGGACTTCGATGACCCGGCTGGCTTCGTCCAATACTGCTTCGACCATGCCACCGAGGTCGTTGACTTCTCCTGGTGCCCCTCGACCGCTGCCTCCCCCACCTACACCGGCAGATGCACCATCGTCGCCGTCGAGATCGGTGGCGACGTGAACGCCCGGCTGACCACCGATTGGGAGTTCGACGTGGAGGGCAAGCCGGTCATCACCCCGTTCGCCCCGCCTCCGCTGCGAGTTGGCGAACCAGCCGGCGTCTGACTTATGCCAGGAAGGCCGGACATCACCATCACCCTGGAGGGGGACAAGCAGCTCGTCCACACCCTGCGGCTGGCGAGCCGGGAGATAACCGACTTCTCTGACGCCAACAGCGAGGCGGCTGACAAGATTCTCCACGCCGCCAACCCTCTCACCCCGGTCCTGACCGGGTACTTACAGGAGTCCAACACGGCTGACAGCTCGGAGGTGGAGGCGTCGGTCACCAACCCGCTCGACTACGCCCCGGTCATTCACAACGGCTGGCCCGCCCATCACATCGCTGCCACCCCCTTCCTCGACGCCGGGCTGGCTTACGTCAGCGACCAGCTCCCGGCGCTCTACATGGACCGGGTGGACGAGGTGCTGTCGGAAGTGGAGGGAGCGTGAGCCAGTTCCGGCACAAGTGGCGCATCACTTGGGACGACAAGACCTACGACATCACCACCACCGCTCGGGACTTGGCTGCCATGCAACTGAGCCTCGACACCGATGGCCCGGTGCTGAGCCCGGTCCAGATGATGCTCGTCTTTCACCGGGCCATGCTGCGCCTGGAGATCGAGGGCATCCCCTCCGACCCCGACGCCTTCCTCGACAAGATGGACGACTTCGATGACATGGAGCCGGGCACGCCGCTGGTCATGGACCCTACCCTGAGGGCTCCCTCGGTCGGGTAGCGGTGGCGGTGGCCCTGCGCTCGCAGATCGCCCCGGCCCACTGGCTGGATGACCCCGCCGCCATGTTCACCGCCATAGAGCTGTTCCGAGAGTCCGACGCCAGGGAGAAGGGCAGGAGGTGACTTAAGCCAGTGGCCCGAGGGGACAACGAGGCTGACCTCAAGATCAACGTCGCCGTCGATGCCAAGAAGGCTCAGACCGGCTTGGACTCGGCGGCGAAGAAGGTGCATGGCTTCGCCGGGCACATGAAAACCCTCACGGCGGGCATCCTCGGCGCCGACGCCTTGAAGAACGCCGCCAGCGCCGTGTGGGACTTCGGCAAGAAGGCCGTCCAGGCATACGGGATGAGCCAGCAGAAGGCGGTCATGTATTCCGACGCCATGAAGCGCATCCCCGGCGCCAGCGATGCCGCCACCGCCGCCCTCATGGATCAAGCCGCTGCGCTCGGCCAGGTGACCACCTTCGGCAAGGGGACGGTCAAGCAGGGCCAGGCGGTGCTTGCCTCCTTCGGGCTCACGGCCAAGCAGATCGAGAAGCTCACCCCGCTCATGCTGGACTACTCGACCAAGACCGGCCAGGACGTGACCGCCTCGGCCAAGCAGCTCGGGCGAGCCCTCATGGGCCAGGGCCGGGCGCTCAAGAACATCGGTATCGACTTCAAGGACACCGGCACTCTCCAGGGCAACTTCGACCAGCTCACCAGGGAGCTGGACAAGTCGGTCGGTGGCCTGGCGAAGCAGATGGGCGCCACCTCTGCGGGCCAGATGGAGATAATGAAGAACCAGCTCAAGGCGCTCACGGTGGCGATTGGGAAGTGGTTGTATCCGTGGGTCCAGAAGCTCATCGAGGGGCTCATCGATCTGGTCAAGTGGATTCAGAAGAACAGCCAGTGGCTCATCCCCCTGGTGGGCACCATCACGGCGTTTGCCGGTGCCTTCCTGGCGGTGGCGGCTGCCATCAAGATCGCCACGGCGGCGAAGAAGGCATTTGCCGCCGTCAAGATGTTCGCCAAGACCAACCCGGCTGCCCTCATCATCGCCGGGGTGGTGGCGCTCATCGTCGTCATCAAGCAGCTCTATGACCATTGGGAGTGGTTCCACAAGGCCGTCGATGCGGTGTGGCAGGCGATTCAGGTGGCGTGGGACGCCACGGTCGGGGCGATCAAGGTGGGCATCGACGCTGTGGTGGCGGCGATCAAATGGCTTTGGGACAAGTTCGATTGGTACTTCAAGGGCATTTGGGAGATCGTCAAGAAATACATCAACCTCATTACGCTCCCGTTCCGCATCGCCTTCGATGTCATCAAGGCGATTGTCTCGGGCGACTTCGACAAGGTATTGGCGATATTCAAGGGCATCCCCCGGCGAGTCATTGATGCCCTGAGCGGACTTTTCAACGCCGTGACAGCACCCTTCAAGAAGGCGATTGATTGGGTGATCGGGCTGTTGCCCTCGCTGTGGGACTGGTTCAAGAAGATTCCCGGCTGGATCAGCTCGGCCCTGTCCACCGTGTACGACGTGATAACCGCCCCCTTCCGGCGAGCGATGGATGCGGTGAGGAACATCGTCCAGGGCGCCGTGGATTGGGTGTCAAGGCAGTTCGACCGGATCAAGGGCTTTGCCACCGATGCCATCAACTTCGTCAAGGGCATTTACAACGGCATGGCCCGCATGTGGAACAGTGTCGAGGTCAAGATGCCGGAAGTGGACACCCACATTCCCGGCGTGGGCAAGATCGGGGGCTGGACCCTCGGGCTGCCCGATCTGCCCATCTGGCACGCCAAGGGCGGCTTTGCCAACACCCCCACCATCGCCGGGTTCGGGGAGGCGGGACCGGAGTGGATACTGCCCGAGCGCCGCCTGGCCGCTCTGCTCAAGCAGGCTGCCGGGGGTGGGAACGTTCCCACCCGGTCTGCTCCCGCCGTGGTGCTGGAACACGCCACCTTCGCCGCCGAGGTGGACGTGGACGCTTTCCTCCGTCGAGCGGCCTGGACCGTGAGGACACAGGGGATATGAGCGTCTGCATCCGTCGAGCCTGGCTCACCCAAGAGGGCGAGTCGCTGGAGCTGGAAGATGTCGAGGGCGGGTGGGCCTGCACCCTGCTCGATCTCGGCTGGCCCGAGGTCAGGGAAGTGATGAACAACCGGCCCGACCAAGACGGCGCCGACGACATGACCAAGTTCTTCGGGGCCAGGGCGGTGTCTGCCGACATCACCACCACCGGGCACGCCGAGCGGGTGGATGAGATCGCTGCTCAGTTCGGGCGCTTCATGTACCCCGGCGTCAGGAGCCAGCTCCATTACGTCCTCGACCGGGACGACAACCCCGAGCGGGTGCTGGTGGTCCGGCCCTCCGGTTATCAGTGGCCCATCTCGGGCGGCAGGAGTCGTGACATAAGCCTGAGCTGGATCGCTGCCGACCCCATCGCCCACGCCGCCGAGGCGACCGTGTGTACGGCATGGGCCGGGCCATCGACGCCAGGGGGCCGGACCTACAACTGGCGCCCCAATCGCTTCTACGCCGGAGCCGGGGGCGCCAGGATCACCGGCTACCCCATCAGCAAGGGCGAGGTTCCCCCCGATCCCATCCTCCGCATCTATGGCCCCATCACGGCGCCTCAAGTCATGCTGGAGAGCTGGCTGTCGGGCAAGTACGTTCAGGGCGGGCAAGTCAAGTTTGAGGCGGGCTTCACCATCCCGGCAGGCGAGTGGGTCGAGGTCGATTGCCGGTTTCATACGGCTCGATGGGAGGGCGATGCGAGGCGGTCCTGCGCCAGCTCCATCATGTGGACCCTGACCTCCTGGCCGGTTGTCATGCTCCCGCCCGCCTCCAACATGCTCAACCTCTTGGGCAGCTCCACCGACGCCCTGACCCAAGTCCAGGCGATATGGAGGGACGGCTTCCTCACATGACCTGGCCCGCTGGCCGAGCCCCCGGTGGCCCTGGCTTAAGTCAGCTCCCTCCGCTGGATCCCAATACGTCATGCGCTCCAGTGTTCGGACCCACCGCTGGCGGGACCACCGTGACCATCGCCACCGCCCTGGCCCCCACCGCCGAGGCGGTCTACATCGACGGCGTGAGCATCCCCTGGACCCCGGTGGACGCCGGGCATCTGAGCATCGTCACCCCGGCCCACCCTTCCGGCGAGGTCATCATTCAGGTGGCTTCCACCACCTCGCCGGGCCGGGTGGCCGAGGGGCAGGTGTGGTTCTTCTACGCCGACGTGCCCACCCTCATCACCCTGGACCCCTCCAGCGCCCACCTGTCGGAAATCCAGAGCATCGACATTGCCATCACCGGGACCGGGTTCGCCACAGCTCGGGAGACAGCCACCGACCCCACCGTGGGGCTGTATTGGGGGAACGCCCTCATGTACGAGGGCCATTGGCAGCTCATCAGCGACAGCTCCATTCTGGTGACCGGCGTCGGCACCACCAGCTCGCCACAGACCCTCACCTACAAGGTCAAGACCCTGGCGGGCGAGTCCAACACCCTGCCGTTTGAATACAAGGCCGACCCGGTGGGAGGCGAGGGCTGGCCGGGGTACAAGCCTCTCCCGGTGGGCCGGGGCGGCTTCTGGAAGCTGACCCTCCACGACCGGGCCTTTCAGACCGGGCGGGCTCACAGCTCGACGGTGCTGACCGAGATCGACGGCGCCCGGTCCCGGCGCCTGGAGCAGAAATACAACGATGGGGCGACCCTGACCTTCTCGGTGGCGGGCGACAGCGATGCCGCCATGCTCATCAAGGAGTTTCAGCACGACGTGATCGCCTGGCGCTTCGATGACATCAGCGGCAAGGACATCGCTGTGTTCCGAGGGGTGGTGAGCCAGAGCCAGGACTCCCTCTCAGAGCAGACCTATACCGTGAACTTCACCTGTCATGACTACCTGGCGATGATGGGGCGGCGAGTGCTGGACGTGCCCAAGACGTACACACAGCTCGATCAGGACACCATCGTCAACAACCTCCTGACTTACGCCAAGAGCGTGCCGGGCTTCATGCCGGGCAGCTTCCTGCCCCTGTTCTTCCGTCAGGTGGACCCGGCTGGCAACACCCGCACCGCCCTCTCGGGCATGAGGCGGGACCGCACCTACGACGCCGGGCAGAAGATGGACGAGGCGATCATCAACCTGGCGGCATGTGAGGGCGGCTTCGACTTCGCCGTGGTGCCAGGGGCCAGCGACGATTACCTTCAGGTGTATTACCCCTACCAGGGCGAGCTTCGCCGTGACCTCATCCTTGAGTACGGGACCACCGTCGCCAGCCTGTCGAGGTCGGTCAACAGCACCGATTACGCCAACTACTGGCGGGTCATCGGCCAGGCGGCAGAAGGGGCTCCCGAAGGCACCCCCCCGATGATGGCGGTCGCCAGCTCGCCGGAAGCCAACAACGTCAGCGTCACCCCCATCGGGCTCTGGCAATCGTCGGACAACGCCAGCGATGTCAACAACCAGAACACCCTCAACGAGAAGGCCCGAGCTGACTTAAGCCAGAGTTCACTCGTCATGCCGAGCTATTCTCTGAGCCTGCGACCCGAGGCGTACCACTACGGGAGCCCGAAGATGGGCGACACGGTGCGGCTCATTATCAACCGGGGGAGGCTCAAGGTGGACACCGATGTCAGGGTGGTGGGCATCGCTTACGCCATTGGGGACGACGGCGACGAGGCGGTGGAGCTGGAAGTCGGGCGCCCCGATATTCGCTTCCGTGACCTGTTCACCCGATACGACCGAGACATCAACGCCCTGGCAAGGAGATGACATGAGCCGGATGCCCCCCCTCTGGATTCAGGCAGGCGACTACGCCGCCTCCACCGACCGAGCCCTCATCGGCGCCCTCTACCCCGCCGCCCGCTGTGACGGCTGCGCCGTGAGCATCGCCGGGACCGGCGACATGGGGCTGTCCATCCAGCCCGGCATGGTGGCGGTGCCCACGTCCAACGCCACCGGCTCGACGCTGTGCTACTCCAATGGGGTGGAGACTGTCGTCCTCGACCCCGCCCCGGCGCCCGGCAGCGACCGCATCGACCTTGTGGTCTGCTCCCCCACCGGGGCCGACCTCGGGGGTGGGGCCGACGAGTTCATCTTCACCAAGGTCACCGGCACGCCGGGCGCCCCGCCTGTCACCCCGCCCCTCCCGGCAGGGATGGTCTGCCTGGCCCAAGTCACCGTCATCGGGGGCTCGGTCACAGTGGACCCCGCCCGCATTTTCGACACCCGCCCCTCCACCCTGGCGGTGCCCGGCCCGGCTGCGCCGCCACCGCCACAGACCAAATACGGCTACGCCATCCCCTACGGGGCCACCGGCTCACCCAACCCCGCCCACCCGGTCAAGACCCTGAGCGGACGAGCGCAACAGACCACCGACGCCGCTGGCCGGACCACTCTGAGCCTTACCAACAACTGGACATCTGCGGGGGTGAACCCGAAGCCGACTGTGCTGGTCGCCTTCCACGGCATGGCACAGAGCCCCTCCCTTCAGGTGACGACCGACACCGGCTACCCCTGGACCAGCGTGGATGCTGTCCCGTTGCGGCTGTTCTCCGTGACCGGGGCGGCCTGGCAGGGCACCTTCAACCTCATTTACACCGTCTACTTCCAGAATGGAGCGACATGAGCTACCAAGCGCAAGCCGAGCTGGAGATGGACCCCGACTTTCGGGAGCGGAACCGGGCCTGCTGTGTCCAGCAAGCCTCACAACAGTTCAGCGATCACATCGCTGACGCCGTGTTGAAAGACGACCTCGGGGTGACCTCGACCTTCATCCGCCTGGCGGCTGCCGGGCCGGGGATTGCCGAAAAGGCACAGAACCCCGATGGCTCGGTGGATCAGAGCCGGGTGACCGACGCCGACATTCTCGCCTTGGCCCAAGCCAACTGGCCCACCGTGGCCGAGCTGTATCCTCAGGCTTAAGTCATGACGATCAGCGCCCGGCGCCGAGCCGGGCTCAAGAGAGGGAGCTATGTCTACGGACCCAAGTCCAGAGTCGGCGGTCGAGGCCGGAAGTCCTACCCCATCGACACCCCCAAGCGAGCCCGAGCCGCACTCTCCCGAGCCGCCCAACGAAACACCGGAGGCACCTACCGAACCGTCGAGCGAGCCGTCAACCGGCGATACCCCTCCATCCGAACCAAGCACCACGTCCCCCGAGCTCAACGCCGAAGCGCCTTCACCGGCTCCCGAATCCCCCGGCGAGGCGGGCGCATCTGATGACTGACGAGGACACCGCCGAACATTTCACCGCCGAGCTGCTTAAGCGAAAGGCGGCAGACCTGTCTATTGGAGAGCATGAGCTTTCCGAGCGATTTGTCAACCCCACTCTTACCGGCGAGTGGCCGAGGGGCCGTGATCTCGACTACGAGCCCGCCCACAAGGGACCGGAGCCCGACGAGGTGGGCTACGAGGGCAAGCGATGAGCCTGGCCCGAGTCCAGTTCCCCTCGCCCAACTACTCGGCCCGAGGTTCTGACGTAAGTCAGATCGTCCTCCACACAGCGGAGGGGGCCACAACGATTGAGTCGCTCGGCTCCTTCTTCGCCAACCCGGCCAACGAGGTCAGCTCCCACGCCGGGGCCGACGACACTCCCGGCACCATCGGCGTCTACGTCCGGCGAGAACACAAAGCCTGGACGCAAGCCAACGCCAACCCTTGGGCGGTCAGTATCGAGCTGTGTGCCTTTGCGAGCTGGAGCCGGGCCGAGTGGGACCGCCACCCCAACATGCTCGCCAACGTGGCTGCCTGGATCGCAGAGGAATCGGCGTACTTCGCCATTCCCATCACCCGGCTCACGGCAGCGATGGCACAGCAGGGGCTTCCTGGCGTATGTCAGCACATCGACCTCGGCAGCATGGGCGGCGGTCATGTGGACTGTGACTACGGCTCGGGAAACTTCCCGATGGATCGGGTGCTGGAGATGGCGGGAGGCCAGGGTGGGAACGTTCCCACCCCTTCCCCCCCTCCCACCCAAGGGCAAGCCCCGCCCTGGCCGGGCACCCTCCTGGCCGACTACACCGAGGGCCACGGCACCCGGCAATGGCAGACGCAAATGGCGAGCCGGGGATGGGACATCGTTGCCGACGACAAGTACGGACCCGCCTCGGCCAACGTGGCTCGCCAGTTCCAGGCTGAGAAGGGCTTGGGTGTGGACGGCGTTGTCGGCCCTGAGACTTGGGCGGCTGCCTGGACGGCGCCCATCACCTGAGCGATGGAATCGCTGACGGCGGCGGAATGGCTGCTCCTTGGCGTGGGGCTCGGGGGGCTGGCGGCGATGGTAAGCCTCCTTGTCTGGACCGTGTTCGGCAAGAAGCCGAAAGAGTGAAAGGTTCCTTGCAGTAGGCTCCGATCTGGTGTAAGATGACCTTACAGTCATTCACCACCACAACGAAAGGAGCCGGCTGTGCCCGAAGTGACCCCCGAGAATGAGGGGGAGTTCCGCAAGGCGCTCATCGAGTCTGGACGTGTGTCCAGCGAGCTTGAAGGCGTCTTGCGGTCAGGGCAACCCGTATGGGACACCGCTGCTCTCCAGCGGGACTTCACGGTCGAGGGCTTCATGGCCCCGTTCTGTGTCGTCCGGCGCAAGAGCGACGGCGTGCGGGGTTCTCTGATGTTCAACCACGACCCACGCCTTTACTTCAACTTCATGGCCGAAGGAGCCTGACATGAGCAACCGTATCCGTCCCGAGCGACCCTCCGAGGCTGCCATGCGGCAGACCGAGGGGGGTACGTCCAACAAGGTCAAGATCGTCACCACGCCCGAGCTGATCGCTGCGGCGGCGGTGGCAAAGCGCACCCATCGGAATCGCCAGCTCGATTCCGACTTCCTCGACATACTCGACCCCGAGGGCATTCACGTCGTCGTGTGGTCGATGATCCATAACGATGCCGAGGTCCGAGTCCGGTTGCTGATGAAGCGCCAGGGCTCGATGAGTCCGGTGGAAGGATGGCTCGATGTCCCGTTCAAGACCCATGAGTCCTGGCGGTTGGTCGATGCCCCTGACGTAAGTCAGGAGGTGGCCGATGTATAAGGACTACCCCAAGGACGAAATCGTCCGAGGCGCCGAGGGAGCCATCCGGCGCTATGCCGCTGCGGGCATGGAGGCTCATGCTCACTTCAAGGCCACATGCCCGAAGTGCAACGCCCGCCCGATGTTTGCCGAGCCCGACACCATCTTCGACACGATGGAGTGTTCCGAGTGCGGCAACGTGTTCCCATTCGTCAAGGGCAACTACGCCATCATGGTCAAGGACGACGCCCACGGTGGCGTCGATCCCGAGGCGGCGGTGGCGATCCTCCAGGGCGAGAGGCGGCGGGGCCATGTCTGATCACGGCTTTGCGATGGTCATGGGGCCATGTATCGCTTGCAAGCAAGTGTTCATGTTCAACCCCACTCACGTCCCCTCCCTTCTCATCGATCCGACCAACGGTCTGCCCCCCGACATGGGGGGCGACCCGGCCAAGGCACAGCGGGAGCCGCTGTGCCACCCCTGCGCCCGGCGAGCCAACGTCCTTCGCATCGCCAACGGCAAGGAGCCCATCAAGATTCACCCCGAGGCGTATGAGCCCTGCCCCGAGAGCGAGTTGCAATGGTGATCGACCGCCAGCTCATCAAGTGCCGGGCGTTCCAGCACGCATGGGACGAGGGCATTACTGACTTACGTCACGCCCGCCCGAGCCAGGGCCACGCCCAACCGGCCCGCTGCATCCGCTGTGGATCGTTCCGGTTCCAGTGGCTCGATTGGGAGGGCAAGCCGATGGCGACGTGGTACGAGCTGACCCCGGCCTACCGTTCCACGTTGAACATGACCAGGGGCGAGGCAAAGGTGTGGCTCATCGAGCATCCGGCCAGGCGAGAAAGGAGAAGTGCATGAGCAAGCTGGTCGAGCCTTGCCGGTGCGGGCAGCGGGCGGATCAACCGCCCGGCTTCCGCCTGGAGGAATACCCCCACCTGCAAGCTGTCATGGACGACACCATCACCCTTGTCGGCAGCGACCTACCCCACCGGCTGGTCTGCCTCAACTGTGGGCGAGCCCGGCCTATCTTCGGCCCGGTCGAGGTCAAGAAAGCGAGGCGGTGATGAGCAGACTCCGCACGATGGGCGACATGCTCGGCGCCGCAAAGCGCATACTGGATGCTGTGGCGAGGGACCGCACACCGGAAGGCGACGACATGAATGAGCTGCTGATGCTGGCCGAGATTGAGGTCACCGTGGAGAACGCTCTCCAGACCTCCATCGACACCCTGCGGGAGCAGGGCGTGACGTGGAAGTCCATCGGGGAGGCGCTTGGCGTAACCGGCCAGGCGGCGAACATGCGCTTTGGCGAGGCCAGCTCGGTCGCCCGGCGAGCCCGGTTGTCCAAGGTGGAACAACGCCAGGCGGCATACCGAGCCCGGCTCAAGGCCGAGCGGGACGCCGCCAGGGCGGCTCTCGGGCCGGTCACCCGAGGGCGCCGGAAGGAGGGTGCCGAGGTTGCCTGAGCCACAGCTCTGCCGGTGCGGGTGCGGCGAGCTGTGCGGCATCGGCAAGTACGGAATCCCGAGCCAGTGGAGGCCGGGACACAACAAGAGAAAGGATGGGAGCCGGGGGCCGATGCCCCTGGCTTCTGTCTTAAGCCAGCCCTGTCGCCACCCTCGCTTTGTCGATGACGTGTGTGTGTGGTGCGGGCAGACTCGCTTCCCATGCTGACCATCGACGTGCGGGGGCTGCCCCGGCCACAGGGGTCCATGCGAGTGTTCCCGAATGGTGGCGTGGCCTACCCGCCAGCGGTCATCATGTGGAGGCGCCTGGTGCAAGGAGCGGCGGTGGAGGCGATGATGGGCAAGCCCATCTTCCTCGGGGCGGTCGAGCTGCGTATGGGGTTCGACCTGCCCCGCCCCGCCTCTCACTACGGCACCGGGCGCAACGTCACCACCGTCAAGGCGTCGGCGCCCCCCTGGCCCATCACCATGCCCGACCTCGACAAGCTGGTCCGAGCGGTGGGGGATGCCCTCACCGACGCCGGGGTCTGGAAGGATGACAGCCAGGTTGTGAGCCTCACCACCGCCAAGCGATACGGCGACCGACCTGGCGTACTCATTCAAGTCAAGGAGCTGGAATGACCAAATACCCCGATGGGACTCGGGACTGTTACCTGTGCGACAAGCTCATCCACCCCGACGATGAGGTGGCCGAGAACGAGCTGGACGCCCATCTGGCCTGCTGGAACGAATATCTCGCCATGCAAGGAGCTGACGCCGATGGCTGACTCCATCCCCCTCGATGACCTCCCCGGCGCCGACGACACCACCAGGCGGGACAGGTGGGGCAGGTATCTCGTCGTGCCCCCGGCAGGCGGCGACCCCATCGGCTACACCAGGGCGACGACGGTCGCCAAGGTGCTTGACAGTGGCGGCGGGCTGGCGAGCTGGAAAGCCGCCATGACCGTCCAGGGGATGCTCCTGCGCTCGGGGTTGCGAGCCCGGTGGGAGGCGCTGATGAGCCGGGAGAACGGTGACCCCTGGTACAACAGCCAGGAGGGCAAGGCGGCGGCGAAGGCGCTGGTCGAGGAATGTTCGGCGGTGGGCGGCTCCAAGGACCGGGCCGAGATTGGCCTGGCCCTCCACGCCATCACGGCGCTGATGGACTCGGGCCACCCGCCCACCCACCTGACCCCCGACACCAAGAGGGACATCGACGCCTACCGCTCTGGCTTAAGTCGGGACGGGATCGAGCTGGTGCCGGGCGCCGTCGAGCTGACGGTGGTGCTGGACGAGTACCAAGTGGCCGGGACGTTTGATCGCCTGGTGACGGCGAAAGGGCGACCCCTGCCCCTGGTGGCTGACCTCAAGACCGGGGCCAACCTCGACTACTCCTTCCAGAGCTTCGCCGTCCAGCTCGCCATCTACTCCCGAGCCAATGCCATCTACGTCCAGGGCGAGGCCAAGAACGGCAGCGAGGATCAGCGCCACCCCATGCCCGAGGTCGATCAAGAGACAGGGGTCATCCTCCACCTCAACGCCGGGACCGGCCAGCTCGTCGTCTACACCGTCAACCTTGAGGCCGGGTGGGAAGCCTTCCAGCACTCGCTCTGGACCCGAGGCTGGCGGGGCTCCCGGCCCTTCGCCCAAGGGGCGCCGCTACCTACCGACCTTGAGCCCGCCCTGGAGGAATCGCTGCGGGCGGCGGCAGATCGGGCGGCGGGCATCACCCGCTCGGGCATGAGGCACCCCGCCAACGGTCCTGACTTAAGCCAGGAGGACTCGAGAGTGGTGCGGCGGCGATGGCTCCAGGCGAGGGTGGACGAGATTGGTCAGCACCCCGACGCCAGGGCCGAGCTGATGCGAAAGTGGCCCAAGGACGTGCCTCCCCTCAAGGCCAGCACCGACCACACCGACAGCCAGCTCACCGCCATTGACGAGCTGCTGTGGGCGGTCGAGGGACGCCATCAGCTCAAGTTCCCCCCGGCCATGCAGGAGTACGCCACCGCCAAGATCGTCGCCATGTTCCCCGGCTCGACGGTCGAGGGGGAAGGTGGGAACGTTCCCACCGTCCCACCCCCGGCAAGCTGACTGTAAGTAACCTTTCAAGGTGTGCTATACTGGTGGTGGGCCAGGTGGCCGGTCACAGAAGCCGGACTAAGAGGGACACCAGCGACCGCCTGGCTCGCTAACCAACACGACACGAAACGAAAGGAATCAAGATGACCAGCATTGGTCTTGGCGACATGGAGTCCTCGGGCTCGGCCAAGTTTGACGCCGTTGGCGACAAGCACTCTGGCACCATCATCGCCATCAAGCAGACGCATCAAACCGGCATGGACGGCACGCTCAAGAGGTTCCCGAGCGGCGACCCCATCCCCATCTGGCTCATCACCATCGAGCCGGATGCGGGCGACTCCGTGACCCTGTGGGCCAAGGGCGGCAAGTACGACGTTGCCAGCGGGAGCGGGACTTCCATGCTCTCGGCCATCGCCGCTGCCGTCCGAGCTGCGGGAGCCAAGTCGGTCGAGGTCGGGGCCAAGCTCGCCGTCGCCCACACCGGCATCTCGACCAAGCGCCAGGGGATGCCCCAACCGGCCAAGCTGTATACCGCTCAGTACCAGCCCCCGGCAGCGGAGCCCGCCTCCGTCCCGGTCGATCTGTTCACCACACCCGAGTCATAACCAACCCGCCATAATCGAGAACCCGGCCCTGGAGGGGGCCGGGCTCTCACTTCGTCATGCAAGGAGCTGACATGAATAACCCTACCCCAACAACCGCCGACTTCCTCGCCACGCTATGGGGCGACGGTCCTCACGCCATCTGCTGGCTTGAGTCAGACGGTCGCTTCGACTTCTTCCACATCTACTCGCCCGACGAGCTGCCGCCCCTGGACCGTATGCAGGGGCGTGACTTCTGGTTTGGTGTTCACCCGCTCCATCTGGTCCCCGAGAAGGGCCGGGGCGGGGCGACCGACGTGAGCGAGGTTCACGTCCTCCACGCCGATCTGGATTGGGCCGACCCCACCCGCCGCACTACCGACGAGCTGCCCACCGAGGCACAGGTGCGGGCTCGGCTCCGCAAGCTCGGGACCGATCTGGCCCCGACCGCCGTCGTCATGTCCGGCCACGGCATCCAGGCGTATTGGGGGCTGGCCTTCCCGGTCAGCGCCGAGGTCGGTCAAGAGCTGCAAGACCGGCTCACCCTGGCGCTCGACAAGATCGGGCTCGACAACGGTCGCCGGGACATCGCCTCCATCATGCGGCTGCCCGGCACCCGTAACCACAAGGGCGAGCCGGTGCCCGTCGTCATCGAGGCGCTGGAGCTGGACAAGCCCGGCTACCTGTACGAGTACCTCGACAAGCGCCTTCCCGAGCTGCCGGTCACTGGCTTAAGTCGGGGCGGCACCAAGCACCACGCCGGGACCGTGACCGACGACCAGCAAGAAATCGCCAACTACGTCATCGCCACCCTCGGGGGCCACGATCCGGTCGTGTTCCGTGACGGCTCGATCCACCTTGTCCGGCCCGGTCGTGAGGCCGGTCACTTCGGCGCCGCCGTCATCGTCGGCAACGAGGGGGACGCTCTGCTCACCGTCTTTACCGACGCCTGGCCCAAGCTCCGTAAGGGCAGCTACGTCTACGACGGCGAGAAGCTCGTCCACCCGAGCGACCCGCTGCGGGGCATCACCATCGTCCCCGGCGAGCCCGCCACGTCGCTGCCGCACCCGGCGCCCAACCTGCCCGATGAGTTCTGGAACGCTCGACCCTGGCTTAAGTCAGTCAGGGAGTGGGCTCACTTCCACGTCGCATCGGCTGACGCTGTGTATGGTGCGCTGCGGGCTCGGATTGCGACACTGGCCCCCTACAACCTGACCATTGAGACAGGAGTGGGGACGCCGCTGCCGCTCAACGTCCTCTCGGGGCTGATCGCCAACCCTGGCGGCGGCAAGTCCAGCTCGCTCAAGCTCGCCCGCCAGGCGGTGCCGCTCGGGCGGGAGGACATCTACGAGGGGCCGATGGGGAGCGGCGAGGGGCTCATCGAGTGCTTCTTCGATTGGGTCAGTGAGGAGAACCCCGACACCGGCAAGGTGGTCAAGGTCAAGCGTCAGACCAAGAACGCCGCCTTTATCGTGCTGGACGAGGGCGAGGCTCTCCAGAACATGGGGAGCCGGGGCGGGACCACCCTCCTGCCCACCCTCCGGTCTGCCTGGTCGGGCGAAATGATCGGCCAGTCCAACGCCGCCGCCGAGACTCGGCGCATCCTGTCGCCAGGCGAGTACCGGATGGCGGTGACGGCTGGCTTCCAGTGGTCAATCGCTGCGGAGCTGATGGCTGATAGCTCGACCGGGACGCCACAGCGGTTCGTCCTGTTCAACGCCAACGACCCCACTATCCCCGACGAGGTTCCCGACGAGGCGCCGGAAGTGCCCCACCCCCCCAAGACCCTGCCCACCATCACCGGGCCGGGCCAGAACTGGATCACCCTGGACATGCCGATCCGGCGTGAGGTCAGGGCTCGGGCGCTGGCGGTGCGGCGGGAGCAGATCAAGCTCGATGAGCTGGACGTGCATCGGGACGCCAACCGGCTCCGTGAGGCTGCCCTCCTGGCGCTGATGGAGGGGCGCACAGAGGTCAGCGTCGAGGATTGGGCGCTGGCCGGAATGGTGATGACCACCAGCGACGAGCTTCGGCGCCGGGTGATCGAGCTGGCGAAGGAGAAGGCCAGCCGGGCGAACGTGGCTCGGGGCGAGGCCGAGGGCGAGCGGAGCGCCGCCGCCACAGCGATTCGGGAGCAGACCCTTGTGGGCCAGCTCACGGCTCGCCTGGTGGACCGGCTCGGCGGCGATGGCGCCTTGTGGAAGGACTTGGCTCGGGAGCTGACCGCCGCCAAGACCCGGCATCGCTTCGCTCAGGCGGTCGAGCTGGCGGTCAAGTCGGGGCTGGTCACCGTCGAGGATCGGGGAGAGCATGGGCGTTGGATCGTTCCCACCCAAGGCGAATAACCCCTGGTCAGAGGGGGGGAACGTGGGAACGTTCCCACCCCCCCCTCTTTGTAGCGTGCGTGAAGTCAGACGACTAGGTGACTTTCATGTCCTTCCGTGTCTGCCTTGTCTTGTCTTGTCAGACAACACAGAGGGCGACGGCCATGACCTCTGACCAGCCCGGCGAGGGGTTTGGGAGTGGGAACGTTCCCACCTTCCCACCTTCGCCGCCGACGCTTGACGAGCTTGGGGAGCCCTGGCTGACACTCGACTCGCTCGGCCAGGACGACGGGCATCTTGTCGCCTGGTGCCCCCGGTGTCAACTGCCCTGCATGATCGCTTATACCCCCGCCTCGGTTGCGTGGCCCCGCTGTAGGGTATGCCTCCCATCACCGGCTCCCCGAGTGCTGCTGGTGTCCAGCCTCGACTCGCTCCGCTGGCGGTCACCGGGGAAGCCGAGGAAGCGACCGCCCACAGGGCGCAAGGAGAAGCCCCCGGCCACTTGAGAGCGGCTCGGGGGCTTGGTCGTGGATGATTGTCCATCTGGAGCCCTGCGGGGCTCCTGGCGCCTTCTAGGCGGCTCTGCGGGCATCGTCCCTGGTCGCCCGAGGGCGTCCGTAGAGGTCATGGTCGTTGTCCCACACCGGATGGGGGTCACCGTTGGCGAGTGCATCGCTGACGACCATCTTCCGCCAGGTGGCGCTCCACAAACGGAGGGCATCTCCGATTGCCCGGCCAACGTGCTTGCTGTTGTCCATGCCCGGTCCCCCCTTGAAGGTCAGCTTGGCCCGAGCTGCCGCCTTGGCGGCGACGAGTCCGCTGACCGCCAGCGGGAAACGGTTGGCGACCGGCACGCTGTCGTGAGTGGCGGCGATGGCGGCGGCGACATCATCGGGGTCCGGCATCCAGTCGGCCCCGGTGTGCCAGTCGAGCATCGGCACGCCGTCAGGGTGGTAGTTCATGTTTCAGGCTCCTTGTGCTGTGGTGTACCTATTACAACGCCTGACTTAAGTCAGATATTCCGGCACAAGAAGAAGCCCCCCCGGCGAAAGGTCGAACCGGGGGGGCTGTTGAGCGGGTTTCGTTGTGGACGAGTACCGCTCCGCAAGGCTTACCGTCCTATCACAGCGAACGGCTCGCCGCACTTCTGGCAGCTCGGGGCGGCATTGTCGATGACGCCCTGGCTGCACCGGATGGCGTGCCCACACTTGCAGACCGCCTTCAAGAGATTGCGGTTGCCACGCTTGGGCGGCTTCACCGGGCCGAGCCCGCCCGGCTTGGGCAGACCGTCCGGCCCGATCACTACGGGAGGCACCGGGGGAACCGGGGTGGCGGTGCCGTTGGCCCCGCCCATGTGGGAGAGGTCCGCTGGCGCCACGGCTGCTGACTTCTTGAGCCCGGTGTCGATGACCTTGACAAGAGCCTTCCAGCTCTTGAGGCCGTCGTCCGTCCAGCTCGTCTTAGTCCAGCCATGCCAGCCTGCCATTTCGATGCAGAGCCCATGTTCCTCGGCTGTCTCCTTGAACTTCACATTGTGGCGTCCGTTGGTGTCAGTGTCGAGGATGCCGCTGGCGAGATTCCGAGCGTGAGCCGCCTCATGCAACAGCGTGGCGGCGACCTGCTCGGCGCCCCGGCGAAGGTTCTCGCCGGAAATCATGATCTCAAACCTGTTGGCAGGCTTGTCCATGTCGGCTGCCGGTGCCCACGTCTTGGCGACGGTGGTGTGTCCCCACGCCCGCTCGTCACGCTTGACGACGATGGTCACGTCCGGCGCATCCTTGAAGCGCCTCTGAAACATCCGGTAAGCCCGCTCGATGGCGGCTACTGCCGGGCTCAGATCGGCCCCAAGCTCGATGACCGGCTTGGCGGTCTTGTCGGCCTTGGTGGCCTTGGCGGTGGTGGTCATTGCTCGCTCCTTGTGAGTGGTGGTGTTCACATAGTATAACGCATCCTGACTTAAGACATTCCCACTTTGCAAGGAATCTTTCAATGAGCTGGAAGGGCCGACGAGACATGAGGCAGAGCGGGTGGTGGCAGGCGAAGCGCCGGGCTGCCGCCCTCACCCTGCCCATCCGGTGCGGCAAGTGCGGGGGGTGGGTGCGGGCCACCGACCGCTGGCAGCTCGGGCATGTGATCCCGGTGGCAAGGGGTGGCATGTTCGGCCCGACACAGGTGGAACATGCGAGCTGCAACGAGAGGGATGGCAGGCGCATGGCCCCGGCCTATCGAGCCAGGACCGAGGCGCCCTCTCGTCGGTGGTGAAGAAGGGGGGCGGGAGCTGGTGGTACGTCACCACCACAGCGAGCCTGCACCAGCTCGCCGCCCGGTGGCAGGATAGCGGGACACCACAACGAGAGGGGCAACCATGTTGATCGTCCTGCTGCTCATCATCCTGGCCGGGGTGCTGGCCCTCATCGCCATCACTCGGCAGTAACGCAATGCCCACCCCATTCCCCCCCGACTTAAGTCAGGAGAGCAGGGCAGCGAGGTAGATACCCACCAGCACAGCGATGAGCAGGGAGTCAAGGATCAGAAGGGCCAGGAGTATTCGGCTCCACATTCCCCCCCGCATCTGTGATCCCCCCCGAGTCTGGTGGTCTTGGTGTGTAGGTACTTCCCCAACAGTGACCGGCCAGCGCCAGCTCGGGAGGGATAGGGCACATCATGGCAGGGGGTGGGCGGGGTGGGGGGCGGGGGTAGGGGGGGGGGGGGGG
>Ga0126381_100001622_pt1 | contig 24018 bp, 19 predicted proteins | sample PanSoiMetPlot_28_FD_96465 | JGI IMG/M metagenome (GOLD analysis project Ga0126381, IMG submission 96465) | Tropical forest soil microbial communities from Panama - MetaG Plot_28 | ecosystem: Environmental > Terrestrial > Soil > Tropical forest > Bulk soil | place: Panama | collected 2016-02-17 | reverse complement strand
GCAGCGATGTACATCCACGCCTGAAAGAAATGCAGCCAGCGGATGTCTGCTTCCCAAAACGCCGAGACGGCCAGGACGAGAATGAAAAAGCATCCGCCCACTACGATGAACCACTCCGGGGCTTTAGACTGCGCCGATTGGTTTGGCATGGTGTGTAATGGTACGCACGCGTGAAACGAGAAGTTCCCGGAGAAGTCCTTGGCGGAGTTCACAGCAAGGTCCGGGACTGATTTTTGTCTTTTCCCCTTGCTCAGCGTATTCTGCTGGATTGTCTTCCGATTGAGGAGATTTCGTGTCTTGTCCCATCTGTGAACTGCGGAAAGCGGAGCGCTTCTGCCCCGCCAAGGCAGAAAAAATTTGCGCGGTCTGTTGCGGCAAAGAGCGCGAAGTCACGATCGACTGCCCTTCGGACTGTACCTATCTCATCTCGGCCCACCGTTACGAAACCGACCACCCACGGGACATTCCCGCCGACACTCCTCTGCTCGACGAAACCATTCCGAAGGACCTCGTGCATACCCATCAACAGCTCGTGGCTGCCATGGCGTTCTCGATCGCGAAATTCTGCGCCACGCAGCCCGCGGCGGTAGACAACGACATTCTCGCGGCTCTGGAAGCGCTCGCAAAAACCTATAAAACACTGGCCTCTGGCTTGATCTATGAAAAGCCGCCGCAAGCGCCGCTGCCTGGCGAGCTTTACGCGTCACTTACGACTTTTCTCGACGAAATCAAAAAGCAACAGGCGGAGCGTGGCCCCTCGGCTTCTTTCAAAGACACAGAGATTTTCTATCTGCTGGTCTTCCTTTATAGGATGGGCTTGCTGCGCACCAACGGACGACCGCGCTCGCGGCTGTTCATCGAATTTCTGCGCGGACAGTTTCCCCAAGCTCCCGAACTCAAGCGCGAAGAATCCCGCATCATCGTTCCGTAAAACGTTCTGCTAGGTATAGCCTCTTTGATCTGCTTGTCCCGCAACCGCCGCGGCGTCCCAACTTAGCGACATTTGGGTGCATGGCGCCGTGTGCTTCTTGTCGGTGAACGGCCGGGAGCGGAAACCATAGGTCTGACGGATGCGCGCAACGCGCTCGGCGATTCTGCGGCGGTATTCTTCCGGGGCGTAGCCACTTTTGCCAAACCACTTTTCATACTGTTGGACCAAGCGCGGAAACTTGGCGCGTAGGAATGGGAAGAACTGCTTTGCCGACGACGGCATCAGGAACAACACACCGGAGAAGAACCACTGCGCACCCATTTCCCTGCTTGCAGCGGCGACGGCCTCCAAGTCCCCTTCACGATCGGTGATCCCAGGTATCAGAGGCGAGGCGGAGACGCCCACGGCCAGCCCGGACCGAGTCAGTTGCCTTACGGCCGCGAGCCTCAGGTCGGGCCGTGGCGCGCGGGGCTCGAGCATCCGCGCCAGCCGCGTGCGCAGAGTCGTAATCGTGATGTCGATCGAAAGATTCGAACGTTCGCTGATTCGTTTCAGCACGTCAATGTCTCGCACAATCTGGTCGGACTTTGTGATGATCGAGACGCTCAGCCCTTCCTTTTTGGCCAGCTCTTCGAGGCAAGTGCGAGTTACGCCGTGTTCGCGTTCTGCAGGTTGATAAGGATCGGTTGCGGTGCCAATTGCGATGTGATCCGGCCGCGTTCCACCGGAGGCTTCTGACGCATAGGAATACTTGCGCGCCACGTCCCAGGCCAACAATGACGCGGCGTCCTTTTTCACGTAAATTTTCTTCTCGAATTCGCCGCCATCCAGTTCCATGTATTCGTGCGTATAGCGCGCATAGCAGTACTTGCAGGCAAACTCGCATCCGCGATAGGGATTGATCGTCCATTCAAACGGAACGCGCTGCGAATCGCAACGGTTCAAAATCGATTTCACGGGAAGCACAAAATATTCGGGCCGCTCAGCCGATTGTCTTTTCGTTTCGGCGTGAGGAGAAGCTGCAGCGAGGCGGGCAATGCCAACCAGACGCGGCTGGGCGCGTTCACTGGGGACCGCGGCATAATTTCGGACCGGGCCGTGAGCGAGGCTTGGCCTTGAGTCATTAGCCGGAGACGCCGGGGGGCAACCCTGCGCCTGGCAGTCCGAAATGGTGCAGCGTTGGCCCGCAACCGGGGCAAGGTTGCTGGCCACTTGCTTGGGGTTCAGGTCGTCAGGGCACTCGGGAAAGAGTGTTGCTGAAGTTGGTGCAGCGTGGCGGCGCTGACTTGGAAAATCCTGCGCCGTGTTGGAGTGAACTGGTGACATGGCCCGCCTCGAAGCAGGGGCACAGTATTTCGCTTTTTGTTCGCTTTGTCAACAACTATTTTCGCTTTTCGTTCGTGACCGGGCGGTGTCGCAACGGTTTTTGGACTGGAAGGCAATTGTTGAAAATGCCCCTACATATATCGCCTGACCAATTGCCTCCTCCCGCTTGGGGCTGTATCCTCAGTAGTTCTCGGAGGACGCAACTTGGGCATGGCTCGGCGGGCACAAATCCACGTTCGTCTGCTTACTTGGGTGCTTGCTAGTGCCTTCGTTCCGGCTTCCGCGTGGGCGCAAACCAAGCCGGCCCCCAGCCAGGCAGCATCAAAGCAGCCCCCGCAAGCACTACAGAAAGGCCTCCCTGTGGGGCCTCAGGCCCCGCACTCCACCCATTACCCCATCCTTCTTCTAGGCTTTGGCAACCAGCCCAATTGGAGCGTTCGCATCGGCCTGAAGGGGCCCGAGCGCTTCGACCGTGAAGGATATCCCCCTATTCCGCTGGAGCCGGGAGAAGTCACGCAAGAAGGGACGCCCGAAGCTTGGACTTATCATGCCAAGGATTCCGCGACCGGTGCCGCGGTGGCGGTGCACCTTTCTCGCGAAGCCTGCACCGACGCCACGACGGACAACCTGGGCAGCGCCCCGCCCCTTGGCGGAAAGTACTCCTTCAAGATTTCTGTCGACCATGCGCAAATAGGGTCCCTCAAGGGTTGCGGGCGCACCGCGACCGATCTTTTCCCCAAAATCAACAACCGCGCCGACCAAGACGATGACGATGCAAAGAAAAAGCCCGTCCCAGTTTCCAGCGTCACCAAGTTTCAATCGCCTATTGTCGTTGCCTATGTAAATGCGACTCAGCAGCTGGTTTTTAAGCGTGGCTCCATCGCTCGAACCATTCCCGGAGCATCGGGAAGCGATTTGTCGCCCTCCCATGACGGCAAAAAACTGCTCTTCACACGCGAGGAGGGCGCGGTACGCGCTATCTACGAATACAATTACGATTCCAACAGCGTGAAGGAACTCCTTCGCGGCGATGTACGAAATCCTGTTTGGTCACCGGACGATTTCGGCGTAGCCTACCTCAACCACCAAGGCGGAAAATGGCAGCTCTGGGCTTTCCCCGCGAACGACCCAACCAAGGCTGCCGTCGCAAGCCCCGAAGCCTTCGAGAGTATTCAAGGCTGGAATGATTCTCACACCCTGCTGGCGGTCACTGCCAATCCGCCCGCGCTCGCGTGGATTGGCCAAGACGGGAAAGTCACGCAAACACTTCCCATTTCAGATTTGTGCGGAACCGATTTTGCTGGCGGGGCCAAACTCACGGTTCGACTCCATCCAACAAACCCTGATCTTGTGCTCGTTTCGGCGTTGCTTGTACGTGCCACGGCTGGCGTTCCTGCAGTCGAAAATGGGTTAGCTGGGGGCCTGTTTTTTTACGAGTTTCGATCGAGACGACGGACCCTTTTGAACATCCCCAACTTGTCGGCAACGGACGGGGAATGGTCCCGGGATGGGTTTCAAGTCCTTTTCACTGGCACGGATTCTTCCCGGCGCAAATCGACTTATCGGATTTTCTGGGATGCCATTGGCCTCCAGAAATACGCTGCGGGAACCTCGCTCGTCGTCGGCCTCTAGCTGGCGCGTAATCGGTTCACTTTCAAAGCCACCTGTCCAGCCGGTCAGTTATTCCATAAGGCTCAACGGTTTGACTCCGCGAACCGCAAAGCAAGTCAGCCCATACACTATATCCTTATGGGTACTAGTCCAACGCCCGCTCCCCGCCAAGTGGGAATTCTGGTGCTCGACAATGACCCTAGCGGCGCCAGCGCCGTGAAACAGGTCTTGGACTCCGAAGGATGGCGCGTGCGGACGGTGGCCGACGCCAAAGCGCTTCTGACGGAGCTGAAAAGCGCTGACTGGTCGCTCGTCGTCGCAAACGCTGCAGCGATTGATCTCGCTAGCCCGGCCTTTTTCACACTTCGTGAAATTGCTATGGTTCCCCAGGAATCCGGGGGACGCATTCGCGCGCTTCTTATCATCCCGGAAACCGCAGAAAGGCAGCTCACCGGCCAAATCGAAGCATCGCGGCTGCCCTATGTGGTTCGCCCGTATCACCTTCACGACTTTCTGGAAAAAATCAGCGATCTGCTGGTTGAGATTAAGGTGATTGACGCACCGATCCGCCTCGTTCGCCGCGAGTTTGGCGCCATCCGGAAGAAGAAGAAGCAGGCTGGCCGCAACACCATGTTCGCGGCGCGCGACACCTTCTCTTATACCGAGGAAGAAATCGCGGAATATGAGGCCGAAGAAGCCGCAGCCTCCAAAAACAAGCGGAAGACGCGCATTAACCTGGGCGATCCCTACAGCTGATTCCTTCGAGCCCCGGCCGATGGGGGGACTCCGGTCTCAGTTCTCTCGCTTGACCTTGCCTGCAAAGCCTGCGCCTATAGAGCTGTCTTCCAAGAAAATCTCTGCAAGGAATTCTGCGCTCCCCGTTCTAATCCCGAGCCACCTGCCGGCTGTTCACCGCGACGCGGCTCAAGTTCAGACATAGGAGTTATTTATGGAGCGCTCGATTTTTGCCGCCATCATTGGCGGATTCCTGGGAACCCTCGCCCTCGGCGGTATGGCCTTCGTTCATCCCCAGCCAAATTTTGATTCGAACTCCCAGCCGACCCCGCCTCCTGCGTCGCCGCCTGCGCCTCAGCCAAAGCCGGAAGGAGATTGGCGCATTCTCGATGCCGTCACTTATGAAAACATTTCGGTATTTCCCGTGGTCGCTTCTTATGGCCAAGACACCAGTGCTTTTCTGACTCTGGAACAGGGATTAGCCAGCGGAGAGGTTGTGATTCGTGAACGCGGTTCAGAAGAAATGGTTCGCGGACGTGACGGCCGTCCTGTCTACATTCCGCAGCCGACAGGCGCCTCCGTAAATCAACTCGTGCTCGTAAACCGCAGCAAGCGGCCGCTGCTGCTGCTGGCCGGGGAACTTGTGAGTGGAGGCAAGCAGGACAGAGTGATTGGCAAAGACCGGATTGTCCCGGTTGGCGCGCCGCCGCTTCCATTGGATGTGTTCTGCGTCGAGCATGGACGCTGGACAGGCAGTGCGCAATTCGCTGCCGCCGACATGATCGTTCATCCCAGTGTGCGCGAGAAAGCTGCGGTGGACCAAAAACAAACGGATGTATGGGCGGCAGTCCGGGGCGGCTCTACGGCGCCGCCTCCGTCCGGGGCGCCCGTTGCCCCACCAAAAATTTCCCAGGATCGGCTCTACTCCGCCATCGCCGGCAACGCGCACACCGAAGCGTACGAAAAGATTTATCAGTCGAGCGCGGTGGGGGTTTCGATTGACGATTTCGTTGCTGAGGTGCAACGCCGCTTCGCGGCCGTCACTTCTGGAGTGAAGGGCGAACGCGTCGTAGGTGTCGTTGTCGCTTACGGCGGAGAAGTCGCCTGGAGCGACATTTTCGCATCCGGTGACCTTTTCGATCATTACTGGCACAAGCTTCTGCGCAGCTATGCCGTCGAAGCGCTCGCCCGGCCCACGGTTCGAACGGTGGCTTCACGCGAAGGCGCCAGCGAGTTTCTACGCCGGCTGAATGGCCGCGAAACCACGGAAACCGAACCAGGCGTCTACCGGTGGAGCGAAATTACCGAAGGCCACCTGGCCGAAATCGAACTTGAAGCCTTGTCACCGAAGCCGATGAATCTTCACCGTCTCTTGCTTCATCGCACGAGTTAAGGCCACGCCGTTCCAAAAAGAGGCACGATGTGTCGTGCCTACGGCGCTTCAAGGAGCTTTCGCACGACACTCGAATCGGCCAAGTCGGCCAGCAACTGACTCACGGTCCCTTTCCAGGAAGGATGCTTCAGAGCGGGAGCGATTTCGGCAAGCGGTGCGAGAACGAATTTGCGCAGGAGCATGCGCGGATGGGGCACTTGCAATTCCGGCGTGTCGATGGTCTCGTCGCCGTAGAGAAGAATGTCTAAGTCGATCAGGCGCGGACCTTTGCGAACGTGTTTCTTGCTGCCCATGCGCGATTCGATAGCTCGCAGGGCACGCAACAAGTCAAAAGGCGAAAGTTCGGTTTCCGCTTCTACGGCGCAATTCAGGAACCAAGGCTGCTCCCGTAAATCCACAGGTTCGGTTTCGTAAAACGCTGAGAAGCGTGTCATATTCACCTTCGCCTCGGCGAGCGCTCCGATCGCTGTGCGGAGATTTCCTGTGCGGTCTCCGATATTCGACCCTAATGAGAGAAATATGGTCTGCATTAGGACTCACTGACTGGGACTACTGCATTTCTCCAAGAATGTGATTTGCCCGGCCAGGTCATCGCCGCGATGTTCCATGACGAGCGTTTGACCGTCGTCCGAGAGCGACCGGTAGTCGAGGAAGTGACTCTGGCCCCCCAAAGTTCACCGACGACTCGATCAGCAACTCATTGCCCACCCACTGAAGGCGACTGCGCATTTCCACGCCCTGCGCGACGTGAGTGACCTCTTCGACCGAGGTCCGGCCAGTGAAAAGAAGGCTTTCTTCGCGGCCGTCGAGCTTGGTAATGGGCATTTCGGCAGCGAACTCCTGTCCGGACTGTCTAACCTTGCAAGAAGGGCTTTGCGCCGAGGCAAAAGAAGCTTGCTCCGTTGAAGATCCGCTTTCCCAGCGCCGGTGAAGTCGGAGTTCACTATTTTGGCTCGGCGATTTCGGGTTTTGGGTAAACCTTCTGCAGCGCCGCCTGATACTCCCCAAAAAGCGCCTGAATGCGGGTGAACTCGTTTTTTACGGCATCGCGCAACTCAGGATGCGTGGCGTAATCGTAGAGAATCGCGGCTTCCGTCTCCGCATCAACCATGAAACCTTCGTGGCCGATGTCCTTCAGCGCGTCTGCTTCCATGCCGTAAGTGTGGTTCGAAAAATTGGAGGACTTTGCGGAGACGCCGATTCCGGGAATCTGGCTGGAAACGCTGCCTGTCTCTTCAAAGCCTTTTGGCTTGCCGGGCTCCTGCTCGACTCCGGTTGCCCCCAATTGCTTCATGTAAGCAAAGGAGAGCTCTTCAAGCGTGGAAAGCGAGATGCCATCGCGGTCGTGTCCGTAATGATCGATTTTTACTTTCGTTCCAGTAGCCATCGCTGCGGCGCGCGCAGCGTCATCCACCCATTGGGTGACTTGTTCTAGATAGACTCCGTCTGGATAACGAATATAAAAGTCGGCTGACGTTTTGTCCGGCACGACGTTCGGGGCCGCACCGCCTTCGGTGATTACGCCTTGAATGCGCGCCTCCGGCCGGATGTTGCTGCGCACGCTGTCAATATTATTGAAGAGCTTGATCACCGCTTCCAGCGCGTTGCGCCCGTTCCAGGCCGTCAACTGGTGAGCCGGCGCGCCGTAAAACGTGTACTTGACGCCGTCAATATTCATGCAGCAAGTGCCGAAGCCTGCGGCCGACCGGGAAGTCGTGGCCGTAGAATGGCTTCGCACAATGATGTCGGCGCCTTTGAACACGCCCGCTTCCATCATCACGGTCTTGGCTTCGGGCGGCATCATTTCCTCGCCCGGACAGCCGTAGACCGTGACCGTGCCGGGAGTGTGTGTGCGCGTAAGAAATTCCGCGATGGCGACGGCGGCAGCAATGCCCACCGGACCCTGGGCGCTGTGCTGATCGCCATGAAAGGCGCCCTTGGTACCGCGCAGCGCGTCGTATTCGAGGATGATGCCCAGATTGGGACCTGGCGTGCCGCGTTTGTATTTTGCCGTGAAGGCCGTGGCCAGGCCCGCAACGGGAATGGTCACTTCAAAATCGTGCGCCTGCAGATACACAGTGAGCTTTGCCACGGACTGCGTTTCTTGAAAGCCAATTTCCGGGTGCTGGGTGATCCAGTCACTCATGGGCAGAAGGTCGGTTTGCATCAATTGCTTGACGCGCGCGAGGACTTCGTCGCGTCCTTTGTCCGTCGCGGAGAGCTTCGCCACTATCGCCGGGACGCCAAGCGATTGGCTGAGTGCACCAATTTGCTTGACCACATCGCGCGCGGCCTCGCGCTCGGTTGGCGTTTCCTGTGCAAGACAGGACCGGCCAAATGCCAACGTAATCAACGCGTACGCAAATGTCTTCCGCATGACCACACCTCCAAGGCTCGCAAACGTTGCTGTCTTAGCGAGTCAGCTCACTTGATGGCGTCCGCGCCGGCCTTAGCGCATTGCGAGTCCTGCTGGCTGGTGGCTCCCGAAACTCCGATGGCTCCCACAATTTTCCCGTCCATTACCAGCGGAATGCCTCCCTCGACCGGCACAGCACCTTGCACGCGAAGAATGCGCCAGCCCTCTCCGCCAGCAGCCAGCGCATCCTGAAGAGCCTTGGTCGGCCGCTTGTACAAAGCAGCCGATCGCGCCTTGTCAATCGCTACGTTGGCGCTGCCCAGTTGCGTATTGTCCATCTTTTCGTAATAAACGAGGTTGCCCGAGGGATCCACGATGGCAACCGCCATGTTCCAGTGATTCTTCTCCGCTTCGGCGAGCGCGGGCGCGGCAGCCTTCTTGGCGTTTTCGAGGCTGATTGACGCGCCGTAGGGGTTGGGCATCTGGGCGAACGAACTCGCCAAAACACCAGCGGCAAACAATCCCGTGATGACGACTCTCGCTACAGCTTTTTTCAACATGACGATCCTTCCTTCCAGACAATGAGCATCAACATGCTTTCCGGATTATTGACTGGGAGCCGCACAGACAAAATTATCGGCGTCGTTGGGATCGCCAGCTCCCTTGAGTTTTGCCACTTGCGGATAAGGACAAAGCGGCCGAGTAAACTTCACGCCCTTGGATGGATCATCATCCACAAATTTCGTAGCAACAATCGCCGAGGGTGGAATGCCCTTCTCCACCTATTCTTCAAGCGCCACTTGCATGTTGTGCTGCGGATCCGGCGCCCCTTGGCCGAACTGTCCGAAAGAGTTTGCGCCTGGACCGCCGCCGCAGTGTTGCAAGCCCGGAACCATATACAGGCGCGAGAAGGCATCGGTTTCGGTCTGGCCCATTTTCGATTCCACGCTGTTGTAGTAATTGATCGTGTTCAGCGCGGAGATTGCCGCATCATTCCAGCCGTGATAGAGAATCAGCTTGCCGCCTTGCCCTTTGAACGCCGCCAGGTTGGGCTCTGTGGCGTTCAGGATTTTTGCGGTTTTCTCTTCGGCGGCTTTCAACCCATCGTCCACTTTGGTTTTTCTGTAGTCCCAATCTAACTTCTCATAAACCATGTGAGCAAAATATCCGCCGCCAAACGCGAACAGCAGGCTCTTGCCCGGCGCCACTCCAGTAATCCAGGTGGCCCAGCCGCCGGGTCCTTCTTCTCCTCCTGGCAGATAGCCGGGAAAAATCAAATTGCCGTTCGCATCGTGTGGGCCTTGGTACAACTCCTTCAGAGCAGTGATTTGCGGAGCCGTTAAGCATTCGTTTGAATCAGCGGCACTGCAAAGCAAGGACGCGGGATCGAACTTACACTGCCTCGGATCACTCAGGACGCCGTCAGTCACTCCATCTAGCGCATCGCATGCGGCATTCACGGCGCGTGAGAGTGTTGGAAGCTTGCTTGAAGGGATATAGCTGGCAGGATCAAGGGTCGTCGCCCGCGCATCCGCCAGGGCTTTCGTTAACAAGTGCGTCCAGAAATTAGCCGGCGCTCCTGCAAGGATGCCGTCGAAGTCCGATGGGAATCGCTGCGCCTCCATCAGCGCTTGCCGTCCGCCATTCGAGCAGGCGGCAAAGTAAGAATGCTGGGCAGGATTGCCGTAGAACGCTGGGATGAGGGTCTTGGCAATGCGCGTCATTTCGTGGATGGCCCGGTATCCGAAGTCGATGACCTTCTCCGGATGGCCGAGCGCCCAGCGTGCGTCAGTTCCTTCCGCCGAGTGTCCCGTGTCCGTCGCAGCACTGGCATACTTTTGCCGAACAGCCACCGCCAGCCCGCGATAATCAATTTGCCCGGCAAATCCCCCGTTGCCCTGCCCGTGAAATCTGCCGTTCCAGCCTTCCGCGGGCAACCAGACTTCAATCTTGATCAAGGAATCCGCGCTCGGCCTCGCTTCTACCACAACACGGCAAAACGCGTCGAGCGATTTGTACAGATCCACGCCTCCCATAAGCCACGGTGTATTGGTGGCAGGCGGCGTGAAAGCCCCTGCATCGATAGCGTGAGCGGAGACGACCTTTGCGGTCGACAGTGTTAGTTGCGAGAGTTTTTCGCAGGATTGTGGAGCCGAAGGCGTGTTTTGAGCCGAGGCAGTGCCAGCAAGAAAAAGACCAACCGCGACACCAAAACCTCTCAGAACTTTGCTCATGGCAAACTCCTGCAATCACTTTGTAGGTGGTTTAGGCGTGAACAGTACCACAGCCGGCCTTGCTCTGCCTATTCCGCAGCAACTTTCGCTTTCTCTGCAGCCGGCGCAATGGCCTCGACATTGTTCTTTTTTATGAGCTCATTCAAGGCGGCCAGTTCTCTGGATTGTACGTCGCGCCACGCGGCCAGTTGCGTCTCCAATCGTGCGTTCAATTCGTCGAATACAACATAGGACTGCGCTGTTGGAGCAGAATCGGCGCTTTCCACGGTGTCCTGCAAGTCGGCCATTTGGTTCGCCACCTGGATTGGATAATTGAGCGGATCCTCTCCACTCTTGGATTTGGGCTGAATGATCTTTTCTTCTACAGTATCGATCTTCTTCTTTAACGAATCCGCGGAGCCCAACACTGCTTTGGCTCCTGTGTCTCCGCCCAGACGCTTCTTCAAACCGTCAAGCTGCTCCCGAACGCTGCGCATCTGATTCACCGCTTCGTTTCCTGCGCTAACTCGGTCCCGGATGCGCGTCGCCAGCTCATATTGCTTTTCTAGATCTGCCTGTGTGGTGCTGATGCGAGGATCTTTTTGAATTTCCGCGGAAGTCGTCAGCGACTTCCCGCCTACGGTCAGCTTAATCTGGTAGGTACCCGGTACTACGAGCGGGCCTGCCGAGCGCCCGCCCCAATTCACCGCCCCAGGCACCCGCGTCGCGGCTTCGCCGCGCATATCCCAAACAAAACGGTTCAAGCCTTCTTCGGTGGGCAATTTGTCACCCGTGCGTGAAATACCAAATTCCTCCTCCTCTGGCGAAGCGCCCTCCGTGGCCTTCTTGCTGGATAGCTTTCGCACCAGCTTGCCCTTCGCGTCGAGGATTTCCAGCTCGGCGCCATCTTTCGCCACACTCTTCAGAGAATAATCAATGATGACACCGGTGGGCGGATTTGCGCCCACTGGAACCGTCGCCGGCAGCGCGAATCCGGCTCCGCGAAATCGAATTGCCGCCGCCGGTTGATAAAGATGCGCATCTTCACTCGCTGTCGTGGCGTTCATTTGCCGCAACGGTGAAATATCGTCCAAGATCCAAAAGGCCCGTCCGTGCGTCGCCACGATCAGGTCGTCGTTCTTCACCGTCAAATCGTGAATCGGTGTCGTGGGGAGGTTCAGCTTCAGCGGTTGCCAGTGCCCTCCATCGTCAAAGGAAATGTAAATTCCATGTTCCGTTCCCGCAAACAACAGGCCCTTTCGCTTAGGATCTTCCTTCACGGCGTGTACACAACTGTTGTCCGGCATTCCGGTCGTAATCTTGGTCCAGGTCTTCCCGTAATCTGTGGTCTTGAACGCGTAGGGCTTGTAATCGTCGAGTTTGTGCCGGTCAATGGCCACGTACGCTGTGCCCGCAGCGTGGGGAGACGCGTCGATTAGGCTCACCAGGCTCCATTCCCCGAATTCCTTCGACGTGACGTTAGCCCAGTGTTGGCCTCCGTCGCGCGTGACGTGCACCAGCCCATCATCGCTGCCCGCCCAGATCACGCCCTTTTCCACGGGAGACTCCACAATCGTGAATACCGTGTCGTAATATTCGACGCTGGTGTTGTCCTGGGTCAGCGGCCCGCCGGAAGACTGCTGCTTGCTCTTGTCATTGCGCGTCAAGTCTCCGCTGATTGCTGTCCAACTCATTCCTCCATCGGTCGTTTTGAAAACGGCTTCGCCGCCGTGATACAGCGTGTTGGGGTCATTCGGCGAAATCGCAATCGGCGCCGTCCATTGGAAGCGATGCTTCAGTTCCGCGGCCCCGGCGCCCATCGGATTCAGCGGCCAGGAAGAAATGTCCTGCTCCTGGCCATTGGACTTGTCGAAGCGAGTGATCAATCCATCGTAAGAGCCCGCATACACGATGTTCGCATTGCGCGGGTCGGGAACCACATATCCCGATTCGCCTCCGCCGACGTCGTACCAGTCCGGCCGGTCAATCGCAAAACTGTCGCTGCGAGTTGCGATGGCGACCGTCGAATTGTCTTGCTGCGCGCCATACACTTTGTAAGGAACGGAGTTATCTGCGGCCACGTGATAGAACTGCGCAGTCGGCTGGTTGGCTTCCGTCGTCCAGCTCTTCCCGGAGTCGTGCGAGACGCTGGCTCCCCCGTCATTCGCAACGATCATCCACTGCGGATGCGTGGGATCGATCCACAATCCATGATTGTCGCCGTGCGGGGCGCGAATGGCTTCGAAACTCTTTCCGCCATCGGTCGATCGCGAAACTCCAGTGTTCAGCACATACACCGTGTCCGCATTCCTTGGATCCGCAAAAATATGATGGAAATACCAGGCGCGCTGCGTAAAGCGGTGATCTGGATTGATGAGATGCCAGCTTTCGCCTCCATCCTCGCTGCGGTAGATGCCGCCTTTTTCCGCTTCAATAATCGCGTAGACGCGATTCCCATCCGCGCCGGAAACTGAAACGCCGATGCGTCCCAGCACGCCGCTCGGCAGCCCGTGACCTTCGATCCGTCTCCAAGTCGCGCCATCGTCGCCGGAACGATATAGTCCGCTTCCAGGACCGCCGCTAGTTAAGGTCCACGGCGTGCGTTGCGCTTCCCACAGCGCGGCAAACAAAATGTGAGGATTATTGGGATCGAACACCAAGTCGATCGCACCGGTCTTGCTGTCTTTGAAGAGCGATTTCTGCCACGTTTTCCCGCCGTCGCTCGACCGGAACACACCGCGCATTTCATTTGGACCGTAGGCGTGCCCGAGCGCCGCGACGTAAAGGATGTCCGGATTCTGCGGATGCACCACGATCTTGGCGATGTGCTGGGTATCTTCGAGGCCGATATGCGACCAAGTCTTGCCGCCGTCCACGGACTTGTACATCCCGTCGCCGTAAGAAATATTTCCGCGAATGCACGATTCGCCGGTACCCACGTAAATCACGTTCGGATCGGAAGGCGCCACCGCAATCGCACCAATAGACATGATTCCGGTTTTATCCGTCATCGGCGCCCACGTTTGCCCGCCGTTTTGCGTTTTCCAAACGCCGCCCGCAACCGCTCCGAAATAATAGGTCTCCGGATCACCGGCCACGCCGGTTACGGCAAGCGCGCGGCCGCCGCGAAATGGCCCAATCTGCCGCCATTTCATGCCCTTCAGTGCCTTGTCATCCAGTGTTTGCGCGTGAAGCGAGACTCGCCCCAACCCTACAAAGCTCGTAACGAGCAGGAGAGCGGAGTAAACCGCAAATCTTCTTTGACCACTCATTGTTTTTCTCCCAGAAGAAAATGCTATGAAAGGACCACAAGCCTGCAACCGACCTGTCTTTCACTCGCAGACGATAGACGACAAGCCTCTCCAATCCGTTTCGCGCACACTACTCTGGAACCGGCGGAATCCTAACCCCGCGCTCGCGCCCGGTCAATGCTGCTCTTTGGCCTATGAGGTTTTTGCTGCCGGATTCATTCGTACCGCAGGGCCGCTACAGGATCAAGACGCGAAGCACGCCGTGCCGGCACGAAGCCGGCGACAAGCGCCACCACAGCCAGAAGCGCACTAGCCCCAAAGAAGGCCCACGGATCATCGGGGCGCAGACCATAAAGCAGGGTGGCAGCGCTACTTGCGGTGGCCAACGCGAACACCACACCGATGGCAACGCCCACAGCCAAGAGAAGAACGGTTTGCCCCAATATAAGATTCACTACGCTGCCACGGCTGGCGCCGAGCGCCATGCGGATGCCAATTTCATTGCGCCGCATCGCTACGACGTAGGAGATCACGCCGTAGAGGCCGATGGCAGCCAGAGCCGCCGCCAGCACGCCAAAAAATCCGGTGAGCATGGCCATAACGCGCTCCATCACGAGCCCATCGGAAATCTGCTTTTGGAAGTCTTCGAAGTCCGAGACGACGTCGGGATGTTTTTCGGCCAGGCTCCGCTTACCGCGGCCATAATGGCGATTGGAGGCAAGTTTGAGTCGATGACCACCAGGCACCAGGGTCCTTGACCGGGGAACTGCGTGGCAGGCGCAAAAGTCATGGGTGGAGTTTCGGCGCGCAGGTTGTTGTACTTCGTGTCTGGAATGATGCCGACGATTTCATACGTCGTCGCGGGATAGCCCCCTTCCGGACTCGTCAACAGAGTTTGACCAAGCGAATTGGCGCCTGCCAGAAACCGCCGGACAAAAGTCTCATTTACCAGCGCAACGCGGGGCGAGGACGCCGTATCGTCCTTCGTGAACTCGCGCCCTTTCACAACCGGAATCCCCATGGTTGCGAAGTAGTCCGGACTCACCCAGGTGAATTTCGACGTGCCCTCGTTCCCGCCAACGCGAACGCCGTGCTCCCAAGTGCTTCCGTCTAATGGAATATGCGTGGTTGTCGCGGCGCTCAGCACGCCCGGGACTGATTTCACTTCCTCCAACAGCTCGCGCTGGAACTCCGCCCAGCGTTCCTTCGGCAATGAAGATTGCCAGTATCCGAGAAGCGCCACGGTGATCCCACGCTCCCGCATCCCTGGATTCAGAGTCACCAGGTTGCGAAAGCTGCGGACAAACAGCAGCGCTCCCACCAGCAACATGAAAGAAACGGAAACCTGCACCACGACCATCAGCCGCTGCAGGGAAAAACGGCTGCGGTCACCTGTTGTCCCGCGGCTTCCTGCCTTCAGCACAGCCCCCGGCCCCATGCGGGAGGAGCGGAACGCCGGCGCTAGCGCAAAGAGGATACACGTAGAAGCCGCCACCGCCCCGACGAATGACAGAACGCGCCAGTCCATGTGAAGGAGGTCGAGCAACGGAACATGCTCCTCCGTGCTGAAGAGAACAACGAGACCTCTGCTGAACATCCGAGCGAGCCACATCCCCGCAACTGCGCCCGACCCAGCCAGCAGGACTCCTTCGGAAAGGAGTTGCTGGATGAGCCTCCAACGCGGCGCGCCCAATGCAAGCCGCACAGCCATTTCGCGTTCCCGCGCGCTCGCGCGCACCAGCATGAGATTCGCGAGATTGGCGCAGGCAATCAGCAACACGAGGCCCGTAATGCCCAGCAGCAGCCAAAGAGACGTATAGTCCTTCTCACGCAACGAACTGACTCCCCGCGATGCGGGATAAGCCGCCAGGCGAAAATGTTTGTACATCTCGGTGCTTTGAGTTGAGCGCCCGAGAGGAACCGTAGCCTCAAAGAGGCCGGGGCTCAGCGCGTCCAGTTCGGCGGATGCCCGTTTGACGTCCCAGCCCGGCTTCAACCTGCCCATCACAGCGACGTCAAAGATGTCGCGCCGCACCCCGTCAGGTGGCATACACAGCGGAAGCGCGATGTCGAAACTGTCTCCTACGATCATGCCGAAAAATTCCGGCGGCGTTACGCCGATGATTTCGACAACGGAATTATCGACCACCAGCTTGATCCCTTTGGCCGGATCGCGCCCCCCAAGTTCTCTCTGCCAATAAGCGTGACTGGCGACTGCGTAGGTCGCCGGGCAAGGCCCTTCGTCTCCCGGCAGCAACAAGCGCCCGCGAAAAGGCTTGACTCCGAGCACTGGAAAAAAATCGCCACTAACCCAAAGTCCGTTAAAGTGGCGCATCTCGCTTCCACGACCAACATACCTTTGGGCATAGCTCCAAGCGAAAATGCCCGAAAACGCGTGCTGTTTCTCCCGTATTTCCTGCCACAGCGGCCGCGTCAAATCGCCGTAATTCTGACCAATGCCCAGGCCACGATTGCCGCCGAGGATGCACACCCCGGCGAGCTGCTGCGCATGCGGAACTGGCAGGCTGCGCATGCGCACCGCATCCAACAATTGAAAAATGGCTGTGTTCGCACCGATTCCAAGCGCAAGCGTGAGTACCGCAACGACAGCGAAGCCGGGGCTCTTGCGCAGCATACGCAAGCCATATCGCACATCTTGAGACAACGTTTCGACGAATCGCACGCCGCGCTCGTCGCGGCATTCCTCTTTCGCCAGTTCCACTCCGCCAAATTCCACGCGCGCCCGCCGCCTAGCCTCTTCCCGACTCAATCCACCCTGCACATATTTCTCGACCTGCCGCTCGAGGTGAAAACGCAGCTCATCGTCCAATTCCCACTCGACCGATTTAGGTCGAAAAAGTGCCCGCGTACGAATCCACAAATCGCTAATCAGCGCGCACCTCCATTTCTGCCGGGGCCTTTACTCGTAACGAAGCGCCTCGATGGGGTCCACGCGCGTGGCCCGGTGCGCCGGAACGAAGCACGCAACAAGTGCAACCAAGGTCAGCAGAAGAGCGACAGCCCCAAAGGTCAGAGGATCTGTTGGAGTAATGCCGTAGAGCAACGTGCCGAGGAACTTGCTCAGCGCCAGAGCAAAAATGATGCCCAGACCGATTCCCAATAACGCGAGGCGCGTACCTTGCCCGAGAACGAGGCGCAAGACATCGCTGCGCCTGGCACCGAGAGCGATGCGTATGCCAAACTCCTGCGTGCGCTGCGTGACGCCGTATGCAATCACCCCGTAAATGCCTACGGACGCCAGCAGAAGAGCCATGGCCGCGAAAATAGCAAGAAGCAGCATGGTGAAACGCGAACGCTCGAGAGATTCCCCGAGAAGCTGGTCCATGGTGGCGACAGCGGCCATGGGCTGCTCGGGATCCATTTGTTGGAGTTCGTTGCGCACTGCGGGGACCAGCGCCAAAGGATCGTTCGACGTTCGCACGAGAATCGTCATCCCGGAATAAACCAGTTCCGGATACGGCCAATACACAGTCGGTTCGCCCGGCGTATCCAGCCCCATCTGACGCACGTCGCCAACGACGCCGATGATTTCAGAAGACGGGTTCCCGCTTTCCTCGAGGCTCTTCATAAAAATGACAGCTTTTTGGCCAAGTGGATTGGTGCCGGACATGTATTTGTCTGCGAAAGCCTGATTGATAATGGCTACGTGACGCGCTTGGGACAATTCGTCTTCACTAAAGGTCCGGCCGGCACGGAGCGGGACTTCCATCGTCGAAAAATAGTTTGGCCCTACAACGCGGACCTCAGCGTCCGGTAGATCCTTAAGCGAGCGTGGCGGCTGGCTCAGAAGGCGAACTCCGGTGGCAGCTCCTAGCCCCGTAAACGGAGGATAACTATTCATCGTGACGGAGCGCACGCCGGGGAGATGGGACAGCCGAGGCAATAGCTCCTGGAAGAACGCCTGGCATTTCGCGTCGGTGCCGTATTTCAAACGAGGAAGCGTTACCTTGAATGTGAGCAGATGACTCGCAGCGAAGCCCGGATCCACGCCCACGAGCCGGATGAAACTGCGAATCAGCAGCCCCGAACCTGCCAGCAGGACAAGGGCTAGGCACATTTGCAGGACCACGAACGCGCTCCGGGCCGTCCCCCGGCCCTTTCCGGCAGAGGAACCGCGGCCCCCTTCTTTCAGCGTCTCAGCGACACTCGCATGCGCCGAGATGAACGACGGAAGGAAACCAAAAATCAACCCAGCAAGCAAAGTGGATCCAACAGCGAAAGCCAGAAGGGGCAGGTCCACAGAAACAGAGCGGAGATCAAGAAGATTTCGAGGGTTCGCGGCAAGCAAAACGTTCGTGCCCCAAATCGCTAAGGCCACGCCAACGCTGCCGCCCATAACGGCCAGCAGGACGCTCTCAGTCAAAAGTTGGAACGCTATGCGCCAGCGGCTTGCTCCAATAGCCGTCCGAATAGCCAATTCCCTTTCGCGCGCCGCGGCCCGAGCCAATAGAAGGCTCGAAACGTTCGCGCAAGCAATCAACAAAACAAATCCCACTGCGCCCAACAAAATCCACAACGCAGGACGCAAATCGCCGGAGATCTGTTCACGCACGGGAACCACGTTGGCGCCCCAGTGACCATTAAAATCGGGATACTCTTGCGCGATTTGAGCGGCAATTGTGTTCATCTGAACCCGCGCCTGCTGCACGGTTGCGCCGGGTTTCAAACGCGCGGCCACGGTCATGAAACGGCCGACGTTCTTTCGATCATGAAAGGCTTGCGGAATAATCCACGGCGTCCACATTTGCGGTTTTGCGCCGGTAAGAGAGCTGTCTTTAATAAACCAGTCGAAGCCTTCCGGGGCAACGCCCACAACCATCAAGGGGTGCCCGTTCAGCGTGATGGTCTTGCCGATGATGGAAGAATCGCCGCCGTAGCGCTCTTTCCAGAAGCCGCAGCTCAGAACCAGCACATCATCATGGCCGGGCTGGCCGTTTTCCGCCGTGAAACCCGTACCCAAGATGGGATTCACGCCAAGAATCGAGAAGAAATTCGCCGTGACGTCCTGCAGCACAACTTCCTGCGGTTGCCCATTTCCGGTGAGGTTTGCGCGTTGATCGAATAGCGCGGCCATTCCGGAGAAGACGGAGTTCCGCGACCCCCAATCCAGAAAGTCAGGAGGCGATACGGTGTTGTGAGGATTTCGGCCTGGCAAGCTTTCCCAGACCATCACAAGTCTGTCCGGATCGGCGTAGGGCAAGCGCCGAAGCAAGACGGAATCAATCACGGAGAATATCGCGGTGTTTGCGCCAATCCCAAGCGCCAGCGTGAGAATAGCAACTGTAGAGAAGCCAGGATTGCTGCGTAGCGCCCGAAAACCGTATCGGACGTCGCGGGCCAGTGTCTCGATAAGACTTACCCCGCGCGCATCGCGGTACTCCTCTTTGACCTGTTCGTAGCCGCCAAATTCCAGCCGTGCGCGATGCCGCGCTTCTTCCCTGTCCAAGCCGGCCCTCACATATTTCTCGGCCTGCCGTTCAAGATGAAACCGCAACTCCTCGTCCAACTCCGTCTCAACCGACTTGCGCCGGAACAGCGCCCGCAAGCGAAACCACAAGTCCTTGAACATCTCTCACCCCTAAGCCGTCCCCAGCACCTGCGCCACCGCGGCCGTCAGCTTGTCCCACGCGTCTTTCTCCACTTCCAGTTGACGCCGCCCGGTCTTCGTGAGTTCGTAGTATTTCGCGCGCCGGTTGTTTTCCGACGTTCCCCAGCGTGCCTTGATCCACCCGCGCCGCTCCAGCCGGTGCAGCGCCGGATACAACGAGCCTTGCTGCACGCGCAGCACGTCGCTGGAAATCTGTTGGATGCGCTCGGAAATGGCCCAGCCATGCTGCGGCTCCAGAGCCAGCGTTCGCAGAATCAGCAAATCCAGAGTTCCTTGCGGAAGATCAATCCGCGGCACGTCAAGCCTCCCCTCTCGCTTCTACAGGGGCCACGCTACCACTCCTCTTGTCGAAGCACAAGGGGTAAGTGCTGCCCGTAGAACAACAGCGGGCTGGACCAGCATGGGAAGTTTGAAGGGTCGAGAAGAATCTCGCCAGGCGGCCTGGCTTGTCTCAGCGGCAAACGGTTAACTCTCCTATATACCCGCCCGCTCCGGTGTCTTGAAACTTCCTTGACATCCATTGAGGAATGCCCTTACCTAAAGGGAAAGCCCGGCTCTTCATCAAAATTTAACCAGGAGGCTACATGCCCGACGAAAAGAACTTCTTTACGGGTCTCGTTGACTTCTCGTTCCAGCAGCAGCTCTTGCGCCGCCTCGTGAAGGTTCTTTACATCATAGGTATTCTCGGTGGTGGCATCTGCGTGGTCACGTACGTGGTCTATGGCTTTCAGAATTCCCCAGCCGAAGGACTGATCGCTCTCGTGGCGGGAATCGTGTCGTTCTTTGTCGGCATTCTCATTTGGCGCGGCCTGCTCGAGTTGGCTCTCCTGGTCCAGCGCATCGCGGAGAGCATTGACCGCGCTACGCACTCCTGAAAAATCACTGGCAAGATGAAATGACATCCGGCGATTCCTCGTCCCCAGCCCTCGCCCCAGCCCCTTCGGCGTCGCCTTTTCAGTTGCCGCGCGACGTTTCTCCCGCCGAACGCAAATCCCTCCTCGCCGGCGGCCTTGGCTGGATGCTCGACGCCATGGACGTCATGCTGTACTCGCTCGTCCTCGCGTTTCTTATTCATGAATTTGGCATGAGCACGCGGACCGCCGGCTTGCTCAATTCCCTCACGCTTGGCGCGTCGGCCCTTGGCGGATTCTTTTTCGGCATTCTCGCCGACCGCATTGGCCGCACTCGCGCGCTGATGGCCGCAATTCTCGTCTATTCGATTTCCAGCGCGGCCTGCGGCCTTTCTCATTCGATTTCGCAGCTCGCCATTTTTCGTTTCCTTCTCGGTCTGGGAATGGGCGGCGAATGGAGCTGCGGCGCGGCGCTGGTTGCGGAAACCTGGCGAGCGCAACATCGCGGCCGAGCCCTCGGCCTTATGCAATCCGCCTACGCCATCGGTGAAGCCATTGCCGCGATCGTCGTCCTCCTCGTATTTCCGCATTTTGGCTGGCGCGCTGTTTTCTTTGTGGGAGTGCTCCCCGCTCTCCTGGTTTTCTGGATCTACCGCGGGGTTCCCGAGCCGGAGCTATGGCTGAACCGCCCGAAGGAAAAGGACGGGGTACTGGAACAATTGCTCAAAGTGATTAGGCGCCTGCTTCGAGCAGACGTCTTTCGCAATGGCCTACTGGCCACGGCGATGAACGCGTTCGGTATGTTTGGCTACTGGGGTTTGTTTACGTGGATTCCTGGCTACTTGTCGCTGCCCATTTCAAAAGGTGGCCGTGGCCTGAGTCTAGTGGTTGGTACGACTTTTTATTTGGCGCTCTCGCCCGGAAAATGGCTGGGTTATGCGTCCTTCGGATTTTTTGCCGATGCATTTGGCAGGAAGAAACCATATTTCTTTTATTTACTCACGGCGGCGGCTCTCGTGCCTCTCTACGCTCTCATTCGCAGCCCGCTCGTTCTCTTGCTTCTCGGGCCTTTGGTCGCATTTTTCGGCACAGGATTCTTCTCCGGCTACGCCGCGATCGCCAGCGAAATATTCCCGGGAGAAATTCGCGCCGCGGCCATGGGCCTCAGCTACAACTTGGGCCGCGGCCTCTCCGCCTTCTCGCCCTTTGCGGTGGGAGCCATCGCGACGCGCTTCGGATTTCTTCCTGGATTCTTTCTTTTGGCAGGATCGTTTTTCACCGCGGCGCTTCTTGCTCTACTGCTTCCCGAAACCCGCGGCCGCGAACTAACCTGACTTGGATGGTAGGGGGAATTACGTTCTGTCCCTACCCGTGAAACCAAGGCTGGTCATCCCGGCTGAGGGATCTGCTTTTCGGCTTTTCGCGAGGGCCTGGTAGCGGAAATCAACTAGACCATTCAGGAATGCAAACTTTAGATCCCCGCGCCATGTGCGCGCATCTGCGCGCCGCCGGCCCGCAACGTAAACTTCATCGCAAAATACTGCGCCTGTCCCATCGTCTTCTGCAAATCCGCGTCATCCGAATAGCGCCGACGCGGAATGCGCCGCGCCAGAATGCTGACCTCCAGCGGGTCCCGCCGGAACGGATACGGCTCGAGGGTCACCGCATTGCTTCCCTCAGGCTGCAAAATCCAGTCCACTTCCCTGCCGTGGTAATCTGCCGGAACCGCGTCAATCGTCGCGCCCTCCAGCGGCCCCATACAGAAGTACAACGACAGCCGGTCCAGCGCTTCCAGCCGCAGCAAATTCGCTTGCAGCCATTTCTCATCCGTGAAGTCTTTTGTCCGCGAATCCGCGCGCAAATCCACTTTCAATCGCAATTGCTGGAGCCTCAGCGTCTGCAGAAAATCATTCACCACTTGCGATTCATGCGACTTGATGTACTTCGCGGAAAATCCCGGCATCGTCGCGCGCGTCCGGTCATACAGTCCCAAACAGTGCATGCTCACGAGCAGACCCGCGTAGTGGTCCGCTTTCACTACGCGCTCAATTCCCCGCTGGTAAAGTTCGATGTGATCCCGCGTGGGAATGGACATGAAGCTGTACGGCAGGAACGTCACTGGATCGATTTCCGGAAGGAGTTCCCACTCGTTCCACCCGTTATCGTGTTCGGTAGCGGCCAGAAGGAACGAATCCTGCGGCTGCGGCAGCGCAAACACGTCGCTTCCTAGTTCCCGGGCAAAATGCCCCGCAAGAACCGCATGGTCCGTCTGTCGAATCAGGACAAGATGCTCGCCCTGTTCTTGAATAATCATTCCGCTGGCCTCACGCGCAGCAACGCTTCAATCACATACCTATGGACAAGGGATCCGTCTTGGCCAGGGACACAACCAAGATTACTCTGAGACTAGCCCGGCTATTATGCTCCCGCGTTTCCCTCGAATCCAGAATTATCCTCAACCAAAAACTACCGAACCGAGGCCATCGGGCTCCGTCCAACTGATAGTGACGCAAGCGGTCTTTCCGTTGCACGGTCAAGAGACCAACGCCGTTCGGTTCTAAGCGGTGTTCGTCTTCGTCCCCGGACATAGACAGGCAAATTCCTTACAGGATGATATACGACAATTAAACGGTGTGTTGAGCATCCTCCGCGGTCAAACTACGCCGAAAAAACGTGTGAAGCCCGAGATTCTAGGCCGTCATCTTTGATGCTCGCAGATGCCTTTTTTGAACTAGTCGGTAGATTCCTAAATTGCTCCGCGGTTCGTTGGAGCTCCGGCGCGATGGCCTCGGGCGGCGACACCTTCGCCGTGACGATTCAAAAAGAGGCGAGCCTGACGAAGAGGTTCTAGCATCGGCGCGGGCCTCCTTGCCGGCGCCCGAATGCTAAGGCTAGGCTATGATGGGGCGCCAAGCCCAGGTTGGCATTGCCGACATGGTTGTGTTAACAGACGTAACCCGACCGCCGTCTGTGTTAGAAGAAGCTGGAGGCCCGCATGTTGCAACTCACTGTGACCCGTCTCGTGGCATCGTCGGCCTTACTGTTCGGGGTCGTTCTGGTCTCGCCGCGCTCGCCTTCACCTCCGGGTCGTGTGGCAAACACGCTTTCTCCCACAGGGTCCTTGCAGCATCCACGCGCGAGTCACACAGCATCTCTGCTTGCAGATGGGACGGTTCTTGTTGCGGGTGGATTCGCCGGGAGCGGTTTCGAATTACGCCCCTACTCTTCAACGGAACTTTTTGATCCTGCTTCCGGTACCTTTCTTCCCGGCCCGGAGATGACCATGGCGCGCTCGGGCCACGCCGCCGTTACCCTCGGGGATGGCCGGATTCTGCTGGTGGGCGGCTGGTCGGGCAGTTCGGGCGTGACCAATACGGCCGAAATCTATAATCCTGCAACGCGCCAATTCTCACGAGGGGGCAGCATGGCAGCGGCACGAGGGGAGTGCACCGCGAGTCTCCTTCAGGATGGCAAGGTCCTGGTGACCGGAGGCGTGGACCACAGCGAGCAGGCCCTTGCCTCGGCGGAGATTTTCGATCCGCGGAGTAATTCGTTTTCGTCCGTTGCGTCGATGAGCGTTCCCCGCAGCCAGCACACGGCGACCGTGCTCCGCGACGGTTCTGTCTTAATCATTGGAGGCGGCTCCTGCGACTGTCCGTCGAGAACCGTCTGGCGCACGGCCGAGGTCTACGACCCGTCTGCCGGCAAATTCCTTCCTGTTG
>Ga0126381_100001621_pt1 | contig 24038 bp, 24 predicted proteins | sample PanSoiMetPlot_28_FD_96465 | JGI IMG/M metagenome (GOLD analysis project Ga0126381, IMG submission 96465) | Tropical forest soil microbial communities from Panama - MetaG Plot_28 | ecosystem: Environmental > Terrestrial > Soil > Tropical forest > Bulk soil | place: Panama | collected 2016-02-17 | reverse complement strand
TTGGTTTGGGCCGCTTTGACTTGCATCTCAAATGTTGAGACGGCAGTATCAGTACATGAGCAATACTAGTGGCGTCGGCGTACTGGACAAGGCCATTTACATACTCGCCGCCGTGGAAAGCGGCCCGGCTACCCTCGCGCAGCTGGTCAAGGCCACCGGCCTCGCCAGACCGACGACGCACCGTCTCGCCGTGGCACTCGAACATCACCGTATGCTCACGCGCGACGTGCAAGGCAGGTTCGTGCTCGGCCCGCGGATCGCCGAACTGGCCTCGGCCGCGGGCGAGGACCGGCTGCTCGCCTTCGCGCAGCCGGTGCTGATCCAGCTGCGGGACCTGACCGGCGAGAGCGCCCAGCTGTACCGGCGGCAGGCGGATGTCCGGGTTTGCGTCGCGGCCGCGGAGCGGGCAAGTGGGCTTCGGGACACGGTGCCGGTAGGCGCCGCGCTGCCGATGACCGCGGGGTCTGCCGCTCAGGTCCTGCTGGCGTGGGAAGAGGGCGAGCGGATGCACCGGGGGCTGCGCGGCGCGAAGTTCACCGCCGCCACGCTCGCCAGCGTGCGCAGGCGGGGCTGGGCGGCGAGCGCCGCCGAGCGCGAGCCCGGCGTCGCCTCCGTGTCAGCCCCGGTGCGCGGGTCAGGCGGCAAGGTGCTCGCCGCCGTCTCGGTATCCGGTCCGATCGAGCGGCTGACGCGCTCCCCTGGGCGGCTGCACGGGGCCGCGGTCGTGGCGGCCGGCGAAAAGATCAGCGACATGCTCCGTGCCGAGGCCGGGCAGCGCTAACTACCTCGATACCGAGATACTCATGGTGAGCGGACAATTGGCGGTGAGCCCGCTTGTTGCGGGAGGGTTGGGAGCTAAGCCCACGGCCTTTGGTCCTACCGTTGGCGACGCCAAGCGGAATAGTGTCGAAACCAGGCAGAAGCGCGTAGCGCAGCGAATAGAGGTTCCCGATGAAAAGGTCGCGCCCATGAAAGTGGCCGTCGTCAAGGAGAACGCGCCGGGAGAACGGCGCGTCGCCCTGGTCCCCGAGACCGTGCCGCGACTGACCAAGGCAGGTCTAGAGGTGCTGGTCGAGGCCGGTGCCGGCGACGGCGCCTGGTTTCCCGACAGCGCCTACAGCGAGGCCGGGGCGACGATACTCAAGACCAGTGACCTGTACGAAAAGGCCGATGTCATTCTCACGGTGACCCGCCCGGACAAGACCGCGCTCGGCAGGCTCCGCGAAGGCCAGGCGGTATTCGGGATGCTGGCCCCGCTCATCGACCCAGGCCTGGCGGCGGGGCTGGCGGGCAAGAACGTTACAGCGGTGTCCCTCGACGGGCTGCCGCGCACGCTGTCCCGCGCCCAGGGCATGGACGCGCTGAGCTCGCAGGCGAACGTGGCGGGCTACAAGGCGGTACTGATCGCCGCCGCCGCGTACGGCCGGTTCTTCCCCCTGCTGATAACGGCGGCAGGCACGGCTCGGCCGGCGAAGCTGCTCGTGCTCGGCACCGGAGTGGCCGGCCTGCAGGCGATCGGCACGGCGCGCCGGCTCGGCGCCCAGGTCAGCGGCTACGACGTCCGGCCGGCCAGCAAGGGTGAGGTCGAGTCGCTCGGCGCCACGTTCATCGAGCTCACGTCCGTGGCCAGCGCGGCGGGCGAGGGCGGTTACGCTCGCGAGCTCACCGCGGACGAGAGAGCGGCCCAGCAGGCCGAGCTCACCGGCCACATCGCCAGGCACGACGTGGTGATCACGACCGCGCAGGTGCCAGGCCGACGGCCGCCGCTGCTGATCACCGAGGACGCGGTGAAGTCGATGGCGGCGGGCTCGGTGATCGTGGACATGGGCGCGAGCCCGCTTGGCGGCAACGTCGCCGGATCGGTACCCGACGAGACCCTGGTCACCGAGAACGGCGTGACGATCATCGGGGCGCAGAACCTGCCGTCCACGGTGCCGACCGCCGCCTCCAGCGCGTTCTCGCGGAACATGTCGGCGCTGTTGCTGCACATGGTGGCCGAAGGCGAGCTGAAGATCGACACCGGCGATGAGATCCAGGCGGGCGTGGTCATCGCCCACGAGGGGCAAGTCGTGCACCCGGCCGTCGCGAAGCTGCTAGCGAACTCTCCAGACGGCGAAGAGGTGCGTTGATGTCCACGGCCCTAGTGACCGACCTGACCATATTCGTGCTGGCGCTGCTCGTCGGCATCGAGGTCATCGGCAAGGTGCCCGCCACCTTGCACACGCCGCTGATGTCGGCGGCGAACTCCATCCACGGCATCGTGCTCGTGGGCGCCATGCTGATCGGGCTGACCGCGCACAACGCCGTCGGCTACATCCTCGCCTTCGTGGCCGCGTTCTTCGCCGCCGCGAACGTGGTCGGCGGCTACGTGGTCACCGGCCGCATGCTGAAAATGTTCCGGCGCAAGATTCCGGCGGCGGAACCAGCCAAGGCGCAGCTGAACGGGCAGGCGAGCAAGCAGCCGCAGGAGGTGCAGCGGTGAACAGCTTCACCACCAACATCCAGCTCGTCTACGTCCTGGCGGCGGCGTGCTTCGTCGTCGGCCTGCACCTGATGAACAGCCCCGCCACCGCGCGGCGCGGCAACCAGGTCTCCACGGCCGGAATGATCATCGCCGTCGTGATCACCCTGATCCTGCTGATCCACGAGGGCACGGTCACCGCGCTCGGCTGGACCGTGCTGATCGTCGGCTCGCTGCTCGGCTCCGCGGCGGGGCTCTGGTCGGCCAGGACCGTGCAGATGACCGCGATGCCGCAGCTGGTGTCGATGTTCAACGCGGTCGGCGGCGGCGCTGCCGCGCTCGTGGCCATCTACGGCTACATCCACGATGAGTCGGCCCCGGGCGGCGTGCTCGGCTCCACTACCGTCTTCACCGTGCTCGACGTGATCATCGGCTCGGTCACGTTCACAGGCTCGCTGATCGCCGCGGGCAAGCTGCAGGGCATCATCACCGGCAATCCGGTGATGATCAAGGGTGGCCGCGCGATCAACGTAGCGCTCGCGGTCGTCGCGCTCGGCTCGGCGGCGTTCATGCTGACCACGGCGAGCCTGCCCGCGCTGCTGCTGGTGGTGCTCGCCTCGCTGGCGTTCGGTGTGCTCATGGTGCTGCCGATCGGCGGCGCGGACATGCCGGTGGTGATCTCGCTGCTGAACGCCTTCACCGGCACCGCGGTCGCGATGGCCGGGTTCGTCGTCAACAACTGGGCGCTGATCATCGCCGGCGCGCTGGTCGGCGCGTCCGGTGGCATCCTCACCAAGCTGATGGCCGACGCGATGAACCGGTCGCTCGGCAACATCATGCTGGGCGGCTTCGGCACCGGCGACTCGGCGATCGCCGCTCCCGTCGCCGGCGACGCGCAGATCCGCTCGATCGCCGCCGACGACGCCGCGATCCAGCTCGCTTACGCGTCGAAGGTGATCATCGTTCCCGGTTACGGCCTGGCCGCGGCGCAGGCTCAGCACGGGGCGGCCGAGCTCGCCGCGCTGCTCGAGTCCCGCGGCGTCGAGGTCAGCTACGCGATCCACCCGGTCGCGGGCCGGATGCCCGGGCACATGAACGTGCTGCTCGCCGAGGCGAACGTGCCGTACCCGCAGCTCAAGGAGATGGAGGAGATCAACCCCGAGTTCGGCCGCGCCGACGTGGCGCTGGTGATCGGCGCTAACGACGTGACGAACCCGGCCGCCCGCAGGCCCGGCAACGCGATCTCGGGCATGCCGATCCTCGACGTGGACCAGGCCAAGTCGATCATCGTGGTCAAGCGTTCGATGGGCCACGGCTACGCCGGCATGGACAACGAGCTTTACGGCAACCCCAAGACCAGCATGTACTTCGCCGACGCCAAGAAGGCGGTCGCCGAAATGACCTCCGCCGTCAAGACGCTGGTCGGCTGAGATCCGCTAGTCGCGGTTATCGCGGCCGGAGTCGCCCGAGCGACTCCGGCCGCTGAGTTTGTCCAGCAACTCTCAGGGAAGCAAGGGGCGTGAGCCGACGTGGCACCCCTACAACTCAGTCCCCGCGACACCGCCCTAAACGAAACTCTCGCACGTGCATGCAACGGTCCTCATCCGGCGGCGCAAGCCTGCCGCTACCAGCACCTCCCGATGCCATGCCCTTCGTCTACACCACTAACCTGTCGGAGGTACGCGCCCTGGCGGAGAAGCATGCCAGGATGGCGGGCCTGCCAGAGCCTCGTGTCGCCGACTTCGTGATCGCCGTGAGCGAGATCGCCGCGAACACGGTTGCGCATGCCCGATCGCAGGGGTCGATGGAGATCTGGTCCGACGCCGACGAAATCGTCTGCGAGATCCGCGACAGCGGGATCATCACCAGCCCGCTTGCCAGTCTTCGCGCGCCGTCCCCCGCGGCCGCGGGCCACGGCCTCTGGATCGTGCAGCAGGTCTGCGATCGAGTAGAACTGCACTCAGACGAGCACGGAACGGTCGTCCGGCTGCACATGTCAGTTCGGTCACGATGACTAAGACGCCCACGGCGCTGACAGGGAACGCCGCTCGCCGCGGCGTCCCCGGTAGCCTTGCGGCCGAACATCCCCTTCCCGGTTACCTACACATAGGATCCCCGCCCATGGATGTTGACACCTCAAAGGGGCGCATGGCGGCGTACCTGCGCGATCATCACGACAAGGTCGTCGGCCGCTGGAGTGAGCTGGTCGCGGCTGGCGTGCGCGGCCGCACCTCACCTGACGAGATGCGGCGCGAACTCGACGACCTCTTCTCGCTCATCGTGCGGATGCTGTCGGACGCGGACGACCATGCCGCCGGCGAGCTGCGGGCGGCCCTGGACGAGCTATCGCGGACCCGCGCGCGTGACGGGTACACACCCAGCGAGACGGCTCTTAACGTGTTCTCGCTCAAGGAAGCCGTGTACGAACTGGTGGCGGACGCCGCGGAGATGGTGCCCGAATACCTGGTGTTCTCGCGCATGGTCGACGACCTGGGCCTGCGCACCTTCGAGACGTACTCCGCGGCGCGCGAGCAGATCATCTCCGACCAGGCCACCACGATGCTGGAGCTGTCCACGCCCGTCGTGCGGCTCTGGGACGGCATCATCGCGGTGCCGTTCGTCGGCACGCTCGATTCGGTGCGTACCCAGCTTGTCATGGAAAAGCTCCTCGACTCCCTGGTAGCGACGGGTGCCGGCCACGCCGTGATCGACATCACCGGCGTGCCGACGGTGGACACCGAGGTCGCGCAGCACCTGCTCAAGACCGTGAGCGCGGCGCGCCTGCTCGGGGCGGAGTGCACGATCTCCGGCATCCGGCCGCAGGTCGCGCAGACGATCGTGTCTCTTGGCATCGAGTTCGGCGATATCGCCACCAAGGCGACGCTCGCTGACGCCCTCTCCCTCGCACTACAGCAGGCTGGGCTGAAAGTCGTGCGTGCCTGATGGAGCGAGTGCCAATCCTCAAGATCGGGCGGACGCTGTTCGTCTCCATACAGATCGACCTGCAGGACGACACCGTGATGCGCCTGCAGGAGGACCTGGCCGACGAACTCGCCGCCACCGGGGCGCGCGGCGTGATCATCGACATCACCGGCGTTGAGATCGTCGACTCGTTCATCGGCCGGATGCTCACCACGATCGGCTCGGTGTCACGGCTGTTCGACGCCGAGACGGTCATCGTCGGCATGCGCCCCGCGGTGGCCATCACGCTGACCGAACTCGGACTGACCCTGAGCGGCGTGCGCACCGCCCTCAACGCCGAGAAAGGCCTGGAGATCCTGAACGGAAGACCGTGATGGATGAGCTGCGCATCCGATCTGGTGACGACGTGGTGCGCGTCCGCCAGCAGGTGCGGATGGCGGCTGCGGACAACGGGTTGTCACTAGTGGATCAGACCAAGCTGGTGACTGCGGCGAGCGAGCTCGCGCGCAACACGCTGGTGCACGGCGGCGGCGGCGCGGCCCGGGTGGAGATCGTCAAGTCGGCAAACGGGCGCACAGGCGTCAAGCTGAGCTTTACCGATGAGGGGCCGGGGATCGACGACATCGACCTGGCGCTGACGGATGGCTGGAGCACTGGAGCCGGGCTGGGGCTCGGCCTGTCCGGCGCGCGACGGCTCGTCGATGAGTTCGAGCTGATCTCAAAACCCGGCACAGGGACCAGCGTCGTGGTCGTCAAGTGGTCACGTTGAACCGGCCGCTGATCGCCCAGGCCCCGGGAGATCTTCGCTGGCTCCGGGTCGAGGATGCCAGCGCCGCGGTGGCTTGCCGCGGCGCCGCTCTGGCGCTTGCCGGCCGGCTTGCGTTCCCGGCGGCCCGTGCCGACCAGCTGGCGCTGGCGGTCACGGAAGCGGCCTCCAACCTGCACAAGCACGCCAGCCAGGGATCCATGCTGCTGCGCATAACCAGGGACGCCGGCAAGCCAGGGATCGAGCTGGTGACCATCGACGCCGGGCCGGGTCTGCGCGACACCGGGGCGGCACTGCGCGATGGCCATTCCACCAGCGGCAGCCTGGGCATCGGGCTCGGCGCGATCCGCCGGCTCGCCGACTTTTGCGACCTGTACTCGGTGGCGGGCCACGGCACGGCGCTGGTGGCGAGGTTCTGGCCGGCGCCCCAGCCCGACGCGATCCGCTACGCCGGCCTGGTGCGGCCGATGACCGGCGAGAACGAGTGCGGCGACGTCTTCGGCTGGGTAGCCACGGGCGCCGCCGTGACCGGCGTGCTGTGTGACGGTCTCGGCCACGGCCCGCTCGCCGCGATCGCCGCCACGGAGGCGGTGAACGCGGTGCTCGACGGCCCTGGCGACGAGCCTGCCGTCGCCGTCGAGCGCGCTCACCGCCGGATGAACGGCACGCGCGGCGGTGCTCTCGGCGTGGTGCGCGTCGCCGACGGGACGGCCTGGTTCGCGGGCCTGGGAAATATCGCGGCCGTGATCCTGGCCGACGGCGCCCGCAAGGGCATGCTCTCTGTGCCGGGGATCGCGGGCCACCAAGCGCGCGGGATCCGCCAGTTCGAATACATGGCCCCGCCCGGTGCGGCGATCATCTTGCACTCGGACGGCATCAGCAGCCGCTGGGAGCCTGACGCGCTGCCGGGCCTGAACGCCAGGGACCCGCTGGTCGTCGCCGCCATGCTGCTCGCCGAGGCTGGGACACGCCGCGATGACGCGGGTGTGCTGGTGCTCAAGCCATGACGCAGCAGCTCGCCAGCCTGCACGTCCGGGACCTGCCCGGCGTATTCGCGGCGCGCCGTCTTGGCCGTGAACTGGCCGCCGGGCTCGCCTTGGAACGCCAGGATCAGGTCCGGGTCGCCATCGCGCTGTCCGAGATAAGCCGCGCCACCATCACCGCCGGGCAGACCGCCCTCATCGTGTTCGGAGCGGACGAGACTCACCTGGTGCTGCAGGTCACGGTTGACGGTGAGCCGCCCCAAGAGGGCATCGTCGCGGCGGCTCGCCTCATGGATACTGTCGTGGCCGACGGGCCGGTTATCCGGATGGCCAAACGGCGACAGCCTCATGCACAGCCAGATCTGCGTGCCGTCGCCAAGCAGCTCGCGGCCATGCTCCCCGAGTCCACGCTTGAGGAATTGCGGCGCAACAATCAGGACCTCATGGCGGCGCTCGACGATGTCAAGCAGCAGAAGGAGCAGCTCCTGCTGCTCAACGCCGAACTACAGGAGACCAATCGCGGTGTGATGGCCCTGTACACCGAGCTGTCGGACGAACTCGAGCAGACCAACCGGGGCGTGGTCGCCCTCTACAGGGAGCTGGACGAGAAGTCCGAGCAGCTGCGCGTGGCCTCTGCGTCCAAGGACAGGTTCTGGGCCAATATCAGCCATGAGCTGCGGACACCGCTGAACTCGATCATCGGGCTCACCCGGCTGCTTTCCGACCCGGCGGGCGACCTCGGCGCTGAGCAGCTTTACCAGGTGCAGTTGATCAGAAGTTCGACAGCCACGCTGCTCAATCTGGTCAACGAGCTCCTCGACGTCGCCAAGGCCGAGTCAGGCGGGCTGATTATCGATCCGGCCCAGGTCAACCTGCCCGCGCTGCTCGGCACCCTGCGCGGTCTCATCCGGCCAATGGCCGAGGGCAAACCCGTCGACCTGGACGTGAACGACGACGGCGCCCCCGCGACGGTGCTGACCGACGAGATGGCGCTGACCGCTATCCTGCGTAACCTGCTGTCAAACGCCGTCAAGTACACCGACAGCGGGGAGGTGCGGCTGACCGTGCACCCTGCCCCCGACACGATCGAGATCCGCGTACGGGACACCGGCACGGGCATCCCGGCCGACCAGCTAGAGCGCGTGTTCGAGGAGTTCTATCAGGTGCCGGGCGCCCGGCACGGCGGCACCGGGCTGGGATTGCCCTATGCCCGGCGGCTCGCCGGGCTGCTCGGCGGCACGCTGACGCTCACCAGCGAAGCCGGCGTTGGAACGACCGCCATGCTCACCCTCCCGCACGGCACCCCGTCCGTCGGGACGATCGTGCTCGCGGACGATGACGCGGCATTCCGCCAGGTGCTGAAGGCGATGCTGACCGGCATCGCGGACCGGCTCATCGAAGCGGAAGATGGCGCCGCCGCACTCGTGGCTGTCGCCAACCACAGCGTGGACCTCGTGCTCGCTGACCTGGGCATGCCCGGCATGGACGGGAACACGCTGCTTGAGCGCCTTCCCGTCGGGCTGCCGGCGATCGTCATCACTGGCCTGGACGTGACGGCGCCGCCGCGGGCGACGGCCCTGCTGCGCAAGGAAGAGCTCACCAGGGAACGACTGGCCTTCGCCATCCAGCAAGTCAACCGGGGCGCATCATGATGACCGACACTCCTGGCGACCTGCTGCTCGTTGACGACGACGAGGCCAAGCGCTACGTCCTCGCGACCTGGCTGCGGCGGGCGGGTCATACGGTGACCGAGGTCGGCACCGGGCTGGAGGCGCTCGGCATGGCCGACGCCACCGAACTGGTCCTGCTTGACGTGAACCTGCCCGACATGAGCGGTTTCGAAGTGTGCCGGCGCCTCAAGGGCGACCCGCGGACGGCCGCGATCCCGGTGATTCAGGTGTCCGCCACCGCGGTCAACGTCGCCGACCGGGCCCATGGCCTGACCCAGGGAGCCGACGCCTACCTGGTGGAGCCCACGGAACCCGAGGAACTCATCGCCACGGTGGCAGCCGCTCTTCGCTACTACCGCGCCAGGCGACGCGCCGAGCGGACAGCCTCCATGCTGGCCGCGCTCGCGGCGGTGACGATGGAGATCAACATCGCGGCGACCCCCGACGGGCTCGTGGCGGCGACCGCGGCCGGCGCCGTGCGGATCTTCTCCGTTCCCGTCGTCCTGATCCTGGAGATGCCCGACGGCCAGGTCCGCAGGGTCTCCGCCTCGCCGGGGAACCCCGGACCTGTGCGGCGTGGCGGTCCTCCCGGCCTCGCGGCCAAAGTCGCGGACCGCGTGCTCGGCCCCGGACAGGCCAGCGCGATCGCGAGCATCAGCCAGGGAGAGTGGCTGGAAATAGTGCCCGACAGCACGCTGCGCGCGGATGTGTGCCTGGCCGTCGCGAGGACCAAACCCGGGAAGCTGCCCGCGGCGATCGTGGTCGATCGCGAGGGCGTTTCCGGCGATGAGGACATCCAGATCCTGCGCCAACTCGCGCAGTCGGTTGTGCTGGGCATCGAAGCGCTGCGCTCATCGGAGCAAGAGCACCAAATGGCCCTGGAGCTGCAGCGAAGCTTCCTGCCCACGGCGCTGCCCTCGATACCAGGCTTGATGATCGCCTTCCGGTACCTGCCGGCGACCGATCAGGCGGAGGTCGGGGGTGACTTCTACGAGGCGCTGCCATGGCGCGACGGGGCCCTGATCGCCATCGGCGATGTGCAAGGACATTCGCTGGCTGCCGCGATCGTGATGGGAGAACTGCGGCACGCGCTGCACGCGTTCGTCGTCGAAGGACACCAGCCGCAGGCGATGACCAGCCTCCTCAACGAGGTCCTGCGACGTTATCACCCGGGCATCATCGCGACCTTGTGCCTAGTGCTGCTCGATCCGGCCACCGGCGAGATGACGATCGTTAACTGCGGGCACATGCCGACCCTGCTGGTGGAAGACACAAGCGCGGCCTACGTCGGAGAGGGCGGGCTCATCCTCGGCCTGGCTCGCCACGAGCCGCACATCGAGACGGCGCACCTGCCCATAGGGGGCACCGCGCTGCTATTCACCGACGGCCTCGTTGAAGATCGCCGGGTCCGGCTGGACACCAATCTGGAGAAGCTGCGCGAGACCGCGCTGCAGGCCGCCGACGCTGACGTCGAGGCCTTCGCCAACCACGTGCTGTCCGAGTTCGGCCCTAGCGAGGACGACGTGGCGATGATAGTGCTGCGCAGAACCGGCTAATCGGCGTGCAGCGCTTCCTTAAGGTCCAAGTACACCGGCATGACGCGCTCAACACCTGTCAGCTGGAGCACGCGGCGCACTGAGCCCTCACCGGTCACGGCAAGCCGCAGCTGAATGCCACATGCGTCGGCGCCCTCGTAGGCGTGCATGAGCGCGCGCACTCGCGAAGAGTCGCAGAAGGACGTCGCTGTCAGGTCGGCGACCACGATGTGCACGCCGGGTGCGAGGGCCGCGACCAGCTGATCGTAAATCTGACCCGAGTTGGTGACGTCGATCTCCGCGGGCAGTTCCACGACGACCGGCATCATGTGTGCCGCCTGATCATTCATGACTAAGTCCACTCCCAATGCCAGCGAACTCCTGCCCCGGGAGGACCAGGCTACCTGCTACTCACCGCTAGCAGGCAGGGTAAACCTCACGAGCGCGGTCGGCCGCCCAGAGCGGAGACCGCCAGGGCCGCCGCGGCGGCGCCTGACACGGCGGCGTCGCCGACGCTGCCGCCGGTCAGCCAGCGGGCGACGAATCCGGCGCAGAAGGCGTCCCCGGCGCCGGTCGTGTCGCACACGGTCGCGGGCGCGGCCGCCATCCAGGCGGGCGGGTCATCCCCGGCCGCGAGCACCGCGCCATGCGGGCCGAGCTTCAGCGCGACCGCGCCGTAGTGACGCGCGAGGGATGCCGCCATCGCCGCCGGCTCGGCGCCCTCATCCAGCGGGGCATCCGCCATGCCGGTGAGCACGGCCGCCTCGTCGTGATTCGGGAAGCAGGCCACAGCCCCGCCGGTCCAGTCCAGGAACGAGGCGGCGCCGACCTGCCTGAGGAACGCCGCGGAGCCCGGGTCGACAGAGAACGGCACGTTGCGCCGCCTGGCCCGCGCGATCAGTCCGAGTGCGACCTGTCGCGGCCCGGGCGCGAAGAACGAGTACCCGGTCAGGTGCAGCAAGGCCACGCCATCGAGGAGTGCCGCGGGCACGTCACCAGCCTGGAGCCGGAGGTTCGCGCCGCGGTCGGTGATCATGGTCCGCTCCCCGTCCGGGCCGACCAGCACGACGATAGACCCCGTCGCGGCGCGGTCGTCGGCCGCGATGTGCGCCTTCACCCCGAAGCGGGCCAGTTCTCGCCGGTGCGAGCCGGCGTCCAAGGCGCCGGCGCGTCCCGCGAAAACGACGTCAAGGCCGAGCCTGCCCATCCAGGCGGCCTGGTTGGCCGCCGATCCGCCCGGCGCGGTCGTGATGGTCGCCGGGTTGTCGTCGCCGTGCACCAGCGGTCCCCGCGTCTGCACCAGGATGTCGTTGATCACATCACCGCACACGAGCACCCGCGGCGCGGGGCGCCCGCTCAACCGGCGTCGCGTTCGGACCAGGCGGCGGCGATCTGGCCGGCGAGCGCTATGTTGCCGCGGGCGATGGCCAGGTTGACCTCAACGCTCGCCCCGCCGGTGGCACGCTGCATGTAGTCGAGCAGGAACGGCGTCACGGCCTTGCCGCGGATCCCCGCGGCTTCCGCCGCGGCCAGCGACTCACCGAGAATCCGGTGGTGCAGCGCCGGATCGAGTTGCGCCCGCGGCGGCAGTGGGTTGGCGATGAGCAGCGCCGACTCGTCGCCAAGCCGGTCACGCGCCGCCATCACGGCGGCGATCTCCTGCGGGCTGTCCAGCCGCCAGTCCAGCTCTTGACCCGAGTCCGACAGGTAGAACGCGGGAAAGCGGTTGGTGCGGTATCCCGCGACCGCCACGCCGAGCGTCTCAAGCCGCTCCAGCGTCGCAGGAATGTCCAGGATCGACTTGACCCCGGCGGACACCACGGTGATGCGCGTCCGCGACAGCACGGTCAGGTCCGCCGACTCGTCGAGCGACTCGGCGAAACCCCGGTGCACGCCGCCAAGCCCGCCGGTGGCGAACACCCGGATACCGGCCTTTGCCGCGAGCACCGAGGTAGCAGCCACCGTGGTGCCCGCCGTCCGCTTCCCGGCCATCGCCATCCCGAGATCGCGCGTGCTCACCTTGACCACCGACTCGTCGAGCGCCACCCGTTCCAGGTCCGCGTCGTCGAGCCCGGCCTTCGGCACGCCGTCTACCACCGCGATCGTGGCGGGAGTCACGCCAGCCCCGGCGAGCATCGCCTCGAACGAGCGGGCCGCGGCCAGGTTGTCCGGGCGGGGCAGCCCGTGAGAGATGATCGTCGACTCAAGCGCGACGACCGGCCGCCCGGCTTCCAGCGCCGCGCGTACCGGCCCGGATAGCTCAGGCACAGCTGACATAAGGCGACCTTACCCGCGCGTCTGACAAGGCCAGATTGGGCTCCGGCTGTTGAGGAAGGGAGAGGGGGCGTATGGTGCGAACAGTGATCACGCCGGCGTCGCCGAATTGCGCACGGGACGCTGTCGCGCCGCGTGATGCGGCACAGATGTGATGTAACCAAGACGGAGGCCCCCGTGACTGAGCGGACGAAGTTCATCCTGGACGAGTCGCAGATCCCGACCCAGTGGTACAACGTGATCCCCGACCTGCCCGCGCCGCCGCCCCCGCCGCTGCACCCGGGCACGCTCCAGCCGGTAGGGCCAGACGACCTCGCTCCGCTGTTCCCGATGGAACTCATCCGCCAGGAGGTCACCGGCGACAGCTACGTCGACATTCCAGGAGAGGTGCTCGACGTCTACCGGCTGTGGCGGCCGACCCCGCTGTACCGCGCCCGGCGGCTGGAAAGGGCGCTGCACACGCCCGCCCGCATCTACTACAAGTACGAGGGCGTCTCGCCGGCCGGCTCGCACAAGCCGAACACAGCGGTCCCGCAGGCCTTCTACAACTCGCGTGAGGGCACCAAGCGGCTCACCACTGAGACCGGGGCGGGACAGTGGGGCAGCGCGCTGGCGTTCGCGTGCGCGCAGTACAACCTCGACTGCGAGATCTGGATGGTGCGGGCGTCCTACGACCAGAAGCCGCACCGCAGGACGCTGATGCAGACCTACGGCGCCACCGTGCACCCGAGCCCGTCCCGCGCGACCAACGCTGGCCTGCAGGTCCTCGCCGGCGACCCTGACTCGCCGGGAAGCCTCGGCATCGCGATCAGCGAGGCCGTCGAGGCCGCGGCCGGCAGCGCCGAGACCAGGTACGCGCTCGGCAGCGTGCTCAACCACGTCCTGATGCACCAGACGGTCATCGGCGAGGAGGCGCTCAAGCAGTTCGCCGAGGCCGGAGAGGAGTCCGGGCCTGACCTAATCGTCGGCTGCACGGGCGGCGGGTCCAACTTCGCCGGGCTGTTCTTCCCGTTCCTGCGGGAGAAGCTGGCTGGGCGCGCCAACCCGGTGATCCGCGCGGTCGAGCCGTCGGCCTGCCCGTCGTTCACCCGGGGCATCTACGCGTACGACTTCGGCGACACGGCCGGGATGACGCCGCTGCTGAAGATGCACACCCTCGGCCACGGCTTCATCCCCGACCCGGTGCACGCCGGGGGCCTGCGCTACCACGGCATGTCGCCGCTGCTGTCGCACGCGTACGAACTCGGCCTGTTCGAGGCGGTCGCAAAGCCGCAGCGGGAGTGCTTCGCGGCCGCGGTCACCTTCGCCCGCGCCGAGGGCATCCTGCCCGCACCCGAACCGTCGCACGCGATCGCGGCGGTCGTCGAGGAAGCCAAGCGGTGCGCGGAAAGCGGCGAGGAGAAGGTGATCTTGACCGCGCTGTGCGGGCATGGCCACTTCGATATGGTCGCCTACGAGCGATTCATGTCCGGCGAAATGCCCGACTACGAGCTGTCGCAGGACCGCATCGACGCCGCCATTGCGAGCCTGCCCGCCGTCCCCGGCGCGTAGGCCGGACTGTAGCGGTCTGTGGTGCGGTGCCGCGCGGCACCGCACCACAGGCTTGCCAGGTGAGTAACCCATCAGCTCCGGGCGCGTCCTAGCACAGGAGCCCGTGCGGTTGAGGCGGGAAGAGCGCTCGCCGCGCGTCAGGCCCCTTCCTGTTTTCGGCCTCGTGTCAGGGCAGGAGGCGCGCCCACGCCCGCGTCTGCTGCCTGACCTGGTCCGCCAGCCAGTCGGTGAAGTGCTGGTGTGTCAAGGTGGGCTGGTTTGCCGCCGTCCCCTCGGAGTAGAACCAGACTTCAGGGTCGGGGCCAGTGCCGCGCAGGAAGCTGAACTGGTAGCCCTGGTGCATCAGGATCACCCGATCATCCTGCGTCAGGCTGAACGGGACCTCGTTTTCCGCAAGCAGCTCGCGAGCATCGCGGCCCAGGCCCAGGATCGATGGATAGAACACGTCGCTGCCCTGTAGGAAATGTCCGGCTCCACGCCCAGCCAATTCAAGGAACTGACGATAGCTCTCCGCGAGAGGCGCAGACTGGTCGCGCTCGACTTCGTCGATCTCGGACGGCGTTAGACCATTCAACTGCTCGACGGTAGCCGTCACCCCGTTGGCGATCATCGCGACCAGTGCCCGAACACGGTTGCCGACCATGCCTAATGCTAGATCGCGCGCCCAGCCGAGACGCCCGGTCCGCCACGCCGCGTGCCGCTACGTTCTCGGGCGAGTCATACCATGATTCGGCATTATCACCTGCCCGCGCTCGAGTGGATTCCCGACGGCCTCGGGGTGCGGGCGGGGAGTCGGCTGGGCCCCGTTCCGGATAACTCTTATGAGGACCGGCGGCGGCGGGACACCGATGCCGCGAGCGTTTCCAGTGCGGCGGCCGTCATCTCGATGTCCATGCACGCGTCTGTGACGCTCTGACCGTAGGTTAGCGTTGCCGGGTCACCGGGGTCCTGGCGGCCCGCCACCAGGAAACTTTCAAGCATCACGCCGCAAACACCGCGCTCGCCGGCGGCGATCTGCTCCGCCAGCGCCTCGGCCACGGCGGGCTGACGGCGGTAGTCCTTGCCGCTGTTCCCGTGGCTGGCGTCCACCATGAGGCGGCGCGGCAGCCCGGCCGCGGCCACCAGGTCCAGCGCCTTCGCCACGTGCGAGGCCGAGTAATTCGGCCCGCTGCGGCCGCCGCGCAAGATCACGTGCGTGTCGGCGTTACCGCTGGTCGTCACCACCGCGGCCGCCCCCGCCGCGGTGACGCCGAAGAACGTGTGCCCGGCCGCCGACGCGCGGCACGCGTCCACCGCGACCTGGACGTCGCCGTCCGTCCCGTTCTTGAACCCGACCGGCATGGACAGGCCCGACGCCAGTTGCCGGTGCACCTGGCTCTCCGTGGTGCGCGCGCCGATAGCTCCCCAGGTCACGGTGTCGGCGATGTACTGCGGCGTGATCGGGTCCAGCCATTCGCAGCCCACCGGCATGCCCAGGCTCAGCGTGTCGATCAGGAGCCGGCGGGCGGTGCGCAGCCCGCGGTGCACGTCGTAGCTGTCGTCCATGCCAGGGTCGTTGATCAGGCCCTTCCACCCGGTCACGGTGCGAGGCTTCTCGAAGTACACGCGCATAACGATCAGCAGGTCACGGGTGTGGGCGTCGCGCAGCGACCGCAGGCGGGCGGCGTAGTCAAGGGCCGCCTTCGGGTCGTGCACGGAGCACGGTCCGGTCACCACGAGCAGCCGGTCGTCATCGCCGTCGAGCACCGCGCGGACCTGCGCACGAGTGTGCTCTACCGTCTCCGCTTTCGCTTCCCGCAGGGGTAGCTCATGGAGCAGCGCGGCCGGCGACAGCAACGGCTCGTATCCGACGATCCGGGTGTCCCTGACGCGTGACATCGGGATTCTCCTCCCGGGCGAGCCGCGCCCCAAGTCTGTCGGGAGCCAGCTACGCCCTGTTCGTGACGGGGCGCCCATGCCCCGCCTGCTGCTGGCTCCGGGCGGTGGGTAAGCGCACGCGAGTACGCCTGGCTCCACCCGGAGCCAGCGTAAAGCGCCAATACCACCGTGACACGCGCACGATCATACACTGCCGCCGCGACAGCCCTGCCTCCGCGGCGGTGCCTGCGGGCGGCGCCTGCGCGATCGCAGAACTTACGGAGAAATAACTCATAGTCAAGATATTGAATGGCAAATCATCAAAAGTTACCATCTGGGCACACGCGGTCACACAGAGACCGCATTGGACGAGAGGGTTCTGAATGAGTCACCGTCTCCCCAGGTTCCTCCGCTACAGTCTCGCCGCCATGCTGCCGGCCATCGGGCTGTTCATCGGCCTCGGCTCCTCCTCGGCGAGCGCCAGTTCGCAACCGTCCGCGCAGGCGCAGGCGGCGGCGCTGGCGAAAGCCGCGATCAGGCAGCTCATGATCGGCCAGCCCACCAACCATCGAGTGGCTGGCTCCGCGCGGCATCAGATCAGCGGCCTGACCAACGTGCAGAGCACGAACTGGTCGGGCTACGCCGACACAGGCAGCTCATTCAGCAAGGTGACGGGCAGCTGGACCGAGCCGTCAGCGAACTGCAGCGGCCGCAGCACGTCGCTGGCCGCGTTCTGGGTCGGCATCGACGGCTTCGCCAGCAACTCCGTCGAGCAGGACGGGACGCTCATCGAGTGCTTCCACGGGAGCGTGTTCCACTTCAGCTGGTGGGAGATGTACCCGACAAACGCCGTCCAGGTGGTCGGACAGTCCGTTGCGGCTGGAGACCACATCAGCGCCTCCGTGGTGCGCACCGGCTCGTCCTACGCGCTTGCGGTGACCGACTCCACGCATAGCGCCAACAGCTTCACCAGGACGGAGAGCTGCTCGAGTTGCGCGAACACCAGCGCGGAGTGGATCGCCGAGGCGCCGAGCAGCTCAGGTGGCGTCGATCCGCTCGCTAACTTCGGGACTTGGACCGACAGCGGCTCCACCGTGACCGAAGGCTCCACCTCTGGCGTAATCTCCTCGTTCACCGACGACGAGATCACGATGGTCAACAGCTCGGGTGCCGTGAAGGCGCAGCCGGGCGCGCTGAACGGCGGCGGCAACGGATTCTCCGTCACCTTTGAGCGGGCCACCTAGCGAGCGTGGTAATCCGGTGCTAAGACGGCGAAATGCCAGGCCACGGGCCTGGCATTTCGCTTGCCGCACTCGCTTGCCGCGCTCGATTTCCCGCGGCTGCGGCTTTATTGCGTCTGCAGGATCGTCATCGATTCCGGCGGCAGCGTGATGCTGCCCCTCACCGAGGCCGCTGACGTCGTTCCCATGACGATGTTGGAGTTCGTCGAGTTCTGGTTCGCCGCACTGTAGCTCTCGGTCGTCAGCGTCCCGAACAGCGGCGCGCGGAAGGACACGGTCTCGGCGGAGCTCGTGTTGGTGTTAATGAAGGCCACCGCGTACTTCAAGCCAGGCAGAAGCGACTGGTAGGCAAGCACGTCGGCTGGGTCGGAGGTGCTCAGCGTGTCGAGCACCGCGTGCGGCTGTGCCAGGGCCGAGGCGAGCACATAACCGTAGTACGGCGTCTCGGGAACCGACGGCGCGGACGAGGTGAACAGTCCGTAGTCCGGGCCGGTGCAGCTCGTCGTGGTGTTGCCGTAGTTGTTCATGTCCCAGTAGTCGACGCTCTTCGCGCCGGCCGCGAGCCAGGACAGCACATCGCCGGCGGCGAACAGCGCGCCGGTCGGGGTGCAAACCGTCGTGGTCTCGTTGTTCGACACGTTCGTCTCACCGACGACTACCGACGCCTTCGGGTCGTAAGCGTCGAGCTCGCTCCGGATCTGGCCGTACAGCGTCGGGACCTGGAACAGCGACTGCAGCACCTGCTGGTCGGTCGGGTTGGAGCCGCCCGTGCTGCCGAAGAAGAAGAACGGGTAGAAGTGGGCGTCGACGAAGTTGACGTACTTGCCGTCCATCCCGAGCACGGTGTTGTTCCACTCGGCGTTGTCCGGCACGGACGCGCCCGGCACCGAGTTGTCAAAGGCCCACGGCACCCCGATCTTGGCCGACGGATCCGCCGCCTTCATCGCGATGAGGAACTGCTTCGCGTTGACCGCGTAGGACGTCGCGAGCGTCTGTGTTCCGGCCGCGTTGCCCTCGGTCGTCTGCGGGCACGTCGGGTTCTCGAACACGCCGTTGACCACGGAGTAAGTGTTGGGCGTGTACCCGGCGAAGTTCTCCGGCGGGCCGGCGAGCTCGTTGTTGACCTCCCAGCATCCGTAGTTCTCGTTGCCAACCTCCCAGAGCGCTACGCCCTGGCCCGGTGTGCTCTTGGCCTGCGCGACCCAGGCGGCTGCCTCGGCCGGCGTGCCCGAGCCGTAGTTCACAGTCACGAAGCTCTGCGCGCCGACCGCCCTGGCCTGCGAGGAGAACTGGTCGAAGGCGAGCGAGTCCCCGGATGAGCAGCTCGAGGTGAAAGACGCCGTCGCGTTGTCCGGCAGGCAGTTCTGGATGTTGGTGTTCGTCTGGAAGTCGTAGTAGTCGGCGTACGAGCCGCCGCCGTACCGGAGCTGGTTGATGCTGGCGGCTTGCAGGGCCGGCTGGATGGCGTCCAGGCCGCCTCCCGCCGATGCGGGCGCCGCGTACTCGTAGTCCCAGGGGGCGGTGTTCAGCCCGAGCGGGGCGCTGGACAGCAGCACCGGCAGGCCGCCAGCGCTCGCGGCGGCCGACCCCGCGGTCGCGGCTGTCGTGGTCGCCACGACCGCTAGCACGGCGCAGGCGCCCGCGTACAGCGCGCGCCTTTGTCTTAGCCGATAAACCATGTGGTTGCTCCCTTGCTTCTCGGCTTTGACGTGACACTTCAGTTACTTATACGGTTAAGTTGGCGTTTAGCAAGGGGTATGCGCCGACTAAATCAACTTTTCAGAACAGACTCTGTTATACACCGACCTCGCTAGTCACGCCAGCCTCAACACGATCGGTGCCAGCCACTATCGGGCGGGGACCGCTTTTTAGCCTGCCCCGGAGCCGTTAGCGGCGTCGTTTCGCGCCATCCGCGCGGCGCGCTGCCCGGCGTGCATCTCCCACGGCGCTCTTGGCAGTACGTGCCCAGTCTCAAGCAAAGACTTGAGGTTGGCACATACCGCCGGCCAGCCGGCGGAGACCGCGTCCAGGGCATCCTCGTCGGGCAGGTTCTCGTGGGTGACGGTCAGCCGGACGATCTCGTGATAGGGCTCGATGTCGAAGGTCACCTTCGACGGGCCTTGCGGCGGCGCCTCGCCAGGCGCGTCGAACGTCATGATCAGGCGCCGCGGGGGCGCGGACTCAAGCACAGTGCCGACGACGTCGGCGATGCCCGAGCCGTCCACGCGGCGGTGCTCCCACGTCGAGCCGGCCCGCCAGTCGGACACGTTGCTGTGTCCCCAGTATTCGGCGGTCAGATCGGCGTCGGTAAGCGCCTCCCACACGCGCTGCGGTGTGCTCTCGATGTAAGTCACATACACAAAGCTCGGCCGGTCGGCCATGCTGGTCTCCTCTGCTCGTCGCTTGACGGCGCTCAGTGCCCGCAGTCGCTGCCGCTCGAACCGCTCAATCCAGCGCTCCTGAATGCTCCACAGCGGGACCGGATTGAGGTAGTGCAGCTTCTCCCTGCCCCTGCGCGTCGTGCTGATGAGGTTGGCCGCCTCGAGCACCGCGAGATGCTGCGTCGCCGACTGCCGCGCCATATCCAGCGGCCCGCACAGTTCCCCCAGGGTCTGGCCATTGCGCTCGCGGAGCTGGTCAAGGAGCAGCCGGCGCGTCGGGTCGGCCAGCGCCTTGAACACCGCGTCGTCGTCCGTCACACGACCATTATGCAGTCATCTACCTGCATAACACAACGGCGTCATGCGATAGCGGACTTACGGGGTTCTGGAACACCGACTGTGACTGGCGGCGACGATGAGGCCAGCGTTGGCGCCCTAGCCGGCTCGCCCCTCCTCAACCCCCTGACCGCCAGCCCGGGACCACACGCCGCTTTTGCTTCCCATCGTCGCCGCCGTCACCGTTGATTGAGACACACTTTGTTACGAAAAATCGTCGCTCGACGGTCTCCTTTTTGAGGAAACAGTTTTCGCCGCCTAACCGGAGAGCGAACTTGACCGAGCAGACGATTGACAGTGCTGAATTGCTGGCCAGGGCACAGGCTGGGGACGGGCTCGCCTTCGGCAGGCTCACCGAGCCATACCGTCGCGAGCTTCACGTGCACTGCTACCGGATTCTCGGATCCGTGCAGGACGCCGAGGACGTGCTGCAGGAGACCATGCTGGCCGCCTGGCGCGGGCTCACCCGCTTCGAAGGCCGCGCGTCGATGCGGTTCTGGCTTTACCGCATCGCGACCAACCAGTGCCTCAACGCGCTGCGCGGCAGTGGCCGCGGCCGCGGTGCGGCACAGCCCGTGCAGCAGCCTGGGGCTCCACAGGGCCAAACGCAAGCGCTGCCCGAGCCGGCGACCGACAGCGAGCCGGTGTGGCTGGAGCCCTACCCGGACGCCCTGCTGCGCGATCTGGCCGACACATCGCCGGGGCCGGAGGCGCGCTACGAGGCCAGGGAATCGATCTCGCTCGCCTTCGTGGCGGCCCTGCAGCACCTTCCGCCCAGGCAGCGGGCCACGCTGGTGCTGCGCGACGCGCTCGGCTACCGCGCCGCGGAGACGGCGGACCTGCTCGGCTGCAGCCTCGACTCTGTCAACAGCTCGCTGCGCCGGGCGCGGGCCGGGCTCGCCGCGCACCTGCCGGCCGACGGGCTTCATCGCTCCCCGCTGCCCGGGTCCGCCACGGAACGGGGCCTGCTGGCTCGCGTCACTGACGCATTCGAGCGCGGCGACGTCGAAGCGCTGGTCGCGATGCTGACCGAGGACGCGTGGCTCACGATGCCGCCCTCGCCTCTCGGCTTCCGCGGCCCGGCCGCCGCCGCGTGCGTGCTCACCGTGCTTACCTTCCGCGGTGGCACCCGCCGGTTCAGGCTCGTCGCCACCCGGGCGAACGGCCAGCCAGCCTTCGGCTGCTACGCCATCGACAACCACGAGCCGACCGCGCACGCCCACGGCATGATGGTGCTGACCCTCGCCGGTGACCGCATCGCCGCCGCGACCCGCTTCCACGACAACGGCCTGCTGCGCTGGTTCGGCCTGCCCGCGACCCCGCTCGCCTCGCCGATGCGTTCGATCGCCTAACGCTCGCGTACCATGGCGCGCCCGGCCTGGCGGGCCCAGCCCCGCAGGCAACCTCAGCCCCGTAGGCAACCTCAGCCCCGTGGGACGCGTCAGCCCGTCGTCGCGCCACCCTAGGTCCACCCGTACCGCCCCACTCTGGGTCCGCCCATCCTGCCTCACTGGGCACATTTTCGAAGACGTGGGATAGAAACCGCCCCCATAGGGGCGGTTTCTATCCCACATAATGCGGGTCCGAGTTCTTCGGAGATGATCTCGTGGCACAGGGTCAGGCACTCGGTGCAGATGGAGCCCTGTTCGGCCGCCGCAAGCCCGGAGACCTGATAGCGCCGCTTGCCGCAGAATCCGCACTTGGCCGTGGTCAGATCGGCCGCGACGGACGCGACCGCGGACACCGGAGTGGCGGCGTCCTGGCCCGTCTCGATCACGCCGTCGGCCACGTCGACACACTCGTCACAGATGTAGACGCCAGGGCCGGCGATGAGCTTGCTGACCTGTTTCTGCGTCTTGCCGCAGAACGAGCACACCAGCTGGTCGCGGAGGACCTCAGGAATCCGCTGTGCGGTGGTGCGCCAGCTCCTGCTGCCGCCCGCTTCCCCGACGATCTGGTGGACTCGCTGATGGCTGAGTCCGAGCGCTTCGGCGATCTCGCGAAGCGAGCCGCCGGCTAGGTGCATGCGACGCACCGCGTGACGGAAGTCGGCGCGGGCGATGTCGGCCGCGCGGTCCGCGTCGACCAAGCGCACTTCGGCTTCCCGCGCGGCCTTAAGCAGTTCCGGATCCACCACCATAGTGTCTATCGTACCTAGACACTAGACAGCATGGAAGGACGTGGAACACCTACGCGTCGAGCTTTTTCCAGCGACAAAGCGCAGGGGCAGGCGCCAACTGGCCTGCCCCTGCGCGCCGTGCGTATCAGATCACGAGACCGCCACCCAGAACGCGTCCTTATCGATCACGCGGTTCTTGGCGTAGAACGAGCCGAGTTTTCCTCCTGCGACAGAGTTCTGCCGGGCGTTGACCCAGGCCCAGGAGAAGTCGGGGTTGTTCGCCGCCCCCTCCTCGGTGGACGCGAACGGGTACTCGTCGCAGTTCTTGCCCGTGGGCCGCTTGCGGTTTGGGGGACACGAGACTCTACGGTTACGGTCAATCAGCGCATCGTCCGTGGTCCGGTGCAGCGCCGGGCCTGAACCCTTGAGGCCCCAGGCTTGCTTCAGGGTTCGCTGCGCCCTGGCGATGTGCGCGGTTATGTCGGGGACGCCGTCGCTCGCGGTGAGCTTGAACGTCGGCTTGAAGTCGGGGTTCACGCAGCCGGGCGGCGGATTTCCCTGGAACTTCTCGCTGTCGCAGCGGGCCTTGGTGATGGGCCCGCCGAGGGTTATCGGGAAGATGATGACCGGCCCGAGGATGTTGACCACCAGGATCAGCGGCTGGTTCAGCGAATTGACCGTCGCGCTGCCTGGCGAGTTGACGGTGTATGTGTGCGCGATCACGCGGCCCTTCACCAGCACGACCTTGGGCCCTGGGTTCGGGGCTGCTACCTCGCAGCCCGCGCTGCAGCGCAGGCCGCTTTCGCTGTCGAGGACGTCAAGGATGGGTGCGCCGGACAGGCTGGTCAGCTCATATTCCACGGTGTCCTTATAGGTCCGTGACCTCGCGTCAAGGAACACCCAGTTGGCGTACTCGAGTTTTCCCTCTCCGACTACGTCGCCGGTGGAGATTTGAACAAACTTGAGCACGAAGGTTCCCAGGATGCAGAAGGCGGTGCGATTGGCCCTTTTCGCCGGGGAGTGCTTGCACAACGGCGGCGTCGGAAGCGCGGTGACCGCCGCCGGCGTCGTGGCCACCTTGAAGGTGGCCCGCTCCGTGACCGGGCCTGACGCCGCTCCGGCCGCGGCCCCTGTAGCCGCGGGCGCGGTCGCGGCCATGGCCACGGCGGGCAGCCCGAGCACGGCTGCCGCGGCCACCGCCAGCGACGCGAGCACCGTTCTTGACCTTGCCTTTCTCACGTAATTCACTCCTTTCCCAGCTTTCCCCGTCCCATTGCTGGTTTCCTTTCGTTGCGCGGGCGCGCATTCGGATATGCCGCCCTGACAAAATGTTCGTATCAAGACGGCCGCGGCCTGGGAAACGAGGAATTCGCCCGCTTACCAGGCTGAGATGGCCCGCAACGGGGTATCGGTGCAGGCTGAGCCCGGACAGCGCGGCAGGCTGCCAGCCGGCAGCTGGCAAGCCGGTTGGTAAGAAAAGTCAGGTAGACGTCCGCCGCAAGCCGGGGCCTGCACCAAAGCGGACGGCCAGCTCACGCCGCCACGTGGCGACGACGCCACCTCCGGCGTGCTGGACGCATTCCCCGCCGCCTGCGCCCGCTACGGCACCCGGGGACGCGGGGACGGGGGGACGCGGGGACGCGGGACGCGGGACGCCGGCCGGGACGCCGGACGCCGGCCGGGACGCGGGACGCGGGACGAAGTCCCGCAGCCGGGGGGTCCGGGGGGTCGTCCCCCCGGGAAAAACCAGGAAAACGGGAAAAGGGAGGTCCGTAAGGACCTCCCTTGAACATGGTGACCGTAGCCCCGACCGTGTCTAGTTTCAGGACATGCGAATGGCGTGTCGCAAGACATAGGAATGACCTGGCCGCCAGGGTCCGGTCATGTCGAAGGCGCGTCTTGTCATCACCGCTGTCACGGTGGAGGGGCTGAGCCAGGGAGA
>Ga0126381_100001619_pt1 | contig 24078 bp, 19 predicted proteins | sample PanSoiMetPlot_28_FD_96465 | JGI IMG/M metagenome (GOLD analysis project Ga0126381, IMG submission 96465) | Tropical forest soil microbial communities from Panama - MetaG Plot_28 | ecosystem: Environmental > Terrestrial > Soil > Tropical forest > Bulk soil | place: Panama | collected 2016-02-17 | reverse complement strand
TGCCCAGGCCCTTTGTAATCTAGTCGCGGAATGCACCGCAACGGAGGCCCCGATGACTGCACCTTCGCTGACGCCTGTTCGCTTGGAACAGCTGCGCCGATTCAGTACCTGTCTGGTCGCCAGTGCGATCGAAACTTTCCAGGTGCGTTTACCCAACACCGGCTTTTCCGATTCCAGCATTCGGTGCATCTTCGAAGACCTTCCCCCGATCGTCGGTTACGCCGCCACCGCTCGCGTTCGCACCGCCGACCCGCCCATGGAAGGTGGCGGCTACGTTTACGATCGCACCGATTGGTGGAAAGAAATTCTCGCGGTGCCTGCGCCACGCATCGTCGTCATCCAGGACGTTGACTCTCACCCCGGTCTGGGCGCCTTCGTCGGCGAGGTCCACGCGAACGTTTTGCAAGCGCTCGACTGTGTAGGTGTCGTCACGAATGGGGCAGTCCGCGACTTGAATGTAATTGAAGGTTCGGGCTTCCAGATGTTCGCTGGCAACGTTTCCGTATCACACGCCTATGCCCACATATTTGATTTCGGCGGACCGGTTGACGTGGCCCGCATGCAGTTTCGCCCCGGCGATCTGCTTCATGCCGATCGTCACGGCGTTCTCTCCATCCCGGCGGAAATTGCCGATCGAATTCCGCCCGTGGCCACAGAAATCAAAGAGCGTCGCCATCGGATCGTCGACACCTGCCGCTGCTCGGGTTTTTCGATTGAGAAACTCGGCGAGTGCTTCCAGAGGGAAATTGATGAACATCAATCGAAACACCGTACTTAAGTTCCGCGAAAACGATGGAGCCTCAAATATGAAAACTGCCGTAACAAACTCCCCGGCCCAGGTTTTCGGTGCCCGCACTTGCTGTGCGCTGCTTTTTCTTGTCCCCGCGCTCGTCGCTGGCTGCGGCTCGAGCGGCAAGACCAAAGCTGACGCAGCCGGCGCTCCCAACGTCGCTGCCGTCAAAGTCACGCGCCAGAATCTTTCCAACGACCTCGAAATCGCCTCCGAATTTCTTCCCTATCAGGAAATCGACGTTTACGCCAAAGTCTCCGGCTACATCCAAAAGCTCTACGTCGATTGGGGAACGCATGTCAAGCAGGGCCAGCTCCTCGCCGTCCTCGAAATTCCTGAGCTCCAGCAGCAACTCACGCAGGACGAAGCCGCTCTTCGTCGCAGCCAGCAAGATCAGGAACGCGCGCGCGAAGAGCTCGGCCGCGCGCAGTCGGCGTACGACGTCGCGCATATCACCTACAAGCGCCTTGCCGACGTCCAGAAAACTCGCCCCGAGCTCGTCGCCCAGCAGGACATCGACGTTGCGCAGGGCAAAGACCTCGAAGCCAGCTCGGGCGTTTCCGCCGCAAGAGCCGCACTATCCGCCGCCGAACAGGCTTCCATCGCTTCCAAAGCCGCGCTCGACAAGGACAAAGCTATGTTCGGATACGCGCGCATGACCGCCCCGTTCGACGGCGTAGTCACAAAAATCTACGCCTACACCGGCGCTCTGCTTCCCGCCGGCACTTCCTCCGCGAAGTCCGAATCCGCACTTTGCCAGCTCTCGCAGAACAATCTTCTCCGTCTCGTGATTCCGGTTCCGGAAAGAGCCGTGCCCGAAATTCACGACGGCCAAACGCTCGAAGTCGACGTCTCAGGCCTCAAAAAAACTTTCTCAGGAAAAATCGCGCGTTCTTCGGGCCAAATCGATCCCACCACGCGCACCATGCACACCGAAGTAACCGTCCCGAATCCCACGTACGAGTTAGTACCCGGAATGTACGCCAGCGTCCGAATCCCTCTGCATGCTGTCACAAATGTCTTGACCGTTCCAATGCAAGCCATCCAGTTCACCGGCACAGGCCAAGGTGTAGCTCTCATCGTGAATACTCAGAAACGCCTGGAAAAACGGGAAGTGAAGCTCGGCCTCCAGACCGCCGCTGAAGTGGAAATTCTTTCCGGGTTAAGCGAAGGCGAAACAGTCGTGTTCGGCGAACAAAACCAGTTCAAGGAAGGCGAGTCGGTGTCCCCGAAGCTCGTCGAAGTTCCGAGGGTGGAGTAACGTGCCGACCTTCGCGATTCGCCATCCCTACTTCACCATCGTCGTCTGCCTTTTCATTTGCGTCCTCGGGATCACCAGCCTCGCGCAAATGCCAGTGGACATGTTTCCTCCTATCAATATTCCCGTCGTCCTTGTCGCCACCTTCTACAACGGAATGCCTCCGGAACAGATCGAAGCCGACATCACCGATACCTTCGAGCGCTTCTTCACTCTTGGCAGCGGCATCGATCACATGGAATCCCGCTCGATGACCGGCGTGAGTTTGATCAAAATCTATTTTCAGCCCGGCACCGACGCGAACGCCGACGTCACCAATATCTCCAATCTCGCCATGGCCGACCTTCGCCGCCTCCCCGAAGGCACGCTCCCGCCGGTCGTCATGAAGGTGGACGCGTCGAGTCTCCCCGTCTGCCTGCTCACCGTGGATGGCCAGGGACTCAACGAAACTCAGCTCCACGATTACCTCCAATTTCAAATTCGCAACCAGATCGCGGGCGTTCCCGGCGCCACCGTGCCGCCGCCCTACGGCGGAAAATATCGCCAGATCATGGTCTATGTCGATCCGCTGAAGCTTCAGGCCCATGAGCTCAGCCCCATGGACGTGGTTCGCGCGATGAACGAATCGAACTTGATTCTTCCCGCCGGCGACGTACGCTTGGGCCCGCTCGATTACAACATCTACACAAACGCGCAAGTCGCCAATGCCGAAGCCCTCAACCGCGTGCCTTTGAAGACCGAAGGCCAGAAATCCGTTTTTCTATCCGATGTGGGCAATGCCGTCGACGGTTCCTACCAGCAATACAACATCGTCCGCGTTAACGGCCAGAAATCTGTCTACGCGCCAATTCTCAAACAGGGCGGCGACACCAACACGATCGCCGTCGTCAACGGCATCAAGAAAGCCATCCTCACTCTTCGCGATATTCCCGCCCAGCTCCACACCCACGTGGTCTTTGACCAATCCGTTTTCGTTAAGCAGGCTATTTCCACCGTCCTCCGCGAAGGCGGAATCGGCCTTTTTCTCACCGCCGTCATGATTCTTCTATTCTTAGGCAGCATGCGAGCCACGTCCGCAGTCTTCCTCTCGATTCCGCTCTCCGTGATGATGGCGTTTTTCATCCTCCACCTCGCCGATAAGACCATCAACGCTATGGTCCTCAGCGGTCTCGCCCTCGCTTTCTCGCGTTTGATCGACGACTCCGTGGTCGTAATCGAAAATATCTACCGCCACATCGAACTCGGCGAAGATCCCAAAGTGGCTGCGGTGAAAGGTGCGAATGAAGTGGCGCTCGCGGTTCTGGCCATCATGCTCGTCGCAGTCGTTGTCTTCTTTCCGGTCACGCTGCTTTTCGGCGTCAGCAAGTATCTGTTCTCAGCCTTGGCACTGGCCGTCGTTCTCGCGCTGGCTGCCTCTTACTTTGACGCGATCACGGTAGTTCCACTCTTCTGCGCGTATTTCTTGAAGCCTGCCCATGCGCACGGAGAGGAATCCAAAAAATCTTGGGGCGCGCGATTCCACGCAGGTTTCAACGCCAAATTTGAAAAAATGCTCAACGTTTACGAAAGCTATGTGGACAAGACTCTCGACCGCCCCCGCGAAGCCTTGCTGATCTTTACCGGGATGTTCCTGCTCAGCTTCCTTCTCATTCCACTCATCGGAGTTTCGTTTTTCCCCCGCTCGGATGCCGGGCAGTTTGTCATCAACGTGAAAGCTCCCACCGGCACCCGCATCGAAGTCACCAACGACTACATCAAGCAGGTTGAAGAAATCGTGCGCCAGGTGGTAAAACCCGAAGACCTCAATACCGTCGTCTCCAATATCGGCGTCATGCCCGACCTTTCTGCGCTCTTCACTCCCAATGCCGGAATGCACTCTGCCTTTGTGCAAGTCGGCCTGAAAGAAGATCACAGCACCAGTAGTTTCGTATACATGAACGAAGTGCGCCGTCGAGTCGCGGCCCAGCTTCCGCAACTCCGCACCTATTTTCAATCGGGAGGTTTAGTCGACGCAGTTTTGAATCAAGGCATGCCCGCGCCTATCGACGTGCAAGTGAGCGGCATGGACCTAAAAACCAATGACAAGATCGCGCAGGATCTCGCCCGCCAGATCAGAGCGGCGAGGGGCGTATCCGATGTCTATATCCCGCAGGATATGGATTACCCCGCGCTTCAGGTCAACGTGAACCGCGACCGTGCCGCGGAGCTGGGCCTCACTCCGAAAGAAGTGATCGACAATCTCATCACCGCGCTCACTTCCGATGTGATGATCGCACCCAGCTATTGGGTCGATCCCAAGAACGGAAACAATTATTTCGTCACCGTGCAGTACCCGGAAAATCAGGTTAAGTCCATCCAGGACCTCAAAGCCATGCCCTTGCGCGCGCCGAATCTAAAACTTCCCACCTACCTGAATCAGGTGGCGGATGTAATCCCGATTCTCACTCCCACCGAAGTGGACCACTATCAATTGCAACGCACGATTGACGTCTACGTCGCGCCCACGGAAGAGGATATCGGTAGACCGCAACGCGAAATCTCGCAAATCATCGCTCGCACGCAATTGCCGCCCGACACTCGCGTGAACATTCGCGGCCTCGTCCTCACCATGCAATCTTCTTTCAAAAGTTTTGGCCTCGGCCTTTTCCTCGCTGTCTTGCTCGTCTATCTCATCCTCGTCGCGCAGTTCTCTTCATTTCTCGATCCATTTCTGATCGTTCTCGCCGTCCCCACCGGACTCATCGGCGTCGTTCTCACCCTGGCCTTTACGGGAACCACTCTCAACATCCAGTCGCTCATGGGCATCGTGATGCTGCAGGGCATGGTGGTGTCCAACAGCATTTTGATCGTGGATTTTGCCAACGTGCTGCGCAGCGAAGGGCACAATCTGCGAGATGCCGTAGTTCACGCCTGCCGCATCCGCCTTCGCCCGATCCTGATGACGTCGCTCGCCACGGTCGTGGGCCTCCTGCCCATGGCCTTCAAACTCGAAATCGGCAGCGAAGCCTATGCCCCTCTCGCCCGAGTCATCATCGGCGGCCTACTCACTTCCATCGTCCTCACCATCTTCGTCGTGCCCGCCGCGTACTTGATCATGTACCGGAGGCGCGAGCGCGCAACCGCCGCGGCACTGCCGCAGGAGGCGTAATGAACAGATTCCTGCACCTCCTCGCTGTTTTGATGCTTCCCATTGCAGCCATTCAAACGGTCTCAGCACAGTCCGAAGCGATGCACATCGCGCCGGGTCAGCCAGCCTCGCAAACTTCTTCTCCGCCGCAGGCCTCAGAACCGCTCACGCTGCAGGACGCCGAAAAAATCGCGCTCCAAAATCATCCCCGCGTGCAAGCCGCCGGTTATCTCGCTCAAGCCGCGCAAGCGCGCGTGGGAGAAGCAAGGTCCGCATATTACCCGCTGGCCTTCGGAAGCGTTACAGGCGCGTATGCCGAAAACAACAGCCGCATCGCCGCCGGCGGCTTGAACAATCCCACCGTGTTCAATCGCTTCGCCTACGGCTTCACCATCAGCCAGCTCGTCACCGATTTCGGCCGCACGCACGAACTCGTCAAAAGTTCGAAATATGCAGCACAGTCAGCCGAAGCGAATGTCACACTTTCTCGCGCCGATGTTCTTCTCGCGGCGGATGAAGCCTTCTACGGAGTTTTGAGAGCGCAAGCCGTTCTACAGGTCGCCCAGGAAACCGTCAAAGCCCGCCAGCTCGTTTCCGACCAGATCACCACTCTCGAAAAAAACAAGCTCAAGTCCGGGCTCGACGTCAGCTTCGCCAATGTGGATCTTTCGCAGGCCCAGCTCCTGCAGATTCAGGCCCAGAATGATCTAGACGCATCACTCGCCGATCTCTCCGCGGCTCTGGGATACTCCGAGCAGCATGCTTTTACGCTCGCCGATCCGCTGCCAGGCACTCCGCAGCCACCCCCGGCTGATTTTCCCGGCGTCCTTCAGGCAGCCATTCAAAACCGCCCCGAGCTCATCGGGCAGCGCTTCGAACTTCAGTCCGAGCAAAGCTACGCGAAAGCCGAACGCGATCTCTGGTTTCCCACGCTCAGCGCCGTCGGCACCGCGGGCCTGATTCCGTTTCGGCAGGACAATTTAATTTCGCCGCGTTACGCGGCCGGCGGCTTCAACCTCAACATTCCCATCTTCAACGGCCATCTCTTCGGCTCGTTGCGCTCGGAAGCCGAAGCGCGCGCCGGCGCCCAGCAGCAATTCGTCCGCGACCTTCAAAATAGCATCACGCGCGACGTGCGCACCTCCTGGCTCAACGCCAATTCCGCCTTCCAGCGCCTCTCCGTCACCGAGCAATTCCTCGCGGAAGCCCGCCAAGCCTATGATCTCGCGCAGGCCCGCTACAAACTCGGCTTAAGCTCCATCATCGAACTCAGCCAAGCGCAACTCAACCAAACCCAGGCAGAAATCGCCGAAGCCAGCGCGAAATACGATTACCAGGTACAAACCTCGCTGTTGAACTACCAGATGGGCGTCTTGCATTGATGCCTTTCAGTAGCACAGGCATTCTTGCCTGTGCCCCAGTACGAACGGGCACCCTACGCTCTAGACAAGCAAAAGGCTAGAGAAAGCGCTCTTCGGCTGTATCAGACCTGCGGGAAGTAGAGTTGCCCTCGCGGCGTCCCCATCGGCAGGTTTCGCATTGAACCTGAAACTGCTCGACGAGTGGCAATTCTACGCCGACATGGTGTGTGTTCAATTGCCACACCGCAAGCCTAGGCTCGTTCGACTAGTGTCCATCGCACACCCGCGATCGCCCCTCGTGCAAATACAATTTCTATGACAAAGTATTCAGCGATGGCTGAATCGGACTCCTCATCACTCTCGCAACGAGTCGCTTTCACTTACCCGGGTTTTGCGCTTTTTCTGTTCGCTCGCTGGTTCGTCGTGGCATGCCTTGAGATGCAATCCGTCGCCGTGGCCTGGCAGGTCTATTCGATTACGCACCGCGCGCTCGACTTGGGACTCATCGGCCTGGCTCAGTTCCTGCCCGGAATTTGCCTGTTTCTCGTTTCCGGCCACGCCGTGGACCGCTTCAGGCGCCGCTCCATCCTGTTCCTTTGCTACGCCGGATTTACTGTCTGCGCCGCTCTTCTATTCTGGATCACGGTCCACGGTGTCGGTTCGATTCGCTGGATTTATGCCGTCATCACGCTGCTCGGCGTCGTTCGCGCCTTTAACTTTCCTGCCACGCGCGCCATCATCCCTGAAATGGTGCCCGAAGAACATCTACCCAACGCAATGGCTTGGTCCGCAACAACCTTTACGAGCGCGACGATCCTCGGTCCTTCGATTGGCGGTGTGATTTATGCGGTGTCGAAGGGCCCCACTGCGGTGTATGGCACAGCCATCGCGCTTTCGGCCTTGGCCACCTGCTCGCTCCTCCGTGTGAATCCGGCATCGAAGCCGCGTGCGCGCGAGCCCATCAGCATGATGACGATAATGGCGGGACTACATTACGTCTGGAACAAGAAAATTATTTTGGGCTCGATCTCGCTCGATCTCTTTGCGGTTCTCTTGGGCGGCGCCGTGGCATTACTTCCCGCCTATGCGCTTGATATTCTCAAGACGGGACCATGGGGGCTTGGGCTTCTGCGTTGTGCCCCGGGGATTGGTGCGGCGGCGATGGGGATCTTTCTGGCTTACCGGCCGCTTCGGAAGAAGGTGGGGGTTATCCTGTTCGTTTGCGTTGCGGCGTTTGGCGCGTTCACCATTCTCTTTGGGCTCTCGCGCAGCATCTACCTTTCAATGGCGGCGCTCATATTCGTCGGGGCCAGCGACACGGTGAGCGTCGTTATTCGCGCCGTGCTCATCCAGGTCGCTACGCCCGACGAGATGCGTGGCCGCGTCAACGCCGTTGATATGGTCTTCATCGGTGCGTCCAATCAACTCGGCGAAGCCGAATCTGGTTTGACGGGCCAGTTGCTGGGAGTGGTTCCTGCCGTCGTCTTGGGCGGAGTGGGCGCTATTCTCGTTGCTGTCCTTTGGGCCTGGCGCTTTCCCGAGCTGCGCCGCACCGACGCTCTCACCAGCGAGGAAAACCCGGCATGAAGCCAATGGTCGGTAGCAGCAGGCCAATTGTAACGATTAGACCCGAATTTCTAATCGTAACACCGCGATTCGAAATGCGCGTATCTTATGTACAATCAGCGACTTGCGAATTTCTAATCGTAACAAAACGCCTATTTTTCCCTTAGGCGGTTGGCTTGTCCGGAACCGGCTGCATGGCGTAGAAATCGTCGCGAAATCGCCCACTGTAGGAATCGAGCAGTTCGCCAATCCGCTCGGCTCTCGGCGCGCTCAGCACAAACCCCGCGTGATGATGTTTGGGCACCCGGTACACAATCTCCGGATCGTTGTACGCCGAAGTGTCCGGCGTTTCCTGGCGCGCGAGTGAAATAATTACGCCGGCGTAGCCGTTGCGTTTCTTCGGCAGCGCGTAAGCCTTTTTCCCCACTCCCATTTCGAGATGAGCCCATTCGCGCCACAGATTGATTCCTGTGGCAGCTTCGATCTCGTTCGAGATGTATGCTCCGCCGACGCGCGCGGCCACTTCGATAAAATAAATTTTGCCGCCGTCGTGCGCGCGGAGAAATTCTGCGTGCGCCACGCCGCGCACGAGTCCCAGTGCCGAAATCAGCTTCCGGTTGATTTTCAGCAGCGATTTCGAGAGCGCCGATGTACGCGGCAATGTGCGGCTGGTGAACACGCCGCCTCCGTGCGACACATCGAGCGGCGGACTCCCGTACGCATGCGCCTCGGCGAACACAACTTTGCGCTCCGAGACGATGCTGTCCACGTGAAATACATCTCCGGGCACGAATTGCTCGAGCAGAAAAAATGATTGCTGGTCGCCCAGCTGGTCGAGCCACGGCCAGAGTTCGGCTTCCTGGTTAATTTTCTTCATCCCGATTCCAGCGGCTTGCGAGCGCGGCTTCAGCAACCAGGGCGGTTTCACGCGCGACATGAAATTCCGCAGATCGTCATAATTCAACACGTGCGCGAATTCGGGCACCGCGACTCCTTCTTCTTTCGCTCGTCCGCGCATGGCAAGCTTGTCGCGGAAATAGCGCATCGTCGTCAGGCCCATTCCCGGCAGGCGCAGGTGCTCGCGCAGCGCCGCGACGTTTTCCATGTCGAATTCATCGAGCGCGACGATGCGGTCAATCGGGCGCGAGCGCGCCATGAAGCTCACCGCATTGATCAGGCTTTGCAGCGGAAGCTCTTCGGGAATGTAGAACGCTTCGGTGATTGCCTCGCGCGGCCAGTCCCCATCGCGAAGCTTTTCCACCGTCAGCAGAAACACGTCCCACCCTTTGCGCTTGCAGGTGCGCATGAACTCCTGCCCCTTCTCATAGGAGCTGACGCACAGAATTGTTGGTGGGCGTTCCTTGGGCACGTGACTCCTGGTCCTTTGAGCGCGCATCAGAGTTTTGGTGCACGCCGTTTTGCAGCGCGCCGCGAAAAACTGGATTATACGTCGGCCTACCGGGCAGGGAAGAGAAATCGCAGGAACGGATCGACGCGCAGCGCCCAAGCTGCTTCGTCGTGCTTGCCGCCCTGGATTTCGCTGTAGCGCAAGTCGCGGCTTTCCTGCCATCCGCGACGGACCAGGGCGTCGCGCAGCCTGCGCATATCGTCAATTTCGTGCGCGCTTTCCTGCGTTCCGGCATCGAGCCATACGCGCGGCCTCGGGTCAACACGCGCGCGCGTGACGTAGTTCACAATCCAGCGCTGATTCCACCACACCGAAGGCGATAGCGCAGCGATCCTGCCGAATATCTGGCGGTATTTCAGGCCGAGATAGATCGTCAGCAATCCGCCGAGCGACGAGCCGCCGATTCCGGTCTTCGCTGCGCCCGGATCGATTCTAAATTGCGATTCAATGAACGGCTTAATCTCGCGCGTGAGCATCCGCCCGTAACGGTCCGCTCCGCCTCCACCCAGCCTGCGATGCTTTGATGGCGTGTATTCGCGCAGGCGCCGCTTGCCGGTGTTGTAGATCCCCACGATTATGAGAGGCTGCATCGCGACTTCCGCAATCAGCCGGTCCGCCGTTTCGCCCACGCGCCAGTAGACGCCTTGAATGAATGACGTGGCGGGATCAAAGAGATTCTGCCCGTCCTGCATATAGAGCACGGGAAAGCGTAAATCCGTGCGCCGCTCGTAAATGCCCGGCACATAGACGATGACGGTGCGCTCGCCGGGAAGATAACGCGATCGGTAATTTTCGAATTTTCGCAGCTGGCCGGGACCGGACGCAGCAGCTTCACTGGCTTGCATTAAGGATGACAATCGAAAGTGGCTCCGCATTGCGCGGCACCGCACATAAATCGTGCCGCAGGCTGCAATAGAATAGCAGAGAAGAAATATCCGGCGAAGCGCGCCGAAGCATTACGTCCCAGCGGGCGGTATGCCGGTCCACACGTGCTGCACGATTTTCCAGCTCCCGTCGGGCTGGCGCTTGTAGATAACCACATAGCTGCCCTTGGAGGCGATCTTGGCGCCGGTGGCGAGGTTGGTCAGCGATTCTTCGAAGTCGCCGCTGTCGTAGGCAAGGTCGCCCGAGGCTTCGAGGTTCCGGCTGTGGAGGGTGAGGTCGCTGGTGAATGAGGACATGATGTTCTGGAAAAGAGAACGGAGAGCGGCAGAGCCCACGATGCGGTCGCCATTGGGCTGCAGGAAGGCGGCGTCCGGCGCATAAGATTTCAGGATAGGTTCCAGCCGTTTGGCGTGCAGGTCCTGGACCCACTCTTCACGAATTCTTGCGAGGTTAACGAGAGCATTATCCTGCGGGGCGCGGGCGGGAAAACCGCAAAACTGCGCCGCTGCCACGGCGGCGACTGCCAGGAACGCGATAACTCCGCGACGAATGCAAGAGCGCATCGACAACCGGGCGGGTTGCGTGGAACAGACGTTCATGGCGGCTCCTGCGATCGAAGAGTGGTCTCCATTTCCCATGCGGGGCGATAGTATCATTCGGCCCTTCGAACGGAGTTGCACAAAAAATGTGGGATAATACCGCGCGCTTTTCGAACGTCTCGGATCCCTGATCCCAAGTGTGCAGGAGCAAAATGAAAAGGGAATATCATCGCTGGTATTCGCATCGCCTCGGTCTCGAAATGGGAGTACTGGTTTACGGTCACTGGGGATCTCCGCTGCTCGGATTTCCGACGAGCGCGGGCGACGAGTTCGAACTGGAAGGGCAGGGGCTGATCGGCGCCCTCGCGCCCTTGATTGATGGGGGCCGGGTAAAATTCTTCAGCATCAACTCGGTGAATTGGGCCGGCTTTTACGACAAAGGCGCGCATCCGTTTCATCGCAGCTACGTGGAAGCGCAATTCGACGCGTACATTCGGGAAGAAGTGGTCCCTTTCGTGCGCGACAATTGCCAGTCCGGAGACATTGCCATCTCGACGATGGGCGCCTCGTTCGGCGCTTATCATGCGGCGAACACGCTGTTCAAGCATCCGGACGTGATCCGGCGATGCTTTGCGCTTTCGGGCGTGTACGACATCAAGAATTTCATGGACGGGATGTACGACGACAACACCTATTTCAATAACCCGGTGGATTACCTGTCGAATGCGAACGATCACCAGGTGTGGCAATTGAACCAGTGCGACATTCACATCGCAACGGGCAGTGGGCCGTGGGAGAACAGCGGGCCGTCGTACCGGCTTTCGCGCATCCTTGCGAATAGGGGAATCGATCATCATCTGGACGATTGGGGGCCGCAGGGTGGGCATGATTGGCCGTATTGGAAGCATCAGATGTGGGAGTACATCACGCAGCTGTTCTAGGGGCAGTGATGAGTGACGAGTGATGAGTGACTTGTGACTCGTGACTTGTGAATTGTGGCCGGACATGAGGTGATTTTGGACAGAGGCGTACAGACAAGAGTGTCTGTGCCACTGGGAAGCGATCGAGTAGGCTGCGCGTTGCTGACGCGGTAAGGGAGCCAAAGCTGCGGCAATCGTGTTGGTGCAGGCGTGGGGCGGCTTGAGCCGTTTGTACTTGTGGCACAGGCAGAAATGCCTGTGCTACTTAGGCGAGGCCGAATTTTTCTAGCATGTAGCGGCCGTTGGCGATGACTTGCTCGTTGTCGATCCAGACGTTGCAGTGGCGGGCCAGGACGTCGACGTGCGTTGTGGAACTCCACTTGGCGTGGGTTTGGCTGCCGTAGGGATCGCCGAAGGCGAGATGGACGCCCGGAAGCTTTTCATCTTGCAGTAGCACTCCGATCATGTCTGACAGGCTGAGGTTTGTGCCGAAGGCGAGTTCGCCGACTCGGTCGCTATTTTCGTCAGTGTGGCAGTAATCCCAGAATTCCTTCTCCAAATCCTTTCGCGAGCAGGTGGCTTTGGCGAGACGGCCGTTGCGAATTTCGAGCACGAGCGGAGTTTTCTGCAGATCGCCGTATTTGCCGCAGAAGTGGTCGCCGGCGGTGCCGTCGCAGACGAACGTCCCATCTACCTTTGCGGGCGTGGTGAATACTTCGCCGGCGGGAAGATTTGACCAGTAGCGGCGGCTGATCAGGCCGCTGGTTTTCACCCAGTCGAGGCCCGCGTCAAAGGTGGCGACCAAGGAAGTGCCCGCATCGGTGCGCACGGTCAAGGAGCGCGCATTGTGCATCCTCTCGAGGAGCTTTTCGCTGAGCCGGTCAACGAGCGTGTAGTCCGCGCACATACCCTGCTGCATGATTTCGGGAGTGACGCCGACCATGTGCGCATAGCGAATCTGCCGGCGCTCGACGACACCCACAATATCTTTACGGGCGCCCAATTCGCCGGGCATCGGATTCATGCACAGGATTCCGGCATCGGCGCGTTCGAGCGAATCGAGGACGGGTTTCGGCGCGCGCGCGAGGGGGCGCGGCGCAAGATCCTCGAGCAGGAATTCTTCGCAGGACGCGCCGCGCATTTCGATGGCACGTGCGAGGCTGGCGGCAACTTCTTCGCTGGGGCGATCGGTGATGAGGGTGACGCGTTCACCGGGCTGAATCGCGAGGCAGGTTTCGATTGCATTTCGCGCACCCGGGATAAGCTCTTCGAGAGCTGTCTCAGTTGGCATATATTCCATTGTAATTTTGGCGTGGCATCTTTGCTATAGCTAGTCGCACGGACGTGTAAACATCAGCCAAGAGGTTCGACGACCATGGCGGGCACCTGCCCTCCGCCCGAGGTCACGTTGGCAAGGCCGGTGGAGCTGAGGCGGGTGAGAAATCCCGCCATCTGCCCGCGGAAAAGATAAGGCGCCAGGTCCACAAGCATGTCGCGCATTTGGACGCCTTCGGCGGTCTGCATGGGGAACACTTCGCGGCGAATCGCGATTTTTTCCTGCACCACCCAGGCGTGCTCGCGATCGGCCAGCGCGCGGTTCAGCGCGCCGTCCCATTCGCTTTCGCTATTTTCCCAACCCAAAGTGACGCCGGTGCCGCCGTATTCGTCGTTGGGTTTGAGCACAAAATCATAGCGCCGGCGGCGCACATAGTCGAGCAGGCCGAAAGATTCGCCATCGCGAGTGGTTTTTGTGTCGGCGAGGTGGCGCGTCCACGGAATGTGGCGGCGGATCAGTTCGCGCTCGGAATCGCTGAAGAGGACGGCGTTGCGCTCATCGGTGAGAACGGCGAAAAATGCCTTCTTGTGCGGGATTTTGCAGGTGAGCGCGTTGGCCATGCAGACGGCGCCCGACGCGTATGCCTGTACCAGCGCGTTGCACTCTTCCTGATGCGCGAGAATGTCGTTGATCAGGACGCGGCGGTAGAGGAGATCGATGCGGCGGCCCTGCGCGGTGAGATTCTTGCCGTCGAACACGAGGTCGCGCGGGTCGCTGATGATGGTAGGGACGCCTTCGCGTTCGAAGCGCGCCTGCAGGATTTCAAACTCGCTCCACGTGGGCACTTCGCGCCAGTCAACGATACCGATGACCGGCGGCGACCCTTGGCCGCCCCACTCGCGATAGCTGGCGAGGAGAGCATCGAGCAGCATCTTGATCGTCTCGTATTTTTGGACGCCATAGCTTTCCTTGAACCGCGCCATCACCGGAAGCGAGAGAAATACTTCTGCGAGCGTCTCGGCATAGCCAGGACCAGCGGGGGATTCGGCGTTGTATTCGGCGAATTGCAGGGAATCGGGCAGAAGGAAGGCGTCGAGGCGCGACGCGGTGCTCGAGCGGACGTAGCCGGGGGAAATTCGCGCGAGCCGCTCTTCGTCCGGGGTGAGCGCAGCCTGCGCCAGCAGGGCGGGATCAGCCAGCGATTGCTTTACGACGCGTTCGCCGATGGCGGCAATCGCCTCGGTGACGGCGCGCACGCGGCGGTCGTCTTCCACGGTGAGAAAAAACGGGCGCAGGAACGGGCAATGAACGCGGTCGCCGAATTTGAGTTTTTCGGCGCGCATGCGGGCGTTGAGTTCGGCGCAGAATTCGGGAGAGAGTTCGACGTCCGGGCGCAGCAGCGCGTGCCAGGCCTTTGCGGCAGGCGGGTCCTGGGGCGTGATGGCCGGGCGCGGCGTTTCGCCGGATGCTGAGCGGGACGCCTGCGGCGAACCCGTCATGCGCCCTTTGCTCCCAGGCCGCGCGCGGGAGCGGGCTTCGCAGGGGCGGTGGCCGCGGATTTTGCGACGGCGGGAGCCGCGGCGAAACCGCTTGCCGCGCCAATGCCGAGCATTTCCTCCCAGCGCGGCCAGGTGTTAGCGACATTGCCTTTGAGCGCGCGGTCGATCACAAGCTTGGCCATCTTTTCGACGACGTGGCCGAAATAAAATTCCGTGATGCGGTCGCGCTCAAAATCGGGAGCCGGATTCAGGAAATCGATGGCGTAGGGCACGCCTTTCTCGACGGCGAATTCGATCGTATTCATTTCGTAGCCGAGCGCCTGATTGATCGTCTGCGCATCTTTCACAACGCGCGCGCCGAGTTCGGCGGAAAGATAATTGTGGTCCACCAGGTAGCGGCGTTCTTTGGGATCGTAGGCGACGGGTGTGATGTCCATTTTGCCGAAGGTGAAGCAGCGCACGTACTGGTCGAAATTGATGAACTGCTGGAGCGTCATGCAGTAGGGGCCGGTGCCGTCGTAGGCTGCGAGGAGTTCTTCTTTGTTGTTCACTTTGTAGACGTGCTTCCAGCCGCCGCCGGAAAAGGGCTTCAATATCGCCGGGCGACCGACGTAATCAAGCAATTCGTCCCATTCGATGGGGTACTTGAGATTGCGCAGGGATTCGGAATTGATGTCCACGTCGGCGGGGTAGGACTTTTGGGGCAGCAGGACTGTTTTTGGAATCGCGATGCCCAGCTTTGCGGCGACGGAATAGTTTAAAAATTTGTCGTCGGCCGTCCACCAGAAAGGATTGTTGATGACGTAGGTGCCCTGGAGCACGGCATGCTTCAAGTAGCCGCGGTAATACTCCACCTCGTGCGAGATGCGGTCCACGATCACGCGATATTCAGCGGGCTCGTTCATTCGCGTGCCGCCCAATTTCACAAACTCGGCAGTGATGCCGTCGGCCTTTCCCAACTCATTCACCTTCTCGATAAATGCAGGCGGGAAGCTGTATTCGCGGCCGCAGAGAATTCCGATTTTCATCACGGTGTTTGCCTCCTTTACGATTCGTCGTTGGTGTAGCGGCCGCGAGGATGAGCGGCAAATCTTCTTTCACGCATTGGCAGGGAAATGCGCCGCAGAAGATGCGTACATCGAGCCTTCGCCGCGAGTCTCCTCCACAATCTGCCGCACCACTGCTTTCAGGTCGCCTGTTTCCGCGTAAGTCTTCAGCTGGCGCTCGGCGCTGGTGCCCTCACGCAGAATGCGTTCGATGGGGGCCAAGGCATCGCGGCTGCCCAAATCGTCGACGACATCGTCGACGAAATCGAGGAGTTCTTCGCCGAGTTCGCGCATGGGGACTTCGGCTTGTTTGCCGAAATCGATCAGATTGCCGTCGACGCCCCAGCGCGCCGCGCGCCATTTGTTTTCCTCGATCAGCGCGCGCGGATACATGCGGTAGCCCATGTTCTTGGTGTAGAGATAATGGAGCTTGACGACGATGGCCTGCGACAAGGCGGCGATGGCGATGGCGTCTTCGATTCGCGGTGTTACGTCGCAGATTCGAAATTCGAGGGTGCCGAACACGGGGTGCGGGCGGACGTCCCACCAGATTTTTTTCGCGTTGTCGATGCAGCGCAGCTTGATGAGCAGGCCGACGTAATCTTCGTACTCGCTCCAGGAATCGAAATGGTCGGGAATGCCAGTGCGCGGGAAACGGCGGAAGACGGTGGTGCGAAAAGATTTCAAGCCTGTATCGCGGCCCATCCAGAAGGGCGAGCTGGTGGAGAGGGCGAGAAGGTGTGGCAGAAAATAGCGTACCATGTTCATCAGGTCGATCATCGTGGTGCGGTCGGGCACGGCGACGTGGACGTGCATGCCGAAAATCAGGAGGGAACGGGCGAGTTGCTGCAATTCCTCGACGATATTTTTGTAGCGCTCGCCGGGGGAGATGATTTGGTCGATCCAGTTGGAAAAGGGATGCGTGCCGGAGGCTGCGACGTAGAGGCCGACGCTTTCGGCGGAGCGGACAAGTTCGCCGCGGGTGCGGTGCATGTCGACGCGGAGCTCGTCAACGTTCTCGCAGATTTTGGTGCCGATTTCGACGATCGACTGGTGCATCTCGCGTTTGACTTGTTCGCCGAGGTTGGCGGAGGTGGCGGCCACGAGCTGGCTGACGTGCGAGCGGAGCTCGCCCGTGGTGGGATCTATGATTTGAAATTCTTCCTCGACGCCCATCGTGAAGCGGTGGCCCATGAGCGGAGTCCTCTCGTATATATCCTGCGGGGATGCGAAATGCTATCACAGTTTGCGGCGGCGGGAATTGGGGATTGAGCGGAGGTGAACTGGCGGCAGGCGCTGGCGGCGGGGGCGGTGGAAGCGTGGGCGCCGCCTCGGCGGACGCCTAGGCGCGGGCGGGCAAATTCGCGGCACTGCGCGGGATGTGCGCTGCGAGCGGGCTCTGTGGTATCATTTGTGCGCGGGGTGGAGCAGCCTGGTAGCTCGTCGGGCTCATAACCCGGAGGTCGTTGGTTCAAATCCAACCCCCGCAACCAGCAATCCTACTAAATCAAAAGGGCTTCCTAGAAATTTCGGAAGCCCTTCTTTTTTGCCCGAAACGCGATTGTAGGGAATTTTGTAGGGACTTTCTCACCCTTTGGCGATCGCAACCACCGCCTTCTTTTGTTCCTCGCGATATTTCGCTGCTGCGGTTAATGCTGCTCGCTTGTCGTCTTCGTCCGTGATGTTGTAGCGCTGGAAAACGCTGACCGTGCGATGCCCGCTAATTGTCATGGCCACTGCCTGTCCCACTCCAGCGCGAACTAGATCACGGATTGCCGAGCGCCGCAGATCGTGAAAAATGCGGCCTTCGTAGGATCGCGACTTTCCTCGCTTGACCCAGTGTCCCACTCCAGCTGCAACACAAGCGGTCTTCCAACTCTTCCGAAATTCGCCGATGGGTTCACCGTCACCACGGTGAAAAATGACTTGTGAGAGCGTGATATGGCCCTCGGAGTTCTTGAAGCTGCGTGCGCCTTTACGTCGCTCGATAATCTGGCCCAGCTCGCCCTGATCGCACGGAACAGTGCGAGCTTCGCCGGTTTTTGCGTCTTCTGCTGCCAGCTTCAATACGCCATCTTTCTCAAGATTGTCCCAGCGGAGGCTTTCAATCTCTCCCTTCCGCATCCCGGTGATGTATCCAAACCGGACGAAATCGCGAAGTCCGTCATCAGGGAGATTGGCGAGAACAGATTCCATTTCCGTCGCAGTGAAGAAGCCCTTGCGTGCATTGTTCTCGGGAAGCGCATGCATCTTCGGCGCAGGCAGTTCGGCAAGGGCATAGCATCGGGACAGGATTTCCGTCACCCGGTTCACCGTGGCGTTGGCAGCGCCAGCGGCAGACCGGGCCTTCACATACTTTGTGATGTCTTCAGCGGTCAATTCTGTAGCCCGCTTCGAGCCGAAATCGTTTCGAACGCGGCTGATCATGCTCCGGTTCTGCGAACTCAATTTTCCATCCAACTCATATTTCTCGTGGAGCGCGTCGAGCAAATCGCCAACTGTTCGGCGCTCTTGTTTCGGCTCCTTGATGCCAACCTCGCCTTTCGCAAGGGAGGTGCGGAAGGCGCTCTCAATATCGACGGCAACTTGTCGATTGAGCTGTTTTGTCGAGCGCTGGATGCGCTCGCCATTAAACACGAATTCAAACCAGTAGACCCTTCCGCGCTTGAACACTGACATTTTCTACTTACCTCCTTGTGCTTTGGCTTTCGCCCGAAGTGTTCGCTTGCGATAAGTCTCACGGCATCGAATCGAGCAGTAATGTTGATCTGGCCGAGATGGCTGGAAAATACTGCCGCACTTGCAGGCCCGCAGTTCATCAAGTACTGCGAAGGCGAATAGCGCACTTGTGAGATTCGGGCAGAGCAACCCTATCCTCAGCACCGGCTTTAGCCAGCCTCCGGGCCCGGTTTGCTTGTGGGCCCAGGTAACAAGTCGTGCGCCACGGAGGTATCTCGTAATTTCACTGCTAATTGCCACCTGCACTTCCCCTGCACGTACGCCCAGTTCCTCATCCGTGGGTTGTTGATTGCGGTGCAAGCCGTAAGTCTCCACAGCGCTAAACAAATCGCGCCTGTTTAGTGACTGCCGTGCCTGAAGCGTACGGATGAGCCGATCCCATTCTCGGGGTTTCTGGGGTTTCAGCGTTTTCGAAATCTCTCGCATGAATGCCTTGGAGTCGAGACAGCGTACAGCGAACGATCTGTTTTTTAATGGCGTTTGCCGACCAGAATAATCAAGAACCCACCCATCGTCGCCGTGCAGGGACGTCACGCCGTCAACTGTCTGTAGCTTCGATTCAGTCCGTACAAGCACTGGAATCCTTCTGTCCCGGTTTGTCCTATGTCCCGTCATTATGAATTTACCGGGACTAAGCTATCACGCTATACCTTGGTGTGTCAAGGAGGAACACGGTGAAATCCAAAAGTCCGGTACGTGAGATCACGGCCTACATCACGGTAGGCGAAGCCGCAGAAATCCTGAGGCTCAGCGAAATTTCGATCCGACGATATTTAACGAAGAAGGTTCTGGCTCGCTACAAAGCTGGAGGACGAACTCTGTTGCGTCGCGATGATGTTGTCGCGCTGATTAAGGCGGAATAAGCCCAGGCATGAGCACGCAGACGATTCTCGAGCGGCTGGAAGGTGTGCGTAAGTCCGGCGACGGCTGGGTCGCTAAGTGCCCAGCGCATGAAGATCGCAATCCTTCGCTGTCGATTACGGAGCGCAACGACAAAACCCTGCTGCGCTGCCATGCCAATTGCACGGTGGAGTCGATCTGCGGTGCGCTACAGCTTTCAACAAGCGACCTGTTCAACCGTAACAGCAACGGTGCGGGCAAGATCGTCGCTACGTATGACTATGTAGACGAGGAAGGGAAGCTTCTCTACCAGAATGTGCGTTACGAGCCGAAAGACTTCAGATTGCGCCGGCCGGACGGCAAAGGGTGGGCATGGAATCTGGGCAATGTGCGCCGCGTGCCGTATAACTTGCCGCGAATCCTCGCTTCGGATTTCGTTCTGGTCGTAGAAGGCGAAAAGGATGTAGATACGGCTACGAAGCTCGGCATTGCTGCAACTTCTTCAAAGCAGTGGATGCTCGAATTTTCTGAGTTTCTGCGAGACAAGGAAGTCGCGATTATTGCAGACGCCGACGAGGCAGGCAGGAAAACTGCTGCCGAAGTCAGTCAGAAGCTTACTGGACGCGTTCGTTCGCTAAGGCTGCTCGAATTCCCAGGCAGCAAGGACCTAAGCGACTGGATAGCGGCAGGGGGTAACAAAGACGCCCTGCTTGGATTTATCGAGCTACAGCCGGAATGGAAGAAGGAATCAAATTGGCGAGAGATATTCGATTCATTCGAGGAGTTTGAAAACGCACAGCCGTTATCGTTCGTGATCGAAAACTTCCTGCCGAAGGAAGGCGCAACCGGGTTTGCGGGTCTTTCTGGCCACGGCAAGACCTGGCTCCTACTTGAGGTTGCAAAAGCGGCTCTTGCCGGGCCTCCGACGAAACTCTGGGATGCTTTTCCCGTTCTTGAACGTGCCGAAAGAGTTGTCTACCTCATCCCGGAATGCGGGCGGAGTTCCTTCAAGCATCGGCTCAAGCTAATGGGGCTTTACGACTATGTTGAATCAGGCAGGCTGCTAGTCCGCACACTGTCGAAGGGGCCCGCGCCCGATCTCCAAGATCCTCGCATCTTGCACGCCGTGAAGGGCGCTCTGGTGCTTATGGACACGGCCATACGATGGGTCGAGGGCGAGGAAAACAGCGCTTCAGATAACCAGCACGGTTTAGCTACAGACGTGTTTCGTCTCTTGGAGGCTGGCGCCCTCGCTGTTGTCCCTGCGTACCATTCCGCCAAGAGCTTCAAGAGAGACAACACCATGACCCTGGAAAACGCATTGCGTGGCAGTGGGGACCTCGGGGCCATGCTGGCGGCATGCTGGGCGGTCAAGCAGCTGGATGCCGAGCAGAATATCGTTCACATTGAAAACGTCAAAGCACGCGACTTCCAATCCTGCCAGCCGTTTCAACTCAGAGGACGCCCGTTTATTGATGAATTGGGAGATTTCGTCATGCACAAGAAGCCAGGCGAGTGCGGACCACTCATGGACGAGCAGCAACCCGAACGCGAGAAGGGTGGCGCGCCAGCCGAAGCCAGAGAAGCAAGGGCAGCAAACCTTGCCCTTTTGCGAGTTTGGCTCAAAGAAAATTCCCGTCTCACCTCAACCGAATTGGTCTCTAAGTTTCGCGCCGAGGGAATCGAGGTCAAAGACTCGACCATTCGCCATTACAAACGGCATTTGGAAAAGTAATACTAATCGTGGCGAACCGTGGCACAGGGCCTCTCCACATAAGTGTGGCGTGTGGCGAACCCCTCAGTAATACAGTGGCACCACACCTGCCAGACTGAGTAGCTACGCTCTTAGCTACGCTACTCAAGTCGTCCGGCTAGCAGGTGGTTCGTAACAAAAGATGTGCTCCGGCAACGCAACGGATAATGTATTGCTTCGGCTTGTGCGCGAGCACTTGCCCTGCTGTCACAAAGCACAGCCAGTTGAACCGCCGGGCGCGCATGGATGACGGTGCACTTCCGGACTCAGCTCTCCTGGAGCTTGCTACTTACAGCCTTCACTAATCATCTTGAGGTTGGTAACCCGGAGATCGGCATACTCACCGCCACCGGCTTCCTTTTTTTCCTTCTCCTCGCTCTCTTCACGCATCGTCGTTCCCGTGACGGTGACTGTGTGGCCGACATGCTTGGATAGATTAACGGTCTTGCTGCGTAGACCGTATAGCTTCCCATCCTCTGACTTGACGGAATATTCGCCGGCTTCGTCTCCCTTCTGTAGGCATCCCGTCACGGTCATCTCCTTTCCCGTGGCCTTCGATTGGTTTTCCTGCGCTCGCAAACTGGGTAAGCCCAGGATGAAAGCCAGGAGTGCAAAAAGGAAGGCGGTTTTTGAGCAAAGGGTCTTCATGTTTCACCTCTTACGACATTGGACTCAACTAACATGCAATTTTTAATACAGCTCTGCTGCTGGCCCCTCAATACATGACATCCCGTATTTGAGGCGAGCGTTCTCCTGACCAGCGCGGCTGCGGACCGGAAGGCGTAGTGCCCGTGACCGCCGACAAAATAACAGGGGTGCTGGGCGTGTCTCTGCAACCGTCTAACCCGTTCCGCGCTTAAAGTTCGTACCAAGCCTCGCATTGCGTCGTTTCAACCATGAATCGGGTATGTAACCCGAAGTGCTAGACCACTACGCCACACAATTTTAACCAGTTAGCGGAATGCATGGTCGCCACTGTAGGAAGAACTGTAGGGACTCGCGTTGGAATTCTCTGTCCTACGTGTGTCCCTAGTGGCGTTGCGCTTCAACGAATTGCCGTCACACTGAATGGAAATGCAAGAACAACAACCAAAACAAGAGCCAATCAACAAGAAGATAGGTCATCGGTTTCAACTTGGCGTTTCCGGCAATCCCAAAGGGCGTCCCCCGAAGCGTCTCTTCGATGAGCATCTGAAACAGGCGCTCACAGCGAAGCGCTGCGAGAAGGCGAAGCTACTTGCCCAGAAATTGATCGAGAGGGGTGCTGCGGGTAATGTAGGCGCATTAAAACTGATTTGTGAAAGGGTTGGCGGCAAACCCAAGACAGCCGAACAAGTCGCGACGCCAGCGAACGAAGTGCAAACGCTGGAGCAAGTACGGGCCAAGCTCGCGCAACTGCTTGCCGATCCGTCAGTGCGCCGAAACCTGCAAGCCATGTTGAGCAGCTCTGAAAAGCCGGAGATCGTACAGTGACGGATTTGCTCAACACTGCGATCGACCCGCAAGCAGCCGAAATCCTTCGGCTTTTGCAGCTTGAATCCAGTCTCGCGAAGCGCAACAAGATAGACAGTTACTATCCCGATTCTGGCCCGCTTCGTCGCGAGCTTTATCAGAAGCATCTTGAATTCTTCAAAGCAGGCGCGACACGCCGCGAACGTGCATTGCTCGCAGCAAACCGAATCGGAAAGTCAGAAGGAGTCGGCGGCTATGAAACCGTACTGCATATGACTGGCCGCTATCCCCGGTGGTGGCAGGGAAGGCGTTTCAACCGTCCCATCATGGCATGGGCGTCGGGGGATACTGCGAAAACGACTCGCGACATCATTCAGCGAATCCTGCTCGGTCCAATCTCGGAACCTGGCACCGGAATGATTCCGGCTGACTCGATCGTGCGCACGACCGCGAAACCAGGAGTTGCGGATGCCATCGAGGGAATCTTCGTCAAGCATGTGAGCGGCGGCATAAGCGAATTGATTCTGAAATCCTACGATCAGAAAAGGGAAGCATTCCAAGGAACCAATCGCGACCTGATCTGGCTCGACGAAGAGGCCGAGCGCGACATTTACGTCGAATGCCTGCTGCGAACCATGACCACCAATGGAATTCTCCTCCTGACGTTTACTCCCCTGCTCGGCGTAACGGACATTGTTCGCGACTTCCTGGCTGAGTCTGAAGCCGAAAACGAGAACGGAAAGTATTGCGTGCAGGCAACTTGGGATGACGTACCGCACTTGACTGGGGAAGCAAAAGAGGAATTGCTCGCCAGCATTCCTGAATATCAGCGTGAAGCTCGATCGAAGGGCGTCCCGCAACTTGGCTCAGGCGCAATTTACCAAATCGCAGAAGCCGATATTGTCGTAGAGCCATTCGAAATCCCGCCGTACTTTCCTCGCGGCTACGGCTTGGACGTGGGCTGGAACAAGACAGCAGCGGTCTGGGGCGCACGCGATAACGAAACTGGTGTGATTTACCTCTACAGCGAGCACTACGCCGGCAAAGCTCAGCCGGTCATTCACGCCGACGGCATCAAGTCCCGAGGAAGTTGGATTCCGGGAGTCATTGATCCGGCCGCGTGTGGAAGTAGCCAGATTGACGGGACTCAAATCATCGAGCTTTACCGGCGATGCGGATTGAATCTGTCGCCGGCGGAAAACACCGTCGAGGCAGGAATCTATGAGACGTGGCAATTGCTGAGTTCTGGAAAGCTAAAAGTTTTCAAATCGCTTGGCAACTGGCTTCGCGAGTTTCGGCTGTACCAGCGGGACAAGGACGGAAAAGTTGTGAAGGAGAACGATCACTTGATGGACGCGACGCGCTATTTCGTCATGTCCGGCAGGGAGCGGATGAAGACTAAACCCAAAGAAAGGGAGCCCGAGTATGTGCAACGGTTCGGAAGAGAAAACGGGCTGGCGTGGATGAATTGACAAGACACGGTACCACTAGCAGAGCTACTTGGCTGCATAAGCGCTAGCAGCTCAGCGAACCGGGAGAGCGTCTCGTTCTGAGATAGCTGGTGATAATCCCTGTTGTCGACAGTTATCTGGAAAGGGTCCTAGTTTCCGGTTACCGCG
>Ga0126381_100001618_pt1 | contig 24091 bp, 22 predicted proteins | sample PanSoiMetPlot_28_FD_96465 | JGI IMG/M metagenome (GOLD analysis project Ga0126381, IMG submission 96465) | Tropical forest soil microbial communities from Panama - MetaG Plot_28 | ecosystem: Environmental > Terrestrial > Soil > Tropical forest > Bulk soil | place: Panama | collected 2016-02-17 | reverse complement strand
GTAAACCCTGGCGATGTTCGGCTTGGTGGGGTCGAATCCGCAGGACTCCGGCGCGGAAACCTCCGCGCGGAGCCGTTCGTTGTCCCCGTAACCCGTCCCCGAACCCGTCTGTGCGGGCGGTTGTGCCCGGTCGCTCGCTGCGGGACGCAGCGCCGCGGTTCCCATGCTCGTGATGATAGGAACGCCCGGGCCGTCCTGTCCATCGATCCGCGAAGGCAGTCGATCATGAACCGCCTGACCTCATCGGATGCGAGCATCGCGGGCAGTCAGGGTGCCGCGAGATCGTGCGCGAGCTGATGGTGAGCGGCCAGAAGTCGATTTCCGCCCAGCGGTCTTGCAGAGCCGCGGGCATGCCCGCGAGGAATCGCAGTGCCTCCCAGGCGACCAGGTTCGCGACGATGCCTGACTGGGCGCCGAGCACGCCGGCCTTCCTGCTCCGGGGGATGAGCGCCATGCCCGGGTCGCCGTGCTCGTCCATGATCTCCCGGCGCAGGCAGTGCCAGCAGGCCGTCACGCCCGGGATCACCATCAGCCCGAGAATCCCCAGGTGATAGGAGTAAGAGCCGCCCAGCAGGTGGGGCGTGCCAGGCCAGCAGGCCGCGGTGATGATCTCGGCCATGTCCGTTATGCTCGGCAGGTCGGCGCAGCTCACGACCAGATCGCACGCGGGTATCAGGTCCGCGAGGTCGGCGGGGCCGCCGATCGTGCGGTGGACGCCGTCGATCCGGACGTAGGGGGTGACGCCGGACAGCCGCCGGGCCAGCGCATCGGTTTTCCTCATGCCGATGTCGCCGAGTGAATACAGGTACTGGCGGGTCAGGTTGCTCCTCTCGACCACATCCGAATCGCACAGCATCAGGTGCCCGACCCCCGCGGCGGCGAGTGAAGCCGCGACGAAGCTGCCGATTCCCCCTAGGCCGCAGACCAGCACCGTGCTATCGGCCAGCCTCCGCGGTACGGAGAGGCTGACGGGACATCCGCCAGCCTCTCCGCCGCCGTTAACCTAGGAGTCGCTGCCGCTGCAGCTGTTGGTGATCATTCCGGCGGTGAGCGCGTCATCGGCGACCTTCACCAGCGCCGACGGCCCCTGGGTGCAGCCCTGCGGCGCCGAGGTGACCGAGGCCAGGGCCGGGCCGGCCGTGGCTCCGATAGACAGCACCGCGGCCGCGGCCGCGAGTACCCCCGCTAGCTTGGCTGAACGCTCCATGTGCCCTCCACTCATTTCCGCCGGCTCTTGCCGCCGGCGGCCCCGAAAGGGTTCTCATGGCACCGTGCCAGATCGCGGTTTTAGCTAGCTTTCACATCACTGCCTGAACGCTTACAAAGGAGGCCGGGCACCAGTTGCGGTACCTGCTCGCGGTAGCGCGGATACTCCTCGGGGAACTCGGCCGTCATGAACCGTTCCTCGATGCGGATCTTGAACTCGATCAGGATCAGCGCGACGGGGAACGGTACGATCCACGGGCCCGCCCCGGCCACGAGCATGCTGCCGAGCAGCATGGCCAGCAGTCCGGTGTAGATGGGGTGCCTGGTGATGGCGTACGGACCGCTGGTGCGCAGCTGATGGCCCTCTTTGACGGCAGGTACGGCGCTCCACATGAGGCCCAGCACGAACCTGGCCCACAATGTGAGCGCGGTCGCGGCGAGCAGGATCGCCAGGCCGGTAAACCGGGCCCACGGCGCGTGGAACGTCAGCGACTGCCAATCCGCGCGAGGTACCGCGAGGCGGATCACGCTGGAGATGATCACGACGGGAGCGACGCCCGCCCCGTACCAGGAACGCTGGCGCTGCGCCGGGGCGCGCCGCGCGTTGTAATGCGCCGTGATGAGCCAGACCGCGGCGAAAGCGAACCAGCACACCGCGATGCTGATCGCCGCCATGGTGTTCACGATGCAAACGAACACCCCTGTGAGCAGGATTGTCAATCGGTCAGAGCCGGACCCGCGTCCGCTCCGAGGACAGCTGGATGGGCCGGGACCGGGCCCGGACGATCACCAACGAGGATGTCGCGATCACCTTCGCCACCCCGGCCGGCGAGGCGGCCTGGCAGGCCGCGGTACCGGTGTCGCGATGTCTCGCGGCGCGGGCGACTTCCTGATCATCGATCCCGGTACCGCCCAGGCCATCGCCTCGGGAACCGGTACGCTCCACCGGGGCGAGACGATCAGCCCGGCGTCCGTCTCCGGCCTTGAGGAGTACCAGGCCATGGGCTGGACCAGCCGCCTCGGGCGCTAGATCCAGCTACTCAGCCACATCCTGGCCAGCCAGGCCGAATCGGAGATCGGGCTTCCCGCGAGCACTGGATACAGATACGCGAAGTTCAGCGCGACGACGATGAGGTACGCGGCCACTATCACCGCGCCCGCGGCCCGCCGCAACCGCGACCCGCTCGCGGGGCCGAGTATCAGGCCGAGGCAGAGCGCGAGGGCCAGGCACAGGAACGGCGCGAACGAGACGGCATAGTAGAAATACTCGGTCCTGTCCGGGAACGCGAACCAGGGAAGCCACCCGGCCGCGATGGCACACAGCGCCGCGCCGGCCCGCCAGTCCCGCCGTAGCAGCCCCCAGACGGCCAGGGCGGGAAGCGCGGCCAGGCAGGCCCACCAGATCGCCGGCGTGCCGACAGCCAGGACGTTCTGCACGCAGCCACCCACCTGCGTGCAGCCGTTCTCGGCGTACTGCGGGGCCGCGTAATAGAACCGGACCGGCTGCTTGAGCAGCAGCCAGGTCCACGGCTGCGACGCGAACGTGTTGGCGGTGTGCAGGCCGAAGGCGTAGGAGAGCATCTCCCGGTGGTACTCATACAGCGAGTACAGATCGGAGATCACCGGCGTATGCACGCCGTGGATGGCGGCGTAGTTCCTGTCCCAGCCGATGGATGACGCGAACCAGCCGCTCCACGTCGCGAGGTAGGCGACGGCGGCGGTGAGCCACAGCGACGGCACCAGCCAGGCGCCGTCGATGACCAGCGCACCGCGGACGTACTGCCGGAACCCGGCGTCACGCCGCGCCGCCATGTCCCACGCGATGCACAGCGGAGCGAACAGCACCAGGAAGTACAGGCCGTTCCATTTGCACGCGACCGCCAGGCCCAGGCAGCACCCCGCGGCCACGCGCCACCACCGGGTGCCCAGCCGCGGCCCGGCTCCTTCCGGCGGCAGTCCCGGTGATCGCGCGGTGAGCCGGGCCCGGGCCTGATCGCGGTCGATGACCAGGCAGCCGAACCCGGCGAGCGCCCAGAACATGACGAAGATGTCCAGCATCGCGGTCCGGCTCATGACGAACTCGAGGCCGTCCAGGGCCAGCAGCAGCCCCGCGACGCAGCCCAGCAGGTCCGAGCCGGTCATCCGGCGGGTGATCCGGGCCAGCAGCAGGATGGACGCCGACCCGGCCAGCGCCACGGCCACTCGCCATCCGAGCGGGTTAAGGCCGAACAGCCATTCGCCCGCGGCGATCTGGATCTTGCCGAAGGGCGGGTGCGCGGCGAACACCCCGCCGTAAACGAAGATGTCCGTTGTCTTCCCGGCGGGAATCAGCGAGTCGGTGAAGATGCTGACCGTGTGCTCGGCTCCGTAGTGCAAGATCCCGAACGCCTGGGGTGCGTAGTAGGCCTCGTCGAAGACGACATCGCGCGGCGTGGACAGCTGGCGGAACCGCAGCCATGCGCCCACCGCGGTCACCAGCAGCGGCCCGGCCCAGCTCAGCAGCCTGCCGCTGCTGATGTTACGGAGCAGGTCCGTCGCGAGCAGCTGGATCCGGTGGAGGTGAACCTGGCCCGGAGCTGGCCGCTGATCGCTTTCGACCCCGCGGAAGTTCATGCCGGACTCCTGCCGTTGCCGCCGCTGGACCTGAAGCTACTAATCGGGACCGCCGCGTCAACGCATCCGTGCGTGACCTGCCGATACGGGCCCGGGGCGCATGAAAGATGCACGTAGCCGGGCCGTTCAGGTCGCGTCGTGGAAGACCAGGCCCAGGGTGCGGCGGTGCCCGGAGCGGACCGGGCTCACACCGTGCCGCATCGGGGCGGCCGACCAGCCTCGCTTGGTGAGCACCGGGCGGTCCCTGGTCGTGAAGACCAGGCCCTGCCCCCGCGGCAGGGTAGTGGCAAGTCCCTTGGACTGGGCCCGCGGCCGCTGCTCCACCATCAAGAACTCGCCGCCGGTGTAGTCGGCGCCCGGCTCATCCAGGCCGATGACCACCTGTAGCGGGAACACCTTCTCGCCGTACAGGTCGCGGTGCAGCGCGTTCCAGTCGCCGGCCTGGTAGCGCAGCAGGATCGGAGTCGGCTTGACCTGGCCGGCGGCGTGACATTCGGCCAGCCACCCGGCGAGCGTACCGGGCCACGCCGCGCCGGTGCCGAGCCGGGCGGCCCAGCTGCGGGCGATCGGCAGCAGCCGCGGGTACAGCGCTTCCCGCAAGTCCGCGACCAGGCTGGGGAGCGGTTCGGCGAAGTACCGGTACTGGCCGGCTCCGAACCTGTACCGCTCCATGTCGATGGTGGACCGGAACCGGTCCGCCTCGTCGTAGAGCGCGGCGATTTGCGCGCATTCGGCGGCGGACAGCAGCCGCGGGGTGAGCGCGTACCCGCAGGCGTCCATCTCCGCGGCCAGCTGCCCCCAGTCGGCCGCGGCCACCCGTTCGTTCACTCTCGTTGCCATATCACTGCCAACATCGTGAGATCGGCGAACCTCGGCGGTTTTCGGACCTCACGGTGAGCGAGGCGGTGACCTTACGGGGGGAGGAAACGGGCGAGCAGCAGCGTCACGTCATCTCGCCGTTCTTCTGGCCGCAGCTGGGCGAAGATGCGGTCGCAGATCTCGCCGAGCGGTCGCGCCGTCATCCCCGCCACCAGATCGCACAGCCGGTCCAGTGCCACGTCGGGATCGCGGTCGGCCAGCTCAAGAAGCCCGTCAGTGCACAGCGTCATGATGGTCCCGGTCCCGACCGGGAACGTCCGCGTCTCGTACCGCCCGGCGGACGCGCCAACCGGAGCGCCGTCGGGTTGCTCGAGCACGCGGCAGGTTCCGTCCGGGCGGGCCAGCAGCGGGGGGACGTGGCCGGCGCTCGCGTACCGGCAGCTGCGGCCCGCCGGGTCGTACTCGACCAGAGCGCAGGTGGCCAGGTAGTCAGGGCCCGGGAACGGCGCGAGCTCGTCGAACTTGCCCAGCAGCTCATCGGGCGGCAATCCCACCGCGGCCAGGGTCCGCACCGTGGTCTGGCACTTGATCATGGTCAGCGCCGCGTCCGCGCCGTGGCCCATGACGTCTCCGATGACGAGCGCGGAGCTTGCGCAGGGCAGGGGGATGACGTCAATCCAGTCCCCGCCGGGCTGGCCAGGACCGCTGCGCGGCAGGTACCGGTGGCAGACCTCCATGCCCGGCGGCGAGGCGTCCAGCACCCGGTCGCCAGCCATCCGCAGCGGCTCGCGGCGGAGCTGGATGGCTCCGGCGTAACGTGCGGCCGCCCACCGGATGATCTCGAGGCTGGTCGCCACCTCCTCGTCGCTGAACGACGGCAGACCGCGGTCCCGGGTCAGCAACACGATGCCGCAATTCAGCCCGGCTCCCCAGATCCGCGCCGCCAGCAGCGCGCGTCCGGTCAGCGGCAGGTCCGTGGCCAGGTCGCCCAGGTGAGCGGTGAACTGGTCGGCGGTGAACTCATCGAGGTACGTGACGTTGACCGTTTCGCCGGCGTTGAGGGCCGCCAGGACCGGACTGTCGGCGAGCACACGTGTCACCTGCCCCGGCATGACGACCGGTGCCGGGTGATGGCCGTCGGCGCAGGCGCCCGCGCGGCGGAACACCAGGTAGCGGGAATCGTGTGCGGGAGCGCGGTCCGAGGCCAGCTCATCGCGCAGGTACACGACGGTGCGTGCGCCGAGCCGCCGGGCCAGCGTGACCGCGAGATCCGCGCTGATCCCGCCGAGTCCGAGCGCGCCGTCGTCCGGACCGGGCCCGAGATCGGCGGCCTGGCCAGCAGCAGGGGAAGGACAAGGCGGAGCGGGCAGCGGCTGAGTGCAGCGATCCGCGGCAGGTCCGGTCGTCATGCCCTCACCCCTCTTGGGCGTAGGCGACCGCCTCGTCGGTATCGAGCGTCCTCCCAGCCGAATAGGCCTTCTCGAAGGCGTGCTCGCCGAGCCGCGTGCGGGCTTCCTGCTCGGTCACCCGCCGGGCGGCGGCGAACGCGGACAGGCCCATCCCCGGCAGGCCGAAATCCCGCCACACCCGCTCGGCCGCACCGAGCAGCCGGGCCGCGCGGTCGGGCTGTCCTCCGGCGCCTGCCGACGCGGCCAGCAGGTCGAGGTTCAACGCGATCCCGACCCGGTCGTGCAGCCGGTACTTGATGTCGAGCGAGGTGCGCGCGAACCGCACGGCCGTGTCGATCCGGCCCCGGCCGAGTTCGGCCATGGCGCGAGCGAAGTCGCCGTATGACCGGGCCCACACCTCGCCATGCTCCCAGCACAGCGCGCACTGCTCCTCGTGCGTGGCGATCGCCTGATCGAACTCGCCGCGCAGGGTGTATGCGGTGGTCAGGGACGCCAGCGCCAGTGCCACGCCGATGGGCGCGCCGCCGCGCGCATGGGCGGCGGCGGCTTCGCGGAACAGCGCCGTTCCTCGTTCGACGTCGCCTTGGATGACCGCGCCCACGCCTCGCAGGTAGGCCGCGAACGCCTGCCCGTTCGCATCGCGTCGCGCCACGGACAGGGCGGTGAGCTCCTCTCCCAGGGCAACGGTCATGACGGCGTCACCCTGGACCAGCGCCACCATGCCCCGGGCCCAGACCGCCCGGGTCCGCGCCGCGCTCAGCGCCGTGCCGCGCGCCAGCGCCCGGTCCAGGTAGTGACGCCCGTCGCGGACGAATCCGCAGCCCCACCACGCGAACCACAGCCGGCCCGCGAACTCGATCCCGGTCTCGTGTTCGGCGGGTGTCGCGAAGCAGAAGTCCAGGGCCGCGCGCAGGTCGGGGAACTGCCGCCGGATCCTGCGGCACCAGCCGAGCTGATCGGGCCCGCACCATTCCGCCTCGCCGCGGCGGGCCAGGTCCAGGTAGTAGTCGCGGTGCCTGCGCCGGACTTCGGTCTCCGCGCCCAGCTCGCGCAGCCAATCGAGTCCGTACTCGCGCACGGTGTCAAGCAGCCGGAAGCGGTCCCCCTTGCGGAGCGCTATCGATTTATCGACAAGCCCGCACAGCAGGTCGGCGATGCGGTCGTGCTGGAGCCGGTCATCGGAGCAGACGTCTTCGGCCGCGGCGAGCTCGAACTCCCCGGCGAACACCGCGAGCCTGGCCCACAGCAGGCGTTCGGCCGGGGTGCACAGCTCGTGACTCCACCCGATCGCGCCGCGCAGCGTCTGATGGCGCGGCAAGGGCGACCCGGTCTTCGCCCGCAGCAGCGCGAACCTGTCGTCAAGCCGGTCCATGATCTGGCCGAGGGACAGCCCGTGCAACCGCCCGGCGGCCAGTTCGAGCGCCAGCGGGACGCCGTCGAGCATCCGGCACAGCCGGCTCACGTCCTGGTGGTTGTCCGGGTTGAGGGAGAACCCGGCATCCACGGCGAGCGCCCGCTCGACGAACAAGATCACGGACTCGGACCTGGCTATCGCCTCTTCCGCCGCCCGCGGGCCCGGTGTCGGCAGCGGCGGCACCGTCAGCTGGGTCTCACCCGGTACGCCCAGAGCCTGGCGGCTGGTGGCGAGGATCCGCAGCCCAGGAGCAGCGCGCAGCAGCGCCCGCACCAGCTCCGCGCAGGCCGGCAGCAGGTGCTCGCAGGTGTCAAGGATCAGCAGCAGCCGCCGTGGCCGGAGGTAGTCGGTGAGCACGGTGAGCTGCGGCACGCTGGTCTGGTCCGCGACGCCGAGCACGCTCGCGACCGTGTTCTCCAGCAGTTCCGCGTCCTGCAGTGCCGAAAGCTCCACTAGCCAGGCCTGGTCGGCGGCATCCAGCGGCTGGAGCGCCGCCGCCTGCAGGGCCAGCCGCGTCTTCCCGACCCCGCCGACCCCGGTCAGCGTCACCAGCCGGGACGATTCAAGCAGCCGGATGACCGCCGCCAGCTCCGCGTCCCGGCCGACGAAGCTGGTCAGCTCGGCGGGAAGGTTGCCGGCGCGGTGGCGCTCCGCGACTTGCGACATTGTTCTCGGCCCCCTCGGTGAGCTACAAACTCCCTAATCGTAGCCAACTGATAGCTCACCGTGCTCGCCAATCCGAGCATCTGGCTCAGATGTCGAGCCACTGGTCGTTCTGATGTCTGATGTCCGGCTAGCCAGATGCGGTGCGGGCGCTAGCCGGGCGCCGCCGCAGGGCCGGGTCATACAGCGACCGCGGGGTCCAGGTCACGTCGTACAGGTCGGTTCCTGGCGGCACGATCTGGTCGATCTGATCGAGGGCGCCGTCATCGAGGAGGAGCGAGGCCCCCGTGAGGGCCTGGTCGAGCTGCTCCATGGTCCGCGGGCCGATGATCACCGAGGTGACCGCCGGGTGGGCCAGCGGGAAGGCGATCGCGAGCTCGGGCAGGGAACAGCCGAGGCGGTCCGCGAGGCCGGCGAATTTCTCGACGGCGTCGTACTTGGCGGCGTTCGCCGGGTCCGCCGGATCGAACCGGCCCGCATCGAGCAGGGGCCGGCCGCTGGCCAGGTCGACGACATTGCCCCGGCGGTACTTGCCGCTCAGGAAGCCGAACGCCAGCGGGCTCCAGGTGAGCACGCCCATTCCGTAACGCTGGCACACGGGCAGCACCGAGCGCTCGATCCCGCGCGCGAGCAGCGAATAGGGCGGCTGCTCGGTCCGGAACCTGAGCAGGCCCCGGCGGTCAGCGACCGCCTGCGCGTCCACCATCAGATGAGCGGGGAAGGCGGAACAGCCGAACGCCCGGATCTTCCCCTGCCGGGTCAGGTCGCTGAGCGCGGACAGCGTCTCCTCGATGTCGGTCGACTCGTCCGGCCGGTGGACCTGGTACAGGTCGATCCAGTCGGTCCGCAGCCGCCGCAGGCTGTCCTCCACGGCGCGGAAGATCCACCGGCGGGAGTTCCCGCTGCGCGCCGGGCCCTCGGCCAGCGCGAAGTGGAATTTGGTGGCGAGCACGACGTCGTCCCGGCGGCCGCGCAGCGCGGCCCCCACGATCTGCTCGCTCTCCCCGGCGGAGTACATGTCCGCGGTGTCGACGAAGTTGATGCCGCGGTCCAGTGCGGCGTGGATGATGCGGATGCAGTCGTCGTGGTCGGGGTTCCCCACCGGTGTCCCGCCGACCGTGCCGAACATCATCGCGCCCAGGCAGTAGGCGCTGACCTCGATGCCCGTCCCGCCGAGTGGCCGATAGCGCATTGTCATGCCGCCAGGTTAAGAGCTAGAGCGCGCTCCAGGGCAAGCCCTCGCGTCGGCCGCCGGGCGGTCGATCGCGTTCCCGTCGGGACCGAAGTACGGGGGGTCAAGCACCGTGATGACCAGCTCAGGCCCGGTCGGCTGGTCCGGCAGCTTGCAGGTGACCGGCGTGTCGCCGACCAGCAGGTCGGCCTCCCAGGCGGCGCCGGAGGGCCGGGACGCCAGGACCGTGCCGGTCAGCACCGGCCCGCGATCGGGCAGCGCGCCGGGAACCACGCGGTCGGGATGCACGCCGGCCAGCCCGCGCCCGGCCGGCGCGAACCCGAGATAGCCCACCAGGCTGGCCACCCGGCGCGAGGCGGGCCGCAGTACCACCGAGGACGGCGACCCGGCCTGGAGCACGCTCCCGCGGTCCAGCACCAGCAGCCGGTCCGCGAACGCCTGCGCGTCCGCAAGCTCGTGCGCCACCAGCACCGCGGGCACGGCCCGGTCTCGTACCAGCGTCCGCACCAGCGCGGTCAGCGTCCGCCGCAGCGCGGCGTCCAGCCCGGAGTAGGGCTCGTCGAGCAGCAGCGCGTCGCAGTGCGCCAGCAGCAGCCGGCCCAGCGCGACCCGGTGCGCCTGCCCGCCGGACAGCCGGGCGGGCATGGCCGCCAGCAGGTCGGAGATCCCCAGCACGGCGGCGAGCGGCTCGAGTTCCGCTGCCGCGGCGCCACGGGAACCGTAGCGAAGGTTGTCCCGCACCGGCAGGTGCGGGAACAGGCCCGGATCCTGGCGCAGCAGGCCGGTCCGCCGCCGCCAGGGCGGCACCGCCACTCCCGGACCGGACAGCATCCGCCCGGCCAGCGACACCGACCCGCGGCTCATCGGCACCAGGCCCGCTATCGCCTCCAGCACGGTCGTCTTCCCCGCCCCGGACGCCCCGAACAGCGCGACCCGCTCGCCGGCCGCCACCGACAACGTGGCCCGGACGGTGAACGAGCGCCGCTCAACCTCGACGTCGGCGTTCAGCACGCGCACTCCAGACGTAGGCGCCCAGCGGCAGCGGCAGCGCCACCACGAGCAGCACGAGGGCGAAGGGCAGCGCGGACGCCAGCCCGGTCTCCTGCAGTGTGGTGAATATCTGCAACGGTATCCCGGTCGGGTGATAGGCGATGATCACCACCGCGCCGAACGCTCCCATCGCCCGCGCCCAGGCCACTGCCAGCGACATCGCCAGCCCGGGCGCGGCCAGCGGCAGCGTCACCCGCCGGAACACCCGGACCGGCCGGTCGCCGAGCAGCGAGGCCTGCTGCTCGAGCCGGGGCTCGACGCTCCCGAAGGCGGCTTGCGCGCCGAGCACGTAGTACGGCGCGGACTCGTAGACCTCCGCGATCACCAGGGCCAGGAACGTGTTGGTCGCGGTCAGGTGAAAATGCCCGATCAGCGACCCGACGGGCGTATACGGCCCCACCATGAACACCAGCAGCAGCCCGATCACCAGCGGCGGGAGCAGCAGGCTGCACAGCACTCCCGCTTCCCACACCCGGGGGAACGGCAGCCGCCCGCGCGCGAGCAGGTACGCGAGCGGCGTGCACACCACGACCAGCACCAGCAGCGTGACCAGCCCGGACTCCACCGAGACCAGCAGCGGGTCCAGCGCGCCCGGCGCGCTCACCGCTGACCAGAATGCCCGCCACGACAGGTGGGCCAGCAGCGCGATGACCGGGCCGAGCAGCGCGACCCAGACGACCAGGGCTCCGGCCACGGAAACCCAGGCCGACGCGGTCTTCAGCCGCGGCAGGCTCCCCTTGCTCCCCTTGCCCGCAACGGGGAGCGCTGCCGCCTCGGTGCTGGCTCCGGGGGGGACGACCCCCCCGTGCCCCCCCGAAGCCACGCCGAGGGTGTCAGGTGCCGAGCTCACTCGATATCGCCGCCGGGACTCCAGAGCCGAACACGGTCGGTGTGATCATCGAGAACCCGCCGGTCTTGTACTCGGCGAGTCCAGCCGCGGACAGCGTGTACTTGACGAACGCGAGCGCGGCCGGCGTGGGGCTGCCGATGATCGTGATGTCGATGACCTGCGGGGATCCGTGCTTGGTGCCACTCTTGATCTTCACCGACGCGGTCTTGTACGTCGAAGCCAGCGCCGCGTTGCCCAGGTTGATCGGGTCCGGCAGCGGAATGTAGTCGAGGTGCTGTTCCACCGCCTGCGTGACGAACGCGGAGGCGGCGTCCAGCTGCCCCGACTCCAGTGTGGAGTCAAGCGCCGACTCCGCGTAGATCTCCGATGACGACGCGGAGCCGAAGTCGGACGTGCCCAGGATCTTGGCCACCGTGTCAGCGGGCAGATGATAATACGCCTGGGCCAGCTCCAGCATGAAGATGAAGTCGCGGCCCTGCGGGTCGGTGTTCGGGTCGGTCCGGCCCAGCTTCAGCCCTGGCGTCTGGAGCAGCGAAAACAGCTTGGACAGCGGCTCGGACCCGGACGCGATCGCCTTGAACTGGCTCGCGTACTTGCTGTTCGGGTTGTACGCGAGCACCATCGAGGTGCCGGCGTACTGGACGTACCACGAGGTGAACTTGGGCTCGAGCGGCGTGATGTTGTCCCCGCCGACGGCCTCGAACACGTTCGGCGTTATCTCGTTGCCGGCGATCTCCGCCTCCAGCGTGCCGGAACTGTTGCCCTGTCCGCTGAAGCTGTAGCCCTCGGCGCCCTGGAAGGCGGAGCTGACCACCTTCTCGTTCAGGAACTGAAGCGACGACGCGTAGGCGACGCTGACCGAACCCGTCGGCTTGCTCGATGCCGAGGACGCCGCTGACGTGGTCGAACTGGGCGAACTCCCCCCGGCCGCCGTAGATGAAGACGAGCTGCAGCCTGCTGCGGCGAGCCCGGTGCAAGCTATAGCAAGCGCGGCGATGCGCGCGCTTTTCCCGAGAATCATGCCCCGAACATAGCTACTGTTAGTTGCGTCAGGCAAGAATTCACGACATTTGTCATAACGGGCGGTGGTGCTTTAATCCGTGGCGCCGCACCCGGGCGTGCGGCATCGTGGGCAGGGTGGACAACTCTGTTGCCTCGCGGGGGGACGACCCCCCGCACCCCCCGGCAAGCTCGGAGGACATGCGCGATCTCGCGCGCAGCCTGACCAGGCTGATGCAGACCGCGGCCAGGACCTTGGACGAGAACGCGGTTCCCAGCCAGCTGGTGCAGCGCCTGGTCGCGCACCTTCGGTGTGACCTGCAAGAACTCTCGTCCGTTACCGAGCGGTTCGCGATCTGGGAGCACGTCAACGTCCAGCGCGGCGTGGACGCCTACCTCGGCGAGCACGGGAGCGACGGCACCTGGTTCGGCATCGCCGGCGTGATGCGCCGCCCGCACGACGACCTGCTGTCGATGATCACCGCATCCGGGGCGTACGGCCGGGCGCAGCTCGGCGCCGCGACGTTCGGCACCGCGCCGGTCGGGCCGGAGGAGAACACCGAGGTCGTCCAGCTCGGCATGATCGCGACGACCGCTCCCGGCGGCGCGCCGGTGGTGATCGGAATCCGCCCGCCAGAGGAATTCGGCCCGCCGAACATGCGGAACTGCCATCTCGACGTGCTCGCCGCGGACCAGCGGGCGGCGATCGCGGCCAGGGACGAGGTAGACCGGCTGATCCGGGATCGCGACATTTACCGGGGTCAGGCCCTGACGTTCAGCGAGACCGAGCACCACGGCAACGAGCTGGTCTCCTTCCTGCCCCGGCCGGCGGTGCCCGCCGCCGAGGTCATCTTGCCCGACGGCGTGCTCGACCGCATCGAGCAGCACATCGCCGGCATCGGTGACTGGTCAGCGGAACTGCTCGGCTCCGGTCAGCATCTCAAGCGCGGCCTGCTGCTGCACGGGCCGCCAGGCACCGGCAAGACGCATACGGTCCGGTACCTGAGCGGCCGTCTCGCCGGCACCACCGTGATCTTCCTGACCGGCAGGTCCATCCGCTTCATCGACAAGGCCGCCGCCCTGGCCCGCCGCCTGCAGCCGTCCATGATCGTGCTCGAGGACGTCGACCTGGTCGGCATGGACCGGGATTTCCTGCATGGCGGCGGCAACCCGCTGCTGTTCTCGCTGCTCGAGGCGATGGACGGGGTGGGCGCGGACGCCGACGTGACGTTCGTGCTCACCACCAACCGCGCCGACATCTTGGAGCTGGCGCTGGCCGACCGCCCCGGCCGGGTCGACCTGGCGGTGGAGATTCCCCGGCCAGACGCCGCGTGCCGCGCGCGCCTGCTCCGCCTGTACGCCCGCGACCTGGAGCTGGACGCCGACCTGCCGGAGGTGGTCGAGAGCACCGAGGGCGTCACGGCTTCGTTCATCAAGGAGCTGATCCGCCGCGTCGTGCTGGCCTCGCTGCGGGCCGGCGAGAGCCCGCCGGTGCTGCGCTCGGCCTACTTCGCCGGCGTGCTCGCCGAGCTGAACGGCGAGCACCAGTCCCTTACCCGGTCCCTGCTCGGCACGGGTGGCCGGGGGAGGAGCCGCACCCTTGCGGCAGACGACGGGGTTACCGGCCGTTGAGCGGGTGGTGGCATGCGGCCGGGTGCTCGGGTCCGCGCCGCGGGATCAGCGGCGGTTCTTCTGACCGGCAGATCTCCGTCGCGTAGCGGCAGCGTGGTGCGAACCGGCAGCCGGGCGGCGGCTCGACCGGGCTGGGCACGTCGCCTTCCAGCACGATCTGCTCGCGGCGTTCCGACAGGTCCGGGTCGGGTACCGGGACCGCGGAGAGCAGCGCCTCGGTATAGGGGTGCACGGGCGCCGCGTAGAGGTCATCGGCGGGCGATATCTCGACGATCTTGCCCAGGTACATGACCGCGATCCGGTCCGATACGTGCCGCACCACGCCCAGGTCGTGCGCGATGAAGATGTAGGTGAGACCGAGTTCGTCCTGGAGGTCGTCGAGCAAGTTGATGACCTGCGCGCGGATCGACACGTCCAGGGCGGATACCGGCTCGTCGGCGATGATCAGCTTCGGGTGCAGGGCGAGGGCCCTGGCGACGCCGATCCGCTGGCGCTGGCCGCCGGAGAACTCGTGCGGGTACCGGTTGAGGTGCTCGGTCGAGAGGCCGACGAGCTCCACCAGCTCGGCCACCCGGTCACGGATCTGGGTCCGGCCGCCCTGCCGGTGGATGCGCAGCGGATCGGAGATGATCGTGCCGACCCGTTTGCGGGGGTTGAGTGAGGCGTACGGATCCTGGAACACCATCTGCATCTCCCGCCGCAGCGGGCGGAGCTGGCGCCGGGACAGCCGCGAGATGTCACGCCCTTCGAAGCTCACCGTTCCGCCGGTCAGGTCGTGCAGCCGCACGATGCAGCGGCCCAGCGTGGACTTGCCGCAGCCGGATTCGCCGACCAGGCCGAGCGTCTCCCTGGCCCGCACCTCGATGCTGACGTCATCCACCGCGTGCACCTTGGCCTGCCCCCCGCCGCGCATCATCCGCTGGCCGGCCGGGAAATACTTCCGCACATTCAAGGCCTGAACGAGGATGTCCTCTTTCATGTGCGGTCTCCGTTCAGGGCCGCGGTGCGGCGTTCCCGCTTCAGCGCCGGGGTGAGATGGCAGGCGTCCAGATGGCCGTCAGCCGCGCCGTCCCGGCTGATCAGCTCGGGGAATTCCGCCGCGCACCGGTCGAACCGGCTGGAGCAGCGGTCCGCGAAGGCGCATCCGCCGGGCAGGGCGAGCAGCGAGGGCGGAGCGCCGGGTATCGCGGTCAGCCGCCGCGGCCGGGGCCGGGCCAGGTGCGCGATCGAGCCCAGCAGGCCCCAGGTGTACGGGTGCTGGGGGTCGTAGAAGATCTCCCGCTTGGTGCCCTGCTCGACCAGACGTCCCGCGTACATCACCGCGACCCGGTCCGCGATGTCCGCGACCACGCCCATGTCGTGGGTGATCAGCACGATCGCGGAGCCGGTTTCCTCCCGCAGCTTCTTGATCAGCCGCAGGATCTGGGCCTGGATCGTCACGTCGAGGGCGGTCGTGGGCTCGTCCGCGATCAGCAGGCTGGGGCTGCACGACAGCGCCAGCGCGATCATCACCCGCTGCCGCATGCCGCCGGAGAACTGGTGCGGGTAGTCCTCCACCCGGTGCTCCGGGTTGGGTATGCCCACCGCGGACAGCAGCTCGACGGCCCTGGCCCGCGCGGCGTGCGCGGATACGGGCTCGTGCGCGCGGATCTGCTCGGCGATCTGCCAGCCCACCCGGTACACGGGATTCAGCGACGTCATCGGGTCCTGGAAGATCATCGCGATCTCCGCGCCGCGTACCTCGCGGATCGCTTTCTTGCTGAGCTTCATCAGGTCCCGGCCCTTATAGATGACCGAGCCGTCGAAGCGCGCATTGGGATCGGTGATCAGCCGCATCACCGACATCATCGTGACGCTCTTGCCGGAGCCCGACTCGCCCACGATGCCGAGCGTTTCGCCTTCGCTGACCTCGAACGAGACGCCGTTCACCGCCTGGACCAGGCCGTCGTCGGTGCGGAACGACACGCGCAGGTCGCGCACCTCGAGCAGCGGTTCGCCCATCAGCTGATCCTCACCCGCGGGTCGAGCCAGGAGTAGGCGACGTCGACCAGCGTGTTCGCGAGCACGATGAAGAACGCCCCGTACACGACCGTGGCCATGATGACCGGGAGGTCCAGGTTGCTCAGCGACTGATAGGTCAGGTAACCGACCCCGTGGATGCCGAACACGACCTCGGTGAGCAGCGCGCCGCCCCCGACCAGCACGCCGAAGTCCAGCCCGAACAGTGACACGAAGGTGATCATCGAGGTGCGCAGCGTGTGCCGGATCAGGACCCGCTGCTCGGTCAGCCCTTTGGCCCGCGCCGTGCGCACGTAGTCCTCGTTGCCGATCTCGATCAGGCTGGCCCGCAGCACCCGCGCGTACAACCCGACGTACAGCACGGACAGCGTGAGCCACGGGATGAGCAGGCCTTCGAACCACAGCCCCGGATTCTGGGTGAGCGGGGTGTAGCCGAGCGGCGGCACCCAGCTGAACAGCGGGGTGCCGTGCATCTTGCTCTGCGTGATCAGGTTGGCTACCTCACCCAGCCAGAAGACCGGCATGGAGATGCCGATGAGCGCGATGATCATCAGCAGCGGATCGAGGATCGTCCCGCGCAGCACCGCCGCGGCCACCCCCATCGCGATGGCCAGCGCCACCCAGATCACGGCGGCGCCGAACACCAGCGACAGCGTGGCCGGGGCCGCGGCGGTGATCTCCGGGAACACGCGCTGGCCCTGGTTGGAGTAGGACACCAGGTCCCTGGTGATGAACAGCTTCTTCATCATCACCAGGTACTGGACAGGAAACGGGCGGTCGAGCCCGAACTGCTGCCGGATCTCGGCCAGGACCTGCGGGGACGGGTTACGTCCGGCCAGCGAGCGCGCCGGGTCCACCCCCGGGGTCTTGAAGAAGATCACGAAGACCAGCAGCGTGATCACGAACATCACGAGCACGGTCCACAGCACCCGGCGGACGGTGAACAGCAGCATCTATCCGGCCCTCCGCACCTTGGCCCGGGGATCGAGCGCGTCCCGCACGCCGTCGCCGAGGACGTTCAGCGACAGCACCACCAGGACGATCATGAAGCCGGGCGCGAGGGAGACCCAGGGCCGTGTGTACAGCAGCTGCTGGCCGTCGCTGATGATCGTGCCCCAGCTGGCGTTGGGCGGCTGCACGCCGATGGACAGGAAGGACAGCGCCGATTCGGTCAAGATGTTGGTCGCGATCATCAGCGGGAACAGCACGATCACCACGGACACGACATTTGGCAATATTTCCGAGAAAATCAGCCGCACATTCGACGCGCCCTGCGCGATCGCCGCCTCCACGTACTCCCGGCTCACCACCGACAGGACCTGACCCCGCACGGGCCGGTACACGTACGGCACGTAGATGAGCGCGATGATCAGCGTGGGCAGCCACAGGCTCCCCGCGACCAGGTGCAGCGGGCCGATCTGCATCCCGTTAGCCCTGGTCAGCAGCACGGTGGAGATGGAGATAGCGAGCAGGTAGACGGGGAAGGCCCAGATCAGGTCCATCAGCCGGGACAGCAGCGCGTCGACCGCACCCCCGAAGAACCCGGCGGCCAAGGCCACCAGCGTCGCGATCGCGCAGCAGATCAGCGCCGAGCCGATCCCGATCTCCAGCGAGCTTCGCCCGCCGTACAGCAGCCGGGCCGCGACGTCGCGGCCCAGGTTGTCCGCGCCGAGGAAGTAGTGCCCCATGTCCCAGGTGGGGCCGATCGGGGTCTCGCCCAGGTGCAGGGTGCCGCCGCCCTGCTGCATGATCGGCACCTGGTGGCCGCCGACGACCGTGGTGCCGTTCAGGTTGTTCGCGAACGGGTTCACGTGCGCGATGTCGTGCGCATACAGCGGTGCCGCGAGGCTGATCGCGACGATCAGCATGAACAGCACCAGGGAGGCCATCGCGCTGCGGTTGTGCCGCAGCCGCCGTCCGGCGATCGCCCAGGGGCTCCGCGCGGCCGGCCCCGGTAGGACGCGCGGCCGCGCGGTGCCTGACTGGCCTGGGCCTCCGGCCGCGGCCATATCGGTTGCGGTCATCGGTGCGTCAGGACAGCCACTGCTGGTCGATCAGGATGTACCACTGCGGGTTCCACTGGTAGCCGTGCACCTTGCTGGACAGGAAGTCGATCTGCTTGGGGTTGTACAGGTCGACCCACGGGGCCGCGTCGGTGTCCTCGCGATCGACCTGCGTCCACAGCTGGTCCGCCTTACCCGGATCCGACGCGCCCATCGTCCGGGCCTGGTCGACCTGCGTCTGCGTGGCGGAACTGCAGTACTCCGCGATGTTCGGGCTCGCGTCGCTGTTCGGGTGGATGGTGCCGCAGCCGAGCAGCACGTTCAGGAAGTCGGACGGCGCCGGGTAGTCCTGGTACCAGGCGCCCCAGGCGACATTCCATTTGCCGAGGTTGGACGAATTCTGGACGAACGGGTACTGGATGCTCATGGTCAGCAGCTGGCTGGACGCCTTGTAACCGATCGCGTTCAAGTCGGCGACCATCTGGGCGACCAGCGACTTGCCCACCTCGTCGGTGGTGCCGTTGACCACCACCTTCGTCCCCGCTGTGCCGGACTGCTGCACGAGCTGCCGGGCCTTGGCCAGGTCGGGGGCGGTCCACCGGGTGTGGTCGGAACCGGCGGTGTACGGGCAGTACGGGGAATACGCGGGGAACTGGGGCGGCAGCACCTGGCAGGTCGGCACGGCCAGCGAGGGGCCGCCCGCGATCTTGACATACGCCGCCCGGTTGGCCGCGTAGTTGATGGCCTGGCGGGCCAGCACGTTGTTGAACGGCGCCTTCTTGGTGTTGAGTGCGAAGTACCAGTCGGCGGTGAGGGCGTTGACGTGCACCTGGCTGGCGAACCGCGGGCTGTTCAGCTCCGCGAGCCGGTCCGAGGGGATCTGGTCGCCGTCGAACACCTCGCTGGCCTGGCCGTTCTCCACTTCGGTAACTTCTTCTGAGACCTGGAGCCCGTACTTCTCGATGATCTGGTCCGGGTAGCCGGCCGGCTGGGCCGCGGCGTTCCACACGTGGAAGTACGGGTTGCGCACCATGACCGCCTGCGCGTTCGGGTTGTAGGACTGCCACATGTACGGCCCTGTGCCCGGCGGCACGTTGTTGCCGGTCAGCTTCATCGAGGTGCCGGACGGCACCGCGTACGCGAACGGCAGTGCGAGCTGGTCCAGCAGCTCGGGATCGGGCGTGGTCAGGTTCAGGGTCAGCGTGTAGCCGGTATCGTCGGCGACGACCCCGCTGGACAGGTCGCACCCTTTGGTGCTGCACGCGCTGGCGCCCACCAGGCCGTTGTAGAAGGTAGTGGGCCCGGGCACGGTGAACTGCCGCTCGAATGTGGTGAGGAAGTCGCTCGGCTTCAGCGTCTGGCCGTTGGAGAACTTGATACCGCGGCGGATGTGGAAGACGTACGTCTTGCCCCCGTTCGCGGGCACGGGCAGCGACGTGGCCAGGTCGGGCACCAGCTTGGTGCCGGGCAGCCCGCCGACCCGCTGGAAGGCCACCAGCCCGTCGTGGCTGTCGATGAGCAGCTGCCATTCCTCCAGCGTGTAGTTCTGCGCCGGGTCCGCGACGCCGAAGGCGGAGTTGGCCAGGATCGTGTACGTCCCGCCGCTGGCCGGATGACTGCTGGCGGGACTCGAGGGCTGCTTGATGCTGGTACTGCACGCGGTAATGATTGTGATAGCCGCGGTAGCAGTGATAGCGATTGCCCATCGGGATTTCATGGCACCCTCCGCAAACGTCGCTTATGCGCAGGATGAACGCTGCCCACACCAATCATGTTGCTTTTCGGGAACGGAAACATAAAGCATCACGACGAAAGTGATTAGAGGGCCGGGCGTGCCGCCGCGGTGGTGCCGCCACGGCCCGTCTCCGGTGACGTCTCCGGGCGCGACTTTAAGTATCTTCATCACTACGTAGCGCAGCTGGCCCGGCGGACGCGAATACGCTCGGGTCGAGGCCATGTCTCCGTGGCGGAACAGATCCGGGTAAGGGGGAACCTGATGCTGACCGAAGCACTGCTCGCATTGTCCTCCACCAGCGCGACGGCGCTGGTGACGGCGATGGTGACGGACGGCTGGGAGGGAGTGCGGACGCAAGTTGCGCGCCTGTTCGGGCGCGGCGGCGAGCAGGAATCCGAGACGGCGCTGGAACGCCTGGACCAGTCCAGAGCCGCGCTGATCACCCTCAACGGCGCGGACCGGGAGCGGGCACGGACGGAGCAGGAGATCATCTGGCGGACCCGCCTGGCCGACCTGCTTGACCGTCACCCCGACGCCGGACCCGAGCTGCGCGAGCTGAGCGATTCGCTCGACCCGGCGGCGGGCAGCCAGCCGGTGATCCAGCAGAGCGTGAACGCCCGCGATCAGTCCCAGGTGGCCGTGCAGGGTCACGGCGTCCAGACCAACACCTTCGGCGGCCAAGGCGGCCAGGGTGGACGATCCTGACCTGGAGCAGAACCTCACCGCCTCGGGCGCCGCGCAGGCGCCGGTCCAGGGCTACGGAATCCAGCACAACTACTTCGGGAACCGTGCCGCGGACGCGGAAGCGGCGGTGTCGATCGCGCCGCCGTTCGGGCAGCGGGAGGAGAACCTCCCGCTGCGCGGCCGTGACGTGCTGCTGGCCGGGCTCACGGCCACTAGCGCCCGGGTGCAGGTGCTGCACGGGATGGGCGGCTGCGGGAAGACCCGGGTCGCCCTGGAGGTCGCCTACCAGGCCGGGCGGCGCGGCGCCGAGGTCTGGTGGGTATCCGGGGCCGACACCACCAGCCTGGTCACCGGTATGCGCGCGGTCGGCCGGCGCCTGGGCGTGACCGACGCGGAGCTCGACCACGGTGACGCGGCCGACGAGATCTGGCGGCGCCTGTCCGCCTGGCGGCACCCGTGGCTGCTGGTGATCGACGGCGCCGACGATGCGCAGGTCCTGGCCGGGGCCGGCGCGCACCTGGCCGACGGCCGAGGCTGGCTGCGGCCGCTGCCGCCGTCGCCGGGAACGATCCTGGTGACCACCAGGGACGGCAGCGCGGCGAGCTGGGGAGCCTGGTGCTGCCGGCGGCGGCTGGGCGTGCTGCCCGCCGAGGACGCCGCGCGCGTGCTCGCCGATCATGCCGGGCACCTGGCCTGCCTCGGTTCGGCCGACGAGGCCTGGTCGCTGGCCGCGCGGCTGGGCGGGCTGCCGCTCGCGCTGAAGATCGCCGGGTCCTACCTCGCCGAGTCGGTGGCCACCCCGCAGGCCTTCGCCGGGGCCGGCCTGATCCGCACCTACCGGCAGTACCAGATCGCCATCGAGGCCGGCGACCTGGCCACGGTGTTTCCCGCTCCCGGCGGTGAGCTCAGCCAGGACCAGGCCCGCGGGCTGATCGGCCGTACCTGGGAGCTCTCGCTCGACCTGCTCGACGGGCGCCAGCTGCCCGAGGCGCGCCGCCTGCTGCGGCTGCTGGCCACCTTCGCCGATGCCCCGATCCCGCACGAGTTCCTGCTCGACCCGGCCACGCTGGCCGCCTCGCCGCTGTTCACCGGCCTCACCGGGGCAAGGCTCTGGCAAGCGCTGCGGGCACTCGACGGGTACGGCCTGATCGACCTGGTGCCCGGCGGCGGGGAGGTGATCCCGGTGACCCAGCTGCACCCGCTGATCCGCGACACCAGCGCCCCCGGCCTGGACGTGACGGCCGGGGAGGACGCAACGGCCAGGGAGTATGTCCGCTGCCTGGACCTGGCCGCCCGGCTGCTGGCCCGCGCGGCGGAGGCCGGATCACCGGAGGACCCGCGGGCCTGGCCGCTGTGGCGGCTGCTGGCCCGGCACGCCCTGTACGTCTTCGACGAGCTGACGGCTGAATTCGACCGGTTCGACGCCGCGGCCGCGGCGGCGGCCGCTGACGCGGCGGGCAAGGCCGCGGACTACTTCAACGCGCAAGGCCTGCCGGTGGTGGCCGAGGCGCTGTACCGGCAGGTCCGCGCCGTCGAGGACAGGGTGCTCGGCGCCGACCATCCCGAGACCCTGGTCATCCAGTACAGCATCGCGGTGAAGACGGCCGAGCGGGGGGATCACGCGGCGGCCGAGGCCGAATTCCGCGAGGTGCTGGCGGGGGAGCTGCGGGTGCTGGGGCCCGACCACCCCAGCACGCTGAAGACCAGGCACGCGATCGCCTGGCTGACGGCGATGCGGGGGGACCACGCGAGGGCGGAGGCTGAGTTCCGTGCGGTGCTGGCCGCCAAGCTGGCGGTGCTCGGGCCCGACCATCCCAGCACGCTGACCACCCGGCATGAGATCGCCCGGCTGATGGCCGAGCGGGGCGACCGGCCGGCGGCGGAGGCCGAGTTCCGCGCGGTGCTGGCGGCCAAGCTGGCGGTGCTCGGCGGCGGCCATCCCAGCGCACTCAAGACCAGGCACGCGATCGCCTGGCTGATGGCCGAGCGGGGGGAGCGGGCCAGGGCGGAGGCCGAGTTCCGTGACGTGCTCGAGCGGGAGCTCGTGGTGCTGGGGCCCGACCACCCCAGCACGCTGACCACCCGGCATGAGATCGCCCGGCTGATGGCCGAGCGGGGCGACCGGGCGGGCGCGGAGGCCGGGTTCCGCGCGGTGCTCGCGGCCAGGACAGGCGTGCTGGGTCCCGACCACCCGGAGACGCGCGCGAGCGCGGACTGGGTCGGCCGGCTGACGTTTGCCCAGGACGGGAAGCCGGGGTAGGTGGCGTGGGGCCACAGGCCGTTCTGATATGACATGAACATGCCGCCATTTCGTGCTGACCATGTAGGGAGCCTGCTGCGGCCGCGGCGGCTGCTGACCGCCCGGGACGAGTTCGCCAGCGGGAAGATCACCGCCGCCGAGCTCAAGGCCGTGGAGGACGAGGAGATCTCGGCCGCCATCGCGATGCAGGAGGAGGTGGGGCTCCAGTCGGCGACGGACGGGGAGTTCCGCCGGGCGTCCTGGCACATGGACTTCATCTACGCGCTGGGCGGGGTGTCGAAGGCGCCGGGCAACATGTCGGTCAAGTTCCACAACGCGCGGGGCGATATCGAGTTCACCCCCGCGTCCATCCACGTGGACGGGAAGGTCCGGATCGAGGAGACGATCTTCGCCGATGCCTTCACGTTCCTGAAGGACCACGTCACGACCGCGGTGCCCAAGCTGACCATCCCGTCGCCGAACATGGTGCACTACCGCGGCGGTCCGGCCATGCTCGACCCGCGGGTGTACCCGGACATCGAGCAGTTCTGGTCGGACCTGGCCGCGGCGTACGCCGACGAGGTGGCCAGGCTGGGCGGACTCGGCTGTACCTACCTGCAGTTCGACGACACCTCGCTGGCCTACCTGAACGACCCGGCGCAGCGAGCCGAGATCAGCGAGCGCGGCGAGGACGCCGAGCACATGCACCTGCGCTACATCAGGCAGATCAACGAGGCCGTCAAGGGCAAGCCGGATGGGATGGCGATCACCACCCACATGTGCCGGGGCAACTTCCGCTCCTCCTGGGTCGCGTCAGGCGGCTACGACTTCGTGGCTGAAGCGCTCTTTTCAGAACTGAACGTCGATGGGTTCTTCCTCGAGTACGACGATGACCGGTCCGGGGGCTTCGAGCCGCTGCGTTTCGTGCCCAAGGGGAAGATGGTGGTGCTGGGGCTGGTGACGACCAAGCGGCCGGAACTCGAGTCCAAGGACGCGCTCAAGCGCAGGATCGAGGAGGCGGCCAGGTTCGTGCCGCTGGACCAGATCTGCCTGTCCGGCCAGTGCGGGTTCTCCTCCACGGTCGAGGGGAACGCGCTGACCTACGACGAGCAGGTGGCCAAGCTCCGGCTGATCGTCGAGACGGCTCGCGACGTGTGGGGCTAGCTCACGGCTCCAGCCGGCCGGCCTGAAGGATACCTACCGTGACGAACAGCGCGGTCGGTGCGATGGGCCTGGTGCTCGGGGTGATGCTGGCCACGGTCCTGCTGGTCGGGGTGGGGGAGCGCATCAACCGGCCCTATCCGGTGCTGGTGCTGCTGGTCGGGGCCGTGCTGGCGCTGGTGCCCGGCATGCCGCGGCTGCGGATCGACCCGAACCTGATCTTGCCGTTGTTCCTGCCGCCGCTGATCTTCGCCGCGGCGCAGCGGACGTCCTGGCGGGTGCTGTGGGAGCGGCGCCGGTCCGTGGTGGCGCTGGCCGGGGTGCTGGTGCTGGTCACCGTCGCCGCGGTCACGGCCACCGCGCGCGAGATCGTGCCCGGCCTGACCGTCGCCGCGGCGCTGGC
>Ga0126381_100001617_pt1 | contig 24101 bp, 19 predicted proteins | sample PanSoiMetPlot_28_FD_96465 | JGI IMG/M metagenome (GOLD analysis project Ga0126381, IMG submission 96465) | Tropical forest soil microbial communities from Panama - MetaG Plot_28 | ecosystem: Environmental > Terrestrial > Soil > Tropical forest > Bulk soil | place: Panama | collected 2016-02-17 | reverse complement strand
TGATCGGCGTCACCGGCGCCGCCTGGTTCCAGGGCGACAATCAAGGCCGCACCAGCGAGGATCCCGCCGTATGGGGAGCCAGCCTTCAGGGACGCGTCGTCAATGCCGTCAACGACGGCAACCTCATCGCCGCCAACGTCTGCGCCGCCTACTCCACCGGTTCCGTCCGCTGGCGCAACGCCAGCAAGAACCCCGCCGAGTTCCGTATGTGGCTCAATGAGACCCTCGCCAGCGGCATGCGGCCCTACGCCCACTTCATCGGCTCCGAGGCAGGATTCTGCGAAGATCGCCGCTGGCAGGGGGTCGCCTCCGACTACTTCCAATGGACCGCGCGCCACGACGCGCACCTCAAGCCCCGCCGTTCCATCGCCAACATCGGCGTCGTCTTCGGACAAAGCACGCAACTGCTCTACCGAGGCCCCGCCACGGCCAGTTCACGCACCTACATGCGCGAGACCACCCAAGGCACCTACGACACTCTCCTTCGCGGCCGCTTCGCCTTCGACCTCGTCCACGAGGAACGCCTCACCCCCGAACTCCTCAGCAAGTACCGCCTCCTCATCCTTCCCAACATCGCAATGCTCAGCGATGCCCAGTGCCAGCAGCTCCGTGACTTCGTCCGCTCCGGGGGCTCGCTGATGGCCAGCTTCGAGACCAGCCTCTACGATGAAAATCTCCAGCCCCGCTCCGACTTCGCACTCGCCGAGCTCCTCGCGATCAGCAAGGCCGGTGAAGTCGTCGGAACCAACGGCAACGCCTACTACGCGCGCATCGAAAAGCAACAACATCCGATCCTCGCCAACTTCATTGACACCAATTGGCTCCCCGGCGCGCAAAACCGCCAGCCACTCAAGCCCATCGCCGATCCCGTCCTCACCGTAGTTCCCGGCTTTGTTCAATACCCGCCCGAGTTAGCCTATCCGCCGCAAGCACACACCAACGAACCAGCAGTAGTCCTACGCGAAACCGGCAACAGCCGCACCGCATACTTCCCCGGAGACATCGAACGCACCTACTGGCTCACCGGCCACGGCGACCTCCTCCAGCTCCTTCACAACACCATCCGCTGGCTCACCCGCGACGAAGCCCCGATCTACATCCAGGGCGACGGCCTCATCGAAACCTTCGCCTGGGAGACCACTCCTGGCTACGCCATCCACATCCTCAACTACACCAATCCCAACGCTCACCACGGCTGGATGCAGACCACATACCCACTGGGCCCCCAGACCATTACCCTCAGACTCCCCACCGGAGTAAAAGCAAAGTCTGTCGACCTTCTACATGCCGAACAAAAAATTCCCTTCCACCTCGAAGCCCAAACCCTGCGCTTCACCATCCCGCGCATCGATGACTACGAGGTAGCCGGCATCACCATCGCATGAGCCGACATCAAACTGCTAGCTCGCCAGAATCTGCTCAAGCTTCTGCAGATTTGGCCGCTCGCCCATCACAATCAGGTAATCCCCCTCCGAGATCTCAAACTCAGGTGGCGGATTGAACGTCGTCTCGCCGCCTCGTTTTCGAACCGCAAGCACAATCACTCCGGATTTCCGCAGCTCCATCAGTTGGCCGAGAGTCTTCCTGGTCAACTGAGTGTTCGCCGTCACGCAGACCTGCTCCATCGTGACCTTGGGCCCAATATTGCTTCTGCCAAAGTCCATGAACTCGACGACATGGGGCCGCAGCAACGAATCGGCAAGCTGCCGCCCCGTCATCGCATACGGAGTAAAGACCGTATCCGCGCCCGCGCGCCGCATCTTCTCTTCCGCCTCCTCCTCTGAAGCCCGCGTCACCACCGTCAAATTGGGATTCAGCGTCTTCGCCGACAGAATGATGAACAGGTTCTCCGCGTCTGAAGGCAACGCTGCAATCAATCCCTTCGCGCGCATCACGCCTGCCTCGCGCAAGCTGTCGTCGCGCGTAGCGTCCGCAACCACCGTGAGCATGCCTGCCTCCATCGCCTTCGCGATTCGCTGCTCATTTCGGTCCACGACCACAAACGGAATATTCGCTCGCTGAAACTCATACGAAGCGTTTCGACCTACGCGCCCAAATCCGCACACAATGAAGTGATCATGCAGATGATCGATCATGCGTCTCTTCCTGCGCTTTCCATACCGGTCCTGCAGCTCGAGTTCGATAATAGTCTGCGTCATTGCGCCGACCGCCAGGAACATCGAGCTCACGCCGACCAGAATCAAAAACGAATTAAACACCCGACCCGCGCGGCTGAGCGACCGAATCTCCTGGTAGCCTACGGTCGTTATCGTGGTCAGCGTCATGTAGAACGCATCGAACCACGGATACCCCTCGATCCACACGAAACCGACCGTGCCGACGATCAAGATCAAGCTCAGCAATCCAGCAATCAAAAGAAAGCGGCGAACCAGGCGTCTTTGCATTCGAGAAATCCCCTCAAAGCCGTCTCCGTCTCGGACCCCTCTAGTCAACTCCCACGGATCGCCTTCTTCAGAAAGAACCCCTGATGCCCCATCGGATAATCGTCGATGTTGGCGAAGAGGGAATAACCTAGCTTCTCGTAAAACCCGCGTGCCTGCCAACTCAAAGCATCCAGCCATACTCCATGACAGCTGCAGCGAACCGCCGCCTCCTCCTTCGCTTGCGCAATCAATTGCCTACCAAGGCCTGCCCCGCGCATCGATTCCGGAATGAAAAGCAAATTGATATGCAGAAGAAATGAGCAGTAGGTCTCGCTCCACACGCCACCAAGAATCTCCTCTGTCTCCGGATCCGACAACAAAATCGCAAGCAGGCGGTGATTCGACGAGTTGCCGATACGACGCCAGGCATATTCGCGTATCTGATCCAGGAGGAATTCCTTCACACTCGCATCCGGAGTATGGGTCATCGTGATCTTAGGCACCATCGCTGCCTCGACTATCGCAATTCAGTTTGCTTCCGGCAGCAGCGCTCGCCACACAGCGAGCCACTTCTCGCCTCGCCGCGTGAGGACAAAGAGATCACGTCCGCGCTCGGTATTCTCCGTTCCATTCAGGACATACGTCATCGTCCACCTGTATTGCGCAGTCGCCACATCGCCCGCCACATCAATCTCCGGCTCATCCATCGTGAAGCTCTTGACCTCAGCCTGATTCACAAAGTCCTGATAGCTTCGCACGGCGACGTCACGACCTTTGCCGAGAAATGCAAATCCCGAACCGCGCATCACGATCTCGTCAGCGAAGCACTCGTTCAAGGCCGCTGCCATAGCCTCACCCCGCAGCTTCCTCCACGCATCGTTGATATGAGTCAGCACATCACGAACAGCAATCTGCTCCGGCGTATTCGGCTGATCAGCCACAGCTGCTTCCTTTGCGTCCGCTTCGTTTAGCAGTTCTGATACTTCCAGTTCCGCTGCTTCCCCTCGGCGATCCACTCCACTGCCTGCGCGACCCTCTTCTCCTTCGTCTCCGCGCGCTTCGCTTCCGCGATCCACTCCACGTACTCGCGCTGGCAGCTCGGACTGAACGCCGCAAACACCTTGGCCGCAGCTTTGTTCTTCTTCAGCGCCGCCGCCAGCTTCGCCGGAACCTCCGGCGCGGGCTTCGGCTCCTTCTTCGGCCGCGACATCACCTTCGCCCCGCCGTCGATCAGTGCCGCCGCCTGCGTAATATACCCCAACAGCTTCTTGTCGGAAGGCAGGTCCTTCAGGCTCGTAATCTTCCCCATCGAGCCCATCCCGTCGACGCCGTCCATACCGTCCTTCTTCAGAACCTCTGCCATCGCCGGGCCAAAAAACCCCAGGCTGCAATGCTGTTTGAACGCTGCCATGTTCCCCATCAACTGCCCCTTGTACACAAAGAACGGCATGCTCCACTTGATCTCTTCCGTCGCCTCAAGACAACCCTTGTGGAACAGCTCGCGCAGGTGCCGAAGAATCGGCTGCGCAAACTCAGCCGACTTCTCGATATAGGCATCAACCTTCGGATTCATGGTGACGGAAACAGGGGTCTTCATAACGTGAGCAGTCTACAACAGAGCCACGTTTTTCTGACCACAAGCTTCATGCACATCGCCCGCCTTATAATCGCCCGATGGAAGACCCTCGCCCTCCGGAGCGCGGGGAAAGACCTCGCTCTGAGACACCCATCGTTCGGCTTGATCGGGAAACCCAGTATCTAAGGCTTCTCGCTGCGACCACCTATGTTCGCGACCAGGACGCCAGTCTCCGGTTTTTCGTCGACAAACTCGGATTCAGCCTCATTCATGACGTCCGCCCTGAACCGGGCTTTCGCTGGGTTGCCGTTGCGCCACCGGATGGGGACGCGATCCTCGCCCTCATCGCGCCGGCCCCGGGATCGGAAGAGCACAAGCTTATCGGCCACAGCAGAAGCATCTCGTTTATCTCCGAAGATGTCTTCGCCCGCTTCAATGAATGGTCGGCGCGCGGAGTCGAGTTCGTCCATCCGCCAAAGACCTCCAGTTGGGGAGGCATCTTTACTGCCTTCAAAGACCTTGACGGCAATGGCTACGGATTGATCGGATTCGATAGCGTAACGAGGGAGATCGAGGCAAAACGCCGAGCCCTCGCCGAGAAGTTCGAAGAGGAACGCCGTGCAGCCCAGGAACTCGACATCGCCCGGCAGGTCCAGGCAAGGCTCTTCCCTCAGATTCTCCCCACCCTCAACTCACTCGACTACGCCGGCGTCTGCATTCAGGCCCACGCCGTCGGTGGCGACTACTACGACTTCATCGATCTCGGTCCCGGAAAACTCGGCTTCATCATCGGCGACATCGCCGGCAAAGGAATCGCCTCTGCTCTCCTGATGGCCAACCTGCAGGCAAATCTCCGCAGTCAGTCAGCCATCGCCCTGAACGAGCCGGAGCGCATGTTGCAGTCGGTCAACCGTCTCTTCTACGAGAACACGGTCGACAGCGCATACACCACGCTCATCTTCGCCGAATACGACGAAGGCCGTCGCCGCCTCTCCTACATCAACTGCGGCCATCTTCCCGCACTCGTGCTCCGACGCGACGGGACCGTGGACAAGCTTCACTCCACAACCACCGTCCTCGGCCTGTTCGCCAACTGGGAGAGTTCTTTCGACGAATTCCAGGTCGCTCCGGGAGACCTCCTCGTCCTCTACACCGACGGAGTCACCGAAGCGGCATCCTGTGATTCAGGCGAAGAGTTCGGCGAAGAACGCCTCATCGAAGCCATTCGGCGATACCGCCATCAGACGGCGCCGGAGATGCTGGCGTCCATCACCGCTGAGATTCAGCGCTTCTGCCCGAACCACCAGTTCGACGACATCACCCTCATCGTCTCCAAATGCTGGTAGGAACCAAGGCTGCAAGTAAAGAGAAGCGGCCTTGTTCGCAATACTGAAATTGATCGGCTCTCATGCAAAAACTTGCTTGACCATCCTGTCCCTTCTCATGAGATGCTTCGGTCGCGTTATCGGTCCGGCTTCCTGGCTCCCCCGATTCGGTTCGTGCGGGCCTCCTCTAATCTCAACTAGGAGCTATGCCCATGCGTCGATCTGCTCTGCTGTTTGCAGTCCTTGCGATCTCGATGGTCGGCACAGCGCACGCCGACACGATCTACTCCACATTCGGCCCAGGACATACCTTCAATTCCGCAAATGGCTCCGACTTAGATGCCTTGACCGTAGCGCACCCTTCGTTCCCAGCGAAACGGTCACTCTGACGGATGCAGTTTATGCTCTACGCCAATTTTCTTCTTCGGTCACCGTCTACGTTGAATCGAGCAGCGTAGCCGGTCCTCCGGACGCCATTCTGGATACACTCACTGAGGTTCCAAACCCTTCTTCGGATTTTCAACTCGTAGATTTCACTTGCTCAGTCTGCCCTGTCCTAACCGCGGGAACCAGCTATTTCGCAGTTGCCCAGAAGCCTTTCCCACTCGGCTTTTCATTCTTGGATCTATCCCCAGCGGTCACAGGGACGGTTTATATCAACGAGGACGGGAGCCCCAACCGGGCCCTGGCTCAGTGAAACGGCTACGTTCCCTGCGTTTGAAGTCAACGGAACTCCCCCTGGGACGGCCATCCCCGAGCCCTCTCCTCTTTCTTTGTTGGCGACAGGCCTCATGGGGACAGCGGCAGCAGTCCGGCGACGGATACGCCGAGTTGAAACCGTGGCGGCAGCTCGATGTTGTACCCACCGGTCCAGCTAACTCGCTCCCCTCAAACCGTATCCCCCGGCTTATTCTTCGAAGCCACCTCCGGCTTCATCGGATACGGCGGCCCATTCGCCAGCACCTTCTCAAGCTGCTGATCGTACCCATAGATGTCGTCGAAGAAGTGAACATGCCCGTCCGGCTCAACCTCGGCCGTGATGTAAAAAATCACGATCGGCACCGGAGCCTTCAGGTTCACCTGGTGATTGTCCGGCCCGGCGGTCATCGCCTCATGCACCTGTTCGAGGTCCCAGGCGTCGCCACCCCTGTCTTGCTGGCCATCGAGCAGCCACGCCGCCAGGTCCTCAGGCTTTTGGACCCTCACGCAACCATGGCTGAAGTCCCGCCGTGTGCGATTGAAAAGCTCCGTCGCGGGAGTCGAGTGCAGATAAATGTCGTACTGGTTCGGAAACATAAACTTCACCAGTCCCAGCGAGTTTTTCGGCCCCGGCTTCTCCCGAACCATCACCGCACCCTCAGCCACCTGCTTCGTCGTGTAGCTCGTCAGCACCTGCCCCTTCGAAGTCACAACCTCAAAGTTATGGCTCTCAAGATAATGTGGATTCCCCGCAAGATGCGGAACCAGCTCCTTCCTCGCGATGTCGACTGGAACATTCCAGTAAGGCCGGAAGATCAGGTACTTCATCATGTGCGCAAACACTGGAGTCTGGTGTTCGCCCACGACCTTTCCCACCACGACTCTCATCGTGAAGTCCAGCTGGTGATCCGATGTATACCCGCGCAACACAAACTCCGGCAGGTTCACCATCAGCCGCGGATTGACATACTGGTCCGGCAACCACCGCCACCTCTCTAACGAATCCTGCAATTGCATCACCCGCGCACTCAGAGGCACGTTGAGCTCCTGCACCGTCTGCGGAGTCAGCTTGCCGTCCTCCGTCAATCCATGCCGGTGCTGAAAACTCTTCACCCCGTCCGAGAGCAGCTTGTTGAACACCTTCGGCTGCGGTGTATCCGGGACATCACTCGCCTTGATGTCTCCCTCAATCTGTAGCCGCTCCAGCAGAGCCTGTGCCTCCTCGTACGACTCGCCCTCTGATACCGGCGCCTTCACTTCTGCTAGCGGAAGATCGCTATCCACCTGCTGCTGCTTCGCCAGCACCAGATAGGTCGCAAGCGCCCGCTCCGTCTCGCGATAAGGCTCCGAATCCGGCTCAACTGTAGCAATCAGCTTCGGAACATCAGTCACATCCACCGCGTTGTCCGAGACAAACTCCGCCAGGTCGTATTTCTTCTGTGCCACATTGATGTCGAAGTTGAAGTGCTGCGGGTTCACCCGCCCGATCCGCAAATCCGAGATATACCGCATCACACAAACCGTCATCGCCACATCGAACTGCGCAACCCCATCCTCATTCTGCGGCGAAAGCGCCTGCACCCGCGCCGCCCAGCGCGAGCTGTCATAGTCCTCGGGATTCAACCCCTTGTAGGCCGCGTTCGCAAACGCCTGCATAAACCCGAGCGCCGCAGGAGTCGGCTTGCCGTCGCGCGTCCACCCAATCTCGTAGTTGCGGTCCTCATAGAACGTCTTGATGTAAGGCTGGTAGTCCGAAACATCGGGCCAGTGTAGAAACGGGTGCGATGTCTCTGGCACGATCGCCTCGAGATTGTCTGAGTAGTCGGTCGTGTTCGGAGCCGAGGTCGTCTTGCGGGCCTTGCGGCATCCGCCCGCAAGCAGCAGTACGGACAAGGCACAGGCCGCGACACATGCAGTGCCTGCACGTCGAAGGGAATTGTTCATAGGAGAGAGCTGGCCATCCTTGACGAGGCAGGGAAAAGTGCCTCGCGCTGCACTATTATGCAGCACTTTAGCCGAAATGCAATCCCGCTTCAAACCTACCGCGCTATCGCCGGCAACAGACTAATGCAAACCAGCATCTGCATGGCCAGGATCGATCCGCTCAGGACAAGAAACATCTTGCGATACCGAGTCTCCAAAACATCCGCAAACACGCCTCCCAGGAACGTAAACAAAAACGGCAGCGCCCACAACCACGGCGACGATACAACCTGCGTCGTCACCAGCAGGAACAGCAATGCCGCTATCACCAGCGGAGCAGTATTTCCAAAGTACCTGCACCGCCGTATGCCCACGTAAAGCACAGCTGCCATCAAAAGCGCAATCGTGACCGGTGCATTGGCATAGCTGCCGAAAAAGTTACGCACCCCATCGAGCGAGAACCAGAACCTCGCCGAGCCGCCAGTAAACACATAGCTGAAGGAAGCCAGCCGGAAGCCATAAGACGCGAACAGAATCACCAGCGCTCCCAGCGCGGAGAACACCAGGATCTGCATCACATAGCTGCGCCGCCGCTCCGCAAGATAAAGCATCAGCAGCAGCGCCGCCGCGAGTCCGAACAGCGCCGCGATCAGATGCGCCGCCGCAGTAAGCCCCAGCGCCGCTGTCAGCAGAGCAATCCTCGGACGCCACTTTCCCTGCGGCCCCTGCATCGCATGCGCCACCCCGATCGCCGTGTAGACCAAACCATACAGCCCCCACATGGCCAGCACTTCATTGTTCGGAAGAACGGCGTAGCGTACCACCTCGGGACTGAAACAATACAGCCCGAGCGCGAAAAACCCGCCCTCATTGCCAAACAGCCGCCGCGCCACCCACCACAGTCCACCTCCCAGCCACACAGCAAAGAGCACAAATGGAAGGTGCATCAGCAGTGTCACGCTTCCCAGCTCATGCCGCGCCTCCCACGTGGACCCGTTCAGCGAGCTGCCCGCATACACCCGGTTCTCCGGGCTGCGCAGCTTGTCGAGCGCCAGCAGAGTAACCCGCTGTGCCGTCAGCGGAAGCCCCGCGACTCGATACGCAAAGGTCCCATCGCCATTCAGATTGCCGCAGCTGGTAAAGTACCCTGCCAGCGGCGAGGGCTTCTCCCACATCTCGCGGCCGCAGCGAGCATAACGGTAGTCCTGGGGCGACAACTGCTGTCGATTAATGACCCACAGACACTGAACAAGGAAGCCCAGCAGCAGCAACGCGGCGAGCCGTTGCGGCCGGCCCATTTGAAATCTAGGAACCTTCAACCTTTGCCCTTATCTATTACGAGGCGATAAATACTCCTCTTATCGTATCGTGAGAGATATGCAGTCGCTTTCCTTTGTTCCCGGCCGCGCCTTCCTCACCTCCGATTCTCCGCAGGCCCCATGGTCCGTCGTCTTTGAAGACGAGGGGTCCGCGGGATACTTTTACGCCTGCGACCGCTCGCAGACCACCCTTGAGGGCAGCATCCTCGACGGCATCCTCGACGCAATGCTGATCTATAACGTTAGCGCTTTCCAGAACCTCGAGAACGAGCGCCTCGCCGCCATCGAGTGGTCGCGTGACGGCATGCAGGCCGTCTTGTACCTCGACGGAACTGCGCAGGCCCTCTTCGACTTTCAGGCGCGCGAAGGCTACTGCCGCACCAACTTCCCCAACTTCCTTAGCGAGACGGGCGACACTTGGCGCAAATCCTCCCACGCATGGTCCGATGAGGTCTTCGAACGCTTCGAGGCCAGCCTTTACGCCTGATTCCCGCGCGCCAAACCCTCGACCAGCGAGAGCTCCATGAAGACATTAGCCCGAGTGTAGGGCGATTGCTTCGGCGGCAGGTGCTGGAACCCGAGCGATTCATAGAGATGGATCGCGTTCGCCAGCTTCCGGTTCGTCTCAAGATAAAGCTTCGTCGCCCCCATTAACCTTGCCTCTTCGATCGTACGGGCAAGCACCTTCCGGCCGATGCCTCGCCCATGAAGGCCCTCAGCAACCGCCATCTTCGCAACCTCATAGACACCCGGCTCCATTGGAATCAGGGCGCAACAGCCCACACCGCGGCCTTCAAGCCTGGCCATGATGATCTGCCCGCCGGGACGCACAATGTAGTCCGCTGGATTACCGAGCATGAGGTAGTCATGCTCTTCCATGCCGAAGAACTTCCTGATCCAAGCCTCATTCAGTTCGCGGAAGGCCTCCGCGTCTTCATAGCGGAAGAGACGAAGCTCGATCTCGGAAGTCGCGGTGAAGGAGTTCTCGTTCGAGGGTATATCGGAGAGGGACAAGATCGGTGGCATGGATAATCTCCTTGCCATTCACCTTACGGCGCCTCAGTCCATACGTCCAATATCTTGTTTGTCACGATTATGATGTATGAAATATGGATCGTGATATCGAACTGCGTCATCTGCGCTACTTCGTAGCCGTCGCCGAGGAGCTGCACTTCGGCCGCGCGGCGCAGCGGCTTCATCTCGCCCAGCCCCCGCTCTCCCAGCAGATCCGCAAGCTCGAAGAGATCCTCGGCTATCCACTCTTCGTTCGAACCTCACGCGCTGTGCGCCTCACGTCCGCCGGCGAAGTCTTCCTTGATCGCGCAAAGCGCACCCTCCGCAACGTCCAAGAGGACATCGACGAAGTCCGCAGCATCAGCTGCGGAGACGTCGGCTTCCTGCGCGTAGGCTTCATCGGCTCGAGCATGCTCACTCCCCTGCCCGAGATGCTCGGCCAATATCGTCACCAGTTCCCCAAGGTCCAACTGCAACTGCGCGAGTCTTTCTCTGCCTTGCTGGAACAGTCGCTCGTCAAAGGAATGCTTGACGCAGGATTTCTCCGTGACGGCGATCCCATGCCGGGCCTCACAATCGAGCCGCTCTTCTCGGAACCCTACGTCGCCGTCCTTCCCCACCCGCACCCGCTCGCCAAAAGCAGATCGATCTCCGCTGGACAGTTGCGCGATGAGCCATTCGTCCTGTTCGCCCCTACCGCGGGAAAGCTCGCCTACGAACGCACTCTCTCACTCTGCCTCGAACACGGCTTCCGGCCCAACGTGGTTCAGGAGGCCCCGCAGTGGCTCACCATCCTTCGGCTCGTCGGCGCAGGCCTCGGTGTCACCATAGCCCCGGAGTGCGTCCAGCAGATCGCCTCGCCTCACGTCGTCTGCCTCCGCCTGCGCGGAGCAAAAGTGCGAAGCCAGATCGAGCTCGCCTACCGGTCAACCGACGACCGTGCCATCCTCCGGTCATTCGCCGAGATCGCACGCCTCAGCTTTCAGGAATTTTCCGCAAAGATGTCCCACCGTCGAGCAGCGCACTAGAGGAGAAACAGCTGCTCCACTTCCAGCCAATTCTTGACCCGCTTGTAGCCCTTTACCCCCGCATTGTGCGGCGAACTATACAGAATCCCCTCACCATCAAACCGCCGAAGCTGGCGCGGATTGTCGTCGATCAGATAATCCGCCCGCAAAATCCCCTTATCGCCGCAGTACACAATGTGCGATGGCGGGATGAAAGGAAAATGCTTCGCGAGCCAACGGAACTTCTGGTGGAACGACGTCGGCACCTCCATCGCGGCCGTGGCGATGAAGATCTCGTAATTCATCTGCAGCCGCTGAAGCACACGTTGCGACTCCGGCATCACAGTCAGCTGCTCAAAGAAGTCTTCCGAGCGAAGGTATCCCTCCAGCACATGATGCCGGTCAACGGACACCACGTCCCACAACCACTTCCCTTCGAGGTCTTGGATAGAAATTTTTTCTTCGTGATCGCGGTTATATCGCAGCAGATGCTCACCGAGCGCATCCGCCATCACCTCATCCATGTCAACGCAAATCCGCTTCACCGCGCTCTCACGATCGAAGCCGCGATGCTCTCATTCTTCACCGTCTTCTTCTGCGGAGCATCCCGCCCCGGATCCCAGTAGAGCAGCCTGCCGCAGCTTTCGCAGGTAAGCATGATCTCGTTGTTGCTGCGGTCGCGAAGATCGTTCCAGCGCTGCGGGCGCACCAGCATCTGGCATGCCGAACACTTCTGGTCGACTCCCTCGGCCAGTCCCGTTCCCTTCGCCTTCACGATCCGGTCGTACATCGAAAGCGCATTCTCCCCGATCTCAGGACGCAGCGCCGTCCGGCGTGCCTCCATCTGCGCGAGCGCGACTCGTGCCTTCTCAAGGGCCTCGCTCGCCCGGGTACTCTCTGTCGCATGGTTCCGCTCCGTGTTGGCCAGCGTCTCTTCCGCGTCGGTCTTGGCAGCCTCAAGCTGCTCGGTGCGCTCCATGCTCTCGAGCTCTTCATCTTCCAGGCGAGTAATCTCACTCTGGGCAAACGCAATCTCATGTTCCAGGGCATTAGCCTGCGCAGTCGTGGTCACCACGTCCATCTGCTTGCGAAGTCGTGCGGCCTTCTGCTGGTGGTCCTTAACATCGAGTTCCAGTTTGCGGCGCAGGGCTTCTTCCTTTGTGAGCTTCTCACGGGTAGAACTCAGTTGCCCACGGGCCGCATCGACGCTCGCCGCTAAATCAGCCACACGCTTTGGAAACGAAGCCATCTCCTCCCGAAGGCGCGCAGCCTCCAGGTCAAGCCCCTGCAACACAATCAGCTTTTCAAGATCAGGATGCATCCTTCATCTTCCTTTTCTGTCCCGGCTTCCCGGAAGCAGCGGATCTCGCACACGAAACAAAACCCTACGCTGCGACGAAAACCGAAGTCTAGCACGTCAGCCGCATTCCACCTAAGTTGGAGAACCACAATGACCTCTGGGCCAGATTTTGCATTGAGTCTACCGGGCACGTTGGAGCATAATAATCCTCATTGCAGGCGCTCACCCTTGCAGGTCTTCGGGTGGAAGACGGGCGCCAGATGCAGTATTGGCTTTACGTGCTCCTTCTTCCTTGGGTCAGACTCTCTCTGAACTCTTGCAAGGGACTGGTGTCAGCATGCAACTCTGGAGCGAATACGAAGGACGAACGGTCGCGGAGACTTACCCGCTGAGTAAGCTTCTCCGCCCTGAGGGCCGCAGTGCATTCTTCTCCACCTCAAACGGCACGGGAACTCCATCTGTAATCCGTATCATCGAGACCCACTTCGATGAATCCGAGATCCTGAACCGCTGGAAGGCCGTCTCCGAACTCGGCCAGCCCAACCTCATCACGATGCGAAAGTACGGCGAAACCGTGCTCGACGGAACCCCCCTCGTCTATGCCGTCATGGAGCCCACAGAAGCTGACCTCAGTGAGGTCCTGCAAAATCGTACCCTCACCGTCGAGGAGACCCGCGAACTTGCCACCAGCCTCATCGATGCGGTTCGGACGTTGCACTCACACGGCTTCGTCCACGAACATATCCAGCCCGAAAACATCTACGCCGCCGGCGAAACCGTAAAACTCCGCAGTGACTGCATCCGCGAAGCCGCCTCGGGCCTCGACGACAACAGCCCCGAGATCGAGGCCCGCAAGACCTGCGATGTGCACGCCCTTGCCGTAGTCCTCCTGCAGGCCCTCACCGGCCACCGCGAACTCCGCGGCTCTGCCACGCTCCTCCCCCCGCCATTCGACGCAATCATCCGCAACGGGCTCAGCGGAAACTGGGGGATGGACAAGATGGCTGCCGCCCTTGTGTCGCCACGCTCAGCCGCAGCAAACTCCGCAACCGAAACTGCAGCGCGTCCCGCAGAGAAGACTCCCACACAATCGCCACAACCAGCAGGTCCTCCCACACGATTCACACCGGCAGCACCCTCTCAATCCTCCCCAACACCCGCAGCAAAACCGACACCGCAACCATCCATCCCCGCCATTACTCCATCTACAGCACGAAGCGCCGCCGTCCCGCAGTCGCCCGCGCCAGTTGAGCAGCCACGGCCCATCACCCCAATTGCTCCGCAACTCCCGCATCGCATCGTTAAGCCGATCGAAACCGATCCGCGCCGCATGCGAAAGTGGATTGCAGCCGGAGCGGGAGCCCTGTTACTGCTTCTGCTGCTCTGGTACTTCACGCGGTCACATTCCAACACCGACCCGCGCCCCATCTCGACACTCGCTACACCTGCGGCTGAAGAGAAGGCGCCTTCCGTGCCGCCGCCTCACGTGACCCCGTCAGATACGAAACCGAGTGCTGCGATTACACCGGCATCCCCCTCTACCACCGGACACAAGCTGTGGCGCGTCATCGCCTACACCTATAACCGCGAAGAACAGGCAAAGGAAAAAGCACAATCCGTTGCCAGCCACGATCCCGGACTCAGCCCAGAGGTCTTCACGCCTACGGGAAAGGCCCCTTATCTTGTGAGCCTCGGCGGACCCATGAGCTACGACGACGCCACTGCCTTCAGAAAAAAGGCCATCGCCGCCGGACTTCCGCACGACACCTACATCCAGAACTACACCCATTAATGCAAGCCATGGACCGGTCATTCCCATAAGAAACTCGGCAAAAAACTGAATCGGCCTCTTCCGCGCTGGAATCCAATGGTCACTGCATGTCGGCCACGACCCTAGAACTCCCCAGCGCACAGCTCGCCGAAGCGCAGCACACCACGCACTCAGTGGACAAGCCGTGGCGTCCCCGCGTAAATCCGTGGGTCGTCGCCATGACCGTAACCCTGGCGACCTTCATGGAGGTGCTCGACACCTCCATCGCAAATGTCGCGCTGCCACACATCGCCGGAGGCCTCGGTGCCACGCAGGACGAGGCCACATGGGTACTCACCGCATACCTCGTCGCCAACGCAATCATCCTTCCCGCCGGCGCCTACATGACCACTTTCATCGGGCGCAAGCGCTTCTACATGATCTGCGTTGCGCTCTTTGGAATCTCATCAGCCCTCTGCGGACTCGCACCTTCGCTTCCTCTTCTCGTCTTCTTCCGCGTGCTTCAGGGAGTCGGCGGTGGCGGACTCGCACCCTCCGAACAGGCCATCCTCGCCGACACCTTTGAACCCGCCAAACGCGGCCAGGCCTTCGCCATGTACGGACTCGCCGTCGTCGTCGCGCCCGCCATCGGGCCGACCCTCGGCGGTTACATCACCGACAACTTCGACTGGCGCTGGATCTTCTTCCTCAACGTCCCCATCTGCCTGCTCTCCCTGTTCCTCACCTCGCGCATCGTCGAAGATCCGCCATGGGTCCACAAGCAGGTAAAAGAAGCTCAGCACGGCGGCATCAAGCTCGACCTCCTCGGCTTCGGCCTCCTTGCCCTCACCTTCGGCTCCCTCGAGTTCGTCCTCGACAAGGGCCAGGAAGACGACTGGTTCTCCTCGAAGGTCATCACCTTCTTTGTCGTCACCATGGTCGTCTCCTTCGTCACCATGATCTGGTGGGAGCTCCGTCAGCTAAGGACCGGCCACCGCCCCATCATCAACCTCACGCTCTTCAAGCGGCGCAATTTCAGCATCTCGTTCGTACTGATGTTCGTGCTCGGCTTCTCGCTCTATGGCACGACCATCCTCATCCCGCAATTCGTCCAGACGCTCCTCGGCTACACCGCAGAACTCGCCGGCCTCGTGCTCTCTCCCGCCGGATTCATGATGATGGCCATGATGCCCGTCGTCGGCTTCCTCTCCAGCAAGGTCGACCCGCGCAAGCTCATCGCCTACGGCTTTACCATGCTGACGATCTCGCTCATCACGATGCACACGATGGACCTCGGCATCAGCTATGGACGCCTCGTCTTCCTGCGCATCTTCCAGGCTTCAGGCCTCGCCTTCCTCTTCATCCCGATCAACATGATCGCCTACATCGGAGTGAAACCCACCGAGAACAACGACGTCTCCGGCCTCACCAATCTCGCCCGCAACGTCGGAGGCTCCTGCGGAACCGCCTTCGTCGCCACCATGCTCACGCGCCTCAGCGCCGCCCACGAGAACAACATGATCCGCAACCTCACACCCGGCAATCCCGCCTTCATCGACCGCGTCAAGGCGCTCAAGCCAATGTTCGGCGGCTCTCACGGCGGCGGAGGCAACCCGATGACCGGCTCCGGCTCACACGGAGCGCAGGCGTACATCTACAACATGATGCACGCACAGGCAGGAATGCTCGCTTACCTCGACATCATCCAGACCCTCGCCATCTTCTGCGCCGGCATGCTCCCACTGCTCTTCCTCATCCCCAAACCGCCCGAGCACATGAGCCCCGGCGGAGGCCACTAAGCAAAAGGGCCAATCACGTAGTGAAACGTGAAGCAGATCGAAAGACGAATGCAGTAGTCGTTGTGTATATGACCTGTCAAAATATGGCTTCTAGAGGACCTTAATCGTATAAGGGCTCTGATCCTCTAGTGGCAGCCAAAGATTCAACATTCGAGTAGCACCGTCGTTGCACCCACACTCCGCATTCAACCCATAAAAATCTGTTTGTGCGTCTCACACGCAACTGTATTCTTGCTGCGTCCTGCAAAACGTCCAGGTAAGTTCGGAGACCAACAAGAGTGCATCAAGTTTCATTCTTTTCTTTCCGCAGATTCCTTTCTGCCTTTGTCCTCGTTGCGATCACCACCTTCGCCCACGCAACGACCTGCCACGTCACTCACTCTCACGTCACCACTTCGGCCGAGCAGGCATTTCTTAACGGTGACTTCGAACGTGCTGCCGGCCTCTACCAGGAACAACTGCAGCACAACCCAAAGGACAGCGAGGCCACCGTCGGACTCGTTCACGCTCTCCTGAAGCAGCAAAAGGTAACCGATGCGGACGATCTCGTTCAGAAGGCGCTAGCCCAGGACCCCAACTCTGTGCCTCTCCTCGTCGCGAAGGGCGAGGTCCAGTATCGTGAGGGCAAACCATGGCTCGCCGCGCAAACGGCCGACACAGCCATGAACCTCGACCCCTGCAATGCGCAGTTGCGCCTGCTCGAAGCCAGACTTTTCAGACTCAATTCTTTCTACGCAATGGCGCAGAAGGAGATCACCACAGCTCATGCGCTGTCGCCCAACGACCCATCCATCCGGCTCAACTGGCTTGAAACCCTACCGCGAACGCAGCGCATCAGCGAACTCGAGAAATATCTCGGCGATCCCACAGGAGACGACTCCGAACAGATCAAGCACCTCCACGTTTACCTCGACTACCTCAAAAAACGTACAGACCAGCCTCACAAGCCCTGCCGGCTCGTCTCCGACACCTCCAGCACCAGTATTCCCTTCACCGCCTTGATGGAGGACGGTACTCACCTCCGTGGATGGGGTCTCGAGGTCAAGCTCAACAACCGAGGCGCCCACCTTGATATCGACACCGGAGCAAGCGGCATCGTCATCAGCCGTTCCGTCGCCAATCGTGCAGGTCTCCAGCGCTTCTCTGACGAAGAGATCGGAGGCGTAGGCGACAAGGGCGAAAAGGCTGGATACACAGCCTTCGCCGAAAGCATCAGGATCGGCTCGCTCGAGTTTCGCGACTGCGAGGTCGATGTAGTGGATAAGCGCAACGTCGTCGACTCCGACGGCCTCATCGGCATGGACGTCTTCTCCCGCTTCCTCATCACCCTCGACTACCCCATGCACAAGCTGCTCCTCGATCCGTTGCCACCGCGTCCAGGCGACACCGTAGAGGAAAAGCCCACCCTCGAAACCGCAGTCAACCTCGATGACGACGATGAAGACGGGTCCGCTTCATCCGGAAACAACCCGAAGGCTGCCCCCGTCATTCCGCACGACCGCTACATCGCCCCCGAGATGAAGAACTGGACGCCCGTCTATCGCGTGGGACACAACCTCCTCATCCCGGCTTCCCTCAACAAGAGCAATAACAAACTCTTCATCCTCGACACCGGAGCCTTCACCACAACTGTCACTCCCGCCGTCGCCCGCGAGGTCACCAAAGTCCACTCCAACTACGACATGACCGTCGAAGGCATTAGCGGCAAGGTCAACAAGGTCTACTCCGCCAACGAGATCACCTTCCAATTCGCCAATCTCTCCCAGAAGGTCCGGGACGTCGTCTCATTCGACAGCCCTCAAGTCTCAAAAGGCATTGGAATGGAGGTCTCCGGATTCATCGGCTTCTCCGCCCTCGGCCAGACCACCATGAAGATCGACTACCGCGACGGCCTCGTCAGCTTCAGCTACGACGCCACCCGCGGCTATCACTTCTGATTGCAAGAAAACCAGACGAGAGCACACCCCTTCCCGTGACCGTAGAAATCAGCTGGTAGTCCAGAAGCAGAGAGCGCATCTCTAAAAGTTGTTGATCATCCAGGCATTGTCATCGCCAGGCACGGCCGCTTCGATAATTCCGTGGCGACCATCGGGCGAGTGAATCACGTACTCAAATGCGATGTGCGGGGGGCCCTCGAGAACAACGGACGCTTCCCCGGCTCGATTGACCTCCAGAATGACCGGCGTTCCTGCTGAAGTGATGCTCGCGGTCAGAAGACCTTTGCCGTCCGATGTCCAGTCGCCGCTGAAACGAAGCCAGTCCTTCAGCGTGACTGTCTCTTCTTTCTTTGCTACTCCATTCTTCACGGAATAAAACCGGAAGCTATGGCCGTCAGGGCAATCGACAAGCGTTTTGCCATCTGGAGAAAGGCTCCAGTCGCGACGGCCGCCGCTGCTCCTCATGAGTTCGCCGGTGACGCCGCGCTCAGGGTCGAAGGAAAAAAAGACGAGGTCGTTGCCTTGAGGTTTGTCGAAGATGCACAACGTCGAGGGCCGACTCGCGCACTGGTAATTGCCAATCCCGACATCGCGCACGATTAAGTGAGGCGGGCCTCCGGCAACAGGCAGTGCCATCAGGGATATGGGAGTGTTCGGGTGGGCCGCATCGGGTTGCGACCCATAAATCACATGTCTACCATCGGCGCTCAATCGCGGAAGATAGAGGCCGCGTCCTTCTACCAAAACATCGGCCGTAGTCTCATCGATTGCTTGCTTGAAGAGTGTCCATGTGCCATTGCGATTCGAAACGAAGACGACCGTCTTGCTGTCAGGCAGCCAGGCAGTCGCCTGATTGCCGTTCGCATCCAGGGTCAGGCGTCGGGGCGTGGTCCACTTCCGCGTCTTCGCGTCAAAGTCGGAGATGAAGGCCTGCTCGTGGTAGCTCGTTCTCCATAACACGAGCCGCTTCCCATCTGAGGTGACGCTGATTCCTCCGATGTTCCCGGCGCCATGGGTCACTGGCTGCGGTTCTTCCGTTGCTTTCCCGGTACTTTCGCTGACGCGAATGGAACGCAGTTCCTCATTGTCGCCTTCACTCGCCGGGTCTGCCCGAGAGGCAAATAGAATGCGCCCGTCCGGCGCCCAGGAGATTGCCTTCCACCCCAGCCATGCATCTTTAAGGATTACCTGAAGATGGCCGCCCTCGGCATCACGCGTCCACAGGGTGGAAAGACCTGCCGCCGGTGTGAGCCCAGCAAACCCATAGCGCTCAATGCAGGCGATTCGCTTGCCATTGGGCGACCAGGCCGAAGCCACTATCCCACTTTGAATGCTCGGGTCCGCGCGTTGGCTGGCGTCGGCTATCTTGTGGGGATTCGATCCATCAGAGCCCATGACCCAAAGCTCGTTTCCCCACGAAGGAGCGAACGTCCCGAAAGCAATCCGAGTCCCATCCGGTGACACCACGCCATCGACTGCTTTGTCAGCGAGCTTTTGCGGACTGCCACCCAGCAGCGAAAGCTTCCATAAGCTTGGTACCGGTGGTGGTCCCTCCCATCGCATCACCAGCAGATGCGTGCCGTCCGGAAACCAGCTGTTCGGTTTGGCAAAGAAGTCCTTTGGCAAGTCCCAGCGGCGAGTTTCGCCGGTGGCGATAACGCGCAGGTACAGAGTTTTCCCTACCGGGTCGGAGTAGGCGACAAGCCTGCCGTCAGGAGAAACCACTGCCGAATCGACGGGAGCTTCGGGAGAGTTGGAGGTGATTCGCTGCTCAACGACGTTATGTTCGAACGCCTTGCGCCTGGTCCCACCGCTCAACAGAAATATCGCGGCGAAGATACCGACCACAAGAGCGCAGAGCCCGGCGACAAGCCCCCACCCGCGACGGCGAGCGGGCTGTTTCGGAACCACTGCCGTCTGGGCCTCGCTGTGTGCGGGCGGGGACGGTGTCAAGACAGGAGGAGCAGGAGGGGAGCCCGGCAGCATCGCGACAGGAGCGATGAACCGGTATCCCCGGGTAGGCACGGTCTCAATGATCTTCGAGTCCCGGCTGTTGTCACCCAACTCCCGCCGCAGAATGCCGATCGTCCGCGTCAGCGTGTTTTCTTCGACGAAGGTATTCGGCCAAACAGATTCGAGCAGTTCCTGCTTGTCGACAAGATGCCCTGCCCTGCTTACAAGCAGCGTCAGCACGCTCAATGCCTTTGGTTCCAGCGCGATGCGCTGTCCTCTCCGGCTGAGGGTGAAATCTTCCTCGCTCAGTTCGAATTCAAGGAACTGGTAGCTTGCCATAGCTCCCCGCAGAACCTCAGGAAAACCTCACAAAACCCTGTCCTGAAAACAACGACTTACGAGCCCCGCCTGGCGCATGCTCAACCGCGTTTCGGTGGAGGTTCCCGATGCGGTTGGCATGGTATACAACAACCTTCTTCTGGGCCTTGTTTTCTTGCCTAGTCTTTGGCGATCAACCAGTCACGAAATTGAGAACCGATGGCGGCTTACTCGTCGTTCCGGTTTCCATCAATGAATCGGGACCCTACTCATTCGTTCTCGACACCGGTTCCAACCGAACCCTGATCCGGAACGACCTTCTGAAAAAATTAGGCATCGCTTCCGAAAGACTGGTTCCCATCAACATGACCAATGGGGTGATTTACGTCCATGAGACGGTCGCCAAAAGCGTAGCTGTCGCCGGCATGAGTGTCAACGACCTTGAAATTGAAGGGATCGACACCAACCAGATCACCAGGATGGGAACCTCCATTCAGGGCGTCTTGGGCGAGGACTTCCTGAAACACTTCGACTTCCTGATCGACAACCACTCCAAGACCCTGACCCTGGATAACGCCTCTGATCTTGCCGATTCGCTGAGCGGCGACCATCTGCCGCTTTCGTTTCACGGCAGATATGGCCACCACCCCACCGTGGACAGGCTGGTGCTCGACGTAAAACTCGCATCGCTCGAAACGTTCCATTTCCAACTCGACAGCGGCACCAACTCGGCAACCTTCTTTCCATCGAAGGCGGCACCCTACATAGCCGACGTCACTTTTCGTGGAACGATCAGCACCCCGAATGGGTATAGTTCGTGCCCTATCAATCTCGTCACACTGGAAATAGGTAAGAGCGCATTTCGCAATCAGAAGCTGGTTTCCTGTGAAGGCGTTACCCGCGACGACTATGATGTGGATGGGATGCTGCCCACCAGTATCTTCGACCGGTTGTTCATCAGCCACGCGCAGGCTTACGCGATCGTCAACCCGCATATCAGAAAACCTTAATCAGGAGACCCTTCATGGCGCCACCGCTTGCTTACAGACGGTCGGGACGCGTGACGGTAAATTGAACCTCGATGAGGGAGCAGACCTCGGTGAAGTCAGCGCCTCGGGGGTCGTATGCAACAACCCACAAAGTATGATGCCCGGCGGGAACGTCAGCGAGATCCCAGCCGCGCTGCCCTCCCAGGTAGAACGGGGCGAGACGAACATAACTGTAAGGAACGCCGTCGAGGAAAAACTCGACTCGGCGAATGGGCCATCGCGGTTCGCGGTCTTCTACGACGGCCTCGATCCGCGCGCCGGGTTTGATCGTATCCCCATCCTTCAGGCCGATCAGACGAATGCTGGGAAGCAGGGCATCAGAGCCGGCGGGTTTGGCTGGCTCCGGGGAGCCAGTCAATCGTGCTACCTGGCCGAAGAACATCCACTTGGTGAGGGTTCCAATTGTCCAATCCACGGGAACGGACTGAAATCCGTCATGGTAGTTGTTCAGGCCCTGGTCGTAGTATCCCCAGCCGACGTGCTCCTGCGTGGCGGCCTGGAGGTTGAAGGTGCTGACCTCGTCTTCATTAATCAGGAAGGCCCTGTCGTAACCAGCGGCCTGGCGATATGCCTGTATGCGTGTATGCACTGCTTCGGGGGTGAGCCAGTTTGTGTGAAACATCACAAAGTCGGCGTCGCGAAGCGCCTGGTAGCCCCGGCTGGACCGAGGCGGCGGATCGCCGATCCAGCTGAACGAGACTGGAATTTCATGGTGCACGGCCTCCTGGGCCAGATGAACGCTTTGATCAATTCCGTCAGGCTGCAGAAGCGGGTGGGTAGAATACATCGCCTCATGCACTTCGTTCGCGACCTCGATCAGGATGTTGCGATGCGGCAGGTTGAGCAGGAAGCTCGACGCCTGACGGATCGCCGTCACGATGTTTGCATCCTGCGGGGCTGCATCGATTCGTGCTTCTGTACCCTGGTAAAAATACCCCACGATGACCACCATTCCAAGCTTGTCAGCCTCTTCGATCACTTTTTGCAAGCGCTTGGCATAGGCGGGCTTGAGATTTCCTTTGGCATCAAAACCGCTATTGTTTTGCGGCTGTGTATGGACTCCGAAGTTGCCGTCGGTCGGGCCTCCGCCCTGCGGGTTCACTGTGATCGCGAGTACGCCGCACTTCCGCCACGAGGGAAGCGCCGTCAGAAACTCCTTGAGGTTGCGCTCCGGCGAGAACGCCGAGTCCGGGTAGTCGAAGCTTACGGGCGCGAACCCCGCTGAATCGTACGGGTGCGCGCGCGTGCCGGAGTGAGGATAATTCGCATCGTCGAAGATAGCCTGAACGGCTCGAACATTCAGCAACGTGCCTTCGATGCTCTGGTTCGCCGCCGGGAAACCGGACCCAACGGTGTACGTCTCCTCTCCGTTGATTGTGAACTTGGTGCCACGAATCCCAACCTTGGTCTGCGCTGAACCACGGGTCGGAAGAAAGAGGATCGAAAGAGAGCAGATCCAGAAGAATATCCAAAGCATCATCCCGATGCGTCTTGTTTTCATCACCAGCACCCTGTACTCGTTCCGTCGCCAGTGGTCGAATCTCCTGGCCTCACAAGCCATGGGGTGCACACGGTGATCTGAAGTGCCTGTCGGACGGGCGGCATAATAATTTAAGCACAAGGGGTTGGTTGGCTGTAAGATGCGATGATCTCTTTTTGACGTCGAAATCTTGTTCGCGCCGGCTTATCAGGCTATCGGAAAAAGAGTCTCTTCATGACCTAACAGTGCAACCAACGGGTAAAAACCTGATTCCCTCCCACGGAGGGACTTGTGGGATAATCCTTCCTTCATGAGGATCGCCGTGTCGCTGTTCATTGCTGTAAGGGAAGTTCTGTCTCGCAAAAATATCTTCAAGGTTGCCAGTGTATTCGTTTTTCTCGTCACGGCTTTACAAGCGCCTGCACAGGTGGAGTATGTCGATCCGACGATTGGCAACGTGGGAATCCTTCTCGTCCCCACACGTCCTGCAGTCTATCTGCCGAACAGTATGATCAGGATGTACCCTCTTCGCGCTGATGCGCTCGACGATCAGGTTCATTCGTTTCCTCTCACGATCAGCTCCCATCGCATTGGCGAACTGTTCAGCCTCATGCCGGGAGATGGCAATCCTGCTACCTATGATCAGGAGACCACGACGCCGTACTACTACTCCGTCAGGTTTCGGCCCTCAGGTATCGTCACCGAATTCACGGCGACCGAGCGGTGCGGTTACTTCCGATTCACATTTCCAACTGACAAGGCCGCCCTCGCACTTGCCAACCGAATCGCGGGCAGTCTGGACCTCCACGACGGAAACATCGTCGAGGGAGAAGAGCGGTTCGACAGCATGAAGGCGTACGTCTACGGCGAGTTTAGTTCGCAAGTTATTGCGACGTCTTCCACCAACAGTGGCAAACAAAGTCTTTCCCTCTCAGCCAAGACGGGAACACTTGAATTCCGGTACGGAATCTCCTTCATCAGCGTCGCGCAAGCCAAAAGAAACCTTCAACACGAGATCCCCTCGCCGGGCTTCGAGGCAATTAAGGCGGCAGCAAAAGCGCGCTGGAACGAAACCTTGGGGCGCATCACAGTCGAGGGCGGAACTGAGGCACAACGCAAGGTTTTCTACACGGCCTTGTATCGCAGTTCAGAGCGGATGATCAACATCACTGAAGACGGCCAGTATTACAGCGCCTTCGATCACAAGGTTCATGCCGACCAGCGTCCCTTCTACGTCGACAACTGGTTATGGGACACCTTCCGCGCAC
>Ga0126381_100001616_pt1 | contig 24104 bp, 20 predicted proteins | sample PanSoiMetPlot_28_FD_96465 | JGI IMG/M metagenome (GOLD analysis project Ga0126381, IMG submission 96465) | Tropical forest soil microbial communities from Panama - MetaG Plot_28 | ecosystem: Environmental > Terrestrial > Soil > Tropical forest > Bulk soil | place: Panama | collected 2016-02-17 | reverse complement strand
GATTCACCACCTTCTTCCCAACGCGAACATAGTGCATCGGCACTCCTTTCGCTATCTCGTTGCTGGTCGGACTATAGCATCAGTCAAGGTGGCATCCAACGAGTATTCAGTTTTGGGAGTATCCGCTCTCTACCCACCGAGTGCCAATCCGAATGCGATTAGGCGATTGTCAGTAGTCCTACGTTAAGTAGAAGCATCCAATTTCCTCCTTTTTCTTGTCGGATCAAGCACTGTGTGGTCTAGTAAATTCGACGTAGGGCTGTGAGAGCCGTTTCGAGGCCACTAAGTCCTGACCAACCGAATGGGCCCGCGTCACAGAAACGAACCATGCGATCTAAATTGTTTCTTGCAGGTGGTTTCATGGAAAAGACACTCGTCAAATCGAGCGAAAAGCAGGCAGCCAACGAATCCGATATTCGTGCTGCGTGGTCTACAAAGAAAGTCGACGAAGCAGGAGCGCACAGAAGGTGAGTGTCTGATCGAGAGCAACGGCAAGCCAGGCACCGATCACAGTGCCTGCGACATTCAGAAACACATCGGTCGCCGAAGCCACGCGGTCATGACAAAAGAGTTGATAGAACTCAATGCCAACCGAGCTACAGAAGCCCAGGAGTAAAGCCAGGAGCAACGGACGCTGCGTGCTTAGCGAGAAACTTCGAATCGCGAGATAGCCGACAGGGATAAAGGCCAGGACGTTTAAGGCAGTTTCAACGATTGTCGGGGCGGTAAAGACAAAACCCGAAAAAGGGACCCACAAGACGTTCTCCCAATGTGAAGTCCCGTCGAATTTCGACCAGGGAAAGCTGATCACGAGTAAGACCGAAATGAGCCAAAGACAAAGTATGGCTCGCCAGACTGCTATGAACATGGAGCGATCCGTTGCATCAGAGACCACAGGAGCTCGAATAAACACGTTTTCAGCTTACCGTCACGGAGCGACGGCTTCCTTGTTAGCTTAGCAGTTCCAGTCGTGCTGTCTGCGGGACGATGGGATGGAATGAAGGTGGAGGCAGAATTCATCGAGTGAATGAAAGGATAGCAACGCTGTACGAATCTACATTGAACCCGCGAGTTTCAACACTGGTTCGCTTCTAATCTTGCAAGAGTGAAATCTGTGCAAATCGCGGTCGATTTCAGCTAGGTGTCCCAGCGTGAAATAGGGTTCCAAGAGTCCCCATCAGTATGGACAGTATGGGGACTTTCTAGGGCTGATGTAAGTCAGACGGCGGAGCTATGGGCACAATATCGACAGCGGTGGAATTAAAATGAACTGAAGTGTGTGCAAATTAGTGACAGGTTGTGTGCTACTGGGGCACACCAAGATATGATATTTTCCATTTTTTCGAGGATCTCCTCATCTGTCTTCCGGTCTTCTCAACCAACACCACTGTTGGTGCCCTTCTACCATGTAATTAGTGATGAAGCGGTACTCCACACGAAGTATCTCTTTCGGCACAAAGCAATCGAGGCGTTCAAGAAAGACTTGGACTTTCTCCTTGCCAGCTATCACCCGATCGCTCTCAGACGGGTCTTGGAATGCCGAAATGCTCATTGTCCTCTGCCGGATAAATGTTTTCTGCTTACGTTCGACGACGGATATCGTGAAATGAGCGATGTGGTAGCTCCAATCCTCCTGGTCAAAGGGGTCAATGCCACCTTCTTTGTGAACAGCGCATTCGTTGATAACAAAGATCTGTGCTATGCCAGCAAAGCCAGCTTACTCGTCGAACGGCTTAAGCGGGAGAAGTCTGCCAATGTGGAATGGAAACTCTTCAGGCTGCTGCGTTCCTACAACATCCATTCTACTAATTTGACCAGCGCGATCTTGAACGTTCCTTATAACCGACGGGCGTTGCTCGAAGACATGGCGACGGTCCTGGGAGCGGATTTCCCAGCTTACTTATCATAGCATCAACCCTACCTGACATCTCCGCAAGTTCACCAATTCATCAACTGGGGATTCACAATCGGCGGACACAGTGTCGACCACCCCCCGTATCCATCCCTTTCACTAGAGGCGCAGCTGAGGCAAACTGTCGAAAGTGTCAGGTTCGTTCGAGAAAGGTTTAGGCTGAATTATGGCGTCTTTGCGTTTCCCTTCGACGATGAAGAGGTCTCGCCTGAGGGGTTTGATCAATTGTCCAATATCGGCATCGTCGATCTGACCTTCGGCGCGGCCGGATTAAATGAAGGGGCTGATCAAGATCATCTGCAGAGGGTGAACATGGAGTTGCATGGTGCGACGGCCAAGCACGTTATCGCCTATTACCATTTGAGAAGGATCATCAACCTCAGATATGAGAGGAGGCGAATCGCACGCATGGCGTCTGCCTGATCCTTGCGTCCCTGGAATTGTTGAAGCCCCACGCCAGCAGGCTTTACACGTTCAGGCCAAACTTAATTGAGCTTGGTGCTGTCAGATTGGTATGTGCGCTATCAGATTCATAGATCCTGTTGCCCCAATTGTTGATCGTCTCTCCGAGGCGGGGATGGCATACCGCGCTTTCCGTGTTGGAGTCTCTCAGCGGGACCTTCATAGAATTGGTGCCACACCGAGCATCCAATGATGCGATATTCCGGAAGACACAACCTCTCTTACTGAACCGGTCCCAAAGTCGAATGACGTAGGCAGTATGAGTCCGATGTGTTGGTAAGTGTCATCATTCCCACATACAACTGCGCACACCTGATCGAATCGGCGCTCAACAGCGTCTTGGCTCAAACTTACGCAGAATTTGAGATTGTCGTAATCGATGACGGATCAACCGATCATACGAAGACCGTTCTCGAGAAGTTCGACGGGTCGTGCAGATATCTGTATCAACCGCATTCCGGGCCATCTGTCGCGAGAAACGCCGGGATTAGGCACTCAGCCGGGGAGCTGATTGCGTTTCTTGACGCCGACGATGCATGGCGGCCGGACAAACTCGCCTCCCAGGTTGCACGATTTAACCATAATCCGAAGATCGGTCTGTTGGAATCGGGTTACTATATCTGCAACGCGCAACTCAAGCCATTGCGATACCACCCCTCAGCACGATTGCGGGGGCGAGTATACGAATCGATGTTGACAACCTACAACGCTCCGAACAGTTCAACCGTGATCGTGAAGCGACAACTTCTGGAGCAGGCGGGAGGATTCGACCCTTCTTTTTGCGTGCTGGAAGACTACGATCTGTGGCTGCGTATCGCCGAGCATGCCGCTTTTGACTATTCAGACCAGGCCCTTGCCTACACGAGAATTCATGCGGGGAATTCACTCGTCAACGGTCGCGCGATCCTTGAGGCTCACAAGCGGATTCTCGATCGTGCCCGGGTGAGTCACCCGGAAGTCATTCGGAAGGAGACCGAAGCCTTGGGAGAGAGTTTTGCCGTCAAGATCATGTGTCTTCACCATCAGACAGGCGACGCATTGACGACCATTCTGCATGCGGTTCGCTATCATTCGCTTCGCTACTCCTCCATGATGTGCCTGTATCTACCTCTGCTCTTGATCCCTAAGGCATATATTCCTCAACTGCGCTCGGCCTATAGTCGCTTGGCGCGGTGGCGATCGCGTCAGACCACATGAAGCGACCTTGACCATGAACGTCCTCCACATATCTTCGGCCTTCTATCCCGGTTTCAGTCACGGAGGGATCATTCCGGCATTTCATTCATTGTGCCAAAGCCTGGCTCGGCATGGATGTGAGGTCAAGGTCTTGACGACGGACGCCTCCGGCTCGGGGACGTCGATGGCAGTTGATTGCGAACGAGAAGTCGCGATGGAAACCCGATACTCGATCCGCTACTGTCGGTATATTGTGGGTCGATCCGTTGCCCCGGATCTTCTTCGTCTTCTTCATAGGTATGTGCGGTGGGCTGATGTAGTGCACCTCTCGTCCGTGTACAATTTTCCCACCCTTCCGACCCTCGCACTATGTCGAATGACGGGAAAACCGCTTCTCTGGTCTCCACATGGTGCACTGCAACGATGGAAAGAGTCGCGACGAACCAGAATGAAATGGTTATGGGATCGGGTTTGCTCGGCTCTCGCTCCCTCTTCTTTGATTCTGCACGTGACGTCGGAAGAGGAGGCAGAAGCATCGCGCCGGCGTTTTCCACGAGGCGCGATCGTCATGATCCCCTACTGTGTCCCAATTCCTGAACGAACATCTCATGTCGAACGACCTGGGATGCTTCGCCTCCTGTATCTTGGGCGGCTGGATCGCAAGAAGGGAATAGAGAATCTCTTGGCTGCTTGCGCCACATTGAAGGAACGCGGGAGAGTGTCATTTGCGCTCACGATTGCTGGATCGGGCGAAGCAGCTTATACGGGCACGATAAAATCCAGAATTCAAGCATTGAGTGAAGCTGAGGGTGCGCCCAATGTCGTGCATATGGTGGGAGAGGTCGGGGGAGAGGCGAAGGAGCGGCTCTTCGCAGAGTCCGATGTCCTCGTTGTGCCGTCTCATACGGAAAACTTCGGAGTCGTGGTGGCTGAGGCGCTCCTTCGCGAGCTTCCTGTTATTGCCAGCACGGGCACGCCGTGGAAGAAGCTGGTTGAGGAGGGCTGCGGGTTTTGGGTCGAAAACAATCCGACCAATTTGGCCAACGCGATTGAGTGCCTTAGGCGAGTTCCTCTTAGGGAAATGGGGCGTCGAGGGCGAGCGTGGGCTATGAAAGAGTTTCATCCGGACGTTATCGGAGAAGCCATGCTTGCTTGCTATGGCCGACTCGTTGAGCGTAAGTGCAACGTCGTCAATGGAGATCGTCAGCAGCCTGTAACGAAAGAGCCCCGACATGCCGACGAGAGTTGCTCGCTGGCCGAACCCTGAAAACCCAGCCGAGTCTCTCATGTGACCCTTGACCAATCGACCACCTCCTCACCGAGATCAGTGCATTTTACAAAGACCTGCCAAGGCGCGGCAGGTGCAGCTATGCAGCTGCCGCTGATTAAGGGAGGTCCGTTCGTAAAAGAGTTAGTTCTAAAAGTTCTTGGATTCATTCTTGGGAGACGAAACCTCTGGCGCTTGGGGAGAGCTCTTTATTTGGAAGCCAGGGCCGACACCTCAAACAAAATGGAATCGAACGGAGAACAGCGCATTCAGCGGGAGATGCTTCTAGCCTGTTCTACCAATAATGTTACCCCTGTCATTTTTGATGTCGGCGCAAATGTAGGAGATTGGACAATAGCCCTCCTTCGTAACTACATGAGCCTGAGCTTAAAAAACAGAATGGAGGTCCATTGTTTTGAGCCAGTACCTACAACATTTGATCTCTTGCGATCTCGCATTATCCCTTACATATCTAGTTTTGACATCCGTTTAACACCAAAAGCGCTATCTGAGGAGGACGGTTCGGCGGAAATGTTTGTCCAGGGGGAGTTTGCGGGAACGAATTCGCTGCATCGCGATGTAATGCAAGATAGCCCTTCCATTCCAATATCTACGACAACTGTTCACTCCTACTGTCTCGACAACAATGTGGAGACCATTCATTTTTTGAAGTGCGACACAGAAGGACATGATGTGGCAGTTCTTTACGGTGCGAAGCAGTTGTTCTGGGAAGAACGAATTATGACATTTCAGTTTGAGTACAATCACCGCTGGGTCTATTCAAGACACTATCTCCTTGATGTTTTTGGTTTCGTCAAGAGTCTGCCATATTCGATGGGGAAGATCACACCTGATGGTATTGAAATCTATGAAAAGTGGCATCCGGAATTAGAGCGATTTTTTGAGGGCAACTACATAATTATTCACAACGAGGCCCTATCCTGGTATTCCGCGTTACGCGGAACGTTTGACTCCTCGAACACGTTTGTGGCGATCGGAAAAGAACGGCGATGACGCAAGCTGAACGCCGACGATTGATGGTTGAGGGAGGATGGGTGGTCGCGGGGCAGATCCTTTCTGCGCTCGGCGTTCTTCTCGGTCTCCGCGTACTAACGAGTCTGCTCTCACCGCACGTTTTTGGAGAGGTGGTTCTCGTCAGTGGGATCGTGTTAATGGCCGAGGGGTTGGCCGCCGGCCCATTGATGCAGGCGGTGCTCCGATATTACCCCGAGGCCGCTGCAACAAACCGGGTAGAGGTACTTCGCGCTGCCACGATGAAATATTTGAATCGATCAACTCTCCTGACGGGCGTGTTCTGCCTGATCGGATTCCTTCTATACAGTCAGTTTACTCCCCTCAGTCCATGGATTGGACCTCTAACAGTAGCACTCCTCGTGGTAGATGTCCTTCGGCAACATGAAATCACCCTCTTGAACTCGGCACGGTGTCAACGAATCGCGGCGCTGTGGGTAGCAGCCGACGTATGGGCACGACCTATCTTGGCTTGGGCTATGATCACAGTCACAGGGCCGACAGTTATGGCGACACTGACCGGATACGTTGGGGCATCACTCACTCTTCTGCTACTTTTGGCGCCCTGGAGAATACGGAGCAAGGTACCATCTTACAAAGAAAGGACCGGAGGGACTTGCTCTGCATCCCACGGACGCGAATGGTCTTCTATTCAAAAACAGATTGAACTGAATGAGCAGCAATTAGGGAAATGTCTGACGCGATATGCGGTGCCACTGATCCCGCTTGGCGTAATCAATTGGATCACCGATCAAGCCGATCGCTTTCTCATCGGCGCACTGATCGGGGCAGAACAGGCGGGGATCTATGCCGCTTTGTACGGCCTCGTGAGCCGTCCATTCTTGATGGCCGGCGGCGCATTGGAGTTGTGGATGCGGCCGGTCTATCACGAGGCGCTTCTTTCTCGATCGGGGGTACGTGAGAAACGGATATTGCAAGTCTGGCTCAGGGCCATTCTTTCCATTGGAATCGTGGGAACGATCATTTTCGGCATCTGGCAGGAAGGGATTGCCGCATTACTCCTGGCCGAGCCCTATCGGGTGGCGTCTTGGCTCATGCCATGGATCGCCGCAGGGTACGGATTATTGTTGATCGCCAATCTATACGGACGCGTGTGCTATGCCAATCATGACACCAAGGCGGTATTTGTCGCAGAGACGACCGGGAGCGTCGCTTCTCTGATCGCAGCTGCGTATGGAGTTGTGCAGTTCGGAATCGCGGGGGCTGCCTATGCTGTGCCTGTGTATTTTGGCGCTCAGCTTATCGTGGCTAGGGTGTTGGCACACCGTGCGGAAGGAAGAGGCGGGGCTTCGGTATGGGTGGGAGAGCGTGCCAGCGCGTGAGAAGAAAAGAATGCAAATGGATTATCGACATAGAATCTACGTCCAATACGGCAAGAACTTTCAGGACGCTGGAGGGTGCTTCGATGTAGTGAGCAGCACCCGCTGGAGCAACTCATATCGTTATTATCTGAGAGGCTGGTTGCCAAGCAATCGACAGGCAGATATCGTCGATTTAGCCTGCGGCAGTGGAAGGCTCCTGCATTTCTTCACGAAGGCAGGATATCGGAGGGTAACGGGAGTCGACATAAGTCCAGATCAGATCGCCATCGCAAGACAAGTTGTGCCTAATGTGGTGCAGTCCGATGTATTGTCCTTCCTTGAATCTCACCGAGTAGATTTCGATCTGGTGATTGGCTTAGACATTATCGAGCATTTCCACAAGCGAGAGGTACTCCATTTTCTGGACCAATGCTTCATGGCGCTAAAACATGGAGGCAGAATTATTCTCCAGACACCGAATGCAGAAAGTACACATGGTGCGACTTGTCGGTACGGTGACTTCACTCACGAAGTTTGCTTCAGTCCGAACTCATTATCCCGTCTTCTCCGTTTGACTGGGTTCTCAGAGGTTGAAGCTCGTGAGACCGGGCCGGTTCTGCTCGGTTCTGGATTGATCTCCTTTGTTCGCGCTCTCCTGTGGAATGTAATTTGGATTGGACTAGCAATCTGGAATGTAGTCGAGACGGGCAGCAGAGGGAGTGGAATATACACGCGTAACTTTCTTATTTCCGGAGTCAAAAAATGACGCAGCCGATGAAGATTCTTTACATCGGTTCTTTGTGGGAAGGAAGTACTTGCCTTGAGCGGATGCGAATCCTTGAAACGCTAGCTTGTCAAGTAATCCCTTTCGACACGACCCCGTGGGTTACCGCAGGTGCACGATGGCAACGATCTTTCACATCTCGATGTCACTGGGGCGCCCCGGTCAATAAACTCAACACATCCGTGCAGGATTTTTCCCTGACGTTGAGAAAGATCACACACGTATGGATAGATAAGGGACAATGGATTTATCCGGACACATTGGCTCAAATCCAATCGCGGACCTCCGCCAAGCTCATTCATTATACTCCAGACTCTCAGTTCTTGTTGAATATCTCGAGGCATTTTCGTTCCTGTATTCCGCTGTACGATCTCGCGGTGACTACCAAACCTTTCGAAGTGGAGCTTTATAAGGCTGCCCGAGTGAAACAAGTTCTTCTTGTATTGCAAGGATATGATGACCGGTTCACTTCCTTCGCGCCCACGTCCGAAGAACGGGGCAAGTTTGACTCTGATGTGTGTTTTATTGGGCATTGTGAAACCCACTATGCGCGAATACTAAACATGGCAAGGCATGTTGCCGAGCGCTTACGAATTTGGGGACCTCACTGGAGACGGTATCGTTGGTTTCATCCTTGGGCGTGGAACCATGTCGTGGGCGATGGCGTGTGGGGAAAAGAATACCCGCTGGCATTGGCATCAACGAAGGTTGCACTCGGTCTACTTAGCAAGCGTATCCCAGAAACGACTACCACTCGCAGCTTTGAAGTGCCTGCCACCGGTGTGTTCATGTTGGCCGAACGAACAGATGATCATCTTGCCCTCTTTTCGGAAGGTGTTGAAGCGGAATTTTTCAGCAGCGACGAGGAACTCCGAGACAAGCTGAGCTTTTATTTGAAAAATGATCATCTACGCCAAAAAATTGCCGCGGCCGGTCGAGAGCGCTGCCTTCGGAGCGGATATCATAGCCGTGCTCAACTCATACGAGCACTTGAACAAGTGGAGTAGCTCGCTCCGTTTGGTTATTCAATGAATCACGGAACGCTACGGCTATTTTCAGTAATGAGTTTGATCTGGGGAGCATTCGGTCTCGCTATGATATATCTCTGTGGATTCGCCCTGGTCGGGCATTCTGCGTACACCTGGCTGAATCAGCTAGGGCCAGGATTGACACTGTTCGGCTGCTTATTTGTTACGTATTCACTCCTGCGTTACAATCCAGCAGCCCTCTGGTCTCCAGTTCCATGGTTTCTTGTTGCAAGTGCCGCCTATTATGGGTTCGGACCGTTATCCTATTATTATGCGACTCCGGAAACCGTGGCCTTCATGCAGTTGGATTATCCGTTAGAAGAGCGACAACTATTTCGAACCAATCTACTGAATAGCATCGGCATTGGAGGCGTTGGCCTTGGAGTGATAGTTGGTTATGCCCTGTTGCCAAATCAGGTCCATCGAACTGTAGGTGTCAGTCACAAGGAAGCGACAATGGCGGTGTGGCTCTTCCTTGTGATCGGTATCAGTGTAAAGTATTTCTTTTCTCTGCCCCACGCAGTGGGTTTGCTGACGTGGGTATTGCCAGGCAGTATTCAACATCTTTCTGGCTTGCTCAACAGCGCGATCATTCTATTAATTCGCCTGATCCATCGAGGTCGTAGACAATATCAATGGGTGCTCTACCCTTTGATCCTCAGCGAATTCGTCTCGGGGTTGATGACCTTCAGCAAGATTGAGGTCTTGACAACGGCATTAGCAATTGTCCTTGGGATTTACCTGTCGCGACAGAGTCTCCGAATGTTAATTGTCTCAGGCATTGCCTCGGTATTACTTTATGCTACGGTGCTTGCCCCCTTCGTGTTATTTGCGAGGAACAATTTCAGTATGTTTGGGGTCAGCGAGGTCGCCGATCTCCAAGTGACCTTAGAGGCATATGGCCGTGTAGGAGCAGAAGCACAGGAGATTGCCATGCCCGGGGTGCAGGTATGGTGGGCACGCCTCAACTATGCCCCCGATCAGGGATTTGCCATGGATGCGTATGATGGAGGAATGATAGGCCAGACGGTGAACTTGTTGCCATACATCTTTGTGCCACGCCTGGTCTACCCCGATAAACCAAGCATGAACTCTGGGAGGGAATTTACAGAGTTATTAACCGGTGAGGATGGCACGTCTACGAGCACTGGGCTCGGTCTATTCGGTGAAACGTATTGGAACGGCGGGTGGTCACTCTTGTTCGTGGTATGCATATACGTAGGAATTCTCTTCGCCGTTTTCACACGTTTTAGCTCCAAGGTAATCGCGACCGAACACGCTCTTTATATACCCATTGTGTTTAGTGGAATTATGATAGGTCTCAGTCCAGACGGTTGGGTTGTGTCGACATTCTTCGGGGGTGTGATAGAAATCCTTGTGCTTTATTTGCTTCTTTCCATTGCACGAGTGACCTTCGCTGCGTGGCCCAACATGCGCCAGTGGCCATCGTCAACAACTAGTACTCCATAAAATCTTCATTGAAAGAGCCCAGTGAATTCATGGATGGAAAACAACGAAAATCTTGATCACCACCATTCCAGCAAAATTAGGTAGTGCAGTTATTAATTTGTGTTAGCGCTCAGCGGAGTTGCTAGGTCGACCCTAGCGGGGGAACTCGATTCCAAGCGTTTCATCAAAGGGCTATCGCCTATCATTCTTGTGGATTTCGTCGATTGATGGAAGAACTTAAAGTCAATCTTATCTCCCGAGCCTTCCGCAGACTGATTGCATTTTCTAATCGACATCCGATTTAAGTGGGTCCTACGCGCCAACAATTTCCGCACTATCCCAGTAAGGCACTCCACTCTAAACTCGATTGAGCATTTAATTCCATGTCTGAAACAGTGGCTGTCTTTCGAATAGGGCAACTTGGCGATACTATTGCCGCGATCCCGGCAATTGCTGCAATTCGTGCAACTTACGCTGATTCGAGAATGATATTGATCACAGACGAGCACCCAGGTTGTAAGTTTGTGTCTGCATGGGAAATATTGGGAGCCACCGGGATGTTTTCAGAAGTTTTCTTTTATAACCCCAAGCAATCTTGCGCAAGACAATTACTAAATTTCTTCTTTCTGGCAAGGAAGATACGGCAAATTAGGATTAGCATTCTCTTTTACTTAGCTCCCTCCCCAAGGGATCCCCAACAAGTGCGCCGTGATCGCATATTCTTTCAAAAGGTCTGCAGGATAAAAAAATGTTTTGGTTTGGAGACGAGCGATCATCTGGTCGGTCTGCGTGATGACAGTGGACAACTGGTTCGTCTCCCATCTGAAACTGAACGATTACTCTCGATTGTGGAGAGTGACTGTCAATCGATCTCCCCACGCTGCGCCACAAGAGTCACGCTACCTATTGGTGATAAAGAAAGATCAAGAATTGATGCGTTATGGGAAGAAGAGCAGTTATCAAGGACCAAGGGACCCATTATCGGTGTAGGCTCTGGTTCCAAAATGCAGGCGAAACGTTGGCCTGTGGAGCGATTCATCAAGGTTGGGAAATTCTTGATTAACAGATTGCCGGAGGCGCGGATCATTCTGTTCGGGGGAGCAGAGGATTATCAGTTAAGTTCAACGATCTGCTCGGCTCTCGGTCCGATGACGGAGAACTGGGCCGGCAGATTGACCGTATTGGAAACGGCTGAGGCGTTGAAAAGATGCGATCTCTACCTGGGAAATGACACTGGCGTGATGCATTTAGCAGCGGCGGTGGGAACACGCTGCGTTGCACTATTTTCTGCCAGAGATAATCCCGGCAAGTGGGAGCCTTCCGGAGAAGGGCATATCGTCTTGCGTAAGTATGTTCCGTGTGAGGGATGCTTACTTGTTGAATGCCGGGAGAATGATAGGGCTTGCTTAAAAGATATTACTCCTGAGGAAGTCTTCGATGCTTGCCTTGTGTGTCTGGACGTTCCTCGATTCGACAGTTTGGCCGCAGGATGAAGATTCTTTTCAATGGAGTCTCGGCAAAGTCAGGTGGCGCGGTGACGTATGTTGTCAATCTGGCTCACCATTTCGTGAGCATAAGATCACCACATCGATTTATTTTCTACCTTCCGACAGGTTTGGAGAGTTCAATAAATTCGACAAATGACAATGTGACGGTTATCCCGACAACCATAGGCACGAGGTGTTCTTGGCAAAGGTTTCTTTGGGATCAATTTACGTTAAGAAGCATTTTGAAAAGAGAAGGAATTGATGTTCTCATCTCTTCGTCAGACTTTGGAATTGTCTTCCCACCCTGTCGGCAGGTTCTTCTCATTCGGAACGCACTATTCTTTTCTGAATTCTATTTGCATAATATTCTGACTTATCAGAGCTGGCGAGCCAAGTTAGATTTCTACGTGCGTCGATGGCTTATATGGCTCTCGGCTAGATTCTCAGATGTGATGATCATGGCGTCACATACCATGCTTAAAGATGTTCAGTTATTTGCAAGAATCCCTGATCATAGAGCCGTTGTGAATTACTTTGGAGTCCCACTTGAGCGTTTCCTACACCGTGCATCTGTTGCCCATCAAGTAACACAAGATGACTCCAGCAAGCCATTCCGGCTTCTGCATGTCTCAACATATAGCGATTACAAGAACCTCACCACCTTGCTTAAGGCAGTTCAAACTCTTACAGATCAAGGAACCTGTGCTGTGTCGCTTGTTACGACGGCCGATCCTTGGCAATTCCCAGAGGCCGAAGTTGTGTCGCGTGAGGAGGACCAAGCGCTTGCTACTCACCCGCAGGTGATTCCATTTGTGAAATTCACCGGTCCCATTCCGTATGACAGCATCGCACAGTTGTACGCGGACAGTGACCTGTTTGTGTTCCCTTCGCTGGTTGAATCATTCGGGCATCCGGTGGTAGAGGCAATGGCAAGCGGACTGCCGATTCTTGCATCGGACATTCCAATCTGCCGGGAGATCTGTGGTGATGCCGCGGTGTACTTCAGTCCGCTAGATGCTAGTGACCTCGCCGAAAAAATTCTGCTCTTGCGACACAATCCGCACCTATTGCAACAATTGGCCGAAGTTGGCCGAAAGCGGGCCGAGGTCCATTTCGACTGGAAGGATCATGTCTACCGGCTGATGGAGACTATCGAGCATATTGCAACCCATGCTTGAATCGAAGGGGATGGAGACTCAGCCGTTCTCCTATAAAGCGGAGAAAGACTTTTATAGTCGTCACTGGCCAGAAGAAGCGAAGCCATATCTTCACCTGGAACCTCACCTGCGTTGCTGGCTTGACCCGGAGGCTGTGTTTCGCGGAAAGCGCGTGCTTGATATTGGCGCGGGGGAATGCACTTTCACCAGGTTGGTCGCAGATCGGTTTGGACCAAGAGAGATAGTGGCCTGTGAGCTGTTCCGAGAGCGGATGCTGCCAGCATTTCGGGCAAATAGGAATCCCAGCTTCAAAGCTCTTGCGGGTGACTGCTTTCGCTTGCCGTTTCAGAGTCGGTCATTTGACATTGTACTCGCCAGCCTTTTCCTCCATCAGTTTCCTGATCTTAATGGTGGAGTCTCAGAAATTAGACGTGTGCTAAAACCCAACGGTCTGTTTGTCGGCTGGGACCCGAACTACTTCAATCCTGTTATTCTCTATCGGTATCTGGTAGAGCCTCACTCGGCTAACCAATTTCTTTTCTGGCCTCATAAAGTGCGTCCTGTCTTTGAAGCTTCCGGCTTCAGGGTTACGATCCGCTTCTTCTACTCAAAGCTTCCTTGGACGAGAAGCCGATTCCTGGGAACGTGCGTGGGCATCCAGGCGCGTCTATTAGACGGTTAGGACTGGGTTGGTGGATAGCAGAGCAAGATTTTACCAAGCCTATTGGTCGACGCTCGTTGACCCAATCCCGGCCGATGATCCAACGACCACTGAACGGCAGACCATGCTTGTGCAAGCTCTCAATGAGTTTCTGGGCCGCCCCATGGAAGGTCAGCGGGTTCAGAATGTGCTCGATGCGGGATGTGGGAATGGAGAATTCACCCGTTTCATCGCACAATGTGGTTACGAAACGGCGGGAATTGACATCGCGCCCGCAGCAGTGGCGAGAGCACGTGCTGGCTGGCCAGAGGGGCAGTTTTACGAAGGTTCATTAGAACAGACACTGCCTTTCAATGATGCAAAGTTCGATGCCATCTGGAGCACCGAGGTCCTCGAACATCTGTTCGATGTCCACGCAACTCTTTCGGAGTTCAATCGAGTGCTCCGAGAAGGCGGCATTCTGATTCTCACTATTCCCTTCCATGGTCTTATAAAAAATCTTGCTGTGGCCCTCGCTGGATTTGAACGACATTATAATCCCTATATTTCACATGTTCGTTTTTTCACGAAACGGTCTTTGAATCACTCGCTCAAGCGAGCTGGTTTTGAACCAGTCCGCTGGGCAGGCATCGGACGCCTGTGGCCACTCTATAAATCCATCTTTGTCGTTGCACGCAAGGTAGGACCATCCGGACCAGCGCCGGAGATCATCGGCTAGGTCACTCCGAAAGACAGATCCTGCAAACCTGTGGGCAATCCCATTTCCATCATCCTCCTTACTTTCAATGAAGAAGCGAACATCCGACGCTGTCTAGAGTCCATCAAGGATCTCACGGAGGATATCGTCATTATTGACTCATTCAGCACCGACAGCACACTGAAGATTTGCAAAGAATACGGTTGCCGCATTGTTCAGAACAGATTTGTAAACCACGCGGTCCAATTCAACTGGGCCCTCGATAATGTTCCTTTACACCGGCCATGGCTCCTCCGATTGGATTCTGATGAAATTCTTCCCACGAAGCTCAAACGCGAGCTATTGGAGTTAACCATGTTCTCCAGTCCAGATATCACCGGCATTTATCTCAATCGGCGCACGCTTTTCATGAATCGCTGGCTCAAGCATGGCGGGATGTATCCGCACTATATTCTCAGGATCTTCCGAAACAGGGCGGGCCGCTATGAAGAAAAGACCGAAGAGCATCTCGTATTGAAAAATGGCCGAGCAATCCATGCGAAGGAGGATTTTGTCGAAGACAACCGCCAGAACACGCTCAAGTATTGGTTGAAAAAGCATGATGAATTGTCCGATGGCGAGATCCGAGATACATTGCTTGAAACATGGGATCCGCATCGTGATCTGACGCCTCGCCTCTTCGGTACTAAAGTCGAACGGACACGATGGTTGAAAATGTATGTGTATGCGCGATCACCACTGTTTGTGCGCGGGCTTTTGTATTTCCTCTATCGCTATGTGGTTCGTCTTGGGTTTCTCGATGGCGTGCCGGGTCTAATCTTCCATGTCCTGCAGGCATTTTGGTACCGGTTCTACATCGACGCGCGGATCTATGAGATTCGTTCTCAGTGGCAATCGACAGCGAGAGACTATCGAGATATCGAATGAAGAAAGTTGTGCCCACCATTAAACCGTTTTTTTTCGATTTGACCGAGGCGGAGATCGCCGAGTTTCAAGAAGGTGCAGCGAGGATTCTCCGCTCCGGCACGCTGATCCTCGGCGACTATACCGCACTCTTTGAGACAAAATTCGCCGACTTCATTCGCAGTAAGCACGCCATCAGCGTCAATTCTGGCTCGACAGCCTTGGAGTTCCTGTGCCGTGTGAAGCGCGTCGCCGGGAAGCGGGTCCTTGTTCCGACTAACACGAACTTTGCCACGGTTGCCGCCGTTCCACGAGCCGGCGGGGTCGTGGAATTTTTGGATATGGATCCCAAGACCTTCACGCCGACGTTGGCAATGATCGAGGCCGCATTCGCACGACACCGCGATATCGCCGGAGTCTTGTGGGTGCATATCGGCGGTATTATCTCCCCGGAGTTTCCTTCCGTGGTGAATTACTGTCGATCGCACGGCGCGTTCGTGGTCGAAGATTCGGCCCACGCGCACGGCAGCCAGTTGGGCGGTGTACGTTCAGGAAAACTAGCCGACGGGGCGGCCTTCTCCTTCTTCCCCACGAAGGTTATGACGACGTGCGAAGGTGGCATGATCACGACCGAGAGCGACGAGGAAAACGCGATGGCACGATCGCTTCGCAACCAGGGCAAGCGAGAGATGAATTACGGCGCGATCCACCATGATTTTGGCAATAGCAGCCGCATGACTGAACTGCACGCCCTTCTGGGCCTCATCCAATTAAGAAAGCTGCCGACAATGCTGGCGCAGCGGGCCCACGTGGCGCGAGCCATGACGAAGGAGCTGGATCGAGTCGGCCTCTCCTATTGTTCAACTGCACACATGGATGTCGCAAGCTATTACAAGCTGATAGTGCTGCTCCCGCCTGGTCGCACACTCGCTAACGTGAAGCAAGCACTCGCGGCAGAGCAGATCATTGTGGGTGGAAGCGTGTATGAAATACCCTGTCATCGTCAACCAGTGTTTCAAGGAATGTCCGCAGGGCAGACCTATCCAGCGGCCGAGCAGTGGTGTCCGAATCACGTCTGTCCTCCTCTGACGTCTGGCATGACGGAACAGGACGGCCGATTCGTCGGTGAAAAACTTGCCAAAATCCTCTTGTGAGGACTCTACTATGACGCAAGTTCGTCAAATATTCGATTTCGCTGTCGTGGGCGGTGGCATAGCTGGGTTGGCGATTGCCGAGCTGCTGCAGCGTTCCGGGGCCTCCGTTGTGCTGTTCGAGAAGAATCGCACGTTGTGTGCGGAGGCGTCGGCGGAACAGCAGGGCTGGTTTCATACAGGAGCTCTCTATGCCGCATTGCCGCGGAATTTCTTCTGTCGGACCATGGTGGGGAACCTCGACGATCTCGTGGATTACTACTCCGGCTTCCCCAATATGAATCTGCGCATCGACAAGCACATTTCAAGTACCAGCCAGCAAGGCTGGTTCTCGAATCGGACGAATTTCTACGCCTATACGAGCGTGCAGGGAGTGAACTGGAAATGGAAGTTGCCGTGGGCCGTGGCCCTGTATCGAGCCAAACGCCGGATGTCATGGTTTGAGACGCTAGATGCGAACAAAAGCTTGAGCCATCAACTAGGCTTCGGTGCAAAGCCCATTCGCTATGTCCAGCACGATAGCGCCCTCGACGTAAACCTGGACGGTATCGCTTTCGTGTTGAAGTCTCGCGACCGCGCGATGCATACAACATTGATCGCGGAAGATTTACTTCGCTCGTTCCTCGGAGGCGGCGGCACCCTTCGGATGGGAACCAAAATCGAGGCGATCGAGAAGGGACATTTGGTTGCTCGGCGAGAGCATCTTGGTGAGGTAACGGACTACACGGTTCGCCATATAGTCTTAGCGACAGGGAAAGACTCTCCAGCCTTCGATCGAAATGTTCGTGTGTTTATCAGCCCCCTATTAGTCGTTGCTCCGGCACTGACGGATATGAACTTCGTCAGGATGTCGCCCCTTATGCGCGACACGATTAACCATGTGTATCATCGAAATGGTCAGGTCGATTATTCCGTGATCGGAAATGCGATCTACTACGACTCCAGACAATGGACCGAATCGTTGTCCGAAGAGGTCCGCACGCATATGATAGGGGTGGCCCGTCGAGTGTTGGGCGACTTCGACGAGAGCCGCACTGGACTTTTCTTCGGTTCGAAAACGGAAACCGGTGGCTCGCGATCGATGCGGAACTACCTCTATCGCATTATTGATCGAGGAGCCTACACCTTAGCCCTGCCGGGAAAATTCTCCTTATGTTTTAGCTTGGCCACCAATCTGTGCCGCCACTTCGGGATTGAACCGGTGGAACGCATCAGAATGGGCGCATCCGATGTGACCGGCTTCATCGAACCGCCCAAACATCTGCATCTCGCCACTCAAATTGGCCACCGCTCAAGTCAGAGCGGTCTGCCGCGGACTGTCGCCGCGTTGTCGGTTGAAAATCTATAAATGTTTCTCCTCCTCGACTCCCTCATGAGGTTTCTCTTCCCCCCCTACCCCGTCGCGCTCATGCTTTGGCCGGAATAATGTAGTCACGCAGAATTGCGTAAAAAGCTTGTCCGCTGAAAGGCCCGTGACATACTCAAGCGTAATTGTACGTATCTGTGGATGGCCGCAGAGGAATCGTTTACCTACGGAACGATGGACGTCGCAGTGAGGACGACGTTGGAGGGAGCCCCCTTGCCGTTTCGAGCCATGGCGAAGGGATGAGAGGGCCCAGGCGGCCATGCTGATTTTGGGCGTGAATGCGTACCATGCGGATGCCGCCGCCTGTTTGATCCGCGACGGGCAGCTCGTCGCTGCCGCGGAAGAAGAACGGTTTACTCGGGTCAAGCATTGGACCGGATTCCCAACGGAAGCCGTGCGCTACTGTTTGCGTGAAGGCGGCGTGACCATTCACGCGGTCCATCACCTGGCCGTGAACCGCGACCCCCAGGCGCACTTAGCGCAGAAAGCGCTCTACACCTTCCTTAAACGGCCGAATTGGCAAACCGTTCGAGACCGCCTGTGCAATGCAGGGAAGATCCACAATCTGAAAGAAGCATTAGCCGAAGCCACGGCGGTTCGTCCCGAAGAAATCCATACCACGATTCATCACGTCGAGCATCATCAGGCACATCTGGCGTCGACATTTTTCGTTTCGGGATTCGAGGAGGCTGCGGTCGCGTCTATTGATGGCTTCGGAGACTTTGTCAGCACGATGGTCGGTCGGGGGAAAGGGTTGCGAGTGAAGGTAATGCAGTCTGTGCTCTTCCCCCATTCCCTTGGTCTTTTCTACCTCGCTCTCACCCAATACTTGGGATTCCCCTCCTATGGCGATGAATACAAAGTGATGGGCCTCGCCGCTTATGGCCAACCGGAGTATCTCGCAACCCTTCGGCGAGTCGTTCGCTTGAAATCCCGTGGTCGGTTCGAATTGAATTTGGACTACTTCCACCACCATTCCGACGGCGTGGCCATGACCTGGGATGGGGGAGTGCCGAGCATCTGCCAGGTGTATTCGGACGAGCTGGTTAAGCTACTTGGTCCTGCTCGTCAGAAAGACGAACCGCTCACGAACCGCCACCAGCATATCGCTGCATCCATGCAGGCTCTATACGAGGAGGCATCTTTCCACATCTTGAACGATCTGTATGACCGCGCCCGTCTCAAGAACTTGTGCCTTGCCGGGGGCTGCGCGCTTAACAGTGTGGCCAATGGACAGTTGATCGAGCGGACGCCGTTCGAACGGCTCTATATACCGCCGGTGGCTGGGGACGCAGGGGGCGCCCTCGGCGCGGCCTTCGCCGTGTGGCACCAGGTACTGGGATCGCCGCGCACCTTCGTCATGCAGCGCGCAGACTGGGGGCCATCGTTCACTGCGAGGGAGATCCAGATCGAACTCGCTCGCCATAGGGAGGTCTTCACCACGGAGGGGTGGACAATCGATCGTTATGAATCCGAAACGGAACTCTGCCAGAGGACAGCAAAGGAGGTTGCGGCGGGCCGTGTGATGGGATGGTTCCAGGGCCGCATGGAATTGGGGGCACGGGCGTTGGGCCAGCGCAGCATCGTGGCAGATCCTCGACGCTCGAACATGAAAGAACTACTGAACGCACGAATCAAGCGTCGCGAATCGTTTCGTCCCTTTGCTCCGTCGATACTCGAAGAGGCGGTCGGAGCCTACTTTGAACCGGCGCAGCCGTCGCCGTTCATGACGATGACTGCTCGCGTCAAGCAGGAAAAGCTCGTCGCGATTCCCGCCTGCACGCATGTTGATGGAACAGGACGAGTGCAGACGGTCAGCCGCGAGACACAGCCGTTATATTGGCGCTTAATCAAAGCCTTCGAGGATCTGACCGGCGTGCCGGTCTTGTTGAATACCTCCTTCAATGAACAGGAACCGATCGTCTGCACTCCTCAGCAGGCTGTTGCCTGTCTTCTGCGGACGCAAATGGATGGGCTTGCGATCGGGCCCTATGTCATAACCCGAATCGGGAACGCTGATGGAGCGGGACCTGACGGAGCAACCCACTCGTTGGACGAACAGCTGACCCTTCACCGATCGTGCGGAGCCTCGCGAGCATAATGCGCGTCTTGTTCATCAATCGCTATTTCTACCCCGACCACTCGGCCACTTCGCAACTTTTGACGGAGTTGGCCGAAGACCTGGATGCGCGCGGGGAACGAGTCACCATCATTAGCAGCCGATCCACGTATCATGGAGATAACACCAGCCTGGCTCCGCGGGATCGACTCAAGGGCATCGACATCATCCGAGTCGCGACGACGCGGTTTGGACGAGGTCGCACGTGGGGCCGTCTGGTCGATTTTCTCTCCTTTTATCTGCTCGCGCTGTGGGCGACCGTACGGATTCGCAAACAGGATTGCCTGGTGGTCATGTCGGACCCGCCGTTGCTCTCGGTTCTGGCTGCAATCAGTCGCTGGATGACCGGCACGCCGACAGTCTGCTGGATGCAGGATATTTACCCTGACATCGCCATACAGGCCGGAGTATTGCCTGAGGGGATGACAGCGAAGGCGATCCGCCTGATTGCACGGTGGTCGTTGCATCGAATGGATCGCACCGTCGAATTAGGTCGATGTATGGAACGGCATCTGCTCCGAGACGGGGTGCCGGGCCATCGGATTGTCACCATTCCAAATTGGGCGGATACGTCGCTGATTCAGCCGGTCGATCGCCGGGAGAATCCATTCGTGCAAGCGCATAGCCTCGAAGACCGATTCGTCGTGATGTACTCGGGCAACCTCGGCCTCGTCCATGAGGTCGAGACGCTGCTGGCGGTGATTCGCGAGACGCGGTCGATTCCCTCAATCGCGTTCTGCTTCGTCGGCGAAGGCGCGCGTCTGCAGCGTCTGCGAGAGACGGCGAGGAACGAATCCTGGCATCACGTGCGGTTCGTTTCATATCAGCCGAAAGAACTGCTTCGCTTCAGCCTCTCGGCCGCCCATCTGCATCTCGTCACCCTGCGTGAAGACATGCTCGGTCTCTGTGTCCCCAGCAAGATTTACGGCATTATGTCGGCCGGTCGACCGATCCTCTACATCGGCCCCGAAGAAAGCGAAGCAGCTTGGGCGATTCGCGAGTCGCGGAGCGGATTTGTAGTACGGCCTGGCGATTGGCAGCGGGCTGCCGAGATAATTCGGATCTGCCATGAGGATCCGATCCGCTGCGAGCAGATGGGACAAGCCGCCTGCGACTATGCGCGCCAGTATGCCCATCGACCTCGAGCCACCACGCAGTTCTGGCAAGTGCTGCAAGAGGTGGCCGCATGACGGTCCGCGCCTCTCTCAACCTTCTGGAGTTCACACTTCTTGTCGGTCTGGCGTGTGGGTTGTCTCTAGCACTAACGCCCCTGGTGCGCGCCCTGGCCTTGCGGCTCGGCTACGGCTTCTCTTCGCAGGGAGGCATACCATCGCACATTCCCCGCATGGGCGGTGTGGCGATCGCATTCTCATGTGTTCTGACGGTCACGTGCATGATCTGGCTGAAGACGACGTCGTCTCAGCAACTCACAGTTGACGTCTCATATTGGCTACCGATGTTTGCCGGTACTGCCATCATCCTCATCGGAGGAATCATCGATGATTGTCGAACCCTGTCGCCTCGCACAAAATTTTTCATTCAAGTAGCTGGAGCAACTGCGGCGATATGGTCGGGGTGTAAGGTTGACGAGGTCTCGGTATTCGGTGGAGCACCGATTCAACTCAGGCTGTTCGCTGTTCCCTTGACCTATCTCTGGATCATCGGCCTGACGAATGCTTACAACCTCGTTGACGGCCTTGACGGACTTGCGGCGGGATTGGGTGCGATTGCTGCGGGAACCTGCGTAGGGCTGTTTGTTGTTCGAGGGGATGTTGATGATGCTCTGCTGCTCGGTGTGCTACTCGGTGCCTTGCTCGGATTCCTGCCGTACAACTTCAATCCCGCCCGGATTTATCTCGGGGATTCGGGGAGCCAACTGATCGGGTACCTGCTGGCGGTGTTGGCTATCAGGGGGTCGCAAAAGCAAGCAACAGTCCTGGCCGTGGTGATTCCAATCCTGATCTTCGGCCTACCAATTCTTGACACGCTGCTTTCAATGGCCAGGCGGTTTGTCGCAGGCTTCCGAGAGTCCTTCGCGCTGGATCTGCCGGGGCGGTATGGACGGGCTGCGAAGCGGATGTTCGAAGGCGACCGCGACCACATCCACCACCGTCTTGTCGACCTTGGGTTCTCGCACCGTGGGGCGGTGTTGGCGCTGTATGCCGCCGCCCTCATACTGTCAGGGTTCGCGCTCACCTCTGTTCTCGCCCAATACCGCAACACTGCGCTGATTCTAATCAGCGTCGGTGTGGCGACAGTAATCGGTCTCGCTAAGCTCGGGTACGCCGACGGAAGGATATTCCGTGCCCATTCGCTTCTCGAGTGGTCCGAGCATGCAAGATTCGACCGATCGTTTTTCATGGGTTTTGTCGATCTCATATTGATCGGAGGGGCATATTGGGGGGCCTATCACCTCCTCTACGGACTTCCGCTGAACTCGTCAACAGGACTGTGGTGCCTCAATGCGTTTCCGGTCGTCATGTTGGTCCAAATGATCATGATTGCGTTCTGTGGGTTGTATCGCGGGGTATGGCGAGCCATTGGTGCGTCGGATCTCATCCGTGTCTATTTTGCCGTCTCCGCCGGTGGGGTGGTCGCTTACTCTCTTGTCGTCGTTATGAATCCCCCGCCCGGTGTGTTCGGACTTTTCGTATTGGATGTGCTCGCGCTTGGATGGCTTATGGGGGCGGCGCGCAGCGCATATCGGATCGTCGAGTTCCTTCATCAGCTTGGGGGCCGTGCGGCGCGTCCCGTGCTTATTTATGGAGCAGGTCTGGGCGGGCAGCTCCTCCTTCGAGAACTACGACAAAATGAAGATCGAGGAATTCACGCGGTCGGATTTCTCGACGACGACGTGAAATTGCAGCGACGCGTGATCAACGGCGTGCCTGTCGTCGGTTCCGGGCGCGACTTCGCCTCGGTGCTCGACCGTTATCCGGTCGATGCGCTGATTATTTCGTCCGAGAAGATTCGCGGATCGGTCTTGCGACAGGCGCTGTTGCTGGCCAAGTCGAGAGGGATCAAAGTGCTTCGGTCAGGATTTCGATTTCAGCCCGTGACGTTGGGCGCCGAGAGTGCCTCGGACACTGCACGTACGGATGTGTCAATTCGAGCCGCACGCTACTGGTGGGCCGATGCCGGCCGTCTGCGGAAGTTCGGAGCGTCCCTGCGCAGGACGGCCGAGTAGATCACTCGCGTCGCCAACTATTCCATCCTGCTGTGTCCTCGCGATCTCACACGACCTCGTGGACTCTATTGATAGACCACTGCGTTCCGAATGAATCCCCCGTGCGGGAAACGGTTCTCGCTTACCCTCGCATCGATGGTGCTCTCCCTAGCGGTCCTCTGGGTTGCCGACGTCGACGCATCCGTGAATCTGCCGCTGCACCATTGGGCCTACGAAGCCATCCAACGGTTGACGGCACTTGGAATTATCGATAGCGCTATGGTGGTCGCGAAGCCATATAGTCGGAAACAAGCAGCCAAGTATGTGGCTCGTGCGATCGAGCGCATTCGCGCTGATGACGTCGAACCCGATGGTCGAAAGGTCCTTGCCGAGCCCCTCCTGGAGCGACTGATGGAGGAGTTGCGTCCGGAACTCATGGATCTTGGAGTAGTCGCCCGGAAGCGGACAGAGTCTGCGTCTCTCATTCGCTACGGAGCGCGAGTGCAGAGCGAAGTGGACGAATTTTCAATCGGCGGAGGCCAGACGGTTCGTTTCCGTGAAAACAGTAATGGTGAATATTATGCCAATGGCTTGCAAAACCAGACTGACGTGCGTGGTTGGCTCGAAGTCGGAGATTGGGCGGCCGTCATCGTCGAGCCCAAGTTTATCAGTAATCCCAAGGCGCTTAGCCAGGGACCGACGACCGGTCCCCTCACGTCATTCAACGATGAAAACGTCTATCTTCGCCAGGCAAGCCTCAAATTGACGTTTTGGAACACTGCACTTGAAGTCGGTCGGGGGACGCAGTGGTGGGGTCCCGGCTACCATGGATCGCTGTTGTTGACTGATCATGCGTTTCCCCTCGACATGATCAAACTAGGAAGCGATGAAGCCTTCCGGTTGCCTTGGAAGTTAGGCGGACTCGGAGAATGGAAGGTCAATTCCTTCTTGGCCAGACTGGAAGG
>Ga0126381_100001615_pt1 | contig 24112 bp, 15 predicted proteins | sample PanSoiMetPlot_28_FD_96465 | JGI IMG/M metagenome (GOLD analysis project Ga0126381, IMG submission 96465) | Tropical forest soil microbial communities from Panama - MetaG Plot_28 | ecosystem: Environmental > Terrestrial > Soil > Tropical forest > Bulk soil | place: Panama | collected 2016-02-17 | reverse complement strand
GGGCGCCGAAGCGGAGCAGCAGAAGACGTCGGAGGGCATGGCGGAGAAGTTGCCGGGGCTAATCGATCCGAAGCTGCCTCCCGATCAGCAGCCGCTGAATGACACCTCGAATCCGAACCCGGTATCGCGGCCGCCGATGGCGATTCGTCCTGACCGGTTCACGCCGGGGAATGCGGTGACACCGGCAGTGTCGACAGACTCGCAAAGCGGAGATAACGCGCCAGCAGCGACAACGCCAAGCGCACCGAAGAAGCCCGCCGTGCAGAAGTCACCGAGCACACCGCAAAACGGCGATAACGCGCCGGCAACAGCGGCGCCCAGTGCACCGAAAAGGAAACCCGCCGCGCCGAAGCCGCCGGACCCGAGTCCGAACGCCACCCCTGCGAGCACGCCGCAGAGCGACAATCCGCCGGGGAGGACGCCGTGAGCATGTCGGTTCTTTCGGCCGAGAGCCGCCGTGAATACGAGATTCACCGCTATCCCGCACTGATCTATGTGCTGGTACCGGTCGTTGCCATCGTGTTGCAGGCATGGCTGCCGCGGATACTCGGACGATTTATCTGGTTCGATCTGCCGCTGGTTGTGACTGTGTTTTTCGCGCTCAGTAGGCGAAACCCTATTCAGGGGTCGATCCTCGGCGGGGTTCTGGGCATCTTTGAAGATGCGCTGACCGGGCACGCGATCGGCATCAATGGTATTGCGAAGACGCTGGTCGGGTATCTCGCGGCTTCCGTCGGCATCTTGATCAACGTCGAAAATCATGCCGTCCGGCTGATCATGACTTTTGTTCTGTCGCTGGTGGGCAGCGCCACTTACTTTTTCGTGGTGCGGTTTCTGCTCGGGCTAACGATTGACACGAACTGGCTGACGGAATTGTACAAGGCCATCGGCAACTCGCTGATTGCGCTGGTGGTCTTTCCGGTGCTCGACCGGTTCCAGATTCGCGACTAGGAGCCTGTGGTGAAAGTGAGAGTTTCTAAGAAACATCCCTCAGCGGCTAAAGCCGGGGAGATTTCAGGCCACTGGCGGCACGATTCAAGTCGTGCCCTTTCAAAGCAGGACCGTTCCCGGTCTCCGTTGGAGATTCGCGATTGAGTACGTTGGTTCATGGCGCGAAATGCACCTCTCGCACTCGTGGGTCAATCAAGGCAGAATTCAGGATAGGGGTATCCTAAAAAGAGTAGTTTCACATGGTTTTTGACAAGGTCACGCGCGGCGAAAAGCTCTCCACGATCAAGCTGGCGGCAGTGCAGTACGCCATTCTGGCGCTCATGCTCGCGCTCGCCGCAGGGTTGTGGCGGCTGCAGATTCTTGGGGCGCAGAACTTCAAGATGCTGGCCGAGCAGAACCGCATCCGCAAAGTCCCCGTGCTGGCTCCGCGCGGCAAACTGTTCGATCGCGAGAACCGGCTGATCGTCGACAACTATCCGTCGGTTTCGTGCTTCCTGGTGCGCGAACAGAACCGGAATGTCGATGCCGACCTCCCGCTGATCGCGCGCGGGTTGCATCTCGATCTCGACCAGCTTCGCGCCACACTGCACCGCTATCGCGCCGCTCCGGGTTATCAGCCTATTCCGATCAAGCAGGATGTAAGCGCGGACGAGCAGGCGTTTATCGAAGCGCATCGCAACGAGCTGCCGGAACTGGAAACCATCGAAGGTGAGCGGCGGCTGTATCCACGCGATGGGTATGCGTCGCACCTGATTGGGTATGTCGGCGAGGTGAGCGAGGAAGATCTGAACCAGACGCGGTACGCGGCATACGAACCGGGCGACGTCGTAGGTAAGGGTGGCGTGGAGGAGATGTACGACCAGGTGCTGCGCGGGCAGGACGGGTCACGTGATGTCGTTGTGGACAGCCACGGTCGAGAGGTTGGTTTTCTCGGAATCCAGCACGCGATTCCCGGCCAGGATCTGAAGCTGACCATCGATAACGACTTGCAGCGTGCTGCCGAGCTTGCACTCGGCGACCGCAACGGCGCGATTGTAGCGATGGATCCGCGCAACGGCGAGATTCTGGCGATGGTGTCGCGGCCGAGTTTCGATCCCAATGCCTTTGCAGTGAAGATCGATCGAACCGAGTGGAACAAGCTGATCACGGATCCCGATCATCCCCTCATGAACAAGTCCATCCAGGCGCAGCTGGCGCCGGGGTCGACGTTCAAGATTCTGATGTCGGTGGCGGGACTGCAGGAGGGCATCGCGCAGAACCTGAAGGTAAATTGCGCGGGCGGCTGGGGGCCATACGGCTACTTCCATCATTGCGACGAGAAGCATGGTGCGGTCGACATTCACAATGCAATTCCCTACTCGTGCGACACGTTTTATTACCAGCTCGGCGATAGGCTGGGCATCGACCGGATCGCGAAGTACGCGACCGAATTCGGGTATGGGCAGAAGACTGGAATCGATCTGCCGGGCGAGCAGGCCGGTATGATGCCGAGCCAGCACTGGCTGATGAAGAACTACCACCGCCGATGGTATCCAGACGAGACGCTCGACGTTTCGATCGGTCAGGGCGCGGTGGCAGCGACTCCGATACAGCTCGCCCGAATCATCGGCGGCATCGCTTCAGGCGGACACCTGGTCCGGCCTCACGTCGTCTCCCCGGATCAGTTGCCGGCAGAGTTCCGGAAGGACCTCTATGAGAATCTGCCCGGCTCGGGCGACGTGAACATTCCGATCGATCCCGACAACTGGGTGACCATCACAGACGGCATGGCCCAGGTGACACAGCCGGCCCTCTTCCACACTGCAGGGTCGGCACATCTTGAGGGAATCGATCTCGCCGGCAAGACTGGAACGGCGCAGGTGATGAGCCACCAGGCCCTCGACAAAACCAGCAAGGGTTTCAACACCCGGCCGAACGTTTGGTTCGTTGGTGTTGTGCCACGGAGGAATCCGGAGCTGGTGGTGGCGGTGCTCTGGGAGCACGGTGAGTTCAGCTACTATCCAGCGCGGCTCGGCTCGCGCTTCGTAGCAGCTTATGTGGAAAAGCAGAGACGGCGAGCGAACAACCTGATGCCCGTGAAGGTCCCGGCCCAGCCACCGGTTGAAGTTGGCGCGGTGTGGACAGCGCCGAACGGTGGGACAAACGCGAAGGGCGAGCCTACCAAGCTGCAGGCAGGCAAGTTCTATGTCGGGTCGAATGGAGTTGTGCAGTCGGACAAGGCTCTGCAGGCGAAGGCGGGAGCCTCACAGCCTGGAAACGCTCCGCGGCCTGTAGAGACGCAGCAGCCCGCGAGGGCCAAGCTCACAAAATCCTCGGCACCTGCGCGGCCAAAACCGGAATCGGCAAACCTGAATTCGATGCCTGCTCTTCCAGGCAAACCAACGACGGTGAAACCGCAATGAGCCCGATGCGCCGATTCATGAGCTTTCGCGATTTCGACTGGACACTGTTCGGAATGGTTGCGCTGCTGTGCGCGGTTTCGGTGCTGGAGATTTATTCGGCCACGCTGCACACCAAGTACCTTGGCTTTCACACCAAGCAGGTCTACTGGATCGCGGGCGGCGTGGTAGCGATGTTTGTCTTCGCCAAGATCGACTACCACAAGCTGATCGACTGGGTCCCGTGGGCATACGGCATCTGTCTCGTATCGCTCGTAGCCGTAAAACTGGTGGGAACCAAGGTGCTCGGCGCGCGCCGCTGGATCAAGATCGGGCCCATGCACTTTCAGCCCTCGGAGTGGGTGAAGCTCATCCTTATTGTCGCGGTCGCACGATACTTCGCAAACCTTGGCGGAAGGAACCTGACCTGGAAGGAGATCTTCAAGGCGTTCGCGCTGGTGGGTGTGCCAATGCTGCTGGTCCTGGCGCAGCCTGATATGGGAACGGCACTCACCTATACGCCTGTTTTGATTGCAGGCCTCTTCCTAGGCGGAATCAACCTGAAGCAGTCGCTGGTTCTGATCGCCGCCGGCCTGGTTCTTGTAGTGGGGGCCTGGAACAGCGGCAAGGTATTGAAGCCCTACCAGAAAGCGCGGCTCACCGGCTTCATCAACCCCGACAACGATCCGCGCGGAGCCGGCTACCAGGTTCTGCAGGCCAAGATTGCGGTGGGCGCGGGTGGCATATGGGGCAAGGGCGCCGAGAAAGGCTCGCAAACGCAGGGGGCATTTATCCCGATTCCGCACGCCGACTTCATCTTCGCCGCATTTAGCGAGGAGCACGGGTTTGTCGGCGCGACATTCGTCCTGCTGCTATACTTCCTTATATTGATGCGTTTGATTCAAAACGCTCAAACAGCCGCAGACCTGCCCGGATCCCTGATTATTATGGGGGTCGTGGGAGTGTTGATCTTCCAGATTGCGGTCAACGTCGGCATGGTTATCGGCTTTATGCCAGTCACCGGAATCCCCTTACCTTTAATGAGTTACGGTGGATCGTCGGTGTTGTTTACCTTCCTGGCGCTAGGCGTCGTGATGAACGTCAGAATGCGCCGGTTCGTAAACTAGAAATAGGGTGCTCCCCTTCCGGCGACGTGTTCGTAGCCGGGGTTAAAGTCCCGGGGGCAAGATTGGAACGGTTTCACCCTCTTGGGGAACGCCGGGATTCCCGGACCACAAGAGCAAAAAGTTTGCAGCTACTTACGCCGGCAAGGTCCCGGTGGACCAACGCGGCCGGCAGGATTGGGTTCAATGAGCACGCAGAGACGGGCACACCGGACCGGCCCAGCGACAACGACACGTTGCGGGGAATTCCGGTTCCACGGAAATGCAGAATACTTGAGACGCGCAGAAACGCGTGAGCAACGCTCCGCTCACGACGCGCGGTTCGATGTCCTGTTCCGTGACGTAACGGCCCCGCTCATGTCGATTCTTTGGTTGACATGGGAATGGTTGTTCTCCCGCGACGAAACGTCGCAGGAGACAAACTACAGGGTGGCCACAAAATCTCTGCTTTCGGATCACCGTTCAGAAAAGTTTGCCAGGCTTGGAAGCCGCAGGAGTTCGTCCCCATGCGGGGTGCGCGGTCCTTCGGAGTCAATCCCGCAAACCATCCCCAGGTCATCCCCCCTGCACATCTCCCACTTTCCTGCGCGAACGCGTCTCCACACCACCTTGCCGCATGCCCCGGTTGGTAAAGTCCGCCGGGCGGAAAGGCACGATGGCAAAAGAGATTTGTATTTCCAGCACGCCGCATGAGACGCGGCTTGCGATTCTAGAAGACGATCAACTCGCGGAAATCTATTACGAACGCGAAAACGAGTACACCCTTGCGGGTTCAATTTACAACGGGCGCGTGACACGCGTGCTCCCAGGCATGCAGTCGGCATTCGTCGATATCGGCCTGGAGCGCGACGCGTTTCTCTACGTCACCGACTTCCTGGAACTCGAAGACCAGGAAGAATCGGACGAACTGGAGAAGGCGGCCGCTAGCGGAAGCAGCCAGCCTCCGCGCGAGGTCCGGCAAACAAACGGACATGAGCGCGGTCAGCACCGCGAACGCCACGTGGAACTTCGCCCGACCGGCGAAGGCGCTCTCGAATCGGCGGATGCTGAGTTTGCTCCGGCAGGCGAATCCGCGGAATCGGCTGAACAGCCTTCCGGGGAAGAAGAAGCCGGGGCGAAGCGCTGGCGCGGACGCAGGCGTCGCCGGGGTGGCCGCAGCGGCAGCAATGCAGCCACGGCTCCAGCCGAGAGCCAGGAATTCATTGAGACGCACATAAACGAAGCCGCTGAGCCCAAGCCGGAAGTCGTCGCCGAAATCCGCGCCGAGGCGATGCCGCGCGCTCCCAAAGGGGAGAGAGGACCGGAGAAGGCTGCGGAAGCCTTTGTTCTGCCGGGCGAGTCGCTCTCGAAGTACGGTGGAACGCCGGTGGAGACTGCTCTCAAGCCGGCAGTCGGGTCGCCCGCAGTTCCGCGGCCGGCATCCACATTCAAGCCCGCTACGCTCATCGAAGCGCCGATCGTTTGGGACGGCAGCGGCCTGCTTCCCGGCGAATCTCTGTCGCGGCGCCACCACCAGGAGCAGCAGGCGGCTCCCGTGGCCGCGGAGCGCGCCGCGGTCTCGATTGCTGCTGAGCCTGAAGCCGCAGATGCAATCGAAGAACAAGAGCTTGTGGAAGAAACGGCTTCGACGCCAGCAGAGCACGAACAAGAGTTCGTCGAAGAGGCCACTTCGGCTCCTGCAGAGCAAGATGCAGAACAGGAAGTTGCTGCATCGCGCGACCATCTCGCGGTTCTGCCGGAAGACGACATGGTCGAAGAGACATATGAATCTCACGCGATGATCGGTGAGACGGTTACGGCTTCAGAGAACGAAGCGATCGAGCCGTCCTTCGGCGCTCCGGCGACAGATGATTCAATGCGGCAGCAAGAGAGTGTTGTCAGGCATCGTCGCGCTGAGATCGGCGAGCAGGAAGAGACGGAGCACGAGGGCACGGAATTCGAGGGAGATCGGAGCGCTTCGCACAACGTTGATCCGGCACCTCCGGCCGAGTTCAGGCTTTTTGGCCTCGGCGGCAAGAGGAAGAAGGCGTCGGACGAGGAACCGCCTGAGCCTCCAACAGAAGCTCCTCAACCCGAACAGGCGCCTGCTCACGTTGCCGCGGTTTCATCATTTTCGCCGGGCAGTGGTCTGGTCGAAGAAGAGATTATCGAAGGCGAAGAGTTCGAGGCTCCGCGCCATCAACACAAGGCCGAAGAGCACGACCTGGACGACTACGAGGAAGAAGAGAAGCTCCACACACAGATTCGCTCGGGCGAACTGGGCGAAATGCTGCAGGAGGCGCACCTCGACCATCGCATTCAGCTGAAGTTTGACGACAAGAACGGCACAGATGCTGAAGAGGGCCTGGAAGAGGTGGAGGAAGAGGAAGAAGAAGCCGCGGCAGCCGAGAGCCAGCCTGCAGGCGACGGTCATGCTCCGCAGCGTCGCGAACGTGGTGGACGCGGAAGGCGCGGGCGTGATCGCGGTCACCGCTCCGGCGACAGGCGCGGCCAGTCGCGACGCTCGGCACAGACCTCAGACCTGCCCATCATCAGCGACCTGCTGAAGCCAGGCCAGGAGATCCTGGTGCAGATTGCCAAGGAGCCGATCGCGAAGAAGGGCGCGCGCATCACAAGCCACATTGCCCTGCCCGGCCGCTTCCTGGTCTTCATGCCCACTGTGAACCACGTCGGAGTGAGCCGCAAGATCGCTTCCGAAGAGGAGCGCCACCGCCTGAAGAGAATTCTGACCCACGAGCGCGGCGACGCCTCCGGCGGATTCATCGTGCGTACCGCAGCAGAGGGCGCATCGGAAGAAGAGTTGCGTGCCGATCTTCGCTTCCTGATCCACCTGTGGAACGAAATCAAGCAGCGGTCCGATAGTTCGAAGTCACCCGCGCTGATCTATCACGATCTTTCGCTGATCGAGCGCATCCTGCGCGACCAGGTCAGCAGCAACTTTTCTTCGATCTGGGTTGACTCGGAGGCCGACTACGAGCGTATTGTGCGATTCCTGAATCGCTTCTCTCCGTCGCTGGTGAGGCGCGTAAAGCTCTATACCAAAGAGACTCCGCTCTTCGAGCACTTCGGCATCCAGGACGAGATCTCGAAAGCCCTGCGCTCGAAGGTTTGGCTGAAGAGTGGCGGATCGATCGTGATCAACCAGACCGAAGCGCTGGTCGCGATCGACATCAACACCGGCAAATATGTCGGCAAGACAGCGCGACTCGAGGACACGATTCTGAAGACGAACCTCGATGCGATTCCGGAGATTGTACGGCAGATTCGGCTGCGCGATCTCGGCGGAATCATCGTGATCGACTTCATCGACATGGACGAGCGCAAGAATCGCTTCAAGGTGATGGCGGCTCTCGAAGAAGCGTTGAAGAACGATCGCGCGCCAACCAAAGTTTTGCAGTTCAACGACTTTGGCCTGGTTGCGATTACACGCAAGCGCGTGAAGCAATCGCTCGAGCGCACGCTGTCAATTCCCTGCCCGACGTGCCAGGCGACCGGCATGGTGAAGAGTTCGGCAACCGTGGCCAACGAGATCTACATCGAGTTGCGCAAGATGAAGCGGCACTTCGAAGGATCGGACGTGATGCTGCGAGTGAATCCTGAGACCGTGAAGGTGCTGAAGGCCAACGGCGGAAACTGGATCACGGAGTTCGAGGAGCTGATCGGGAAGAACATTCTGATCAAGAGCGATCCCACCTTGCATCCGGAGCAGTTTGACATTCAAGGCTGAACCTAAACTGATTCTTCGATTGCTTCAAACATAGGGCCGGAAGTAACTTCCGGCCTTTTGTTATCTGCCCGCTCAGAGCAACTTTGATTTCAAATAGGAGTTTAAGCCGGTACAGGACGTATTATCGAGCCCATCAATAGATGGCATTTTTTGATGATTGCGAGGTACAGAAATGATTTCTGTTCGCGGTCTGTCTCTTTTCAGGCCTATTGCTGCGTTTTGTGCTGCGCTCGCCTTTTCGCTCGGTTCTGCGAGCGCTCAAGTAATCACACTCTCGGATTCTTCCAACTCCTCCACCGCCGTCTCTTCAACCGAATCGAGTTCGAACACACTTCAACTTTCCGAAGATGGGATGCCGGAGTTGGGTGGGTTGCCCTCAGACTCTGCCTCAGGCGCCCCGGGCGACGCACAATATGACAACAAGTCCCCGCGGTACGGCTCCGGCGGCATCGTCAGCCATCTGACATTCGAAGTCGGGGGCGGGTTCAATGCGCCAACGCCTGATTCTTCACCCTACATCACGTGGGGCGGCAACTTCACGGTGGGGGCGGGCTATCGGTGGAATCACAATCTCAGCATGAACCTGGAGTATCAGTTCATCCACAGCAAATTGCCCGGAACGATCATCGCAGAGGCTGGCGCCAATGGGGGGTACGCTCACATCTGGTCGTTCACGCTCGACCCGATGTACGAGGTGAATCCGAAGAGCGCAATCATCTTCTACGGAGTAGGAGGTGGAGGCTTCTATCGCAAGGTCACAAGCTTTACTGATCCAGCGGCGGCACTTTATTGCGATTACTTCGGCTTCTGCTACGTGGTCACGCAGAATGTCGTGGTCGGTCACTTTTCCTCGAATCAGGGCGGTTGGAGCATCGGCGCCGGCCTCGAGCATCGTTTCGCTGGATGGAATGGCGACGGCAAAATGAAGATCTTTGCGGAAGCACGTTATCTAGAAGTGCTGTCACCCGCGGTCAACGGCATCACGCCCAACGGCCTCGGCGTGACCACCGTTGGCGCAGATACCAAGATCATTCCCGTCACGATTGGGTTGCGCTGGTAGCAGCTCCGCTACTTTTCACGAACATGAGGCCGCTCCGCCGATCGGAGCGGCTTCTTTTCTTCACCGCTTCCAGTTCCCCTAACTACAGGATGCCCAGCACGCGAAGCCGCACGAGTCCACCGACCAGAACGCCAATCGGCGTCACCGCGACCAGCGCCAGCATATACGAGACGGGTTGCTGCCCGCGTTGCTGCAACACGCTGAGCGCGGAGAGCGCCAATACCGCAATCGCGAGAGCAAGCACATGAACCAGGGGATTGTGCTGGGCAATCCAGGCGGTCACGTAGCCTCCGGCAGCGGCAGCCAGAAACGAGGAACCGAGATTCACGAACATGTAGCCGGGTTGGGCGCGGACCGCATCGCCGGCCGGGGTTTCACCAGCCCAGGACGGCGTGAATATTCTGATCAACGCGGTGAATCCGACGAGAAGCAACGCGATGGTTGCGAATCCGACCAGCAGTGCAAGAAACGCGTGCAGGACTACCATGGCTTCCTCGGTTCTTCTGTTGGCGTGCCCACCTCGCTGCGCTCGATGCGCGCAAGAAACATTCGTGCAAGACGCGCTTCGCCGGGATGGCTTTCTCCGTGCATCGTGCAGAGATCAAGAAACTCATCGCAGAGCGCGTTGCGCTGCTCGTGCTGCGCGAATACGCTCTGCAGCGCGAGCGCGAGTTCGCGCAGGCGCGCAGCTTCGGGCCAGCGTCGCTGTTGCTCTTCGTCTTCCGTGAGCTCAACGTCTGAAAACAGCCCGCGCCGTCCGTGGGCGCACTCTTCGAGACAGGCCTGAAGCTGGTCGGAAAAGACCTGACTCAAGGCTTCGAGTCGATCGGGAGCGGAATCGTCGTGAGGGTCCACTGACCTATTGTCCCGCCTCGGAAGTTCTCCGCAACAAGGATAAAAGCAGATTCTTTGCTCATTACCCCCAAACTCCGCCCCAAAGAGCAAAGGTCGCTCTTTGGGGACCCCGAAATACGTTTGAGGCCCCGTTCTCTCAGAATGATGGCAGCAGTCTTTCCGCACGTTTGAGGAAGGGAAATCAGATGATGATTGCCCTAATCCCTGCTCTTAGCCATCGCCGCTTCTACCTCTTCCGCCGTGTGGGGAAGATCGGCGTTGAGGTCGAGGAGTTTGCCGTCTGGCAAAACGAGAAAATTACATTCGATCCGCACGCCCAGCTTCTCCTCGGGAATGTATACCCCGGGCTCGATGGTGAAGACCATGCCCGGTTTCAGCACCGCCGGATACTGCGCCGGATCGTGCACATCGATACCTACCATGTGTCCGAGTCCGTGCAGCCAGTATTTGCCGAGCGGCTGGCCATGCAAATCCTTGCCATGGGTATTGATGTAGTTGTAAGCCACCGTGTCGAGCGAGTCCGGATCGCGGCGTGGGAAGTCATTGATCTTCGACTTGCCTGCAACGAAAGCATCTATGGCCGCCTTCTGCGCGCCGAGCACGATGTTGTAGATTTCGCGCTGACGTGCGGTGAAGCGTCCGTGGGCCGGGACTGTGCGCGTGATGTCGGAGGCGTACATCGAGTATTCGCACGCAGCATCGACCACCACGACATCGCCATCTTCAATCGTGCTTGAGTTTGCAGAGTAGTGCAGTATCGTTGAATTAATTCCCGTGCCCACGATGGGCGCGTACGCAGGGCGCTCGCAACCCTGCTCGAACCACGCGGCAGTCATCTTGCCGGCGATAGTACGCTCGGTAACGCCCGGTTTGACGTCTCTCATCATCTGCTTCTGCGCGGCTATTGATGCTGCGGAAGCCTTCTTGAGCAGGTCGATCTCCCCGGCATCTTTCACTTCCCGCAGCGGAGTGGTGAGTGCTGCTACGTCTTTCGGTGCGGGAATGGCGGCGCCAAGCGTTGCGGCTGTGAATCCGATGAGAGAGTCAGCAGCTTTGACTTCCGGCTGCGTCCAGACGTTGAAGGCGAGGCGGCGATCCGCGGCGATGAGTCTGTTCAGATCCGCTGCAAGACTCGTCATGGGTTCGACATTGTCAAAGCCGGTAGCCCCGGTCACGCCGGGAGTCGATGCGTCCATCTTTGCGCCGGTATAGACCTCGGTGCGCAGATTGCGCGTGGGCAGGAAGAGGATCTCTTTGTAACCCCGCGAACGGGCCGGCTGAGGGGGCTGCTCGGGCCCGTTTACCGGTCCCACGATCATCAACGCCGCACCCGGCTCGTTCCAGCCCGTGAGGTAATAGAAGTCGGAGTCCTGCCGGTATGGATCAAAGTCGAGCACCGGCTCCCGGGCGGCAAACAGAATAGCGACTCCGCCGTGCAGCGCATTGCCGAGCGCAACGCGGCGCGCATGGTAGTCACCGGCAGGTTGTCTTTCGAGAGCCTGCGTTGCGGGAAGCGCGAAAGACGCGAGAAGCAGAACCGAAGCAACAAGGCGAACAAACTTCATTCCGCCATTGTTACAAGCCATCGCTTGTGCTGCAAAACGGATTTATCAAAACGCCGCGACGGTGACGCCGTTCGGAACTTCCTCCTGCTTGCTTTGACGCTCCTCTTCCTCGTCGAGCAGCTGCAGGAAGGCGCGCGCTGGGACGGGACGGCCGAAGTGCCATCCCTGCGCGTGGATGTAGTGGCTGCTTGCGGCGAAGTAGTCGGCTTGCGCCTGCGTCTCGATGCCCTCTACTACAACGCGGAGCTTGAGTGCTTCGGCCATGGTGAGAATCTGCGGAAGGATCGAAACTGTAACGGAGTCGGTGCCGATCGCCTTCGTGAACGCCTTGTCGATCTTGATGGCATCGACGGAGAGGTCGTGGAGGTAAGCCAGACTCGAATAGCCAGTGCCGAAGTCGTCGATGGCGACGTAATGGCCTCTCTGGCGGAGGCGGAGGATCGTGTTCCGCGCAACTTGCTGGCGAGCCGTGTAGCTTTCGGTGATTTCGATCCCGAGATTGCGGGGCGAAACCTCGGCGTCAATTAGGGCCTCATCCAGGTTGGGAATGAAGGTGCTGTCGGCAAGATCGGCCGCAGCGATGTTTACGTTGACGCGGAAGGCGGGGCGGGCCCGCAAGGTCGGGCCGAAGTCGCGCAGGGTGTGACGCAACACGAGCCGGGTGATGTCGCCGACAAAGCCGCGCGCCTCGGCGATCTGAACGAAAACTTCAGGAGTGACCGCGTTGTGGTATTCGTCGGTCCAGCGCACCAGGGCCTCGGCTCCGACAATGTTTCCGGTTGCAAGATCGACGATGGGCTGATAGAGCACCGCAAGCGCATCGGCCCTGAGCGCCCGAATGAGTTGCTGCTCCACGCTCCTGTTGCGGTTATAGAGTAAAGGAAGCAGCAATCCGCACATCGCTCCCGAGATCGATCCCAGCACCATAAATCCTGTCTCATAGCCGCGGGTGGTCGCAAAGGCATCCGGAACGGAGATGAAGGCAGTCGTACAGGTCGCATATTCGTTCGCGCAGCGCGTTGCGAACAAGGTGTTGCCGGCGTGGTATCTCCCCGCCTTTGTAAGTACGACGCTCTGCACCTCGGGAGTCTCTCCGACCAGCGAGCTGATTTGGCGAGTCGTCGAATCCATCGCGGTCAGGGCATAGTGCATTGGCGGCGATGCCAGGCTGGCCATGTTATATGGATTGAACACGATGAACGAGTCGCCGATCTGGATGGAAACTACGCTCTCATCGTCGACACGGAATGGCGGCATGTTCCTGTAAACGCGGGTTCCGTCCGGGCGGGAGATGGAGGGAACATATCGCGCATCTTCATACTTGCTGGCGTGTCCGGTGGTCGTCGAACACATGATTCTTCCGCCGCGCATACGGCCCGCGGCTTTCAGGAATTGCGACTGGTAGATCAGCTGGCGGAAGTATTCAATTTCTGCGTCGGAACAGAACCTGTAAGGCGAGGCATTCATCGTGGCGAGCATTGAACGCGACTCTGCAGTAGAGGTTACGCTTTCGAGCAGGATGCGGTTCGCATATCCGTCAAGGCGGGCCTCGGCCTGTCCCAGCGAAACAGAGCGTCCCAACAAATAACCGCACACGAGCCCCGATGCTGCAAGCGCGAGCATCGAGAGCAGGGTGACCAAAACGCGCTGGAACACTGTGCGCATAACGGAAGCCTGATCATTATCCCTTTTGGGGGAGGAAAAAGGCTGCTCCCCAATAGTGGTAGCCCTCAGACTTCCCGGCTAGAATGCATACAAGAGTCTCATGATAATACACTTAGAGTCAGTTACCCTGAAACGGCCGGCTGCGGATCCAGCCCTCCCTTCGCATCAAAGATGACAAAAAGACATCCCATGAAATGGACGAACGTAATCCTGGCCCACGCGAAGGGGCGAACCCTGGCAACGTCCTGGTTTTGACCTGCAGGTCCCTCTGGTGGCAGGTTTTTCCCGTTCTTCAATTGGCCGGCGCGTTGAATTTCTCCATGAAAGGCCTTATGCTAGAGATGCGAACGAGTTTGTCCGCCTGAATGACCCGTGAGTACACCGGCTGGCGGAGAGATGAGTGGGCTCACAGCCCACTTTTTATTTGGCGCAAGTTTCTCCCGGCATTCAGCCGCCTATGTTTGACGGGAATCATTGAAAACGGACGTGTTAGGCGGAAACCAAGGAATGGCGGTTAAACTGGACGAAATTCGGGCGGCAGCGGATCGGGTGGCCGCATCACATGGGCTTGACGTCGTGGACGTCGAGCTCGCCGGACCCGCCAAGGAGCGCGTTTTGCGGGTTTTCCTCGAAAAGAACTTCGAGGGACGGGAGCAGTTGAAGGCGCAGATTGCAGGCGGAGGCGAGGGTTTGCCGGAGCGCCTTTTGGAAGGAAAGCTGAGCGTAGCACAGCTTTCCGGCGTGACACACGAAGATTGTGAGGCATTCAGCCGGGATTTCGGTACGCTGCTTGACGTTGAAGATCTGGTGCCCGGTGCCGAATACACGCTGGAAGCGAGTTCCCCCGGACTTGATCGCAAGTTAAGGACGGCCCAGGAGTTTCAACGCTTTGCGGGTTGTCTGGTGAAGGTGCAGACATTCGAGCCGATCCGCAACAACCGGCATTGGAGAGGGCGATTGCAACCGGGTGGCGGGGGAAAGATCACCCTCGATCTTTCCGCTGTGCATCAGAACAGTAAGAGCCGCAAATCAGGCGTGAATATTGTGGAGATCGCTCTGGAGAACGTTGAGAAGGCAGAGCTGATTCCCGAATTCTAGCCACGCAGCGGCAGATAACTTCAGGGGTCGGGCAATAAAGGGCTCCTCGACGATAATTCAACGAGGCTGACGGGCCGCGAGGCTTGTAGCCGGAATCAACCAAGAGAGTAAGCAGAGTATGTCCAGCGCGTTGTATCAAAGTATCGAACTTCTGAGTCGTGAGAAGGGCATCGAGGCCGAGATCGTGGTCGGCGCCGTGGAAGAGGCGATCGCCCTCGCCACCCGCAAATACTACAAGACCCAGGAGAACATGCGCGGAGAGTTGAACAAGGACACGGGCGAGATCACGGCTTATGTCTACAAGACCGTTGTAGCGAACGAGGACGAGATCGAGGACCCGGTTAACCAGATCACCCTGGACGAGGCGAACGAACTTGCGCCCGGCGTCGAGGTGGGCAGCGAGATTCGGATGTATCGCGATACGACTCCGCTGGGCCGCATTGCCGCACAGCTGGCCAAGCAGGTGATCTTCCAAAAGGTACGCGAGGCCGAGCGCGACACGGTGTTCAATGAGTACGCCCACCGCGAGAAGGAAGTACTGAACGCCACGGTCAAGCGTATCGAGGGCCAGGACGTCATATTCGACCTGGGAAAGGCCGAGGCGCGCTGCCCTAAACGCGAGCAGTCGAGGCTCGAGCAGTTCACCGTGGGCGAGCGGGTGCGCGTGGTGCTTTTGAAAGTGGATCGCGCGGCGAAGGGCCCGCAGGTAATTGTTTCGCGCGCGGCGCCGGAACTGGTACAGAACCTCTTCCAGTCGGAGGTTCCGGAGATCTACGACAACACCGTGGTAATCCGCGCTATCGCGCGCGAGGCCGGTGAGCGTACCAAGATCGCCGTACAAAGCCGCGACAAGGACGTCGACCCTGTAGGTGCATGCGTGGGCATGAAAGGCATGCGCGTGCAATCGATCATTCGTGAACTTCGCGGAGAGAAGATCGACATTATTGAATTCAGCGAGGAGATCACGACCTTTGCAGAGAAGGCCCTGCAGCCTGCGAAGGTAAGCCGCGTCTCGATTACAGACCTGAGCGAGAAGCAGCTCGAGGTCATCGTTGACGACACGCAGCTGTCGCTTGCCATCGGCAAGAAGGGGCAGAACGTGCGCCTCGCAGCCAAGCTGCTCGGCTGGAAGATCGATATCAAGAGCGAGGAAGAAAAGCGCCAGGAAGTGGAGCAGCAGATGCAGGCGCTAACCGGTGGTCCGTCGACTCCGATCGAGCAGGTCACGGAGCTCGGCGAAGGAATTATCCAGAAGCTTATCGCTGCCGGCATCACCACGGTGGAAGCTTTGGCGGACATGACGCCGGAGCAGTTGGAGGAAATTCCGGGCATCGGCGAGAAGACGTTGGAACGGATCAGCGTTGCGGTTCGTCATTACTTCGGCCATTTTGAAGAAGGCGAAGGAGAACAGACGCCCAGTGAGGGTGCCGCGGGCGCGCCGGAGGCCGAAGGAATCGATGAGCCGGCGGCACTGACCGCGGCTGCCGACACGGGGACGATCTCGAAGGGTGAGTCGGAACGCGAGACCCCTGAGGCTGTCGCAGGAACAAGCGAGGCAGAACTGGAGAACTCGCAAGAGGTGCTCGAGGAAGCGGAGATGACCCGTTCAGCTGAAGCGGAGAACGATCAGTTGGAAGGAGTGTCTGACGAAATGGAAGCATCGCTCGAGGACGAGTCGGAAGCCCAGAGTCTGACCGCGGAGGAGCTCGCGATCGAGAACATTCCGGCGGCAGACGAGGGTGAGGAATTGGAAGCAGAAGAGAATAACGAAGAGGGCGGCGCATAAGATGCGCGGCTCGATTCCACACCAATCAAGTGATAATGGTGGTAACTTAACCGGCCAATGCCAAGAGGTAGCAATGAGCGACTAAAGGGCTTTGGGCAGCACATTCTGAAAAGAGGCGGATGAGCAAGGTTCGAATAAACGATCTCGCGCGCGAGTTAGAAGTCAAGAGCCGCCAGGTTCTTGAGATTCTGACGGAACTCGGAATGGGTGAGGGCAAGACTCACTCGAGCTCGATTGAAGAGCATGAAGCCGACAAGGTTCGCACCCATTTCCAGCATGGAACACGGGCGAGCCACGCCGCAGGACAGCGGGCGCAGGGTATTACACCCAAAATTGATCTCTCCCACGTCTCCAAGCCTGGCGACGTGATGAAGGCGATTCTGGCCCGAAAGCAGGAGCAGGAAGCGGAGGCTCGCAAGAGCCAGGTGCCTCCGAGCAAGGCCGCGGTGCCAACGCCGAAGCCCCCGGTCAAGCCGACGCCCCCGTCTGTGAATGTCTCGGCTCCTCCTGTCGCGCCGGTGCGCCCTGAGCCACGCAAAATTGTGCCGCAGCCTCGTCCCGCGCCAGCGATTGTTCATCCTCCACATCAGCCTGCGATTGCATCGAAGCCCCCAGTCGGCACCGTCGTGGCAAAGGCTCCGGCTACCGCTGCGTCTGCGCGCCCGGTAACGGTTGTGCCGCCTACAGTAGTGGTGCGACCGCCTACGGCGCCAGCAACCGTAACTCCGAGACCTGCCGAGCAACCCGCTGCGGTAGTCGCGCCGAAGACGGTAACGGCGCCCAAGCCAGTGACCCTGGAGGCTACACCGGCTCCGGTTGCTCCGCCCGCACCCGAAGGGCCTGAGGCCTTTGCGCCGGCGCCGGGGCTCGCAACGCCTGAAGCGCCAGCGGTCGAAACGTTGTCAGCGCCGGCTGTTGCAGTTACACCTCAGCAGGAAGCTCCTGCTGCTCCCCCTGCGCCGCAGCCCGCGCCGCAGCATCATCAGCACGCTGCCAAAGCGCCTGAGCCTCCTCCTGCACCTGTGCAACCTTCCGCGCCGCGACGTGTCGTAATGCCTCAAACGGGGCCGCGCCCGGTTTATAAAGCACCGCCTCCGCCTCCCGTTGCGGCGACCAGCCCTGCTGCACCACCGCCCGCACAGGGCGGAGGCATTCAGCGCGGCAAGCCCATCTTTGATCGCCGCCCGGCTGGAGCGCACGGCGGCTTCCAGCAGCGCACGCCCGGCGCAGGTGGTCAGTTCCCCGGTGGCCCGAGACCCAAGCACCCGACCCGCACTGGCTTTGCGGGCCCCGGTGGACCCGGCGCCCCCGGTGGGCGTCCTGGCTTTGGTGCACGCCCCGGATTTGGCGGTCCGCGTCCAGGCGGATTTGGCGGTCCGCGCCCAGGCCCTGGCGGAGCTCCGCCTCCAGGCGAGGCGCCGCGTCCGCAGCGCGCACCACAGAATCGTGCACGCCGCGGCGGACAGCAGTATCCGAAGACCAAGGAAGGCCCGATGAAGGGCTTTGTGCCGCCGCCGCGTTTTGGCGGGGCTGCCAACTTCAGCATGGAGCCACTGCCCATCACGCGTGAGATCACGGTGACCGAGGGCATCAGCGTTAAGGATCTGGCCGAAAAGCTCGAAATCCGTGCCAAGGATCTGATCGCAATCCTGCTGATGCGGGGCGTCTTTGTCACTGTGAACCAGTCGCTCGACGCCGAGATGGTGAAGGACGTGGCCGCCAAGTTTGGAGCCGCAGCCAACGTCATCAGCTACGAAGAGGAGCTCGAGAACCAGGCGATCGAGGAGGTTCTCGAGAGCGAGAACACCGAAATGGTCGAGCTGCCGCGCGCGCCTGTTGTCACCGTGATGGGCCACGTGGACCACGGCAAGACCTCGCTGCTCGACGCCATTCGTGAAACCGATGTGGCGGCAGGCGAGGCCGGCGGCATCACCCAGCACATTGGCGCCTACAAGGTGCGGTTCACCAAAGAGGGTTCTCCGGCTTCGGGCCGCGAGATCGTCTTCCTCGATACGCCGGGCCATGAGGCCTTCACCCGTATGCGTGCTCGCGGCGCCAAGGTGACGGATATCGTCGTGATCGTGGTTGCCGCCGATGACGGCGTGATGCCGCAAACCATCGAAGCGATCGATCACGCAAAAGCGGCCGATGTGCCAATCATTGTTGCGGTCAACAAGATCGACAAGCCGGAAGCGAATCCCGATCGGGTGCAGAAGCAGCTGGCGGACCGCGGCTTGGTCCCCGACGATTGGGGCGGCGATACGCCTTACGTCAAGGTTTCGGCGAAGCAGCGCATAAATCTCGATGGCCTGCTCGAACTGATTTGCCTGGTTTCCGACGTTAAGGCTCCCAAAGCCACTCCGGGCCGCAAGGCTGTGGGTTCCGTACTCGAAGCCAAGCTCGATCGTGGCCGCGGCGCTGTGGCCACCGTGCTCGTGCAGGATGGAACGCTGCACCTGAACGACAGTTACATCGTCGGCAACACCTTCGGCAAAGTTCGCGCTATGTTCGACGACCGCGGACGGGCCATCGAGGAAGCCGGCCCGTCGACCCCGGTGGAAGTGCTGGGCCTGGAAGCCATGCCCGACTCCGGCGACACCTTCCTGGTGGTGGCCGATCGCGACAAGGCGAAGGGTATCGCCCAGTACCGCAAGATGAAGGAGCGTGAAGCACAGCTGGCCAAGAGCTCGCGCGTTTCGCTCGAAGGACTGGCCGAGCAGATTCGCCAGGCCGGCGTGAAGGATCTTGCGCTTATCATCAAGGGAGACGTGACTGGATCGGTCGAAGTGCTGGCCGACTCGCTGATTCGCATGTCGACCGAAAAGGTGCGCATCAAGGTCATTCGCTCGGGCGTCGGCTCCATCACCGAAAGCGATGTTTTGCTGGCGACCGCATCGAACGCGATCATCATCGGCTTCAACGTGCGCCCCGAGCGCAAGGCGGCCGAACTGGCGCAACAGGAAGGCGTAGAAATCCGGCTGCACTCGATCATCTACGAGTTGCAGGACGAGATGCGTCTCGCCATGCTGGGACTGCTCGAGCCCACGTTCAAGGAAAACTACATGGGCCGCGCCGAGGTGCTGAACATCTTCAAGATTCCGAAGGTGGGCACTATCGCCGGCTGCCGTGTGCAGGATGGCTCGATCCGCCGCGATGCCGAGGTGAAGGTGATGCGCGAAGGCGAACAGATCTTCAAGGGCAAGATCGGCTCGCTGAAGCGCTTCAAAGACGATGTACGCGAAGTGACCAACGGCATGGAATGCGGCATCGGCATCGCCAACTTCGGCGATCTGAAGGAAGGCGATGTGCTCGAAGCCTTCTCGACGGAGAAGATGGCTGCGGACCTCGGTGCGCTGACTTCGGCGAAAGCATAACTTCGGCGATTGTGTTCTCCCAGGTCTCCAAAGGAAACAGACCTCGGGCACCCGCTAGGCCACACAAGCCCGGTTCTCGCAAGAGGGCCGGGCTTGTGCTTTCGGAGTATGCTGGGCGTTCCCGTACATATGGCCGCCCGGATACGAAATGAAAAACGGAATGGTTGAGGTCGATCGTTTCCCAGGTCTCCAAAATAGGGGAACTGGGAAACCCGTTGTGGCATGAAAGGGCAACAATGGGATCTCAGCCACCCGCCGCCGTGGGCGCTCCGGTAGGGTGTATATTGCGTCCATGCGCTCCCGCTTTCCTGCCGATGGCCGTCATCGTCGGCGCGCTCCTGTTTGCCCTCGCAGTTCAGCATTATTTTCGGCGGTCGGTTTTCTGCTTTTGTGTTCGGCTGCCATAAGCCTTTCTCCAGCGCAGCAGCCGATACCAGCCGGGCACAACATGGCAGATATGGAACCGGTCTTGCCGCCGGAAAAGCTTCCTGCGCCCGTCCGCATGACCGGTATTGGAAATGCGCATATCACGATCACCGCGACTCCCGAGGCGCAGGCATGGTTTGACCAGGGTCTGAACCTGATGCACGATTTTTGGGACTACGAATCGGTAAAGGCCTTTGAGCAGAGCGTGCGCGTCGATCCCAACTGCCCGATGTGCTGGTGGGGACTGGCAAAGGCGCAAGGCTTTCGCAACGGTTCCCGGCATGCATACGGAAAGCTGGCGCTCGAAAACGCTGTCCAGCTGAAGAATCGTGCAACAGCCGCAGAGAAGCTCTATATCGAGGCGGCTCAAGCTGAAGGCGCAAACAAAAACGAATCAAAGCGCGGAGCCAATAAGCAGGAGATTGCGATCCTGCGCCGACTCGTGAGCACGTCTCCCAATGACATCCAGGCGCGGCTATTCCTGGCACTCGCATTGGAGGATGGTTACAACCGCGACGGCGAGCCCAAAAGGAGCGAGCAGGAAGCCATTGCCATGCTCGAAGCGATCCTTCACGACGTGCCGAACGACTCGGCGACGAATCACTACTGGATCCACGCGATCGAGCCCGGCAATCATCCCGAGCGCGCGATAGATAGCGCGGCACTGCTTGCAAGCCTTGCACCGGCCTCAGGCCATATGGTGCACATGCCGGGGCACATCTATTACCGGGTCGGCAATTATCCTGAGGCCGAACGCTGGTTCTCTCAGTCGATGGCCGCCGACGAGCACTACATGCAGGAGCAGCATGTGGGGCCTGACGACGATTGGAATTATGTGCACAACATGATGTACGCCATCGCGAACCTGATGGAGCAGGGACGCCTCAACGATGCCAATGCACTTTCGGATCATCTCGCTGCGGCGCGCGGCAGGCTCTCCGCATCGCTCTACATCTGGTCGGCACGCGATCAGATATCGAGGGTCAGCAGGCGGCTTCCGGTTGCGCTGCGCGTCGGTGACTGGGATGCCGTACTGACGTTGCTCAGCGCTGCGAATCTGCCGAAAGACGACAAGGCCGCGTTTCTGCGATGTCTCGCCGATGAACTGACAGATTACGCAAGGGGAATGAAAGCTCTCGATGCCAGCGATCTTGTGACGGCAAAGGACTCCTCGAACAGCATGGACGCAGGCCTGAACCAGATAAAGGAGGCGCGGGCTGCGCATAGTGCTTCGAAGAAGAACGACGAATCGAATTCTCCTGCAATGCCTGTGATGCCGGATGCTCTTCCCGAGCCGCTGATGAAGTGCCTCGGCATTCAGGCGATGGAATTGCGTGCAGGAATTCTGGCAGCGGAGAAGAAACCGGGAAAGGCAAAGAGCCTCTACGCCCAGGCTGCGAAACAGGAAAAGAAACTCGGATACCATGAGCCGCCGTTCTATATCCGCCCGGTCGCGGAGACGGAAGCGGCGGCGTTGCTGAAAGCGAAGAACTACTCCGGCGCGCTGGCCGCCTACCATGCTGCTCTCGCCGTACGGCCAAATTCCGGCTTCGGGCTCTACGGAATTGCCCAGGTGAAGGAGGCGTCAGGAGACGCGAACGGCGCGCGCGAGGCTTATGCCGCTTTTCTCAATGCGTGGCCAAAAGCCGACGCAAACTTGCCCCAGGTATCTCACGCGCAGAAGGTCCTGGGCACGCAGACCCAGGCCGCGCGCCGATAGTTCTTCGAACGGTTCGGAGTTGTCCCCCAAAAATCAAAAGCGGCAATCTTGAGGATTACCGCTTTTGCAAGTTTTGACCTGAAAACGTTACTGCCGGCTGCGCATCTTCGAGAGAAGCCGCAAGATCTCCAGGTAGAGCCACACGAGCGTCACCATGATGCCGAAGGCGCCGTACCACTCCATGTATTTTGGTGCGCCGGCATTCACGCCCCGTTCGATAAAGTCGAAATCGAGCACCAGGTTCAGCGCCGCGATCGCGCAGACGAAGAGGCTGAAGGCAATGCCGATCGGACCCGAGCCATTGACGGCGATGAAATTGATGTGGAAGAAGCCCAGGATCATCTGGAGGAAGTAGAACAGCGCGATGCCGCCCGTGGCCGCGATGATGCCTATGCGGAACTTGTCGCTCACCTTGATCAGGCCGGAGCGATACACCAGAAGCATCACAAACAGGGTGCCGAAGGTGAGGCCGACTGCCTGGACGGCGATTCCTGGATACCGCACGTTGAGGACCGCCGAAATTCCGCCGAGGAAGAGGCCTTGCATCAGGGCGTAGATCGGCGCGGTGATGGGGGCCCAGTTCTGTTTGAAGATGGTGACCATGGCGGTGATGAGTCCGCCGAAGACGCCCAGCATCAGCCATCCGCCCACATCGGCTGGATCATGGCTCTGCATGTAGGTGCGCCAGGTAAACCACGCCGAGACGAGGGCGCAGACGAGCAGCAAGCCGGTGCGGTTGACCGTCCCGTTCAGGGTCATCCGGTCGGTGACGTCAATCGCGCCGCCATAGCGTCCGACTACATCCTGAAATGTTTTGGATCCAAAGGCCGGATTCGATGTCTTCATCAGGGGCATGGGTTCCCTCCACTCTGGCGAATAGCCCGGTTTCTCCTCATTCCAAAGAAGAAACGTCAAGTCACATTTCCATTCTAAATCGACGACGGGCAACCGGCCATCCTGCAACCGATCCATCCTCTATCAAACTGATGGGCCGTGGTTTCTTTCGGTTTATAAAAATCCTCAAATTTCCTGCTGTTCTGTTGTTGTCCTTATGGGCTATATTTGCCGTCATTCCTATGGCCCCCGGAGGCCCCCAATGAAAATAAACGATACAATCGGCATCTTGCTCGGCTGTCGACCCGAGAGAAAGGTGATTTCGATCGAACCGGAACAAACCGTGTACGAAGCGCTTGAAATGCTTGCTAAGTATGACATTGGCGCTCTACTAGTTTGCAGCAAGGGCAATTGCCTGGTCGGCATCTTCTCTGAACGCGATTTTGCGCGCAAAGGCATCCTGATGGGCCATCATTCCCGCGAGACCCTGGTGCGTGAACTCATGACGAGCCCGGTTGTATCGGTGACTCCAAAGCACACCGTGGATGAGTGCATGGCTATGATGACTGAGCATCGCTTTCGCCATCTTCCGGTATTGCAGGGCGACGCGGTGGTCGGGGTGGTCTCGATTGGGGATCTAGTGAAGTGGGTCATCTCCGGCCAGGAGCAGACTATCCAGGCGCTTCAGGGCTACATCGCCGGGGCGTACCCATCCTGAATGCGGCAAGACCGTACTGGTCAAAACCCAGCAGCGATTTGTCTACAGCGGATAACGCTCCAGCCGAATACACTGACGCGCGACAGAGCGGCTTAGCGCGATGGTATCAGCGGGAGTAAATCGCGCGAGCCTGCGCAGGATTGCAAGCTGGGTTCGCAGCATGTCGCCTTCGACACAAGCTGCGAGGACCCGGCGGGCAGCCTGCTCGGCAAGAGCCATACTCTCATCGGCCAGAATGCCGGTCATCGCGCCGGCAATCGCCGCCTGGCTTTTGCCTGAAGCGGCGAGCTTGCGCGCTCGCAGCAAGGCCGATTCGAGCGCAAACACCTGGGTGATGGTGTCGGCCAGATCGGCCATCACCTCCTGCTCGTCCTCGAGTGCAGCCAAGTAGCGCTGGCTGGCGACCCCGGCGGCAAAAAGCCCGATCTTCTTCACCGCGGCCAGAATCTCGCCCTCGCGCGCAAGCAGCTCACCGGTATCCTCTGCAGCATCGAACGAAGGCGGCTCCATCACTTCGTCCATGAGCGTCTTGATGGCTGAGAGCAGGGGCAATTCGCCGCGCATGGCTCGCTTCATCAGCCAGCCGGTAATGATCATCCGGTTGATCTCGTTCGTGCCTTCGAATATCTGGTTGATGCGTGCGTCGCGGTAGAAGCGCTCGGCTGGATACTCCTCGACATAACCATAGCCGCCCATGGTGGCAACCAGCTCATCGGAGACCATCGACAGCATTTCAGAGCCGTAGACCTTCATGATGGAGCATTCCGCGGCATACTCCTCGATGCGTTTCTGCACTTCGCGCAGCGAATGTTTCTCGTGATCGCCCAGCTG
>Ga0126381_100001614_pt1 | contig 24119 bp, 8 predicted proteins | sample PanSoiMetPlot_28_FD_96465 | JGI IMG/M metagenome (GOLD analysis project Ga0126381, IMG submission 96465) | Tropical forest soil microbial communities from Panama - MetaG Plot_28 | ecosystem: Environmental > Terrestrial > Soil > Tropical forest > Bulk soil | place: Panama | collected 2016-02-17 | reverse complement strand
AGGCCTGTGGATATGTGGACGATCGGCGTTGCCGACCGGCTGCGCTTCCCCCGCTTCCCGAGCGAGCTCGGAAGGCGGGGAAATGCTCACCTTCGTCCACATACCCACAGGCACTACAGTCAACAAAGCGATTGATGTTGATGCTTCGAAAAGCAGAGGCGTTGCACCAGCCATTGCACCGACAATGATCGGCGCCGACCGAAACCGGCGGGGCTACACCTTAAGAAGCGGCTCCGGCTGTCTCACAAACGGGGTCCACCTCAATGGGCGCGCACCGACAAGCCGGCCGGCAAAAGCGTGACCATGGGCGCGCCAGCCGGAAAGCACGCCCGCAGGCGCTACAATTGCGCATCTCGAGCGTCGTCTGGTCATTGAAGAAAAGGAAGATGCTATCGCCTCACGCAGTCGTAATCGGCTTCCGACGTGCTCCGCTCCCTCGTGGGTGGCAGCGCAACAGGAGCGACCGGCAGGGCCGTTCCCGCCTCCGCGCCCGCAACCGTATAGCCTCCATCCCCGGACAGGGTGAGGTCGTGAGCCTCCGTGGATCCCTTGGTCTGCTTCAGCAGGGGCACCGGGTCGATGCCTTTGTATGTGTCATCTGAGCGCTTCGAGGCCACGCCGAAATGCAGATGCGTCCCGGTCGGCGCGTCTTCCCACGTCGTCACGTGCCCGATCACCTGACCGCGACCCACTTTGATGTCCTGTCTTCCCGGCTTCTCCGCCCACTTGGCCTTGATGTCCGGATCCAGGTCGAGATGGGTGTAGAAGGTCTTCAGCTTTCCGTCGGTCGACCTGATAGTCACTTGGTCGCCGAAGATCTTGCTGGTGTGCTTGTCGCGGCTGTCCAGCGTTATCCAGACGATCGTTCCGGCCGTCGCGGCGCGGACCGGCGTACCAACTGGCGCCATCATGTCCTGGGCCGACTTTTCCGCCCACTGATCGGTGTTGACATCCTTGTCCAGGCCGTGGCCCTGGCGACCGGTTGCGCCCCGTCCCTCACCGTATGTCGCTTCGCCGAGCGGATTGGAGAACTTCAACGCGCCGGATGACGACGGCGCATCCTGCACGCCTGCCTGATCCCGGCGCATGGCGTCCACTTTCTTCTGGGCGCTTTCCAGCTCTGTTAGGTTGAAGTCTCGCTCTAAGGTCTGCCGGTTCTGGCCCTCCACGCGGGTGTAGGTCTTCTTCGCCAGGGAGATCTTCCCGTTGGCGTCGAGAATGATGATCTCGCCCTCTTCGATCACGCCCTGACGCGGCTTACCGCGGTCTATTTCCCTAGCGACGGGCGTCGACTGGCGGCCTTTTGGATCCCTGTTGGCGACGGGATTGTTCCGCACATAGGCGTAGACACAGAGCCCGTCGACGAGTCCGACGGGATCACTCGCTGTCCACCTTCCCAACCACGGCGCGTAGTACCGCGCCCCGTGGTAGTACAGCCCGCTCTCCTCATCCCGCTCCTTTCCCGTATACCGATACCGCTTCGCCGTCTCCGTCTGGCTGCGCACGCCCTGATAGGTCGAGCTGCCATATGGCGCGTATTCCTCGTATGAAATGATCTGCGCCTGGTCGTCCAACTCCAGGATAGCCGAGCCGAGGTGGTTGCCGAACTGGTAGCGAATTAATCTCTTAGCAGTGCCGTCGTTGACGTCATTGCGCGTCTCGACCAGCGCTATGCGCTGCTTGTCGTCCATGATGTGCAATGTCTCGCGCGCCAGTCCGGCGTTGGTGCCCGAGTGGCTGCGGTAGATCTCGAAACCGCCCAAATAGATGCGCTCGTCCTTCGGGCCGCCATTGTTGATCAGTTCCGTCACCTTGCGCACACGCTGCCCGGCGGAGTCGTAAACGTACCAGGTGCGCTCACCGTGATGCTCTGCGCCTACAGTATCCTGGTCGTTGACCTTCTGCCGACAGGTCATCTGCAATTGGTCTTTGTAATCCCATTGCATCTGCTGCAGCTGCGGCATGCGCAGCATGTTGCCGTGCACGTCGTAACTGTATGGCTCGGTGACTGGGGCGCCATTGCCGACGGTTGTGTTGCTCAGGCGGTTGCTCAGTTTACCCGGCTCGGTCAGACTGGTTTCAGTGTAGTGGTAATGACGCGTCCAACCCTGGTTGGCCGGGTCGCTGCCAATGTGCTGCACCGAGATGAAATTACCGACGGCGTCGTAGACGTATCGTTCGGTGTAGGTTCCCACGGCCTTGCCGTCATTGGGCGCGAAGTGGCCGGCGCCATCGGTGCTGGTTACCCGTACCCGGCCCGCGTCGTTGTAGGAGTGCGGGGTCGGGGTCTTAGGTGCGCCAGCGGCGGTCAGGCCCAGATGCTCGCGGCCGGTGGCTTCGATCAGCCGGTAGAGGGCGTCACAGACATAGTCGTTGCTCGGCTCGACGCGCTTGTTCCTGAAGTAGATGGTCTCCTGCGCATTGTCCTGGATGTGGGTGATGTTGCCGGCGGGGTCGTAGGTGTAATGCAGGTTCTGCACTTGGCGGCCCGGCCAACCAGCGATCGGCGGCTGCGGGTCGTCACCGGGGAAGGCGGCCGCATTGCGCCGCGTGACCAGCTGCGTGAGGCGGAAGGTGAGCGGGTCGTATCTGTAGAAAGTGCTGGCGCCGTCCTTGTAGTCGATGCGTAGGCGCTGGCCCTTGGCGTCGTAGTCAATATTGGCAACGCCGACCGGCGACGGCGCCTCGATATTTGGGTCGAGCAGCGCAGCGGGCTCGGCCGCGCGCGCCAGCCAGACGTCCACACGCTCCAGCAGATTCGCCTCGTTGAACACCGGCTGGATGACGTTGCGCTTGGCGCGGGCCAGACTGCTGCGCGGCGCGATGGACTGGATCGGGCGGTTCAGCGCGTCGTACCGTGTGCTGCCCTCGAAGGTCTCGGTGTCGAGTTGCGGATGCAACAGCCAGTCGGGGATGGCCGTGTAGTCGGTGACCAGGCGGCGCGTGCTGTGCAGCAGATTGCCCGTGAAGTCGTAGGCCTCTGTCGGGTTATCATTCACGTCCAGCCGCCCGTTGGTAGCAATGCCGGCGGAATCGAAGTGCCGGTAGATGCGGGTGCGCAGGTTGAGGCGTTGAGCTTTCGCTTCCTCAGCGGGCGTCGCATTGGGCGGAGGTTCGCCATACTCGATCTTGTCGATCAGGATGTCGCGGTTCAGCGTGCGCGGATCAGAATCCGGGGTGGTGCCGCGAACGGTGTGCTCGACTGGGCGGCGCAGCGCGTCGTAGGCGGTGGTGAAATTGTGGCCGCGGCTATCCCAGGCGCGGATGGGCTTGCCAGCCACGTCGTTCAACATCCAGCGTGCGCCGGCCTCTATGCTGAGCTGATGGATGCGGTTGCTGAGCATGTCGTAGACGTAGCGAATGACGATGCGGCCAAGCGGGTCGGCGGTCTGCTGGATGGCGTCGCGCACGGCACGCTGGTTGCCTTCAATGTCCAGCTCGACGCGGGTCGCGAAGCCGTCTTCGGTGCCGTCGAGGTCGTGACCGGTGCACACGACGCGGTTGCGCGCGACGGTCAGGAAAGGGCGGCCCAGCGCGTCGAAGTGCGCGGTGGTGGGGGTATCGGTATGCGCTTCGGCGCGCAGTGCAGCATTGCGCTCGTCCGCTCCTAAGGCGCCGGCGATGCGCTGCGCATGCCAGGTCTGCCAGGCCGGCTGCGTCTTGAAGTACTCGGCGACATAGCCACCGATGTCGGGGTCGGCGCGCGGATCGCCTGTCTGAGTATTGCGGGCGGCGCAGGTGTCGTTGACGTCGTAGGTGGTCTGCTGCCACGGGTCGAACACCACCTTTTCGTAGGTGTGGTTCGGGTACAGCGTGGCGATCACGCGCTCGGCCGGGTCGTAGAACAGCACCGGGCTGACGCCGACTGTCACACCGAATTCGAAGTGCTGCGTGGCGCTGAAGAAGGGCTCGTACTGCCGAACTGTCTTCCCCTTGTTGTTGAAGATGGTCCAACCGCTGCCGACCCAGCGCGGATTGATGATGGGCGCCTGCGGATCATTGACATCAAGTGGCCCGGGTTCGGCCTGGATCTTCTTCTGGATTTCGCGGCCGAAGCCGTCGGAGTAGCTGAAGCTCAGCTGGATCTTGAGACCCTGCGGCGGCAGCGGGGCACTGACATGGGTTTCGCGCGCAAGCGTGGCGGCCCAGGCGGGTTGCCATTTCGTCGGATCGTTGGGGCTCGCCTGCCGCGTGCGGAGGAAGCGGTCAAGGTCGTAGACGATACGTGTAGTGGCGTCTTTCAGCAGCGCCGTCGCAGTGGCGTGCGGATCAGCGATGTTGAAGACGCTGTCGAGCTGGACTTGCGTGAGGTCGGTAACGAAACCGTTGAGCGTGTCACCTTCCACCGGCGCGGGCAGCGGCTTGCCCATCACTGCGGTGCCGGCCACCATGCCGAGGGTGTCGAAGGCGACTTCGGTCTGGTTACGGTTCGGGTCGCTTACTAAGCGTGGTTGCAGCACGCGGTAGTCGTTGGCCTCCACCTTCACGCGATTGCCGAGCGCGTCGCGGGTCTGGACCATCAGCAAGTCGTGGGCGTCGAAGTCGACGAAAGCGTCCTGGCCGAAGGAGTCGCGGTAGCGACGCGCCAAAAAGAAATTATGGCTAGCCTGCGTCAACTCGGTGGCGGCGTTGTCGGCGGGGTTGGTAGTGAAGAAGGACTGGCCGGACGGTATCCACCAGTGGTCGTCGGCATCGCTTGCGGGGAAGCGGCCGTCCGCCTTGAGCGTCTGGCTTTGCAGGTAGCCGCCCCGGTTGCCCCCTTGGCCGCCCAGCACGGCCGCCGGATTGGGGAGCAACGCCTCTGGTGGCTGACCCCCATGAGGACGCTGGAAGACCTGCGTGAGCAATCCCGGGGTAAAGGCGAGCTTGTAGCTTTCGCCGCGCAAGGCTACGGGCTGCAAGTCACCGAGCGGCAACAGGCCGCTCAAGTCGTCACGGCGGTAGAGCGTGCGCAGCCACTCGATGGGGCGGCGGCGCTGGTTGCCGGTGGCCGTGGCCTCGTAGGCGACTTCAGGGGCAGTGAACTTGTGACGCAAGCGGCCCGAGATTGCGGGATCGGGTTCGACAAGATCCGAGGCTTGGTAGCGGCCAGCCGGCCCGGTGGCTGTGTAGCCCGTCAACTCGAAAGTGAGTGCCTCGCAGGGTAGCGGGTTGCGGTGCGTGTCGGATGATTTGATGGCGTTGGTGACGCGGTTCTCGGTATAGGTGAGCAGCGGAGTGGTTTGCTTTGCCCGGTCGGTCGCATGCAGCCCGGTGAGGCCGGGGTTCGGCACCAGTTGCAAATTCCCCGATGCATCGATAGCGCGAATCTGCGTGCGGCGTCCGTAGCAGATGGCCGCTTGTTTGAGCACGTTGCCGTAGTCGTCGACCTCCAGCGTTAGCGCGTGCTGGATGCGCGGGTCGGCAGGGTTGCGCTCATAATGATAGCTGATCGCCTCACACGCATGGGTGAAGAAGACGGCGTGGCGGTTGGCGCCCCGGGGCTGCAGGGTCCGGATGGTGAAGTCCTGCTCGGTAACGGTGTAGGGAGTCCGGGCGCGCAGGGTCTGTTCAGGGCCGGCGTCGGGCCCGACGTCATCGGCATAGACCTCCTGACGCAGCATCGAGCCCTTAAGGGCCCGGCAGGCTTCGCGCTCCTCTACAAGAGTGAGGCCGGCGGGAAGCGCTGTGTCCGGTAGAAGCAGGGCTCGAGCGTCGGTATCGCTAAGTCCGGGCTCGCGGAAGTATTCGCCCGGGTCCGTGGCGGTCAACAAACCGGCGAAGTAGTCGGAGACATGATCGCGGCCGCGGTAAACGCCTGTCTGGAACCAGGTCTTGGTGTGCACCGGCGGGACGTGCGATGCGGCAGCGATATTGCCTGCCGGGACATTGCCGTCGGCCAAAGCAGCGAACTGTTCGGCATCCCACTGCTCCACCATGCCGAAGCCGCGGAACTCGCGCTCCTCGCCATCGAAATAGGCGTGGTGGTAGGCATAGCGGGTGACGAAGCGGTTGCGGCTGATGTGGTCGTAGGTTTCCACACGCTCGACCACATGCACCGGGAACGGCAGCCGCGTGATCCAGGGTTTGCCAGCGCGCTTGTCCTGCAGATAGAACTTGGTCGAGGGGGCATAATCGACGCGGGTTTCGGCCCCAAGGTTGTTGATCGTCTTGATGAGCAGATGGGGCTTGCGGCTGCCCATCAGGTTGACGTAGCGCATCGGCCTCCGTGCGTCGCCCGGCAAAGACGACGACCAGACCAGGCAGCAGGTGCCGTTACCAAGTAGGTCGGTGGGCACGATGCTCACTAGGTCATCGACTCGGGGAAACACCTTCAGCAGATGCGGCTGGCTCCAGCTATTGCCTGATTGGTTGAAGTACAGGCGCACGCCATCGCGATGCAGGTAGATGATGTCGGTGGTGCTGCTGCCGTCGATGTCCGCGAGGCGGACGCGCTTGTGGTCGAACTGGTCCGGGTTGTCGAACCATGGCGCGTTGTCCATCGTCACCTTGGCGCCAAAACGGCCATAGCCCAGGTTGGGCCAGTAGCAGATTTCGCCGTTGCGGATACGGACAATGTCGGTCAGACCATCACCAGAGAGATCGGCCAAGTAGATGGACTGCGTGCCATCGGCGAAGACGATGCGCGGGCTTCTTTCCTCGTCGTGCGCTTGGGATACACGCCGGGCTGGGCCGAAGCCCTCTTCGGCGAGCGAGGCATGCCAGACGAAGGCGTCATCTTCGGTAATGAGCACATCGGCGTGGCCGTCGCCGTCCAGATCAACGAACTTGAGGTTCGGGTCACGCAGGTCGCGATTCAGGTGCGCGGTGAAGGGCCGGAAGGGCTGCCAGCCCTCGCTGTCGTCGTGTTCGTAGAGGCCGGGGGTGGGGCCCTCCATGACGACGACATCGGGCTGGCCGTCGCCAGCGAGGTCCATGAACTCCGCCCCGCCGCTTAAGGCGACGTTGGGCTTGAGGGCGACGGTTTCGAGCGGGGCGAATTGGGCCTTCACCCACTCGCCGCCGCCGGGCAGCTTGTACGGGATCGGGCTGAGGTTGCGCTTGTAGAACCAGGCGCCGGCCTGCTCGGAAAGTATGCCAGGGATTCCTTCGCCGTGCAGATCGGTCCAGCGATAGGCACTGCCGTCCAGGCCAATGGGGAGGTTTTCAAGGTTCTGCGGATCCACTTGCTCCACTGCTTCCTGCACAACGGGTTCGGTGTACTCAAATTCGACCGGCGGCAGGCTGCGCCTCTCGTAGCCGCCGTTGTTGCGGCGATAGCCGGTCTGGCTGACTGCACGAAGGAAGGTATAAACGGGGTTGCGGACGTCAGTGGGGTCGACTTCGTCGGAGTAGGTGAAGTCGGTGGAGCGCACGAGGCAGTCGCGTCCCACACCGACCTCACCCAGGAAGTGGTGGAACATGAGGACGCGGTGGCAGATCCGGTACGTGCGGACCTCAAAGCCGGCGCGATAGGAAGAAAACGGGTCCTTGCGTGCGGGCCATGTGCCCACGTTGTCAGGCGTCGGCGCATTGGCCTCATGCTCGCCGTAATCGAAGACGACCTCGAAGTGCCAGGCGTCGCTTCCGTCACGTGCGCTGGCGTCCGGAGGTTCGGGCCAGGGGGAATCATCCTTCAACGCCGGGAAGTAGGGGGAACGATTAGCGTAGCGGATCCGCTTTAAATAGCGCTGGACCGAACGGGATGCGACCGTGCGGTTGCGCTCGTGGGCCTTGGCGAGTTTGTTGCCTGCCGTGTCCTCGAAGATCCGCACCGAATCTTCGGCCTTGTAGGCATAGACGACGACATTGCCTTTGTCATCGTGGCTCTGGCAGATCAGCCAACTGAAGATACGACTCAGTTCAGCGGAGTCAGCGATACGGCTGTCGGCCGTCTTGCCGTACCAGGTGGTGATGTTGTCCTTGGAAATGGAGCGCCAGAACACGTCGGTCGCGTCGACGGTATTCGTCCAGCGCTCGACACGGGCGAACAGACCTTCGATGCGCGGGCGGTAACGGTCAACCCGGTAGGTCACTCCGTTCACCGTTCGCGCAGGCAAGTTCTCTCGCTCCCATTTGCCTTGTGCGTTCCGAACGAGCACCGGCACGAGATCTTCGGCGCTGGAGAGAATGAAGACGTCTGAATCAAGGGCATCATGGTACTGCGGCAGCCCCTTGTCGGTCTTGCGGGTGATCGACGGAAGGGACAGGCTCCAGCCGAAGCCGAACGGACCGTTACCGGCGCCGGAGTCGTAGGACAGGGAGAGCTGTGGACCGAAGCCCGAACGGCCTGGGCTGGTGGCGATGGGCACCGACATCGAACCGGTTCCGGTCACCGGATTGGTGGCGAACTTCTCGCCAATGCCGCGTATTGCTCCGCCGCCCTTGGGCAGTGAAATCGTCGGTGCCTGAAACGGCGACGCACCGCGATCGCTACCCGAATCGGCGCCCCGAGCGTCCCGGCTCGAAGTACCAAGCCCGGCAGCGCCGCCAGGCGCGCCACCCAACCCCGCAGAGTACCCTCTCGACGTCCTTTCTCTATCTGCCACTAACGCCTCCCTCGCGAGCGTCGCTTGGCCAATTCCCCCGCTAAGCCCAGCTGTCGAGTCCAGCGTACTGTGCTAACCACTACAATTTCTGAACCAGTAGCCCAACATTGTCGGTTTCACCGGGTTCAATCCCTTTTGAGAAGTCAGAACATCAACTAGCTGACCGAATAATGGAAGACGTACAGCATATCGTCTATTGCATCGGCTCGTAGCCGGGTATGCCCTGAATCTGTTGGCGGAACTTGCTCACGCAACTCGGGCGCGAGCTTCTTGACATCGTCTTCTTCAATGCTCACCGCTAGCGTCGTGGGCGGACTAAAGCCGAGGTCGATCTGTCTGTGCGGCGTCCCCCCGAAAGAGGCCAACTGGCTGTCAAGCACAGCGGTCGTGCCCGCGTCGCCGCTCCGAGTCAAGGTCAACGGCAATTTCTGGCCACTGCGATATACGTCATTCATGTGATTGTCAGTGAAAGTCAGGAATACATCGACCTTTGAAGTCGTCAAACTCCGTCCTCTGAACAGGAATGGAAATCGGTCCATGGACAAATCCAATGTCATGGTTTGCCGGGTCGCGTTCTGATCGGCCGGGCGCAAGAAACGGAACCACTCATTGGGGAATTCGTGTCTGCTGCTGACCAGCCGCATCAGCGGAGCGCTGTCGGCATCGGCGATTGCCTGGTTGAACGCGCTCTTCGCGGCGGTTCTCAGGAGTTCGCCGCCTTCGCGGGCTGTGTATCTCAAATGCAGAACGACGTCAGTGAGTGTGTTGCGGTCGAACGAATTGGTATCGGGTGGCAGCTCGATGCGCCAGCGTGATATTACCCCTGACCCTTCGAACGGTAGATAGCGCTCATCCCTGAAATTGAGCTCGAACAGGCCCACGTCGTTTTGCGCGTGGCTGGTTGCGATAGACTGCATGGCGGCGAAATTGGCGACGAAGCGATCATCGGGCTGGTCGGTACTCTCCCGATAGTCGGCGCCAACCACGCTGTTTATGCGGGTCTTGTTGCTGAGCAGCGTCAGCGTGCAATTGATGCTCGTGTAGGGACCGACCACGCAAGGCAGGGTGACACTGACACTCTTAATGCGACGCATGTAATGTCCCGGAAAATCCGCATCGAAAAGCGCTTCCGGCAGCACGACCTCGCATTGACCGGCTTGCTTCAGGGCCATCAGCTCCATCGGGTCGAAGAGTTGGAGAGACACATGCTTAGTGATCTCGTACTCGCGCTGGTTCTGTTCGAGATAGGCCCTCTCCATCTGTTTTAGCCCGAGATACAGCCTCTCACCCGAAAGCAGACCTTTTTTAAGGCTATCCCAATAGCCGAATTGAATAAAATTCGAGTCGGTGAGACCCCGCTCAAAGCGATAGCATCTCTCGGCTCGCTTGCCCAAATCATATGCCACTTGATAGCACTGGAAATAAATTGCAGAAACTTCAGAAATCATCCAACTATAAAGATCTACATTGGTGTACTTGCTGCGTAAGAAATTTTCGATCGCTTGTGCATTTTCTATTTGTTTGTCGTGATTGGTGATTTCTTGATTGGCAATGTCAATGCGTATATCGGCGGCCAGTTTTTGCTTGTCAATTTGCTCCAGCTCCTTCATGGCGGTTTCCATCTGAAGCTTATAGTCGCGGTTCCTGCGCTCCCAAACCGCCTGAGTTCCGGCCTGATTTGCCCAGTAGGTATGGACGGAAGCAATGTACGAAAGAACATTACCCGCGGCATGGAGGCCAGCCCCGATGTTTTTGCCCCCATATGTAAACGTCATCACCGGACTTGGACCATCGCTGCCTATTGTCCAGTCGGGGGCCTGGTATCCCCCACCGGATTGGACTTCGACGATCTGTGCGGCCGCCTGCCAGTCCTGCGCCTCGTCTAATTGTTTCTGCTGCTCTTGCTCGTGCCCAGTAATACCGGATCCATTCTCAACGAGCTGATCCGCGTAAAACCGCCGACGGTGATCCGTCAGCTCCCAGGTCTTGTCCAGACCTTCGCGGACCCTCTGTGCCTCTGCTAGCTGGTTCTTTTTGACCTCTTTCACGAGGTTGAGGATCGTCGTTTCCTGGCTCGCGCGAAGTGCCGCCAACTCCTCGGCGTCCGCCTTCTCAAGGGCAGACAGCAAAGCAGACCCCAGGGATTTGAGATCTGCACACAGCTCCAACGCTTTCCGCAGCATCGTGCCAAATCGATAATATGGCACTGGCGCGTTGAGGTCGCTCAGCACGCTCGCTATATCAACGCCCTTTGCCGCCGCCTGAACGAGTAACGCGGGATCGATCGGCGGTTCGAACAAAGGTAATTGTCGCATAACGCCTTCGATGTTCATGCAGTGGCGTATCTTGAACAGCCTGTCGGCAACCGTATCCCAGTAGGCTAGAAGCTTAGGATTCGGCGGAACGCAGAAGTATTGAAGAAGGTTTGTCCCCAGCGCGGCCGTAGTACCCGAATTCACGGCGCCGCGTCTTGCCGGCGGATCGCGGAATTGCAGCGCGTCCTCAAGCGCGTTGGCAAAGTCATCGATGGCTCCCAGCTGCGAGTACGTCAATGCCGGCAGCTTGGTGATACGTGGCAAGGCGGTGGGTCTGGGACCCAGCAACTTCGCGGCAAGGATGTATAGCTGGGTAGCCTCGTTTATGGTCTCGATTGTGTCCTGGCTGAATAACTGGTCACCCCAGGCGATCAAATTGTCCAGATACTTCATCACCACCGCCTTCTGGTAGGCGGCGGGACGCAGCCGGGCGATCAGGTGGGGATTGAAAGGGTCGTCTTCCCACTCCAGAAGCTGATCTCGGATCCTCGCATAGTCAGGGTTGGATGGATCATCGAGCGCGAGCAACAGATCCTGTATCGAGGCTTGCGGATCGCTATCGTGGAAGGGCAGGAAGTTCCAATACCGCTGCGGCGGCTGCTCGTCGGAACTAGAGGTCGGATTGAAGATGTAGTGAAACCAACGCTGTGCTTCCTCAAAGCGCTGATCTTGGCTCAGCTTGCAAGCTATAAGGAACGGCGCGTGGAAGAATATCTCCCAGTTGTAGATCGAATACGCCGCGTCGCTCGCGAACTCGACGACGTTTTCCGGATGAGGCGGTGCCACTGCACTGGTCGGCTGATAGCTCTCGAATATGAGTTGACGATAGGGTCCACCGGTCCACTGCTGCGTTTGGAGCGACAGCAAACCATCAATGCCCGACTGGTACAGGATCGTCAAGAAATCACAAACAAATTGATGAGAATGGTTCCAAAATCGCACCGTAAGTGCGGACCCATCGAGCGCCGGCATCGCGAAATAGTTCTGAACTCCAAAATAGTCATTGGGGATTTCGAGGAAGAAGGGACCTTGCTGGACGAACTGGATAAACTGGTGCGGGACAAGCATGTTAAACCGACTCGGCAAGTATCCAAAAATCGGAGTGAGGGAGCGATTAGGCGGTTTCGGATCTGGATTATCGCCGTAGTCTCCAGTTGCTAGTTCGAGAGGTCCGGCCGTGCCGTACATCCAGCTTGTGTATCTGAGAGTTAAATCGTCCGTTCCCGTCGAACCAGCGGCGCCAGGTGGCACAAGTATTGCGTAGTCATCGACCAACTCAGGAGGTAGCGCGTCATCGATCGGCACCCACTCCGTACTGTGGTTTTTGCTTGCGAAATCAGCTTCCACACGGTCGCAAACACGGAACGGCATCTCGGCAACGAGTTCGCGGACCAGCGCGCCTCCGAGTCCGGCGCCGATTGTGGCTATTACGAAGATTTGCACTAATACAGTCCCGCCGGATGGCATGGCTCTTATGCCAAAGTTGGCACGAGTGGTCGTTCCAATCCCTTCAACCAGTTTTATCGAAATGACCTGGTTAATAACCTGTTTTGGCGTCCATCTTCCCTGCCGATATTCACTATATGCGATTTTTATCTCCCAGTATTTGTTTGGGGGTTTACCGGAGCTTGGCTGAGTAGGTTGCGCCTTTTCCGTGAATATCGCCCAGAAAAGATAAATTCTCCGGCCCCATGCGACCGGGATGATGTGATCGCCCTCGATATCCGCGGTCACTCTCTCCCAAGCCCTCCAGCGCGCGCCATTGACCTGGCGCCGATAGTAGTAGGTCTGGGGTGTCGTGCGTGTTCGGCCTACCACATGAATGATTTGATTGGTCGCCTGCGAGCCGGGGTCGCTCGCATTTTCTACATACACGCCCAAAATCTGCGGCCGAGCGATGTCCTCCAGCTTGTGCAGATACCGTAAATATGCCGCCTCGACATTTTCGGCGGTCAGTTCATTTTTCAGAAGGTCGGTCTCCAGCTCCTGGAAAAAGGGTGTCTTGTCGTCACGAAGCTGCGGCTCGATCCAATTCTCCGGGTACAGGAAGATCTTGCGGCTGGCTTCCCATACGCGATAGTGCTTCATCCATTTATCCCAGTGCTCGGATGACAGCGCAGCCGGTGAGATGTCCGGCTGCTCGAGCCCCAGCAGGCAACGCTGAACAAAGAGCTGCACGGTCGAGATAGCCTGCTTGATGCGGGAGGTCATCATGCAGGCATCCATCTGCACGTCGAGAAGAAGATATTCGTAAAGATCGTCTGCGGTCTTGAGTGTCGGATTGAGCGGATCAGTGTCACCCGGCTTAACGAGATTTGGATGAGCGAGCAGATAGCTCATCAGCGCATCCCTGCTTTTCTCCCGTAACGGGTCGTTGAGAGCCTTGCCGACGGTGATCCAGCTGCTGTCATCGTATTTCGCTTTGACAGCTTTTCTGATCTCGGTTGCAATTTCCGGCGCTGTGGCTGCCGACATGTCAGCAATCGCCCAATTCCGTAATCGGGCCGCTGACATTCCCGTTCTCTTCATGAGATCGAAACAGTCAGCGAGCGAGAGCAGCTTGATTTCGTTGTGAAAATCAACATCACTGAGGTCGAGGCCAGACGGTCCGGAAAGCCAAGTCAGTTGATCAAGGTCCCATCCCGTGCCGGCGGTGAGTTTCGCTATCGCCTCCATCTTCGATGGCGCACTGAAAGTCTCTGTAACTGCGGTGGGCGGCGAAATGAACCTGCGACGCAGTTCGGTCACTCGCCGTATGCGGTGCCAGGTCTTGAACACCTTTGGGTCGAAAGCAGAGGGGTCTAATGGCAGCTGGTTCACATCAAAGCCGTCAAAATCGGCTCCATGTTCGGAGAGGTAATCAAGCTCCGTCGTTGAGAGCTTGAAGGTTACGACCAGCAAGGCCGCTTTGTGAAAAAGCCGCCAGTGATCGAGTGGAAATAGCGCAGTCGAGGGCACGATCGATTTGGCGAGCGACGCACTGCTCCAGCTCAGGTGAACCTCCGGCACGAGCGCCGTCGCCTGGTAATATTCGAGCGTGATCAGATAGATTTGCCCCGCCTGAAGCGGGAGTGTCGAGCCGCGCTCGGTGACCGCCTGATCGTGCCAGTCGTCGATGAGAAGCTGATCGTCGATCCACAGCCGTACCCCGTCATTCGCGCGAACGAAAAAGCTGTAGACCTCGGTGGACTGAGCTTTGAGCAAGCCGATCCAGCGCGCGCCAAACGAAGCATGGCTCAGCGACGGGTCCGGCGATCCGGCACCCCAATTGTAGTCAATATTGGGATCGGCCCGAATGAGGGCGGTTCCGCTCAACGATTTATCCGCAAAAAACCGCGTTCCCAGCCCATTGGCGGCAAGGAAGTCATCCATCGCATGTTTCGCGGGGTCCAGTCTCGACACCAGGATGCGATCGAGAAGCAGCCTTGCCAGCGACAGGTCCGCGCTGAAAGCAGTCCCGAGCGTCTGGGTGACCAAATCCCGACTGAGCGTGTCGGCGAGGTAATGCAATAACGGCCCCAACACCAGCGCGAACTTTTCGGCGGCCGACCGTGCAGGGTCGAGAAGGTGGTCCTTGACATCCGTCGCATCGAGAAACGGAGGCGCCTCTCCGGTCGTCGGTGACCGGGGAAAGTTAACGAGTGTCGCGTCGATAAAATCGCGCGGCTGCTGCCAGAGGGTCGCCACCGCCGTCTGGAAACTCGCGGGCTGCCCGAGCACGAGAGCGTTGCGCTCCGAGTCGGTCATGTTTCCAGTGAACTGCAGCGTTTGGCTCGCTGTCACGAAAACGAGCTTCGCCTTTAGCTCGTCCGGAACGGTGAGCACGGGCATGGTCGCCAGCGGGGTGCTCCACACGGAAACGCCCTGGATCAGGGCGACGATCTGGTCCACGGTTCCTGCGCTGTATAGCGTCATCAGTTTCTTGCGGGCCAAATCGCCGGTCGGATCGGCTATGACGGCGTTGTCAGCATCGATCTGCGCAAGCCCGTTCTGCAGATTGCCCAGAAGGGCCGCGAAGGTTTTCCAGGTTGGCGCGACGCCACCCGTTGGGGGGCTAATGTCGCGATAGAGGTAGTTGAGTTGCGGCACGAGGAACCCTGACTTACCCACCGCATCGACGAGATCCAGAAATGTCAGAGTCGATTGAGGAGTCGCGAACGGATCCGTTCCCGACAGGGCCTTAAGTGACAGCAGATCCAGGACAGCCAATCGGAGCGCTCTGGCGAGCAGCGCATGCCGATAGAGGACCGACAAATTCTCGAGCGTCAGACTATCATTCGGCAGGACAGCCGCAACGAGGGTGATTAGGTCTGATGTGCGTAGGCGGAGTGCCGCTTGTATGGCCGGGAGGTGTGCGGAGATTTGCAGCTCGCAACCGGGCTGTCCGACGATCTCCTGGGGAGAGGGTGGACTGGCGAGTTGAAAGCAAGGGTCGATCGGATTCGTCACCGCTTTGTTTTGAAATAGCGCGGTATACGGGTCGGGGCTCGTATCGTACCGGTACGCGTCAATCTTGGACCAGAACGGGAGCAGCGGCACCAGCGGAAGCTTGAGCCGTTCCATGATACGCTTCAGTATGGAAAGCTTTACCAGCAAGCTATCATCGATGCTCGATGCGCCCAGCGCGTGCATGCAACGATCGAGATCGAGCATCTCCCAGCCTAGCTTCCGCCACAGGCGCAAAAAGCGATGAATCCGGTCGAGCGGCTCATCCGAATCCAGGTTCTGGATGATTGGCCCGCCGACGTACGCCGAGGCGAGACTGCATTCCTTGTTCGTCAAGACTAAAAGGCGCTTGGAAGGGTCCAGGTCCTCTGGATTGACGAAACGCGTCTTCAGCAGGTCCAGCAGCTCGGAGAATTGCAGATCGGAAAACCGCAGGAAGTTGCGAACCTCCGTCATGAATTCGTAAAGAGTAAAGCTTATATCGCCATAATAGTCCTTGAGGGGGTGCGGATCTACGACCGGCAGACCATTTAGATCGGCGGTTGAGAGGATTGCGCGCTCCTCGGAAGAGATGCCAAGATACTCGCAGGCAATGGTGATCTCTGACGGATCGCCGTTGCTCTGAAAGACCGACATCAGCTCGTGTCGCGTTGTGCCCAGCGATTGAAGATAAGCACGGGCAGTTTCGAGCGAGCGATTGAACGGCAGTGTCGCCGGATAGACAGCCGCCTGTAGGGACGCGTACGCGTCAGGGTTGGTGTTTTCGGGATTGACCGACAGCTCGTCGGCTGTGGCGTCAGGCGATGTATCATTCGGCTGCGGAGGAAGGGTGGTCTTGAAGACAACGCAGGCCTCGAGCGCCTCGTTGACGAGATCCAGATAAGGAATGGGAGTATTTGTGTTCTCGCAATCGAGTCTGATAAATACCAAGTCCGGCCTTCGCTCGACGAGGTAAGCGAAGACCGGGACCAGTATATTGGCTGGAGCCTTCTCAAGAAAATTGTGGAGCAGGTCGACAAAATACGCAGCTGGGCTCAACACGGACTGACAGTCGACGCAATCGCAGAAGTCAGACTCATTGAAAAGCGTATCGAGATCAGCCTCTGCTATTTTGAGCGCCGGCGGCGGCCAACCTCCAATCGCGCTCGGAAGCGGCCCGCGCGTCCTCGTCTTTGCATTGAAGGCAATGTTTGCGACCGCAGCCGAAATCGAACTCGCCGCGGCGTAAATGGTCTTTGCCTGTTGGTCATTCTCAAAGTCGGCCGCGTATCGGGAGACAAATACCTCCGCTGGGACGCTGGCGATCTGGGACGCCGAATGGAAGCCCCTGCTCATAAGGGCGTTAATCGCATTAGCGTCAGGGGTCACTTGGAAGACTCGACGCATACGCTTCAGCTGAGCAACGACCAGTGCGGGCTCATTCACCCCTTCCAGGCTCCTCGGATGCTCTGCGATGTACTTGTCGATCTTCGCACCGCGGAATTCGAAATCGGGAGCGTTGCTCAAGAACTGCGAAATGCCCACGCGAACTGGGTTCACGATCTGAGTGGCTCCCGCGGGTAGAGCCGCCAATGCCGCTTTGTAATCGAAGTCAGGATAGGCCTTGATCTCTCGTTGTAATTTTTCGATGGAGGTCCGGACTTCTGTTTGATCGCTTTGGCTGAACTGGCGGAGATCAAGTGACTCAACCGTAGCGCGCGCGGGGTTAAAGTGAGGGTTAACCGCAAGAGCCCGTTTGACCAACGCTGGATTGACTGAGGTCAAGCTTGTCGAGAAGCCTTGCTCCTGTCGCGCTCGGCTCCCGTGAACAGCTGCAAACCGGTTTGGTGAACCCGTGCCGACGAAACTTGGCGATGTTTCGAGGATAGAGCGAAGTCTCGTAGTTGAGACTGCGCCGCGCGCCCGCGCCTGAAATTTGGGATCGGATGAGACCAGGTTGCGAGAACTTTGTTTATCGGGTGGTTGCTCACCGTTCGGCGGCGCTACAACCGGAACCAATGCTTCAGAGCCGGCAAGCCCGGGACTCGGAGGCTCCACAGGTTCGGGCCGCCCACGCATCAACTGGTCAACGACACCTGCCGCGCCAGATTTGTTACGTAGTTCGGATTCGGCGGGCGCCTGCTCCGGCACCTTATCGGAAGCAGTCATCGCAACTGGCAGCATGGAAATCGTCGAATGGCCTGGGGTGGCCCCGGTGACGGCAGCATCATTTCGGACGGCGTTGCGCGCGGGCTCAAGCATCGGGTTTTGCGTGGCAGCCCTAATGCAAAGGGATGACAAAAACTTGGCTGTCTCTTGCGGAGATGGTACCTGTCGGCCCGGGCATCGGCAGACCACGGTGTAGTCCACAGTGTCTCCGGGCTGCAGTGGAGGTAGCCGGGCTTCGAAGTATTGCGCTTTTTGATAGACGTCGTGCCGCAAGAACGCAGCCGCGGTTATTTGCGGGGGCCCGTGATTGATGCTGTATCGAACATATACTGAATTACTTCCACCGGGCGGCTGCACCGCACTGGTGATGGTAACGATGGCCCGGTTCGTTTCGTCGGCAACCGAAATAGCGTCAGCCGGCGCAGGTGCATCTGGTGTGCCGTACCATAGGACCATGCCGTCGTTTTCGTAACGCATGGTTTATCCCCATTGCTGGCGGATACTGCATCCGCCGAGTAAAAAGAGCTTGAATTTCGTTGTGCGCCGGTACGATCCCGGTCTAGTTCATTTATTGGAATTCGAGCCTGACTACAGCCGTGATGTCCTTCAGCCGTAGAGCGAAGCGCTCAACCACTCGGAAGCGGAAGGCTCCGTCGGTGTCCTGTTGCATAAACGCTGTAGTAGCGTCTAGCCCAACCACCAGATCCATTGTATTGCCTCCAAGCGACACGAGCAGTCCGTAGAACCGAGGTTCCGTCCCAGAGGAATTCGAAGGTAAGGTACCCGTACCGAAAAAACCTGCTGTCATAAGCGGTGTGAGCCGATCCGCTGTCAGTATCAGTGTATCGGGCAGAGGCGCGTAAGTGTCCGCATAAGGAGTAGTCTGAAGCACAAGCGCATAGGGGCCATACTGCCCATTACCCTGAAGAACCGAATACCCTTCAGCGACGGCAGCGAAAGTATGTTCAGCATAAACGCCAGGAGAAGCGGCGTCCTTCGGCTTTATCGGGATGATCTGGTTTTTTGGAAGTTGGGGCGTGCCGGGGGGCAGGTCGAGCAGTCCTGTGTCAGAAGGCGCGCCTCGATTTAGCACTATGTGATTTTGGAACAAGTTATTGCTGTTAAGGGCATTCTGGCCTGAGAAAATGACGAGATCTTCCGCTTGGGACAGCAAATTCGCCGCGCGCGTGGCGAGCGTAACTGCTGTGCTGTGCCCCAATTCCATGATGTCCCCGGTCTCGTGATCGACTTGTTGGGGCGTCAATGCGAACTCAACCCAGAACTCATTGAGCCGCGTTGTCACTCCCTCATCAACAACGAGAGTTGGCGCATCCTTCGTCGGTGGTGTTATGGCATCAGTGGGTACGCTGGTCGTGCGCGGAATTACGGGACGAATGGGCAGAAACTTCTGGCCTACACGGGTTCGCATCACCTCGTCGTGCACCGCCTTGTCAATCCGGTCCCAAATGTCCTGGGTCCAGTGCACCTTATCTCTGCCAAGATTGGTCGTGGTAAGAGGCTGCACCCATCCCGCGGTACTTGGTGCTGCTGTGCCTGGTGTCATCAATGTAGTTTGCATCTGCTTTGTCCTTTCGTTTGGTGAATAGCTCCACGATTGTTTGCTCACGCTCACGCCTTGGCCCCGAAAGCCGGAATTCACTCTAGGTCGGCTCGAAGCACCGATTGCAGCACATCGGCTGACAGCTGGGCGATGTGAACCGAATAGGGACGCAGTTGATGGACGAAACCGCTCCGGCCGGTTGTGTCGATCGCCACGACCTTTAAAGCGGGAAAGCTGCGGAGCAGTGATACGAAGCTCTCAATAGTGCCGGGCTGCGCCGACTGAAGGATCACTGCATCGACGCGGCTCGCGCGGATTTCCGCGACAAGGTCCTCGCCCTGTTCAGCGTTTTCAGCTACAATAATATCGGCCGCCGAAGCGAGCACCCCCGTGAGGATGTCGGAGAGCATATTAGACATTCCGACCAACAAGACACGCACCGGCTGCAGACTCTCCATTGTACCGCAGGCTAACGAATGCGCGCCTGGTGCGCATGAACCGTAAGGGCTGGCTGATGATACGCAAGATGACCCAGATCGCGCAGGTTGGATCACGAAGCCCTTACAATGCCGCCGTAACGTCGGTCGATGCTCGCTTCGCCCCAACATCGGTCGCCGCCAGCTGCAACCTGTTGATCTGGGGCGATTAGGATTCAAGCGTGTCGGCTCGTACGTCGGTTTTTCGACGCGTCGGGACCGCTGTCAATAGATCATTCGGTCCAATTTCGGTCTGTTAGTCATCCCCACTCAAAGGAACACTCTGCCCCCCTGAGCCACGGGCCCGCTAGTCGGATTGAGTGATCTGTGGCCGGACCTACAGCCGCCGCGTGGCCGTTCCGGCCGAGTTATCGGAATCCCACAAATTCTGCTGCCGCTTCAGCAGTACGATATCGCCGCGTCGATGGACATTCAGCTTCTGCAGAATATTGTGCACGTGGTTCTTGATGGTCGCCGGGCCGAGGCACAGTCGGCGCGCGATCTCCTTGTTTGGCAGGTTGCAGGCCAGCAGCGCGGCGATCTCCCGCTCCCGTCGTGTCAGGGAGGCGTTGGCTGGCGTGACCGAATATCGGGGGGACAAGCTCGCGACCAGGCTGAAGAGGAGCGCGGCAACCCGCGGCGAGCACATCACCTCGCCTCGAAGTGCGCGCAGAACTGCTGCGACCAGATCCTCCACCGATCCGTCCTGCGCGACACAGCCGGAGATTCCGGCCTCGGCGCAAGCAAGGATGTCTTCCTCCCTATCGGAGACGGCAAAAGCGACCACTACCAGTTCCGGGACGACCTGCCGCGCCTGCCGCGGGATCGCAATACTGTCGCGGGCCGCAAGATCTAGCAGCAGGACGTCCGGCCGCAAGGATTCGATCAGGCTCACGACATCCCGGGAGCACCCGGCTCCGAGTAGGTCGAGCTCGCCCTGTCGAGCCAGGGTCGCGACCAACCCTTCCCGGTAGAGGCGTACGTCGCTCACCACATAGACCCTGGGTTTTGCGGCCGATTGCCGGCGAAAATCCGACACAATGCCTTCGGCATTCGCGAGCTCTCTGCCTGAGCGTATCCCGGGCATGGCACCTACTCCCCCCTGCTTAGAGTTGTGCGCCCCATAAGCGCCGGCCGCTTCGAGTTCACAGACTATTGGCCGACGCGTCTCGATGTTAACCTTTCTAGACCAGCGTATATCAGGTTTTATTCCCGAACCTACGGGCTTATTGCCAAGCTATGTGTGAACCGCTTCACACATAGAGAGTCGAAACCTTCGGGAGGCGGGGCTTCCCTGAGGTGGACCCCGAACGCGGGACAGCCGGAGCCGCTTCTTAAGGTGTAACCCTGCGAGTTTCGATATCGGCTCCGATCGCCGTGGGTGCGACGGCTGGATGGGTGAGGCTCCCATTTACCTCATCAATATCAAATCCTTGATTGGCGGTTGTGCCTGTGGGGATGTGGGCGAAGGCGAGCATTTCCCCGCCTTCCGAAATCGCACGCGTTCTCGAGACACACGCGCGCCCGCGTGCGAGCCGGCTCTGTGAGTTGGAGCAACCGGTACGGGGAAATCAGGGCCTCTGGGGAGGGGCTGCGAGAGATGCGGTCGGTGGTCGCTCTCCCAAGGTTATCACACGCGCGCGCGGCGCTTGCGCTTGCCTGGGCGCCAAGCATCCGCCACATACCGAGCCGATGGCAGGCTCCCCGCTCAAGCGAGCACGCAGGCAAGGCGTCCGTCTGCACGATGGTAGCATAATCGCTTTCCCTTACATGCCGCGCGTCGACCACCTCCCGTCGGGCTGGCGGCATTTCTCACCAGAACAAAAAATCGAGCATCTGCTCGGCCTCGACCGCTGCCGTGAGATCCTGTCGTGGGGGCCGATCACTGAGCTCGACCCGCTCCGCTTCTCGTTCCAGGCGCAGGTGATGCGCGTGCTGTTGTCGATTTGCATCAAGGCGGCGCTCGATGGCAGTCTCGAACGCGAAGCTGCTCGCGAGCGTAACCGCGCGGCGGTCCTTGAGGAGCTCCGCCGCAAGCTACGACCAAGCGGCAGCGCCGGCGCGTAGTCGCGTGCATATGCATGTAGGCTGCAACCATGCGCATGCAGCATGTTTGCACCACGAAGAACAAGCTTCCAGACACACGCGTACATACGCGGGAGCCCAAAAAAGTGCTCGGCCCCTCGCACGCGATCAGGATGGCGTCGAGCAGCTCGGCGGCATCATCGGGCTGTGCATCGGGATGGACTTGAGGCCAGCGACAATTCGGCGTCGGTCATAGGCTATCTCCTGCGTCAGCACTGCGGCTCTGCGTTTGATTGCCCTGGCGGCGCGCTCGGTAGGCCTTTTGTGCGCATGCCGGCGAGCAGAATCGCGACCAACTCCGGGAAGCTCGATAGAGGCGTCCGCAGCTTTCACATCTGCGCCGGCCCGCAGTCGGCATCTTTGCCCGTCGTCGCAAGCGTTCCCGCTCGGCGCGCTCGCGTTCCGTCGGCCGGCAGACCGCGCACCATCGCGACCTCGGACCCCGCGGCAATCGGAACCGTTCGCCACACCTCGCGCAGGTGGCGTGCAGCCTGGACTCGGCGGGGATAGATGCCTCTACGAAGGCCCGAAGGCCGGGGCCAAGCTCATCTATTTCGTTTTGCGTCCAGTGAGGCATTCGCCGCAAACTCCGCTATACGACAGCCCGTCGCGACGTTTCGCGCATCCATGCCGTATTGCTCCGCTGCTCCCGCGATTTCTGCGGGCATTCCTGCGTCATGATCCCCGCGCTCCTAGCAGCCCGATCGGCTCTCTCCCGCATCTCGAAGCGTGGGGCCCAGCATGGGATCGCTCCCATTGCTATGAGCTATCTACATGGCAAACTTCGCACATCTGAAGATTTTTGGCGGAGGTTCGGTCCGCCTCGCCACTCGGAAGGCGACCGACAGCGCTGCACCACGCGAGTTATCGGGGCCAGCAATCGGGCGGGCGATTGACGGCAAATCGGCACGAGCGCAAGCGACAGGGCGACCGGCCGGGGCCATTGCGTACCTCTCTGGGCCGCGGGTACGGGGAAAACAGGGGCCGGAGGCGAGGGGTCGAAATTTCGCCCCGGGGTCTCGGAAACTGCGCCGATTTTTGAAATTTCCAGCCGGCGGTTCGCCAGCCGTTGCCGTCGTCCCGAGCCGTCGCCGCAGGCGGATCTGCAGCTCTGCGGCTCGGTAGCCGCCGTCGGGTGCAAGCTAGTCATCGGAGCCCGCCGTCGAATGATGGCGGCATGTCAAATGCGCTCGCGGCGCGTCGCCATGGGCGCCGCGGTGCGCATGGGGGGTATAAGGGGGGACACAGTGCGAGCACTGCGTGCACAACCGGGTGCAAGAAATATCAACATCTTACAGACCACCGCGTGAACCGCGTGCACAACCGCGTGCACAACCCCGCGTACAATGAAATCAATGGGTTACAGTGGACCGCGTGCAACCGCGTGCACCGCTTTAGCTTTTGATCAGAATGATGCATTCGTAACTGGTCCGGTTGGCGCCAAGATAACTACCGACCTTGATCTTTCCTGTGGCGAATAGGTTCTCCATCGCGCGCCGGAAGTCGGTTTTTCTAAAGCCATCTCGATCCGGGTCAACGCGTCCCGTGGCCAAAGCGGTGCTCCCCGAACCGCATGGGCCGAAGAGATTATCGGCTCTCGAGGCACATTCTAACGGTAAACGCGGGCGGTCGCATTCCTTTCCGTGAAGCCGCCTCGTCGGCTCGGCGAGTCCGCCGCTTTCGCTCGGATCACGCCGAGGTTTAGCGGAAGATGGCCTTAATCAAAGAGAGAGGGAGCATCAGGCGAGGCGAGCCTGGGCGCCGTCGGGTAACCGCCCGACGGATCTTAACCTTTTGTATTGCGTTCGAACTGTAGAGAGTGAGGCGGTTCCGCGATCGTTAAGATCGCAGGACACGTGTGAAGGCGGGAATTCCCGCCCCGAGGAACGGTCCGCGCAGCGAAGGGGGAAATCATGGCTTCGCGCATGAATCTATTGGCCAGGCTTGCAGCGGTGTTTATTGGCGTTGTCATCGGGGTCATTGCCGCTCGTCCCGCCGCCGCGCAAAGCCCGGCGCAGCTCTTTTATCGGATGCATCACTCGGTTTTCGGCGACATCGGCACCTACACCAATACAGTTGAGCCGTCCCGCGGCGGCACCACCGTAAAAACCCATGTCCATTTCGAGGTCAAAATGCTCGGCGTGCGGCTGCATCATCAGGACGCCGAGCGCACTGAGCGTTGGCAGGGAAATCGCCTCGTCTCATTCCAAAGCGTTACCGACAAAGGAGACGGTCCCAAAGAGGTAAAAGGCGAAGCCCGCGGCAACAGCTTTGTGGTCAGTTCACCGCAAGGCACGGTTACTGCACCCGCCTCGGTTAATCCCGCCAACCCGTGGTCGGCGAATTTTTTGCACTCTACGACGATGATGCGTCCCGACACGGGCAAGATCGAGCAGGTGCGCATCGGTGGCGGACAGGAGACGTCGGTGAAGATCGACGGCGCCACCATCCCCGCCGTCAAATATGACATCGACGGCAGTACGAAATACACCGTGTGGCTCGACGCACGCGGTGTGCCGGTCATGTTCTGGGCCGACGACGATACCGGCAAAGTCACGTT
>Ga0126381_100001613_pt1 | contig 24125 bp, 15 predicted proteins | sample PanSoiMetPlot_28_FD_96465 | JGI IMG/M metagenome (GOLD analysis project Ga0126381, IMG submission 96465) | Tropical forest soil microbial communities from Panama - MetaG Plot_28 | ecosystem: Environmental > Terrestrial > Soil > Tropical forest > Bulk soil | place: Panama | collected 2016-02-17 | reverse complement strand
GTGCCCTGACCAACTGTACAAACCAAGAGTCGGGAAAATCAGAACGAAAACAATCGCTGTATATGCAACAAGTGAGCGTATGACAGGATTTTTCGCGTACGCTCGCCAGTCACGCCGGACAAACACATGATCGCGCAACGCGTGATCTTGCGAGTTCGAGGTCACGGTGAGTTTACCCGGTCAATGCGACCATCGACCGCAAAACCTTAGCTCCGTCTCTCGAGCTCACGAAGCATTGAGGCAACCGTGAACATCTTCTCCTTTGAAAGTTCCGGGTACAAAGGAAGCGACAAACATTGCTCACAGAGCGCTTCAGTGACAGGTAAATCGCCAGGTTTGTGGCCGAGATGAGCGTAAGCTTTTTGTAAGTGCACCGGCACGGGATAATGGATTGCTGTCTCTATCCCTGCCTCGTACAGCTCAGAGCGTAACCGGTCGCGTTCGGCTGCTTCAATTACATAACAATGCCACACGCATTCTGAATCGGAAAGGTGTGCTGGCAGTTTGTATGTCGAATTCGCGAGGAGTTCGTTGTAATAGGCCGCGCGATCGGCACGAGCTGCATTCCACTCATTGAGCCTCTTAAGTTTGATCGCCAGCACTGCCGCCTGGAAGCTATCCATGCGATAGTTATAACCGATTTCGTCGTGCAGATATCTATCGCGTTGTGCATGGTCGCGCAGCCAACGGGCGCGTTGTGCGATAGAAGCATCGTTCGTGACCAACGCTCCTCCTTCGCCATAGGCCCCAAGATTCTTGCTCGGATAAAAACTAAAGCACGCAATTCGTCCGAATTGACCGACACGCTTGCCACGATACTGCGCTCCATGCGCCTGAGCAGCGTCTTCGATTACCGGCAGTTTATGCCGGGCAGCAATCGTGTTGATAGCATCCATGTCCGCTGGCATGCCATAAAGGTGGACTGGAATGATCGCTTTTGTTCGGAGAGTAATCGCGTCTTCAATTTTTGCGGGGCACATTGTTCGACGCACAGGATCAATATCTATAAAAACCGGAGTGGCGCCGGCGTAGCTAATCGCCCAGGCAGTGGCTATGAACGTCATTCCAACGGTAATCACCTCATCATCGGGGCCGATATCGAGGCAGCGCAATGCAAGGTGAAGTGCGCTGGTTCCACTGTTCACACTGACGCAATGCTCGACTCCACAGTACGCTGCAAATTGCGCTTCGAAATCGGATGTCGCAGGTCCCTGGGCAAATCTCGCGGATTCGCAAATTTCCTCCAATGCCGGGAGCACTTCGGTGCGAATTCCATCGTATTGGGCTGGAAGATCGAGGTACGGGACGCGTTCCATATCAGTTTCCTTCAAATTGAGATTTGGCCGGCTCACTTTGACTGATTTCATCGCGATCAATGTATGCACAGTAAACAATGTCGCCACCAACTTGGACGCATTCGCTCCGGGGACAGTCCACCAGCGACTGGAAATAGACGGGCGAGTAAAAGAAATGAATGTGCAGATCGAGCGTGAAACGGAAGAAACGTTGTTGCGGCACAATTAAAAAAAGCCGCTTCTGGCATACTCTTTTTAACTCCGATAGCGCGGTGCTTAACCTGCGAACGTGCTCGAGTGTGTGGAAACACGTAACCACATCGAATGAATGATCCTCAAATGGCAAGCGTTCGACATTGCCTTGAACGTAGTTCGCTTTCGAACTGACAATCGGCTTTGCGTAAACATCGCAGCCCGTGACATCGAGACCAAGTCCGAGGAATTTCTCGACACAGTGACCTCGGCCGCACCCGACATCGAGGAGCGTCCCATTTTGGCGAAGATCGATCCTGTCCAAAACCCATTTTAAACTCGCTTCGGAGCAATCGGTAGGCCGGATGTTGGCCCGGCATTTCAGCGTTTCGTAGAATGTCGCGAATTCGTCGTCGCTCATTGAATGAATGATCTCCTTGAATCGCATTACGGCATTCAGATCGGAGCCACCGAACCAATACCGGTAAAACGGGTACATGAAATAATAATTGTCCCTGATGGCTAGCGGAAGTAGCTCATCCATGCAGTACCGCATGACGTTGGTAAAACCACGCTTCATAGGATGCGCCTAAACCGCCCGATCCAATTACGAGCGCTTCCGGGCTGGCCAGGTAATCGTCGACTTGGGAGCGTCCTGGATATTGATGCACACAAACAATCGCAAACAGTCCCGAAGCGAACCAAACACGTTGCGCCATGTGGCACCTTTGCCTTTCCCATGCGCCCGGTGCAAAAATTGAATCGGCACGAAGTCGACGCGGTAACCTCGCCGATGTGCCCGGATAATTCTTTCAGCTTCAGAAAACGGACTATGGGAAATCACGTCACAGGTAAATACGTCCCGTACACCTAGTTTGATGCTGCCGGCGTCGCGGGTAGCAAGTCCGAAGAGCATTTTAGCCACCAAGTTAAATCCGTGCGATATAAACCGGCGGCGCAAGTTGTAGATTTCCTTTCGGTTTTGTCGCACCCCGATGACGAGGTCGGCGCCGGCCTCAAGAGCCGGCAACATTTTGATCAGATTCTCCGCCGGCCACTCACCGTCGGACCCGGTGAAATAAATGTGCGTTCCGCGAGCGCTCAGATACAAATCGACCAGGGATTGGTGGATTCCCATGTTCTCGGTGTGCACAACCAGCCGGACCTTCTTTGTATGTTCCGAAAGCCCGCGAACAATTCCAGCAGTGTCGTCCTGGCTGCCATCGTCAAGGCACACGATTTCCCAGTCATCCGGTGAATCACTGAGCTTTGCGATGATATCAATATGTTCTCGGATTACTGCTTCGATATGAGCCTGCTCATTGTACGCCGGCATCACAATGGAAAGAAAAAATGGCCGCTTCATCGCGTTCCAGATTTCGTGGTTACTTGTCGTGCGGGGTTGCCCGCGACAACAGCTCCGTCAGGGACGCTTCGAGTGACAACGCTGCCGGCACCTATTGTCGCGTGTGCGCCAATGACGAGGCCACCGAGAACAGTAGCGTTGCTACCAATGCTCGCTCCACGACGCACCAATGTTTGCTGGACTCTCCAATCGGCTTCCGTTTGCAGGGCACCATCAACATTTGTAGCGCGCGGATACTTGTCGTTGATGAACATCACTCCATGCCCAATAAACACTTCATCCTCGATTGTCACGCCTTCGCAAATAAAACTGTGACTGGAAATTTTGCAGCGTTTACCGATGGAGGCGTTCTTCTGCACTTCCACAAACGTGCCGAGACGGGTTTCGTCTCCAATCGTGCATCCGTAAAGATTCACGAAATTGTGAATCGTCACATTACGTCCAAGGCGCACATCTGGCGCGACGGTACAGAATTGACCTTTAATGGCCGGCTTATCCATCCAGTTCACCCAGCCGCAATGTTATCTCTTGTTTTCTCAACCGCGACGCGTTGTCCTCCGTTTATCACAGAATCGGTGGCGGCTTCGAGAATTTTTACTACCTGAAGCCCGCTCTCCCCATCCGAGTTCGGATTCGCGCCGGTGCGGATGCAATTTACAAAATGTTCGCATTCGACCGACAAGGCTTCGCGCACTTCAACCTTCGGAGACCAAACGTCCCCCATTCGATAGTCCACCAGTGCCTTGTAGATTCCCTCCTGAGATCTGACCTGGATGCCGCGGTCGTACACGCGAACTTTTTCGCTTGGCTCCATGTCGTCGTAGACAAGCATGCGACGGCTTCCACCGATCAAGTTGTGCCGCAGTTTTACAGGCGATAACCAGTTAACATGAAAATGGGCAATGAAATTATTCGTAAAGTGCAGCGTGAGGTATGCTACGTCGACCAAGCCTCGCCCGGTGTGATCGGCTCCTACTGCAGAAACGGAGTGCGGCTTCTCTGGGATCAGGTAAGTCAGGATAGAAACATCATGGGGCGCCAGATCCCAGATAACGTCAATATCGTGTTGAAATAACCCAAGATTTACCCGCACCGAATCAAAGTAGTAGAGCTCGCCCAGTTCCTGGGCTTCAATTATTTCCTTCATTCGCCGGACCGCTCCGGTGTAAACAAAAGTATGGTCCACCATAAGAACGGAACCCCGGCTCTTGGCGAGTTGAATGAGTTCCTCAGCTTCTTTCACAGTACGGGTGATCGGTTTTTCCACCAAGACATGTTTGTTAGCATCCAAGGCTCGCTTTGCCAGGACATGATGTGTAAACACAGGCGTGGCAATTACCACTGCATCTATTTTGGAATCGCTTAGTATCTCGTCTACTTCAGCAGAAACTTGAACTGTGGGGTAGCGTTTGCTTGCAGCGGCGCGTCGCTCCGGCCGCAGATCGACACACCGCGTGACCTCGACCCCATCGGTTTCGTGCAAATTGCGAAGTAGATTAGGCCCCCAATAACCGTAACCGATGAGGCCTACGTTTATTTTTCTCTTCTCCATTTAAACCGTGATCATCAGAAATTCCGACGCGTTGCTCGAGCCTCTCGAACAAGCGTATATCCTCAGTCATCACGGGTCACTGTCAACGTCGCGAGGAGCTTAGAACGCTTTTCGTCGTAAAGCCGGAACTCGTAAACAGAGTCGAATTGAATCCAGCGAATTTCATTGCTACCCGACGGCGCGGAGGCGATTAACTTCTCCGGCTCCCGATCGACTTTAACATAGAGATCGCCTGGTGTCCCATTGCCAGTGTCCCAGGTTATCGTCGTTGTTCCCAGTGGGTTGTCGAGATCGCCGGCCGGTATAGGGTTCGGAGTTGCGGAGAGAACTGGCCTCGCTGCTCCATTCCCGCCTGCCTGCCGACGGTCATGGTAACAAGCGATCAACAGTATACACACGAGGAGTCCGAGAAGCACGTTGATGCACCGCACGAAAGTGGACGGCGTGCCATTGTGCAATCGCAGCCGTCTGCACCGTCGCGTTGGATGAGATACCATTTCAACGTTTGACAATCGTCTTCGCCAGCAGTCGCGGTGATGCATCTCTGGAGTATAACCGGAACTCGTAGCTGCTTCCGGTTGCAATCCAATCGATCTCAATCGAGCCGTTTGGCCCCCGGGCGAAAAGCTGTTCAGGCTCGCCATCTTTGGACACACGGACTTCTGCGTCATCCTTGGACAGTGTCGTCCACGAGATTCTGGTTCGACCGAGACCAGCACCACCTGGCACCGGATTTGGGTCGGCAGCTATGGCGGCCGAACTTTCTCTCGCGTTCAAGCTCACAGTTTGCAACAGTGTTGGCCCTTGTTCTGAGTAGAGCCGGAACTCGTAACGGCTGCCTGGGTGGATCGCATCCAAAAATGCCAGACCTGACGCGCCGTTAGAGAAAAGCTCCTCAGCTCCATCGTTCCTGGCCACCGTTACCCGCCCTCCCGAGCTGCAACAGCTATTCCAAGTTACAGCAGCGCGGCCAACTTGCCCGGCCGGGGGGGATGCCGGGTTAGGAACGACAAACAACACTGGCTTACAATCAGCGGGAATTTTCTTCAGCGAAACGTCATCCACCCACATACTGCCATTAGTCCCCTGGGCACGCACGACAGCATACGTTGCCTGTGTAGGTGCCCGAGCAGTTATGGTCAGCTGCTGCCATCGCTGTGCCAACCGCGTATCAGTGCGAACGGTGCTTGGAACATCAACTTCAACGTTATCCTTGGTCTTCCAATCGAGCTGCAAGGTTAATGTTGCTGACTTCGCGCCTGCTTTTGCATTAGCACTTAGCCGGTAGCAATCACCGGGTTCAATGGGCACAGGTGCTGACCACAAAAAATCTTTTTCTGTCACACGGCACCCTGTTCTGCCTCCGAAAGAATACTTGCCTGTCCGGTCAAGTTTCGGTTTTCCGACAGCCTTCCAGCCAGCCAAAGAGTTTGTGCTGCCCTCCTCAAAGCTGCTGTTTTTGAGTAGCTCTGCGCTGTACGTCTGGGCTGTGTTAAGGATTTCGTAAACGTGAACAGACTGCAGCACAGCGACTTCCTTTAACCTGCCGCTTTGGTTGATAGCAGATAGCATCGTGTCCCACGTCTGGTAAACACCCCAAAACGAGGTTCCGGCCCGATAAAGATTTTCGTCGACGATAACATATTTGGCGCCCCAGTCGGAGAGTAGATCCAGTGTCCAGGGAGAAGGGAACGCGCTGAGATCCGGCCAAAACGCAAGGTTCGGAGGATTTTGCGAACTGCCCATGATGATTCTCTTCCCCGTCAACCTTGTGGAGTAAATTGCAGGCCCACCAAAGCCGTGATGAGGTATCGGATACTCGATGAATGTAAAGTTGCCCGGTTGTCGTGAGAGCCACTGATCAACCGCGCGCGGTGCAACGACGCTCATATCTGCTGGCCGAGGAAAGAAATCGAAGATGACTAGAGCCATTGCAGTGACAGCTATTCCTGTTTGCGTCGCACCAGATGTGTGAAACCGCTTCTTCGTTCCGTCCAGAATCCGGGTTAGCCCAGCAGCTGCCAGCAGCCCTACCGACAGCTCAACAAGAAACCCAAGGCGCGCCCAGCCACGGAGATTGTTAAATCCTGGAAGTTCTCGAAGAAGGCGACCGGGCGCAGCTATGGACGACAACGCCACATCGTTGGTATTTGGATCCAAAGGGGGCGGGTGCGTGATGTAAAGTCCTGGTCCAAAGGAGAACACTAGACATCCCAGAGTCATCGCAACAAGTGCGGCTACGACATGGCGACGAGGATGAAACAAACCTGCTAGCGCCAGGAGCAGGCTGACGGCCCCAAGATAGAGCTGCCATTCTGATTGCCAGAGCCCATTGGGTCCATTGCGCCACAATCGATCCACAGTGGGTCCCCAAAGAAAGTGAGCTGTAGGCGGGATCACATAATCGGCTAATGCGGCAGCAAACGCCTGCGACTCACCTGCGTCGCGGTAGTCAACCACACCGCCGTGTGTTGCGAGATAATAGGGAATCAAAAACGGCAATGTGAGAATCAGAGAAACACCGATTGCAGCAACGCCAAGCTTTAACAAACGCCAAAGATCTTTGCGTGGTAACTTCCAATCGATCCGAAAAGGTATATAAAACAGCGCCGCAATGGGCACCATGAAGAAGTAGTACCAAGTTGTCGATGCCGACAGACCAAAAAAGACGCCAGCAAGCACGGCATTTCTTAAGCGCGGTCTCGAGATCAGTCGCTCCAGGTAAAGAAAGAAAAATGGAATCCATTCAGTGGAAACGATGGATAAATGGCCGCCGGCATGCGCAAAACGATACGGACAAAACCCAACAATGATGCCCGCTAACACCGCTGCCAAGCGATTGGACCATAATTCGCGCGCCAGCAGATACGTTCCAAAGGCCGTTAAAACGAACGAACCGAGGATCAACAAATTGTAAGTGAATACCTCTCCGAAAAAATGCGTTAACGGCGAGAAAAGAAGAACGGTTCCCGGAGAGAGATCTTGATTACGAATTAAGCTGAACCCAAAGGGAACGAAAACGTCTGGATCAAAGAAAGGCGACTTGTGCAGGTCGAACAGAGCATGCGCCACGTACCAAAGCTCCCAAAGGAAGTGGATGTTGTCTTCAGGTCCACCCGGAACCTTTGTACGGAGAAACAAGACAACTGGATAGGTCATTACCACCGTCAAACCGATAAACAGCAGCAAGACCACTAAATTTTCGTGCCGGGGCTTCAGGCCGATTCGTACACGTTGGCTGGAGGAGACAGTCTGCAGCCTACTCATGCCTTGGAAATCTTGAGCTCAAGCCAGTCAGTTCCATGCATGCTTTGAAGCAATCATCCTCTACCACCGCGAAGCTATTAAACGCCGTGCGTGTTTTCGGCCGGCTTCGGCAACCCGTCCGCGCTGGTGCCGTCGCTGGCGGAATCATTAGTTTGGTTGAGCTTTCGCCGCATCCAGAAACTGCTTCCACCCCAGGAAGACAGGTTGGGAAAAGCGGCTTTGAGGTCCTCCTGATGATATTGGTTAAGATAACTGTTCGCCATTAGCACCTCGAACTCAGCGTTAAACACGAGAAAGGCTTGCAGCAGATATTGCTCAGTCCAAAAACGAAGCTCATCTAATACCCAGTCACGCCGGTAGTCAAAAGGTAGGAAAATGTCGTGCACGTGCACGATTACTCCTGGCTTGAGACGCGGCAGCACTTCCAGGAATAGATAGTTGACATCCCCACCAATCTTCACCGTGTGAGAACTATCGATGAATAACATATCGCCCGCGCGGAGTTGAGAGAAGAAATTCAGGTCAATGTCTTGAACTTTTTTCTCGATCAAGGATTGCAAACCGGGAAATCCCTCGCGAAGAAATCCGCGCGGAAATGGTTCCACGCAAATCAGCGCTGAGTCCTTGTTTCTAACAGCGGCGTCCCCCAGCACGAGGGACGAGAAGCCGCTGCCCACTTCGATGATCAAGCGTGGTTGAAAGTGGCGAACCATGGAGTAGGCGGCCAGCGCGTCAACGCCATCAAAAAGCAGGTTGTAAAGATAAAATTGATGCTCTTGGGGAGTAGGCTTCGTCGGGAAGCGCTTATATTCGTCGCGGAATTTAGAAAAGAATCGCAGCAAATCGAGTTGCATCGATTCATTGATGTCAATGCCCGGGAGGTCGCTAGGCTGAGTCCAAAGACCTTCGGGCAAGGCTTGAGTATCAGGAATCGGCTGGTAGAAATGCACCGGCGTCACGTGAAACCCGTGTCGCTCCCAAGTCTGGAACAAGTCGCGAATTTCCGTGCTCTCGAGGCAAATCGGCACCACAGCGGCGATAAATCGAGAAAGCTCCGCCATCTCTATGTTTCCGCGTGTCACTTCCTCCGCAATCTCCCGCAGCACCGCCGGCGCGGATTCGATCTCGCGCCTCGTTTTTACTGAGTCAATCGGTACTTCGGGGCGGCTAGCTGGATAAAGGCGAAACTCGTATACGGTGGAGTCCGTAATCCACGGAATCTCCACCTGGCCGGATTTTCCTCCCTGAGTTACGAGCTTTTCGTCATCTGCGCCTGTTGAAACACGCACCTCCGCGCCGGCAGGATCATTCGTCTCCCATGAAACCACGCAGCGTTGCCCGAAACGAATTGGGTTCGGCGTAGCGCTTAGTTTTCCGGTAATCTGGCCGGTGTGCTCAGTTTTATCCACCGCTCGCAATGCGATCAGGTCGCCCACCCAACAAGCTGCGGCTTTGCAATAGGCGACGATTGCTTGTCGTGTCTGAGATGCTCGTTGCTAAATAGAAACTCCAGTTTTTTGCGTGCGGCTTCGGTCGAATAAAGAGCACGTGTTTTTCTGGTTCCGTTTTCCGAGAGATGATTCCAAAGTTGTTCACATTCGTAGAGCTCAATTAACGCGCGCGCAAAATCTTGCGGTTCATCCGCCACAAGGATGTCTTCCCGATCCCGGAGCTCTGTTCCTTCTACGGCCACCGACGTGGCGACGACGGGCACGCCAAGTCCCATGCTTTGATTGATTTTGCCCTTTACTCCAGCGCCGAATCTCAATGGCGCTACCGACAATTTCACGCTCTCGAAGAATGCGCGCGCGTCGCTCTGTAATCCGGCGACAACGATCTTCTCATTCGCTAAAGCAACGATTTCCGGCGGCGCCTTGTCGCCGATAATGTAGAATTTGGCGTCTCCAAGCCGTGCAGATACAAGCGGGTAAATCTCCCGCACGAAAAAGAGGACGGCATCGACGTTGGGCGTGTGTTGAAAGCCGCCAATGAACAGCAGGTCACGTCGAAGCGAAAAAGGCGTGTTGGAGCCCGGAACATCGACGATGTTTGAAACCAGTTGAATGGATTTGTGCGGCCATTTTCCCCTGAGAAGCTCCACTTCGCTACTGCTGACAGCCCACGTCTCATCTGCTTCGTCAATTAATTCGTACTCGAGTCGCTGCGTTTCGCTGGCCTTTCGTTCGATGTCCGGGTCGCCCGTTAATAATGCTTCACGTGATTCACGAAGAAAATGAAGATCCACAGTATCAAAAATGACCCGGCTCTGCGGCGAGTACAGTCGGACATCCGCGATATGTTTGCGCGCAAACTGGCACCGGCTTAGCACGACCACGTCAAACTCGGACCCATGCGAAATGAGATAATCGCGCACTTTTTTCACGTACGGATGGTGAACAACCTCAATGCCGCGTTTCTGCAGCTCACGCGTGTACGGCGGAATGTCAGCTAGATTGTCGGGCAGAAACGTGATGCGATGACCGAGCCGCCGGAGAATTTTAAGGATTTGCAACATCCGCAGGGACCCCGAGTCGCGATCGTGCATCGGCAGATGATGGTCAATCACCAGAATATTCTTCCCCGAAGGAGTTTGCGGTCGGTGGAGAAAGCTCACGTCGCCGTTGGCTGGTCTTCTCGCCAGTTCATCGCTCCATACTTCTAAGAAGGTTGACCGGTTGATCTCCTGATGCCTTTTGGCCCCAGTGGAGATGTCTGTTCCGCCGGTGGCTCCCTCATAGTGGATCACCTCGCTTATGGGCTGGTAGAAGACTCTATAACCGGCTTGGCGGATCTTAAACGCGAGATCGGTATCTTCGTAATAACCGGGCGCATACCGGGCGTCGAATCCGCCGACACTTTCAAACAGCGCCTTCGGAATCATTAGCGCTGCGCCCGAACAATAATCTACTTCGCGCAGGTAGTTGTATTCCGGCTTGCCCGCATCATCGAACTTGCCGTAGTTCCAGCCTGAGGCGTCTTGCCAGATGATCCCGCCTGCCTCCTGCAAACGGCCATCCGGATAAACGAGTTTGGACCCAACAATTCCTGCTCGCCGCTCTTCTTTAAAAGTATCAAGCAAAGCAGCTAGCCAGCCCGACTTTACCAGTGTGTCGTTATTCAGAAACACGAGATATTTGCCTCGGGCGGCTTTTGCGCCGCTGTTGCAAGAAGCGATGAACCCGGAATTGCCCTTCTTACGCAGATAGACAATTCCAGGTATTTGCGCAACGGCCTCTGCAGTACCATCCATTGAAGAGTCATCCACCACGATCACCTCGAACGGCAGCTGTTCTTCTGCAGTTTGCAGCGAGGCGAGGCAGGCATGCGTGTAGTCCAATTGATTAAAAACCGGAATAACAATTGAGACTTCGACTGCCTCATGCTGCGGAAAGGAAATGGACTCCAGCGGCAACGAAGGGGCGGGACCGGCCGGAACCGCTGCGGCATGTTTACCAAGCGCGCTCGCCGGAACCTGAGCGTCAGTCTCCGTCTGGCCACTTCTAGGAATCCTTGGGAACTGAGCAGCCTTGATTTCATCATCGATCTTCGCAACCTCAGGATGTTCGGTGCGCCATTTCGAGTAGGCGCAAACAACTTTTTCCAAGTGACCGTAACCCGGCGAAGTTTTTCGGTGAGATAGCTTGGCTTTAAGCGTTGCTGCGGGATTAACGAACTGCCATCTTCGAGACGTCCGCAACTTGCGCGCGGCGTCTTCCGTCTCTTGAAGAAGGCGTGAAAGCCGCCTCGTATTCTGTAGCTGTTTGCGCAGCCGTTCCGTCAGCTCACCAATGTACTTCTCGTCTTCTGCGAGATTTACGCTCCTTTGATGAAGGAGATTGTTCATCTCCATGACCCGTTGGCGCAATTGCTCAATTTCATTACCGTAGTGGGTCGTTATCTCCTCAATTTGGGTATTGTGGCCAGCTTCTGTTTTGGCCAGATGGGTCATCACCTCGTCCATGTTCGCCTTATGGCGCTCTTCGGCTTGCGCAAGAAGGGCATTAAACTTTTCAACATCAACCCTGTGGCGCGCTTCTGTTTTAGCCAGCTGGCCGTTGAGTCTCTCGACCCGCGACTTATGGCGAGCTTCCGTTTGCGCAAGATGAGCACTGGGGTTCCCCTCTAAGTGATTCGCGCCTAAGATGTGAGAATAGACATTTTTGAGGCGCTTCGCGAGCACGTGCGGAGAGTGATGGCGGCTGACGAGGGCGCGCCCTCGTTGGCCCATTTTTAGGATGACGTTCGGGTTTTCGCAAAGCTCCTTAACGCGCGCTGTCAGTGCGCCCACATTCCGATAGCGCACAAGAAAACCTGTCTCTCCGTCTTGGATCAGTTCCGAACGGGGCCCCGAATTATAAGCAATCACCGGGCGTCGCGCGGCCATCGCCTCAGCCACCGTGCGATCGAATGATTTCGCGAAGTACGACAGATTAAGAACGACATTGGCTTCCGCCATAACCTCGCGAGGCGTCTTGCGAGATGCCAAAAATTTGATGTTCTTGGGTCCCTTTCCTTTACGCTGATCTTTCTCGAGTGCGGTAGTGTCAGGTGTCCCGGGATCGATTATCAGAAATCGTGCGCTAGGTACGATGCCTTCGCACCGGTTTGCCAGGTCAACAAGATCGTAAAGACCCTTCCCGAGGTCACAACCGGCCATTAAAAAACGTACTTCCACCTGATCCACCACATTCGGCAAATCTAGTTCATCTACGTCTACAGCATTAGGCACAATGTGCACGGGCCTCATCCGCCTGAAACATTTGGCAGTCGCCTCGGAGTTTGCGATAATGTAATCGGACCTCGCGACGACTCGCGCCACGATCTCCTCTGGAGAAAGACCAATTCGCTTCGCTAGCACTTCGTCATCGCTTATCATTTCGGAGGCATTGATTACGGTCGTAACGCCACACTTGCGAGCCGCAGTAAGAGCTTCACGAAGCATTATGGTGTTGGCGTGTACAACGTTTACCTTATGCTGCTGGATAATTTCGATAAATCTTTCGACTACAACCTCATCCTCAGGTGAACGATTCCACTGCTGATAAGGTAATATGTAAACTCCTAGTGAACGTTCACGGATAGTGTCCAGATAATCATTGTTGTCTGTTTGCGGCAGGGTGACGAAAACATTCACGCCGATGGTAAGCAGCGCATCGAGAGTATCCACAAGGCTATGTTCAGCGCCAAAGGGTTGGGGGCCGCACCAATGCCCACATAGTAATGCTACGGGTTTTCCTTTACCGAATTTCAGCCGGCCGTGAAGGTACCCCGAATTCCAAGTTAAACCGTCTTTCGAGATCGGTTCGTAGGCGGCGCCTGCAAGTGCGAGGCGCGTGGCTTCAAGATACGCATAACCATACCGGACGTCAGGTTCCAGGTGGGCGCCTTCGGCCCATTCATTCCAAGCGTTCGCAAAGACCAAGCGTTCATCTGGGTTCTGGAAGCGCTCACAGGTGTCATTTATTGCGTTGAGCAGCCACTCATGATAACCCCTCGGCGAACTGTTAAGTAAAACTCGACCAGAATTCTTTCTCCTCGGCGTATTGTCCCAAGAAGGACAAACCGTTCGGAACAATTTATAGTCGGGACTCATGTATTGACTGCTGTCTTCAACGAATGGTCTCCAATCGAGGACCTCACATGCAAAGTCGTCACATAAAGGCGCGACGTTCCGGCTGAGATCCAACAACTCAGCCTTCATATTCGGATGAAACTCTACGGCGGCATCGAAGCCGTAAATGGCGGGGTCAACGCGCTCAAAGGACTGCGTATAGGCAAGGTAAAGTTCCCCTAGGCCATTGCTTCGACACCATTCTCGCCAACGGCGGGCGGTTTCCTTGCTCGAAGGCAGCAGGTTCGGACGGTAAACAAGAAGCAGCGGTTTCCCGTCAATTCGAATGTATCGAGAATCATCCATGTACTTCGAGATATGTTTGATGAAGTCGAGATCATCTTTAGCAGAGTGATTCTGAGCGATTAGGACTTCGTTCTCCCTGCCATCCCACCGCCGCGTCCAGTTTTCGTTGGCCCAGCACAGGCAGAACGGCAGGTCGAGTTCGGTGTCACGAAGGTAATTCTTTACGGGTTTCTCTAGAGGTCGCTTGCCGCCAAACCAGTAAAAATGGAAGCAAAAGCCTCCCACACCGTAGAGCTTCGCCAGCCCTACTTGGCGTCGCAGCACTGTCCAGTCGAGCAAATCATAGTACCCAAGCTCACCTGGAACATGCGGCTGATAATGCCCTTCGAACTGCGGTTTAGCAGCTTGGACATTAGCCCAGTCCGTAAAACCTTTACCCCAAAAGGCATCATTTTCGGGGACAGGATGAAACTGCGGCAGGTAGAATGCTATAAGTTTAACTGGCGCGTTGCCAAGTGGTTGCCGGTCGTATCTCGGAACGTGTTGTGAAGCCAAGCGACCGTCCGTCCCGCATTCATTCTGGTCCCTGCGACCTACGTTCCCCGTGTCGACAGTAGTGCAACGCTTGGTCTGCGGGTCGATCATTTGGGTCATTTGCTCGCCGGTCGAGCCGACAACTTTACAGTAAGCTGTGCTCTGATCTTTAACTAAGTAGCTGGGGCTGTGTAATGCGCTTCGTCTGTTGGCCGATCGTGAAGGTCATTTGCTCGCCGCCGACCTGACAGCTTTAAAGTAGGTTACGGTGGCTAGGTAGGCTTTTCAAATTAAGGGATTTGAATGTAATTCAAGTATCATGTTCATCTAATCGCTCGATTGTTAGGAGCCGCACTTGAAGCCGTTTCGGATTTCGACCGCGTACATGGTGCGCTCAGACTCAGCTGCCTATCACGCCGATAATCTCCGCGACTGAAGTATTTTTCCAGCCACACATAGAAGCAAATAAAAAGATAGCGGCTTCCCATTTCCTTGATTTTCAGCTTGGGAGTCCCGGTGCGGCGGTTGCGCCAGGTGATCGGGATGGTAGTCCATGAGTATCCACGAACGATCGCTTTCAGCGGAATTTCGATGGTGAAATTAAAGTGGGGCGCGATTAAAGGCCGGCAACCGTCGATGACCTCTTTGCGGTAAGCCTTGAACGCGTTGGTTGTGTCGTTGAGGCTTATGCGAAAAAGCACCTTTACGAAATAGTTGGCAAGTCGGTTGAGAAGCAATTTCACTTTAGGGTAATCAATGACACCGCCGCCGCGTATAAAGCGGCTGCCAAAGACGCAGTCATAACCTTCATTCAATTTTTTCCAGTACCGCACGACGTCGCGGCAATCGTCCGACTCGTCGGCCATCATGATAACAACAGCATCACCCTTTATATGATCCAAGCCGCAGGCAACGGCGCGCCCAAATCCATGCGGCGCGGGATTTTGCACGGGTCTCAGGCTAGGAATACCGCCCTTCAACGATTCAAGCATCGTCCAGGTCGCATCGGTGCTACCATCATCGACCACCACGATTTCGTGGGGCACATTCTGTAGCCGAAGCTCCACGTGCAGATGTTCGAGTGTCGAGGCGATACAACCCTCCTCGTCGCGAGCAGGAATCACGACCGAGAGAAGTTTCAGCTCCTGCGCCGCAGCAGTAGAATTGCTCACGATGTGACGCGGATTTCTAGCCAATCGGGATGTAATTTAGCATGCGTCGTGATTTCACTGGGCATTCCCTCCACAGGAAGTGTTGGGTGCCAATCAGACTGCTGCCTCGCTCTTGAAGAATGCAGCCCCTGCTCATGACGCGCCGGAATCATCACCGAAAGAAGCGAGAGCAGCGGCGCAGACTTCCTCATGGGGCCGATAACTCTAGCCAATTCGGGTGGTTCTTGGCGTGTTCGGCGATTTCGTCAAGGATTCTTTCAAAAGATGTCGCGACCCGCCAATGCCATTCTTTTGCGGCACGCGCGGTATCGAGCACCATCCATGGAATATCGAAGGGACGCGGACTCGGGTCGGCGGCAATTTCCCGCGGGCCGAAGCGCGCCGCGCACCATGCGCTTAGTTGCGCCAGTGACATGCTGTTTGTCGCGCCGCCGCCAAAATTGCAGATCCGATTCTTATCAGACGGAGCATCCATTTGATGGCGCAAGATCGAGGTCAGATCGCGCGGGTGCATGCAATCGCGCACTTGATATCCCTTGCGATTGAATCCGATGTACTTTAAGCGACGATTTTTGAGCCAAGCATTGATCCAATAACTAAAGATACCCTGATCGGGGCGACGGAATTGACCAGCGCCGGCCATGACACCGCAACGATCGATCCAAACCGGAAAATCGAAATCCGCTCCGTACTCCAACGCTAAAGATTCCGCTGCGATTTTTGTGCTCCCATAGAGGGAGACTGGCGGGGTCGTCGAATAACTCTCTGAAACACCGTCCATCGTTACACCGTTCGGGAAATCCTGCTGCGGTACGGGCCGATAGGCTGCGCTAGACTCCTCAACTTCTAGACCGCTTAATTGCGGTACTGAATAAACACGGCTTGTACTCAGCAAAATGAAACCCGCCCGATGTCGTTTGCAATACTCGAGCAGATTAATTGTGCCCACCAGATTATGCTCAACAAGCTGACGACTGCTTGTCACCCCACTAACACCGGCCAGAACGCTGGGATTTGCGGCCGCGTCGACAAGCCAGTCGCTCCCGGGCAGCGCGTCGATGTCGCTAGCATGGCGCAGATCAGCGTGGTATACCCGAATCCCAAGCTTCCGCAAAGCAACTCTATTCACTTCACTACCGGACCGGATAAAGTTGTCGATGCCAAAAAGGTCGATGGTCGAGTCGAGATCCCGTAAAGCTCTCGCGACGGTGCTTCCAGCAAAGCCACAAATTCCGGTGATCAGAACTGTCATACGCAAATAGCCGGATTATATCGAGCTTCATGAAACATGAGACAGAGGATGTTTTCAATCTTATTACGGATGTCAGTCCACCAAATTCGACACCAGACGTCAGGCTCCCCGTTTGCCGGATTGGCCAGCAACCCTGATGCTGTGTCCTTGTAGCCAACGTTGCCTATTAAAACGGTTACTCTCTATGGGTTTTTGCGTTGCCACAGGGTGCACCGAATCTTCAGTAGTCTTTGCGGGGCAAGTCTTCCCCGCAGGTTGCAATGAGTCCTTGCTCAAGGTAAATAACGCCGTCAACGAGTCGCTTTCGAAGCGCTAAAAGATGAAGCCAGGGTTCGAATGCATTTGCAACCAATTCTATCTACTCGAGCACCGGCTCGCGTGGCTAAAGCTTGTCAACGCAGGTGATATGCGCTTCGAGTTCTAAGGCCATATTACATGTAATTTTGAGTGCCGCAGACGTGGATTTCGACGAGGCAAAAAGGAGCGCGCGGTTGATCGCGTTCTATCTTCCTCAGTTTCACCCCATTCCTGAGAATGACGCGTGGTGGGGCAGAGGGTTTACGGAATGGACAAACGTGTGTCAAGCGAAGCCGCTATTTTTGAAACACCGTCAGCCACGCTTGCCAGCTGATATGGGCTTCTACGACCTGCGAGTACCAGAGACACGTGCGGCGCAAGCCGGGCTTGCACACAAATACGGGATTGAAGGCTTTTGCTACTGGCATTACTGGTTTCAAGGCCGGCGTCTGCTGTGGCGGCCTTTCAATGATGTGTTGCAGTCCGGCGAGCCGAACTTTCCGTTCTGTTTGGCCTGGGCTAACGAATCGTGGTCGCGGCGCTGGCTTGGCGAAGAGGAGGACGTGCTTGCTGCGCAGACCTACTCTGAGGACGATGATATTCATCACATCCAGTGGTTGCTGCAGGCGTTCGCGGACCGTCGCTATATCACCGTGAACGCCCATCCGCTTTTCTTGATTTACCGTCCCCGACATCTGCCAAATCCACAGCGGACTACTGACGTCTTCCGGACGGAATGCGTAAAGGCGGGACTTCCCGAGCCATTTCTAGTCGGCATCGACGCACACTGCCAAAATTTCGATTGTAGAAGCATCGGATTTGACGGCACGTTGAGCTTCGAGCCACAGCTAGGACTTCTGCCCGGTGCACAGAAGCCGGGATCGGCGTCGAACGACGACGCGAGTCTAAGCAAGCTCTTGCGAAATATTCGTCTTGGCATCTTCAGCAATCGTTTGAAGATATACGACGATGAAGAAGCACGGCGCCTCATGTTCCAGCAGAAGCCCGAGTTCCCCTATTATCCCAGCATCTTTGTGGGCTGGGACAGCACCCCGCGCCGCCGCGAGAACGCGATTGTCGTCGTGAATGGGACGCCCGATCAGTTTGGCGGGCACCTTTCCGCAATGATACGCACGGTTGCGAATCGACCGTTCGAGGATCGCCTCGTGTTCATCAACGCGTGGAACGAATGGGCTGAAGGCAATTACCTCGAACCGGACTTCAAATGGGGCCGCGGGTACCTCAAAGCAGTCCGGAAGGCCGCTCAGGGGAAACCTGCATCACCTCGCGAAGAGTTGCCGATTGGATACAGCCGTGAAGGTGCTGGCTTACAAATACGAGATAAGGCAGCCGGAAGGGCCTAACAGTTGAATGGGTGCGGCGGAGTCTGACATCGGAGTGCCGCCTTCGAAGAGGGAACAATTCCTCTACAAATTTTCTTGTGCGCTTATTGGCGTATCAGCACTACTGTTCTTCACCATCTTTTTACCGGCAGCAAGGCCTTTCCCTTGGTCGGATGAGTGGGACTACCTTCGGGCCGTCGACCTAAAAGGCCTATCTTTGGCCAGATGGCTGTTCGAACAGCACGTCGACCATCGCATTCCACTCCAGAAGGGTTTACATCTTTGGTTGCTTCACCTCGATAAGTACGACTTTCGAGTTTTGCTTGCCGCAAATTACGTGTTTGCCGCTGCGACCGCCTGGCTCGGCCTCCGGATCGCCCGCTTGTATCGAGGGCATTTGACCGTTGGAGACTTAATGATTCCACTCATCGCTCTCAACGTCGGCGCCGGCTTTGCACAGTGGGGCTTCGGATTTCAATTCCTCTCCTCGACATTCTTCTTGTTGGGGTTCGTCGCGCTCGCGGTGGCCGCGGAGCGGGAGGCGCGACCCGGCAAATTGGCTTGGGCATTAACCTCTCTCCTCTTTTGCGCGTTGTGCGGGCTGAACGGATTGATCGAAGCGACCGCGCTGACAGCGATTTTCTGTGCCTTGTTCGGGTGGGAGCTATGGCGTGGTCTGCCCCGCCGCCCCTTGCTGATCTATTCGTTGGCCGCAGCTTCGGCGTTGGAGAGCGTGATTTTGTGGGTCTTGTGGACGCCCTCCGGAGCAGCTAGGGCCGGGACACTTTCGGTGCCGACGATTGCTCAGTTTTTCTATGGAATGGTGACGTCGAGCATGGTGTTTTGTCCGCCTGACCAGGCTTGGTGGAAATTCGCTCTCATGGCCCTGCTTATCGCCTGCGGCTTGCTTTGCGGAATCTCCGCCATCCGCAAGGAGAAGTTGCGGTCGACGTCCGACATCGCACTGACCGGCGCAGTCGCCGCCAATGGCTTCCTAATTCTGGTCATCGCTGTCGGTCGCAGCAGATATCAGGCGTGGGTTCCCGGTTTGGAAGCGCACTACGGCTACTCGACACTTGCCGCACCCATTGCGGCATGGATCCTTGTTTCAAAACGACTGATGCGCCCTTGGCGCATCACGACCGGAGTGTTGCTGCTCGTCGTTTTCGCGTATGCGTACCAAAGTACTTGGATCTGTCGCTGGAGAGCGGTGCAGGCATCAGCTGGGCACATAGCCGCTGTCCAGGCCGGGATTGCGAATGCAAGGGACGTCAAAGCTTTGGTGGAAACCAGTATCGCAGATTTTTTCTTTGTAGACGATCCATCCGTGCGGCCCAAAATTGAGTCTGGAATCGCCACCTTGAGGCGCAAGGGCGGCTATTTGTATCGACCCAACTCCGGTAGCCCCATATCCACTGCGAGTTCAACGCCCGCCACAGTGATCGGCAGCTCAATCCAGTTTAACGCCAGTGGCAACTCAGAACAATATCGGGTTTCGGGATGGAGCCAGACGGAGAAGGAATGGACTTGGAGTGAGGGAAAGTCCGCACAACTCGGGCTGCCTATCCCATGCGATCCCGGCGCGCTAACCTTGATCGTAAAAATGGGCGCATTAATCAGCCACCAGGTCCTGCCATATCAGAACGTTGAGGTGTTTGTTGACGGCCAAAAAATAGCTGATTGGCAGGTGGCAGATACAGCTGATTTCAGCGCGCTGATCCCGGCGGAGGTAACAAAGAAAAGAGGTATCTTAAATATAGAGTTCCGCTTGCCAAACGCTACGTCGCCTAAAGTGCTGGGATTAACCGACGATTCACGAATACTGGGCGTGCGCGTATATTCTGTCGAACTAAAACGTTCCTAGGCGCGGCACCAAAGATGAGCAGACCCGGAACCAATTTCCTTGGACAGAAGTAATGACCGCCGTTTTGGCATTACTGTACTGTTGGACTAGCTCCCGCCCTGCGACGCGACGCCGAATGATCCTAGTAAGATGTCAAAAAGATCTAAGCATCAGGGCGTTTTAAGCAAAAGTTTGAAATAAGATGAGAGTCGCAAAGAAAATGCGCGTTTTTCGAGCATAGATAAACATCCTGTATCCTAGGTTTTTGGCCTCCTTTGTTCGTAAACTCACTGCCCGTTCCTTGTAAACTTCAGTATCGAGATCTTGGGTTAGGCAATGACGTGGCTGCGTCTCTCGCTATCATCAACCAGAGCTGGCCTTTCGCTCGATCCAAATTTGGGCGCCAGTATTTCGCAAACAATTTGGCATGTGTTGCTCAAACCACTCGCGGTGTCGAGCTATTATATATCTGGTAAAGAGCTTGATCTTGAACTCGCTATTGAACTGGAGAAATGCGCGAAGAATATATTGTTCGTTCCATCCTCGGCCTTCACGTAACCAGTCAGGAGGGTACTCAAATCGGTCGAATACATCGTGAAAATGTATAAGAGTGCCTGGGTTTAACCGCGGGAGAATCTCAGAAAAAAGCAACTGACAGTCACTGCCTGCTTTGACTACATGACTGGAATCAATAAAAAGGATGTCACCTGCTTCGAGTGCGTTGAATAATGTTAAATCCACTTCTTGAAGTTTTCGTGGGATCACCCTGGTTTTACGAACTTCATCGGGGCGTAGGAGGGATAACAGAAGTTCGGGATAAGGCTCGACAAATGTGCAGTCAATGCCGCCCGCGAAATAACGTTCATTTGTATCAAGGATTAGCGCGGACGTGTGACCGGAACCGATCTCTAAAATTCGACGCGGCTTGAGCTCGCGAATCATGCAGAAGAGGATAATCGCATCGCCCCATGAGTACGAGGGATTGTGATAGGCGAACCTAAACCTTTCGTTCTTTTCTGCCGGAAATGGAATTTCAGAATAATGTCTGGAGAGTCTTTCCAAGAGAGCCATCTGTCGATCTTCTCCCGGGTCGATCCCGCTAAACGATTCTGGTGGGGCAGCAATTGCTCGTTCAATGTCTTCAATGCTGGGAATCGGTGAACAGAAATGTCCAGCCGATACGTATTGCGGAGGTTGATTGCTATCCATGTTGCCTTGCTGTTGAGTGCTCGCGAGGTGTTGAATTGCAATGCGGTGTGATGACACCAGATCATCCGACTTTTTGATGAAACGCTACCAAGTCGGCAAATGCTCGGACTGGTAAACCCTCTCGAATCGCGAACTGGCAAACACTGTAGTGCTCGGTATAAGCATTTGCCGGCCCTTGCTGATTTCTGCCAATCATGTCACGCGACCAAGTTTCATTCCTATCCAGAAAAGTCTGTGATGCGGGATCAATGGTGTGAGTGGCACCCGTTCGATATAGGTCTGCATTAATCAGATAGCAGCAGCCAACGGAATCCAGGCGATAGATTGGCCCGGCCTGATCGAAGTACGGCGCTGTGAAACGAGCCCAGCGCGAATTTTCAACAAATCCAGCTATATCAAAGAACCGCCCCGGGCCGAAGCCATCGTTATTGGCAGGTTCAGTAATCTCGCCCTCCATTAACACAAGGGGGGCGGCAATGCCGCCTTCAGCGCGCTGGATGAGCTGTTCTATCAGGAAGGGAGGATAATCGACGATATCTGCGTCTACCCAAAAGATCCATCGTTCATCCTGAAGGTACCTTTGCACCATGTTTTGCCGAACAGATGCCATCGCGGCCTGACGATGCGGATGCGGTTGGCCACTCCCAGGCGCTTCCCGCGCAGGCGCTTCGCCAGCATTGTCGTGAATAACGCGACAGTTGCGCATCCCTTTGAGAGCGCGGTTGGCCAGCTCTTTGGCGCGATCAAGGATGTCCTCTTCCAGTTGCGAATTCACGGGCGTTAAGACCAAAACTGAATTGGCAGCGCTACTGGGCCAGTGGTCCAGTGATAATTCCGTCGAGGGCATCGTTCGATGGGATGTTAGATTCGAGCGATTGGGATAAACCGTAGCAGCCTTCAACGGCTTACCATTCAGGAATGTTTCGAAAGAACCTAGGAAATCTTGTGCCAGCTGCGGTCTCATACAGGCTACGTCACCGCGGAGGCATACGTTGTGATGATTTCGACCAAATTGATGATAGCAGCCTAAACAAGGCAATGATTGATCAGCAAAAAAGCTCGATCGCTCAAAGTCCCAGATGGCGGCATGTCCCGACGTGGCTCCCAACCAGAGGAATGTTGGCTTCTGCAGAAGCTGTCCCAACTCTGAAATCCAGTTATCAGACGTAACCAAAAGATCGGCGGCAACTATTTTCTCGAGCAACTCCATTCCGGAGCACAAGGCAGTGTGTTTCCAATCGGCCGCGGCAAAGCCGTCAAGAGTTTGGGCTTCGAATGTGCCATAGTCGGTGTGAAGGCTGATTTCGAAATTGCTTTCGCGAAGCATTTCTGCCACTGGGGCAAAGCTTTCTACGTCGGGTTCTTTTCCTTCAAACAACGGAGATTTTCGTGCGATGTAGAACATTGCTCGCTTTCGTGGCGCCACATCCTGGCGACCGCAAGCCTCGCTTAACGATACCAAATGCTCCTTGGCCCGAAGAAAATCCGGCATACAGCCCATGCGATTCGCGATATCGTAAACGTACGGGATGTGGGATCCGTTGACGTCGAGCTCATAATAACGCGCGTAATCATTTTCTCGGAGTTTTTGCCAGGTTGGGATCAGCCGGATACGCGGGTGCTGAAAGAACTCAGTCAGTTGCTCATGCACTCCCCAAAGATCAATCACCGCGGTCTTGTGCTCGCCCAAGAGGTTAACGATGGCAGGTAAGCTCGCGCACTGCATCTGTCGGTCCGTATCCAGGAATCGAACCCCGATTCGATTCGAAAGTGTGCGAGTGCGAAGATACTTCGCCCATTTTTCAAACAGGCGCGCTCGATTGCGATCAAGGACATTTTCGACGGCAAATTGCGGCAGAAGGCGCGAGCTTGAGCTGCGTTCGTGTTCATAAGGTATATCAAGCAGCGCTATTTCGAATCCCATTTGGCGATAGCGGAGACAAAGATCGGCATCTTCGAAGTAAAAATAATCGTAAGCTGGAGAAAACAGCCCGAAACGCCGCGCCATGTCGGAACGAATCCCTAGCACCGACCCATCAACAAAATCAAACTCCTCCCCAGGATCTTTGACCGGAATGCCACAGCCGTCTTCGCGCAAGCGGGATGCTGTCTCACTTAAGCCGGCGATTACTGCGTCAGAGCGACGAAATCGATCAACTAATTTTGTGAGCCAATCTTCATCGATGACTCGGACGTCGCTGTTCATAATAAGGAAAATGTCCGAATCAAATCTATCAAAGACCCTGTTATGGCCTGCCCCGAATCCCACGTTGAAGCCGGTTTCTAGAATATGTACGGCGTCCGCTCGAAGATGGCTTGTGGCGATGATCTGATGAACTTGCGCGATCACGGCAGGGTCCGGCTTATAATTAAACGAAATACTCAGACGACACTCCATGTCGCCGCGCGATTCCGACTTCACAATTTGTTGCAGGATTGATTGCAAAAACCATTCAACGAGGTCTTCCCGGTAATACAACAACACGGAAATCACCAACCTTACGCAAGCTGGCAGCGTAGGAATCTGAATCGTTTCCGTTCTTGGGGGCTCAGGATAGACTTCGTTGACGCATCCGGTTGGCAATGGGAGGGCGCGCGGCCGCAACGCCAGCGCAGTCGCGTTTAGCCAGGCGTATCCGTATTTTTCGTCCGGCTCCAGATGGCAGCCTTCGGCCCATTCATTCCAAGCGTTGATAAAAATCAATCGCTCGTCCGGGCCTTCTTTTTTTTGCATCTGCTCGACCGCCGCAGATAGCCATTCATAGTAGGACTCCGGAGAAGAATTTGCCCAAATCACGGCTTCGGAGCCACGGCGTGCTGTATTATCCCAGGACGGCGTTACAGCGGCATATGTTTTGTTCGTGGGTGAGGCGGTAATTAACTGCTCGATGGCAGCTCTCCGCAGCTCAGCGTAGTCGTAAATAGTTCCCTTGAACTCCCGGTTCT
>Ga0126381_100001611_pt1 | contig 24134 bp, 24 predicted proteins | sample PanSoiMetPlot_28_FD_96465 | JGI IMG/M metagenome (GOLD analysis project Ga0126381, IMG submission 96465) | Tropical forest soil microbial communities from Panama - MetaG Plot_28 | ecosystem: Environmental > Terrestrial > Soil > Tropical forest > Bulk soil | place: Panama | collected 2016-02-17 | reverse complement strand
GCGACCTCGAGTGCGATGTCGAGGGGCGCTATCCCCGAGGCGCCGCCGGCGTTGCGCCCCACGCGCACTTTGACGCCCGCGATCAGATCACGGTTGGCGCTGATGATGTGAACACACTCGCGCGGATCGAGGAGCCGCAGATCGGCGCATTCGCCAACTGCCACTGCCGCACTGACGGCGAAGATGCCAGGAAAGGAGACGTTGAGGTATGGAATGATGCGCAGCGGCGACGGCTCGATGACATGCCGCCGGAACCCGTGGAAAGTACCGGGGCCGGCGCTGCCGGCGTCGACGAACGTCGTCGTCCCGCTGCTGCACGCTACCTCCGCCGCATCGACACCAAGCGAGGTCCCGCCCCAGTAGACATGCGTGTGTAAATCGATCAGCCCCGGTACGACGAGCAGCCCGCGCACATCGACGATCTCGGCGCCGTTGGCGGGGAGGTCGCGTCCAATTTTAATCACTTTGCCGTCGCCGAAGGCGATGTCGGCGGTCTCGTCGCGCCCGCTTGTTGGGTCGATGATGCGGCCGCCTCTGAGGACCAGATCCGTCATGTGCACACCCACAGAATTCGCCGATAGCAACAAGCGACGATACGCACGATCGAGAAAGGCGGCAAAGTCATGATTATCGTTGGAATCGACGCTTTACATCCACTTCGCGATGATGCGCGGTCCTATCGGGCGCGGTAGGAGGAAAGGCGGAATACGGATAGCGACGGGATGGTCGTAGAACGCGACGTGATGGCGCCGGCGCGCGATGGCGTGCTGCTGGCGACCGACATCTATCGACCCGAAGGCGCGGGCTCATTTCCGGTGCTTCTCGAACGCACGCCCTACGATAAATCAGCGCCGAGCCGGTCCGAACGCACGGCCGCACGCGCAACGCCACGGTCGCGAGCCGAGGTCGCCGCCTACCTCATAGAACACGGCTATGCCGTCGCCTATCAGGATTGCCGCGGCCGCTACCGGTCCGGCGGCAAGTTTACGAAATACATGAGTGAGGCCGAGGACGGTTTCGACGCGCTCGCATGGCTGGCGCGACAGCCCTGGTGCAATGGCCGCATCGGAACTTTCGGGTTGTCCTATGCGGCGCACACGCAGGCGGCGCTCGGCTGCCTCGACCCGCCGGGGCTGGCGGCACAGTTCCTCGATTGCGGCGGCTTTTCCAATGCGTACCGCAGCGGCATTCGCCACGGCGGCGCTTTCGATCTGAAGCAAGCGACTTGGGCCTATCGCAATGCCCTCGCCGATGCCCGGGATCCGGCGGTGAAAGCCGCGCTGGAAGCCCAGGATATCAGGGCCTGGTTCCAGCGCATGCCCTGGCGCAAAGGGGCTTCGCCGATCAGCGCGGCCTCCGAATACGAGGATTACCTGTTCGAGCAGTGGTCGCAAGGCACCTTCGATGATTACTGGAAGCAGCCGGGGATTTATGCCGAGGGGTACTACGACCGCTACGCCGATGTGCCGATCGTGCACCTATCAGGCTGGTACGATCCCTACGCGCGCACCGCGATGGAGAATTTCGTCGGCCTGTCGCGCACGAAACGCGGCGCGATGCAGCTGATTCTTGGGCCGTGGACGCATGGCGACCGCTCGTTGAGCTATGCCGGCGAGGTTGAGTTTGGCCCGGCGGCTCCCGTCGACGGCAACCTTGCCGAGGATTTCTTCGATTTGCGCAGGCGCTGGTTCCACCGCTGGGTCAAAGGGGTCGCCAACAGCATCGACCGGGAGCCGGCCGTGCGCGTCTTTGTAATGGGCGGCGGCTCGGGGCGGCGCAATCCCGACGGCCGGCTCGAGCACGGCGGGCGATGGCGCAGTGCCGCCACGTGGCCGCTGCCGCAGACCCGCTGGACCTGCCTCTACCTGCACCCGGACCGCAGCCTCCTTGAGGCACCGCCAACAGCGGCTTCGGCTGCGTTTGACTACACCTTCGATCCGCGCGATCCGGCGCCGACCTTGGGCGGCGCGATGAGTTCGGGCGAACCGGTCATGTACGCCGGCGCCTTCGACCAAAGTGCCACCCTCAATCGCTCCGATGTTCTGGTGTTCGCGACGCCGCCGCTAGAGCATGACGTCGAAGTCACCGGACCAATTACGGTGCGGCTATGGATTGCCTCTGACGCGCCGGACACGGACTTCACAGCCAAGCTGATCGATGTTTATCCGCCGAGCGCCGATCTCCCGCACGGCTTTGCAATGAACCTGACCGAGGGCATCTTGCGCGTGCGCTACCGCGATAGCTGGGAAAGGCCCACGATGATGGCGCCAGGAGAGGTTTACGCGATCACAATCGAACTGTTTCCGACCGGGAATTTATTCTGTCGCAGCCATCGCCTGCGGCTCGACATATCGAGCAGCAACTTTCCGCATTTCGATGTCAATCCGAATTCGGGTGAGCCGGAAGGAGCGTGGCAACGGCCTCGCATTGCCCGGAACCGCGTTTTTGCCGAGGCCAACCGCCCATCTCACATACTGTTGCCGGTCATCCCGCGGGATCGGAAATAGGCCGCTTCAGCGGCTTGTCTTTAGCGGCCAAGACTGGGGCCCGAACAGCGTTATTCTGTCTCAGCGGAATGCGGGGGCCGCCCGATATGCAGTGGCGCAACTTACGGCTGGCATTCGCGATCTCTGCCGTCGCTTTTGCGTCCTCGTGCGTCTCCCCGCAGGAACTGCGCCGCGAGGACGACGCGGCGTGTGCTGGCTATGGTTTTGCCCCCGGCACAGACGCCTTTGCTAGCTGTCTTCAGCGGGAAAGCCTGGCCCGCCGTTTCCTGACTGCGCCTCCGTATTGGGGTTGGGGGTACTGGGGCGGGCCCGGGGGACCCTACTGGCCCTAGCGCCCCCGACAGCGCTGGAGGACGCCGGCTAGAAAGCGGGGAGCAGCGGAACGGGCAGGACGTGTTCCTCGATGCCGCGAACGCCGGGGATCGTTTCCGCCGCGACCCGCAGCGCCTGCCTCTTTTCGGCGGGCTCATCCTCCGAGATCCAAAAATGAACAATACCGTCGCGGACAATAATGTCCTCCGGCCAGATCTTCGCCCACTCCTCACGGCCGAGTTCGGCGAGTAGACGAGCGCGGATCGACCGGTCGTCGCCCTCACCCTCTCGCGGCGGCGCGCCCTTTGTCGCGCCAAGTGCGCGGACGATGTTGGCCCGGCTGATGATCCCGACGACCTTTGCATCGCGCATGACCGGCACGCGCTTGATCCGCTTCGCCTCCAGCAATGCCGCCACTTCGGCAAGTTCAGTGTCCTCGGTGACGGTCACGACATCACGGGTCATGATCTCTTTGACGGTACGGCCGTGCGATTTGACGTACTCGCGCGCGAGGTCGGACGCGAAATCGTCAAGCCACCACGAGCGCCGGCGCACGCGATGGCGACGCGCGGTGCCGATTTCAGCGCGGTGCAGCAGGTCGCCCTCGCTGATGAGGCCCACGAGACGGCCGCCCGCATCGACCACGGGGGCGCCGCTGATGCCGCGTTCCGCAAGCAGCTTGGCAAAGTCCTGGACCGTCATATCCGGATCAACCGTGATCACGTCGGTCGTCATTACGTCCATCGCACGCATTGTGCCCTCCCAACTGTCCGCCACAATCGATATTCCCGAGGTTACTCGGGTTGCGCTGTGATTTTGCTGATTTTTGAGCCTGGGTCGCAAGGGTGTTCGTCCGCGATGCCCAGCGAGATGGCAAGTCGCTGACCTCTGGCTGGCAAAGGCGGGTTCGTCACGGCAGGTGGACGTCGCATCGATTGTAGGCCATCCAGGATCACTTCGCGGTTCACCAACTCCGTCAATGCGCTGAGGGGATCAGCGTTTGCCGAATACGCCCGGCGAGCAATGGCGCCCCTTACCTCGGGTTTATATATCCGATATTGCTGTTTGGAGGACCGTAAAAGCCGCCGCCTGGGTTTGGTCCGGCGCTGGCATCGGGTCGCCACGACGCCACCCAATATCGCCTGGCTTGTTGGTAGCGATGCCGACCGAGCCGAACTCTTTTCACATGGATGATCCTCCCTGGCGGAAGGAGCGCGGAGTTCATCGCTGTCGATCCTCGGGCCAAAATCCCTCCGTCGAGTGGCGTGTCCGAGATTGGGGTCGCCGGCGCCTTCTCCGCAGCGAGGGCTGGTGACGCGCCCGGCGCCGTGATCGCATACGCTTGCGCAGCTTGTTCGGGTGTCACCTGATCTACAGGCGGTGCAGCCGGGCGCGGATCTGTGAGCCACATGAAACCGACACCGAAGAAAACCCCGATAGTCGCCGCTGCGACGACGCCAAGAGAGACGAGGTGGAACAGGGATCTAAGATCGTCCTTCATCGCACCGTTCCCCTCCGATCGCTGGCTGTCATCGGCATCATCGGCAAGAAATGCCATTTACTGGCGCTGGTTTAACGCCACTCTCGCGCATCGGTTGCTTTCGATCAAAGTGATTTTGTTGTATCGGCCAGGCTCCATTCGACGGACCGCTTCGGGCGCGGTGCAGGACAGCGGACCGCGGTCGGTCAGATCAGCAAAGTAAAGCCGCGCGAGGAACTGTGATGGTTGCTCGATCCTTCGATGTGTCGTAGCAAGCTATATGGACGCGGACGTTGAAGCCGTTCCCGCGACCAAAGGATCGGCGATGGGTGGATATAACCCCATCTCGGCCGGCCACTGAGGAGCGCATGCAAAACGCAAACCTCTCTGAGGAAAGATCTGAGGAACAGGGGTCGAGGATCCCTGATAAACCGCGCCCGAGCGCCGAGCCGGGGTTTGCATCAGCGAGCACAATCGAGCGCGCCGCCCAACGCTTGGATTGGGCTATCGCGTTTGGAATGCGGCACGATACCCAGGCCCGCCCCGAAGGGACGACCAAGCAGGCTCAGCCCGATCCTCAACGTACGGCGCGGGCTTCTTGGCTGAGGTCCGGTCGCGCCGCAGGGCCCCGGCTCTGGTTGGGCCTCTGCCTCGCGTCCGTTCTAGTCGCAACGGCAGGCACTGGCATTTTCTTGCTTACGCACTCCGCCCGGGAGGAAGCCCGCGTTGAGAGTGAAGCGGAGGATCCCGCAACGGCTCGCAATGCTACATCGTTGATCCGAGGTCTGGCGATGCTGGATGCGGCTTCCGGCACGACGCAGAGCGCCGCGTTAGCCGCACCGGCGCCGACACCCGCTGCCTCGGAGCCGGAAGAACAGTTATCCCTTGGGACCCCAACGTCACCACCCGGTAGGCCTAAACTTACCACCCCGGCGACGCCTGCCGCAAAGGCGCTGGAAGCCACCTCGAGTTTTGCGTCGCCCGCTCCGCGGAACCAATCGACCGTGCGAGCTTTTTCCGCTGCGGAAATCGCGGCGCTTCTGGCGCGCGGCGATTGGTTGTTCGCAACGGGCGAGGTCGCCTCGGCACGCCTCCTTTACGAGCGCGCCGCGGATGCAGGAGAAGCGCGAGCGGCGGTTAGGCTGGGTGAGACCTTCGATCCCGTCTACCTGCATTACTCCCATCTGCGCAGTTTGCGCGGGGATGCGGGCATGGCCGCGTTCTGGTATCATCGCGCCCGCGACCTCGGCGCGACCGGGGTCGCCAGTCGGCTGGAAAGGCTTGAAGCAAAGCAAGAGAAGAACTGACGCGACCGGGTTGCAGGCGGACGTCCGGCGCGCAGGTTTGCCGCTCACCTGGGGTTTATGCGTCCGACTTCAAAGTTGGAGGAGCCGTAAAACCCGCCGCCTGGATTGGGTCCGGCGCTGGCGTCGCCTCGCCATCGCGCGGTTCCATCTCTCCCGGTCGCCGGCACAACGCCGAGCGCCGATCCCTCGGCTTCGCGTTGCGTTCCGCTGATCGTCATTCGGCTTTGGTGACGCCTAGCGACCCGGGCCTTCTTCGTGTGGGTATTTCGGGCTGGCTGGTTCAGGGTTGCACCAGTCGGTGCCGACGCTAACCCTTGTCGGTTCGGCGAGCTCAGCGCAGCCTCAGTGGGCGCCAGCTCTGGCGCCTGCCGGTTGGACGGCGCGACGGGCATCGGGCTCGCCGCTACATCGCCATCGGGTCTTTCCGCCGACTGGCTCATCGCCTGGTCACTCGCCGCCGGCGGGTGGACGTCGTCAGCTTGCAGAGCTTGTGGCGGTGACGCCGGATCTGCAGGCAGTCCGCCCGGGTGCGGAGGCGCGAGCCATAGGAACGCGACGCCGAAAAAAACCACCACGGTGACCGCTGCGACGCCGCCGAGAGCGAGCAGGTAATGCAGAGATCGAAAATCATCTCCAATTATTGCGCTCATCGTCGCCTACTCCGAACATTCTCTCCCCGGCTGCACGAAGAAAATGCCGCACACCCGGTCGGACCCCGCCGATTACATGGCGTAGAGCTTTCCCTCGCGCTCTTCGATGCGGCCAGCTCGCTTGTGCCGCGCGATCGCGGCGCCGACATGGTTCGGGCGGGCGCGTTTGCATATCGCGGCGATTTCCTGCTGTGTATTGCCGGTTGCCAGGGCAAGGATCTGATCGCTGAGGCTGGGCGAGCTACGCTTGCGGGCCGCCGCGCCTGCGGTCGCAGTGCGCGAGCGCGCTGCGGCGGCCGGCTTCGTTACAACGGACGGTGTTTTGATCGAGGCTGTCATTCTCGTCTGCGCACCTTTGCCGTAGCGCGCCAGCACACGCTCGGTCGCCGCCAGCTCTTCGAGCTGTCCAATAAGCTTTTCGCGCTGTGCATCAACGCGCGCGAGCCGCTCCGTTATCCGCTGCTTCTCGTCGGTAATCTCGTCGAATGTCGACATCCTCTAGCTTCTGACAGAATAAAGCTTGACCAGCGGTGATGAACCTTTTCCGCGTCTATCACTACGATGCACACAGCGCAACAGCAGAATGCGCGAATTATTTGGATCAGAGAAATGGTATCAGTTCTGGGCCTCAGCCTTTTTCAACCCTACCCGTCCGGTCTGGCTCAGACACATCGGCTGATCGGATGAGCTGCGATGTGTCACTGACCCGCGCGCCGACGGAACCAACTGCCGAGGTGCTCGGCGCAATGTGCCCGCTGCGACTTTCGCGTCTTTCACACCGACAACTGCACTGCCGAAGACAAGCACCAACTGTCGCAATGAACTGGGTCTTTTGCCGCACCGTGCCGAGTTTGTGAGTACAGTAGGTACCGAGCTTCGAAACGAGCGGGTTCCGCGCCGCCGCCGGAGCCGGATAGCTCCGAAATGCGACCCGATGCGCTATTCGCAGCAATGACAGCAGGACGGCATTGACAATTCTGGCCAACCTCCATGGATTCGCCGACGTGCATTCAACGCGGACCCTCTCCGATGACCGACCCTGTTGACGTTCTGATCGTTGGCGCCGGCGCCTCCGGCGCAGGCGTAGCCTGGAACCTTGCCGAGACGAAGATGCACATTCTCTGCCTTGAACAAGGCGACTGGATGAAACCGTCGGAATACCCCAGCACAGGCCGCGACTGGGAGGCGCGGCAGCTCAATGATTTCCACATCAGCCCGAACCGCCGTGCGCGCGACACCGACTATCCGGTCAACGACGCCAACTCACCGATCAAGATCGCGAATTTCAACGGCGTCGGCGGCGGAACGGTGCTGTACGCGGGTCACTTCCCGCGCTTTCATCCATCCGACTTTCGCGTGCGCACGCTGGATGGCGTCGCCGATGACTGGCCGATCGACTACGCGACGCTGGAGCCGTTCTACAACGAGAACGACCGGATGACGGGCGTGTCCGGTCTCGCGGGCGATCCCGCCTATCCGGCGCATGAACCGATGATGCCGCCGCTGCCGCTGGGCAAATCCGGCGCGACATTGGCGCGCGGGCTCAACAAGCTCGGCTGGCACTGGTGGCCGTCCGACAGCGCGATCGCTTCGGTGGATTACGAGGGCCGCGCGAGGTGCATCAATCTCGGCCATTGCACGTCGGGCTGTGCGCAGGGAGCCAAGGCGAGCACCGACATCACGTATTGGCCCGCAGCCATCCGCGCCGGTGTTGAGCTGCGCACGCGCTGCCGGGTGCGCGAGATCACCACCAATGAAGGCGGCATGGCGTCGGGCGTCGTTTATTACGATGCCAATGGGATCGAGCATTTCCAGCCAGCCGAAATCGTCATTCTCGCGTGCAACGCCGTCGGCACGGCGCGCATTCTGCTGAATTCGGCGTCCGCGCGGTTCCCCAACGGGCTTGCCAATTCGAGTGGCCTCGTCGGCAAGAACCTGATGTTCCATCCCTATGCGCGGATCGCCGGATATTTCGATGAGGAGCTCGACGGCTATCGCGGTCCGGGCAATTGCATCTGGAGTCAGGAATTCTATGAAACCGACCGCTCTCGCGGGTTCGCGCGCGGCTACACCTTCGAATTCAACCGCGGCCAAGGGCCGGTGATGGCCGCAGTGCATGGCATGCAAATCGGGCGCCTGCCGTGGGGCCCTGACCACCACCGTGCATATCGCAAGCTGTTTTGCCACCGCACCGGCATGGTGGCGATCTGCGAAGACCTGCCGGAGAAGCAGAATACGGTCACATTGGATCCAGTATTGAAGGATTCCAACGGCATTCCGGCGCCGAAGATTACCTACACGCTCAGCGAGAACAGCCGCCGCATGCTGGATCACGCGGTGGCGCGGGGCACAGAGATCCTGCGCGCCGCCGGAGCGTACGACGTTTGGTTCGAGGCGCCGATCCCCGAGGGCGGTTGGCATTTAATGGGGACCGCGCGCATGGGTACCGATCCGACCCGATCCGTCGTGAACGAATGGGGCCGCAGCCACGACGTGAAGAACCTGTTCATCGTCGACGGCAGCATCTTTGTCACCTCGGCAGGCGTCAACCCGACGCGCACGATCCAGGCGCTGGCGTTGTATGTAGCGGACAGCATCAAGCAGCGCTTGGCCGCCGCTACGCTATTCGATTGAGGCCGCTATGTTGACAACGGATCAATGCCGTTCTTTGCGATGCCTTGCCGAAATAATGATCCCGGCGAGCGTCGAATATGCCATGCCTAGTGCCGGTGACGATGCGATCTTCGCTGATATCCTGCAGAGCCTCGGGCGTGACGCGGAGCATGCCTTGGCGGTGGTGCGCACGCTCGACGACATGGCGGGCGGCGTGTTTGGCGATCTGGAGCCGGCGCGGCGTCAGGCTGTGTCGGCTCCATTGCTTGCAAGCGACGGCGAGGCGCTCATGCATCTAAACCGTATTATTCTGCAGTGCTACTATCGGGATGATCGCGTAATGCGATCGCTTGGCCTCGAGGCCCGCCCCCCATATCCCAAGGGTCACGAGGTCGAGCAGGGTGATTGGTCGTTGCTCGACCCAGTCCGTGCACGCCCCAAGCTTTACCGCGAGGTGCCTTGAACCGTCTGCAGCCAACTCGCCGCCACCGCCGATCTTGCAGAACCGGTCGCTTAAGCTTGCCGATATCGTGATTCAGCGAACCAGGTACGGTCCTTCCGGCGCTGGAGGAAGTGTGGTCGTCCTACTCCGTCACACCGCCCGGCGGATGCCCGCCGCACCAACGACAACGATCGGCGAGCGGCTTGACCGAAAGCGCTTCACGGGCGTTAATCATCCGCAGCAGACGCCCCAGACGGCGATGAAACGCCGCGAGCTCTCGGGGAGGGATCATGAAGCCACCGCCGTTCGAGTACCTGCGTCCGATCGACTTGGAGGGCGTGCTCGCCGCGCTCGCCCAGGATAGCGAGGCAAGCAAAATTCTGGCCGGCGGCCAGAGCCTCATTCCAATGATGAATCTGCGGATGGTCGCCCCGAAAAGGCTCGTTGACATCAACCGCGTCCCGGGGCTCAACCATATTCGGATCGATCGCGATCAGCTGGTTATTGGCGCCCTCGTGCGGCACACCGACGTCATGGCGTCCCCGATAGTCGGGCAATATGCCCCGCTCCTCATGGCGGCTTACGGCCACGTCGCTCATCGACCGATCCGCAATCGCGGCACGATCGGCGGCAACCTGGCGCATGCCGATCCCGCCTCTGAATTGCCAGCGGTGATGCTCGCGCTCGACGCGGAAATCGTGCTGCATAGCCGCGCGGGCGAGCGTCGCGTGTCCGCTGACAGATTTTTTCTGGGCATCTTCGAGACTGCAGCGCGGGCCGACGAATTGCTCACAGAGATCCGTATTCCGCCTACCTCAGGAAGGCGCCGCTGGGGCTTTGAGGAGATGAGCCAACGCCAAGGCGACTTCGCCCTGGTCGCGGTGGCCGCGACATTCGATGTGGATGGCGGCAGGTGCGCCCATACGCACCTTGGCTACGCCGGTGTCGCCGAGCGTGCGGTCCGGATTGCCGCGGCCGAAGCCGTGCTCGACGGTTCGAGTCCACACGAGGCCGTGCTCGAGGCGGTCGCAGCCAAGGCGGCGGAAGCCGTCAACCCCCCGGAAGATGTCCACGCCGATGCCGCCTATCGTCGCGATCTCGTCCGCGCTCTGACGCGACGGGCATTGAGCGCTGCTGCGCGCCGCTGATGGGCCCGCGAAGACCATTCGCGATCCGCCGGATAGCCGCTGGAGAACAACAGGACGGGAGCAACCGACATGCCCATCGATAACGAGAGGGTACGCGTCAGCGTCAATGGCGTCATCTACGAACGCACCGTAGAGCCGCGACTCCTTCTCAGCGACTTTCTGCGCCATGAGCTGGGTCTCACAGGCACTCATGTCGGTTGCGAACACGGGGTCTGCGGGATGTGCACCATCCTGCTCGATGGCCGCACGGCGCGCTCCTGCCTCGCCTTTGCAGTGCAGGCGGACGGCTGCCAGATCCGCACTGTCGAGGGTCTGGGAAGCGTCGATTCTCTTCATCCCATTCAGGACGCGTTCTGGGAAAAGCACGGTCTCCAGTGCGGCTACTGCACGCCCGCAATGCTGATGGCGGCTGTCGAACTGATGGAGGCCAACCCCAACCCTTCGCGCGAGGAGATCCGCGACGCCGTCGGCGGCATACTTTGCCGCTGCACCGGGTACCAGACGATCGTCGAAGCGGTCGCGCTCGCCGTCAGGCGAGTGCAGGAGGTGACGAAATGAGTGACGCGCCGAGCCGCATCCCCAGGAGCCGCCAGCAGGAGCCGCCGCGCTCCGCCTATCGATGGATCGGCCGCCCGATGAAGCGGGTTGAGGATCCGCGGCTGCTGACCGGCCACGGGACATATGTGGACGACATTCATTTGCCAGGGATGGCGCACGCCGCGGTGCTGCGCAGCCCGCATGCGCATGCCCGCATCAAATCGATCGATACTAGCAGAGCCAAGGCTTTGTCCGGCGTCATCCTGGTTATGACTGGGGCCGAGGCCGCGGAGAAGGCGGGCCCCCTGCCCTGCTTCGCCAACCCGCCGGTAAAGCAGATGTGCATCGCTGCGGACCGGGTGCGCCATGTCGGCGAGCCGGTGGCGGCGGTGGTCGCGGAAAGCCGCTATGCCGCCGAGGACGCCCTTGAGCTAATTGAGGTGACCTGGGAGCCGCTCCCGGTCATGACGGACCCAGAAGAGGCGGCTCGCGCCAGCGGAGATGGCGTGCTGCATCCCGATCGCGGCGACACCAATGTCGCGTTCCGCCGCAGTTTTGATTTTGGTCCGGTCGACGAGGATTTCGCGCAAGCGGACCATATCATCCGTCGCAAGCTGCGCTGGCCGCGGTCGGGTGCGCAACCCATGGAGACGGTCGGCGCGGTGGCCGAATACAATCCGGGCACCGGCAAGTTCACGATCCACGCCAACAGCTCGATGTACAACTATGTCGGATGGCTCGTCGCGGCGAGCCTTGGCGTGCCGGCTCACCGGCTGAACATCGTACCGACCCTCGCCGGCGGCAGCTTTGGCAGCAAGATCTTCACGCACCGGGTCATGGTCATTGCCGCGACCTTGGCGCGCGCCTGCGGGCGTCCGGTCAAATATATCGAGGACCGGATCGACAACATCACTGCCTGCGACGCCCACGGCTGCGACCGCATCTACGATGTCGAGCTCGCGATCAAAGACGGATTGATGACCGGCCTCAAATGTCATGTGATCGACGACTACGGCGCCTATTTCCAGTTCGGCGTCGGCCATCACGGCAACGCGCTGTCCCAGATCACCGGCCCCTACCGCATGCGCAGCGTCCGGCTCGACCTGATAGCGGTGCTGACCAACAAGTGCCAGCAGGGCGCTTATCGGGGCTTCGGCTCGGATGTCGGCAATTTCGTGCTCGAGCGCATGGTCGACGCCGCAGTGAGAGAGCTCAATGAAGACCCGATCCAGTTTCGCCGGCGCAATTTCATTCAACCCGACCAGTTTCCGTACCTGATTCCGACCGGGAACATGTACGACAGCGGCAACTATTCCGCGGTGCTTGAGGAGGCGCTCGGCCTACTCGATTACGCGGGCTGGCGGAAGCGGCAGCAGGAGGCGCGGCAGAACGGCAAATTCATCGGCATCGGCATCGCCACCTGCCAGGAGCGCAGCGTTTTCAGCGCGACGGAATTCTGGATGCTCAACGAGGACCCGGGATTTGCGCTGACCAGCTCGCCGGAGAGCGTTGCACTGAAGATGGACCCGACGGGAAAAGTCTTCGTCGCGCTGCAAGCGCCCTTCTGGGGCAACAGCCCAGAGACCGTCGCGACCCAAATCCTTGCGGAACAGCTCCAGATCGATCCCCAGGACATAACTGTCACCTACAGCGACAGCGACCATGGTCTCAACGGCACCGGGCCTGGAGGAAGCCGGTTCACGGTCATGCTCGCTGGGGCTGTTGTCGGAGCGGCGCAACAACTCAAACAGAAGCTAATCCGCGTTGCCGCCCATATGCTGGAAACCGACGCGAGTGATCTAGAGCTGCGTGACGGCAAAGTCGGCGTCAGAGGCGTTCCCGGGATGGAAAAGACCTTCGCCGAAGTGGCGCTCCATGCGCATTATTTTCGGCTCTCGATGCCCGACGATCCAAGCCTGACGAGCGGGCTCGACGCGGCGCATGTCTACGACCATCCAGTCACCACTCTGCCTGCCGCCGACCGGAAGAATTTGGGCATCTTCTATCCGATCATGGGGCACATGTGCCATCTGCCGGTAGTCGAGGTCGATATTGAGACCGGCAAGGTCAAGTTTCTCGCTTATGTCGCCGTGCACGACTGCGGCACGCTGGTCAATCCGATGACACTGGCGGGGCATGTGCGCGGCGGTGTCGCCCAAGGTATCGGCACGGCACTCTACGAGCGCTATCACTACGACCGCGAAGGTCAGCTGCTCACTGCGAATTTCATGGACTACCTTATCCCGACACTGCACGAGCTGCCGGAGGAGATTGTCGTTGGCCACATCGAGACACCCTCCCCGTTTACCGAATACGGCATCAAGGGCGGCGGCGAGGGTGGCCGGATGGGCGCGCCGCCAGCGGTTGCCAGCGCCGTCGAGGATGCACTGAAGCCGTTGGGCGTACAGGTCGACGCTCTGCCGCTGACTCCCAGGTACCTCAGGGGCCTGATCCGGCAGGCGCAGCAGCACCGTTTGGCGGCCGCGGACTGACCCCGTCCGTTGAGAGTAATGCTCGGCGACTATCGACGAAGGTTAGGAGGGTTGCCAGCTTTCCCGCGTAACTGCCAGCCAACTCGGATCAATGGCGGTTCCACGCATTATCGACCAATGCGGCCAGTCAGTCCGGAAAGCGCCGCGTGCGTTCGCGTTTCAGTTGTAAATGACGCCGCCCTCCGATCATTGCGCCGCCATCGGCACCGCAGATTTGCGCTAGCGTTTTGGCGGGCGCTATCGCAGTTTTTAAGCTCCCGTCTTATAATGGTGCTGTCTCAATCGGCAGCCGGGCGCCATTGCCCGACAGGCCTTCGGAGGCCTTCCCGAATGTGCGGTTTGGCCGGTGAGAGCTGTCTGCGCTCTCGGTGCCAGCGAAATTGACGGTAACAATAGCAATGCGACCACCACCCGTCGCATACGGCCGGGGCATCGCCGCGTCGCGTTGGGCGGTCGTCCGATATGCTCGGCGGCATGTCGGTTTTTTCGGCGGGCTGTTGCTGGCGGGGATCGCGATCGGCATTGCGTATCGTTACTTGTTTGATCCGTTCGAAGAGCGGGCGCTGCCCTACTATATTCGCAGCTCGCTCCATGCAGTGGGCCTGGTTTGCAGCGGCTGGGCGGTCTACCTGGCCTTTGCGTCGTTCCCGCGGTCGCGGTTGGGGCGTGCGTTGCGACAATTGCCACTGGCGGTCGAATTCGCCATCAAGGCGCTCGCGATGACGGCGATGCTGACGATCGTCACTGTCGGTCTCGAAGTCGCGTTGTATCCCTTCCCGCTCTCGCGCGGCTGGCTGGCCGATGGCCTGCCGCGGATCGTCGGCATCTCTTTTGCCGCCTCGCTGTTGGTGGGCGCGATCTTCGAGTTCCGGCGGCTTGTCGGCGGCCGGGTTCTCGGCAGCTTTCTGCTCGGGACCTATCATCGGCCGAAGACCGAGCAGCGCATCGTGATGTTTCTGGATCTCCAATCTTCGACCGCACTCGCCGAGACAATGGGCGAGCTGCGCGTGCACGACCTGATCACCAAATTCTTTTTCGATATCGATGAACCAATTGCGGAACATGGCGGCGAGGTGCACGCCTATGTCGGCGATGCGGTCATCGTCACTTGGCCGCTGAGCAAGGATCCCAAGCGCAACGCTCGCCCGCTGCGCTGTTTCTTCGCCGCCGAGGACAAGTTCGCGGAGCTTACGCCCGTCTACGCGCAGGAATTCGGTGTCGTGCCGCGATTTCGTGCCGGCGTTCATGTGGGGCCGGTCGTCATCGGCGAGTGCGGCGACGCGAAGCGGCAGATAGCGTATTTTGGCGATACGATGAACGTTGCTGCCCGGCTATGCGATCATTGTAAAGCTACCGAAGAAGCGCTGTTGGTCTCGGCGGACCTGTTGCGCGCCGCCGCGATCCCGCCTTGGTTGTGTGCAAGAATCCGGGAGAACTTTGCGTTGCGTGGGCGCCAAGCATCGATCGAGACCCACGCCGTACGCGCAATGGGGCCTGGCTGCGTCGCCGCCGGTGAGGTGAACTGGCGACGAGCCCTCTGACGATGCTCACGAACCATGCCCGGCGATCATTTCCGCCCGATGGCTAAAACGACAAAGCAATGACGGTCGTCACGGATTCCGCCGGCAAGGTTATCGAAGAGACGCCGATCGGACCCTAAACCTGGATAGTACTGGGGATGTAGTTTTGCGCGGTCGCGGTAGTCGCCACTGCGGCCACAATGCCCATCCCCAACAGCGCTGCTTTGACCATGGTTCGCGTTCCCGTCCGAGACTTCATCTCTCCCAACATTTCACTGGCGAGGATGGTTCCCCCTACCACGGATGTAAACGCGGCATTGTTTGCCTTGTGGTTGGGCATCTGGTCATAATGCGGCCGAGTTGCCGCGGGGCTTGACGATTGAAAGGACTAATCATGACCAGCACGCACTTTGCCGAAGGGCAGGTCCTCTTCAGAGAGGGAGATCCGGCGGACAGCGTTTTTCGCCTGCTCACCGGCGCCGTTGCCATACTCCGAGAACTCGATAGCGAGCCCATCCTGCTCGGCACCGTTGGCGCCGGGCAGTTCATCGGCGAGATGGGCGTCCTAGAAAATCGCCCCCGAAGTGCGACCGCGCGAGCCGCTAGCGAGGTCGAGGCGGAAATCCTGACCTCAGCCGAGTTCTTTGATCAGATCGCGAACTCGCCGCGCGCCGCTCGTGAATTGATCCAGCGCCTCAGTCAGCGGCTGCGCGCGGCCGACGATCGCATCGTCAACGAAGAACGAAGCGGCCGCGCGCTTTGGACCCGGAAAGATGCCGACGGTCAAACCGCGGTGTCAGGCAATAATGCCTACCTCGCTGCCAAGAATCCGTGGTTAGGGGGTCAGTTGCACACCCCAATCCGCGTCGGCGATGTGCCGTTTATCGTTGGCCGCGAGCCGGTTGCGGGCGAAGGCCTGCCGCCGTTGCAGCCAGACCTCAAGCTCGCTGACGGCGCGCCATTCAGGCTGTCGCGCAACCACTTTCTGATCGAGAAGCGTGCTGGAAGTTATCATGTGCGCGACCTTCGCAGCACGCTTGGAACAATCGTCAACGGCGAGCCCATCGGCAATCATTTCCGCACCGACGATGCGCCGCTGCGAGCCGGCGAGAATGAGGTGATTGCGGGCGGCGTGGATTCACCGTTCGTCTTCTCCGTGTTCACGGATTGATAAGTCGGTCTGCACCTGGCGTGTAAGGACGGCAATGCTGCCGAGGAGCGGTGACAGCGGCGAACCTTCGATGCTCCGAAAACGGGACGGGTCGACCGAGTACCGAAATCGCCCAGCCGCTATCAGTCTAGGCTATGATGCCCGCCGCAATCGCGAGGGACACGAAGATGATCACGAAGTTCGACAGCTCCTATTACGGCACCGCCGATATGGAGAACCTCGGGTATCGCGGCACGCCGATCAACGACCGCTTCTATCCGCAGGAGCAGTTCGCCAAGGCGCTGCACAAGGTGGTGGCCTACGCCAAATGCATGGACGAGCGCGGCTACGACACGTTCTGGATGGCCGAGCATCATTTTCAGCCCGAAGGCACGGAACTGATCCCGAATGTCCTGATGATGGCGATGCATCTGTGCGGCGTCACGAAGAACCTAAAGATCGGCTGCGGCTTCAACATCGTGCCGATGTGGCATCCGCTGCGGCTGGCCGAAGATTACGCGATGGCCGACATCCTGACCGGCGGACGGGTCATCTTCGGCGTCGGACGCGGCTACCACACCCGCGAAGTCGAGACCTTCGGCAACCCGCTCATCGACCAGACCGCCAACCGCGAGATGTTCGAAGAGGGGGTCGAGGTTCTGTTCAAGGCGTTCGAGGGCAAGCCGTTCTCGCACCAGGGTGAGTACTGGACGATCCCGCCCGAGGTGCCGTATCGCGGCTACACGCTCAAAGAGATCACCCTGGTGCCGGCGCCCGAGCGGCTGCCGGTCGAATGCTGGCAGCCGATCCAATCGGGTTCCGAGCGCGCCTTCGAGTTCATGGCTCGCTACGGCATCAACGGCGTGATCGGCGGCGGCTCGGCCGAAGGCGGCGCGGTCGAGCGCCACATGCTGGGCTTCCAGCAGGCCTACGCGCGGCGCGGCGTCGAGCTCGAACTCGGCGAGCGATTGGCGCTCGGCTACCAGTTCCACATCTCCTCGAGCCGCGAGCAGGCGATCCGCGAGGCCGCCCCGCATTACGAAGAGAACATGAAGATGTTCGGCGAATTGCGCCTGGTGCGGGCCTTGACCGACGACCAGATCGCAGCGATGCGCGACCCCCGGCTCGCCCGCACCGTGAAATTGCCGACGATCGAGGACGCGGTGAAGGCCGGCGGCTTCCTCGCCGGCCGCCCCGAGGACATCATCGAGGCGCTGAAGGCGGTCGAGAAGCGCTATCCCGGCCTCGACCGCGTCATCTGCGCAACCCCACTCGGCACCCCGCTCGACGTCCAGCTCGCAGACCTCGACCGCTTCGCGAAGGAGGTGATCCCCGCCTTCCGCAGCACAAAGACCGCCGCGGCAGCGCAGTAGGCTCGGATCCAGCCGTCAAGCTGTACGTCAGTGTCGCCGGCGCCTCGTATCACGAACCTAGGGGAAACCAGCGGGTATCGCCCGGCCGGGCCGAATGACGGCTTCGGGGGACTGCCTCGGTTGAGCCGGGCGACATAGACGTCCGCGCGGGCACGCCCGCCGTGATCGAGGTGCGCAGCTCTGCTCTTTGCGCGACCGACATCCACCGGTTCGACTGGCGTGCCGAGCGTTAGCCCCGTATAACAATAGACGCCGCATTTCGTAACCAGTCGTCGCTGGCGGCGGCTTGCCGACCCTGCTGCGGGTTCAGAGCCCGTGACGATACCGGCCGGCGCGGTTTGCCGATTGAGATAAAGCCATCAGAGCAGCGACATCGGAACAAAAGTTTCATGATGATTGACCATGGGGAAGGGCCCGCGGGCGTCCGAGTGAGGAGGGCCCTGGCGCGCTCGAATCTAGAATCGCAGAGGATCGGCCCAGGGACCCTACGCTATGGTCTTTCGGTCGTTTCGGTTGCCATTGCACTTGGGCTGGCTCTTACATCGCAATACTATCAGTTTCGTGATGTGGGGGTGCCGGTTTTTGCCCTCTCGATCGCCCTTACCACCTGGTATGCAGGAACCGGGCCTTCCGTATTGGCAATCCTGCTGTCCACGGCGTGCTTCGACTACTTCTTTACGGAGCCCCTCTACTCCTTCTCCGTTTCCAGCAGCGATCTACCTTACTTTTTCGTTTTCGTAGCTTGGGGAATAATTGTCGGCTCGTTCAGCGCGGTTCGACGCCGGATCGAGGATAGTCTTCGCCAAGCCCGCGACCAGCTTCGGGTCGAACTCGAGCAGCGCAAGCAGCGAGAGGACGAAATTCGCAAACTCAATCAGGAACTCGCCAACCAGGCTGCGGAACTCGAAGCAAGCAACAAGGACCTGGAATCTTTTGCCTATTCCGTCTCCCACGACCTTCGCGCGCCACTTCGCCATGTAGTCGGATACTCGGAGTTGCTACAAAGACAGGCATCTTCTTTGCTCGATGAGAAGAGTGGTCGATACCTCCAAACGATACTCGAAGCAGCAAAACGAATGGGTAACCTAATTGACGATCTGCTGGCGTTTTCCAGGATCGGGCGGGCGGAGACCAGAAAGGCGGCCGTGAACCTGGAGCAGCTTGTCCGGGAGGTCGTCGCGGAGCTTGGGCAAGAAACGAGCGGCCGGGATATCGCATGGAATATCGGGACGCTGCCGGTGTGCTACGGCGACCGCTCGATGCTGAAAGTTGTCCTTATGAACTTGGTTTCCAATGCGGTTAAGTTCACTCGGATGCGAGCACCGGCCGAAATCGAGATTGGCTCTACCGACATAAAAGAAAACGAAGTAGAGGTGTTCGTAAGGGACAACGGAGCAGGCTTTGATATGCAATATGCAAATAAACTCTTCGGGGTGTTTCAGCGTCTGCATCGGTCTGAGGAGTTTGAAGGCACTGGAATAGGATTGGCTACCGCTCAGCGCATCGTCCACCGGCACGGAGGGAAAATCCGAGCCGAGGGAGCGGTAGGTCAAGGCGCGACCTTCTATTTCTCACTTCCTCAAGCACAATATGCAGCGGAGAGGAGCGCTAACACGCGATGAACGGGCTGGGACGAATTTTGATCGTCGAGGACGATCCGAGAGATGTGGAACTTACTCTGACCGCGCTGGAAGAATATAACCTAGCAAATGAGGTAGTCGTCACCCGTGATGGAGCAGAAGCTCTAGATTACCTTTATTGTCGTGGAGAATACAGCTCTCGCTCCGACGATAACCCGGCCGTCACGCTGCTCGATCTAAAACTGCCAAAGGTCGATGGATTGGAAGTCTTACAGCAGATCAGGTCCGACGAGCGCCTGAAGATGATACCTGTGGTGGTACTGACGTCGTCCCACGAGGAGAAAGATATGATCAGAAGCTACCAACTCGGGGTCAACGCCTATGTCGTAAAGCCGGTTGATTTTCACGAGTTCGTGAACGCCGTCAAGGAACTGGGTGTCTTCTGGGCGGTAATCAACCAGCCGCCGCCGGGCAGCATAAAGAAGGCGTCGTGACGTCTCCTCTCCGGATCCTTTTGCTTGAGGATGAGCCCAGTGACGCGGAGCTCGTTCAAGAGCTCCTCGAAGCCCATCATTTCGTCTGCGAAATAACTCGCGTCCAAACCCGCGCCGAGTTCCTGGCGGCGCTTGAAAGCATTGCTGCTGATCTGATCCTTGCGGACTACAAGCTTCCGTCATTCGACGGACTTTCTGCATTGCAACTTGCGCAGAGTGTCCGCCCCGATCTGCCTTTCATTTTTGTCTCAGGCACGCTCGGCGAAGACGTAGCCATCGAAGCGCTCAAGATCGGGGCCACGGATTATGTCCTGAAGACACGGCTATCACGGTTGGTGCCCTCGGTGCAGCGCGCTTTGGGGGAAGCCCGCGAAAGAACAGAACGCAAGCGCGCCGAAGAAACTCTGCGGGAGCAGGCTGATCTGCTCAATCTCACTCATGATGCCATCTTCGTCCGCAACTTGGATGGTGTTGTCTCCTACTGGAATCGCGGAGCGGAGGCATTGTACGGGTGGACGGCAGAAGAAGCCAAAGGCAAGCTTGCTCGTGAGCTGCTGAAAACGGTCTCCTCAGTACCGCGCGACCGGATAATGGCGGAGCTGCTGAGCAGTGGCCGCTGGGAAGGGGAGCTCGGGCGCACCACAAAGGACGGAATTCAGGTAATCGTGTCGAGCCGTTGGTCATTGCAAAGGGATGCGCACGGTACGCCCGTTGCCGCCCTGGAGACGGATAACGACATCACCGAACGCAAGCGCGCCGAAGAGGAGCGCCAAAGATTGCGCCAGCTGGAAGCCGATCTCGCGCGCATCAGCCGCGTGAGCATGATGGGAGAATTGGCTGCATCGCTTGGCCACGAGATCATGCAGCCGATCGCTGCGAGCGCAATGAACGCCAGAGCCTGCCTGCGATGGCTGCAGCGCGACCCGCCGGAGATTGGAGAAGCTCGCGAAGCTGCATTGAGAATTCTCAATAACGTAGACCGTGCCGCCGGCATTATCGACCGAAATCGATCGCTTTACAGGCGAGGGGCGCCACAACGCGAGCCGCTCGACCTGAACGAGATCGTTCGAGAGCTAGTCGTTATGCTGAATGATGCGGCGAACCGCCATTCTATTTTGATCCGCACCGAACTCGACGCGGCGCTGCCAATGACGACAGCCGATCGTGTGCAACTGCAGCAGGTTTTGATGAACCTCATGCTGAATGGCATCGACGCAATGAAGGATGAAAGCGGTGAACTGAGCGTCACGTCGCATCGGACCGAAGATGGTCAATTGCTGATTTCGGTAAGTGACTCAGGCATCGGGCTTCCGGGAGACGGACCCGACCGAATTTTCGAGGCGTTCTTTACCACTAAACCGCAGGGAACCGGCATGGGATTATCCATCAGCCGGCGGATAATCGAAGCGCATGGCGGCCGATTATGGGCTAGCCCCAACACAGGACGAGGTGCGACCTTTAACTTCACGCTGCCCACCGAGGTCTTCGTCTCGTCGTGTAAGATTGTTTAACGGGGCGACAGACAGCCGTCGCGCGCAAGGTGCTCATTAACGCACCGCGTCCCTTTTGAAATGCATCCGATATCTCAATAGATACCGCAGCCTTTTTAAGCTGGAACGTATCAGGAATATACATGCCAGGGGCCTTTGCCAAAGCTCCGCCAGACATCGGTGCCTTCCTCCAGCAACCGAAAGTAAACCAGCAGCTCAGTATCGGCATCCTGGGACACCGACACGTAAGAGGGCTCCGGTTGGGTCGTCGACAACCCCCGATCGTCCGGTCTGAAGTCACCTCGAGGCCGAGATGGGGCGGCGACGCCCTGGCAGGCGGTGCTACATTGTGCGTCGCAGTCGGCCCAGGATGAACGGCCATGGCGCATGAGCGGATCGAGATCAACCCCGAGATCATGGGCGGCAAGCCGGTGATCCGCGGTACCCGTGTCCCGGTGGAATTGGTCTTGCGCAAACTTGGAGCCGGCATCAGCGCGGAGCAAATCCTCGCCGATCATCCAAGGCTTGTCCTTGATGACATTCGCGCGGCTCAGGCCTTTGCGGCGGACTATCTCGCGGATGAGGAACTCGTTTATCGCTGACCGGAGGGCGCGTACGGGTGGCTTGGCGACGGATGCGCCGATGCGGCGCTCGTGCGTCGCCTTCGCGGTGCCGGACACGATGTGATCTACGCGGCCGAAGTCGCATCGGGAGCTACCGATGCACAGATTCTGCGGCGCGCCAAATGACGAACACAGACTGCTGCTGACCGAAGACAAGGACTTTGGCGAGTTCGTCTTTCGTTTGCACATGACAGTGCCCGGACTCGTGCTTTTGCGCGTTGCTCCGGAAAGATACCTCCTCAAATGGGCCCGTCTGGACGCTGCCGTGCAGAGGTTTGGCCAGAGGTTGTTTGGGCGCTACGTTGTCATCGAGGAAGCTCGTTTCCGGTCGCGGCCGCTGCTGAGCTCGACACGCGAGCACTAGGTTCGTTCTGCTAAGGGGCTGCAGCCTACCGCGATGTAACTTGATCTCCGCGAATCCTTGACAGGCCAAATCCTACGTTTACCGACATGCGCCTGCGGCAGGCGCCGGTCGCCCAGGCTGTATATCGAAGGACGCCGTATTCACCAAGATGACCACCGCTTCGTTTTTCTGCTGCGTATTACTCTGGAATGCTGGCTCGGCGCATGCCCTCGTAGATGCGTTCGCGGCCGCCGAGATACACAGAATTGTCGCTGCGGGCGCCAACGCGAAAGCGTCCAATGGTGAAGCTCGGCTCCAGGCCCAATCCCGCTCTCGCCGCGGTGCGCGCCTCGTCAATCCTGCCGAGATGCGCCAGTGCAGCGGCGAGCGACAGATGCGTGAATGCGAAATTGCGGTTGGCTTCGACTGCTCCGCGAAACCAAATGATTGCCTCCTCGTATTCTGCAAGATGCAGCTTGGACGTGCCGGCGCTGCTCATCCAGTGATGTGCTGCGACATCCCGCGGGCTGAGGCGCAGCGCCTCGAGATAGTGGCGCTCGGCCTCCCCGGCCCCGCCCGAGCGCAGTCTTCGCCATACCGATCAGCGCATGGGCGTAGCCGAGGTTGCGATCCAGCATAAGTGCATGCTCGAATTCGGCGATGGCCTCCGCTCCGCGATTGACGGTGTTATAGAACGAGCCAAGCACTAGGTGCGCCCAGGCGTGACTAGGCGTCAGCGATAACGCCTTGATGGCCATCGCTTCGGCCGACGCGAGGCGAGCGGCGCGATCGTCCGTCATGAAGCCGGCGCCGAGATCCATATCGACCCATCCCTTTGCCGCCAGCGCATCGACATTGTTCGGATCGAGTACCAGCCCAGAGATGAGTGCTCGTGTTGCAATCGATCAGCTGTACGTTGACGCGCAGCCGGTTGCCCCCACGCTGAACACTACCCTGCAGAGCGTAGCGCACATTCAGGTCGCGGCCGATTTGCCTAAGATCGATTGTCTTGCCCTTGTAAGCGAAGGCGGTGTTGCGAGCGATGACAAACGCGCCCGAGATGCGCGACAAATCGACTGGGAATAGGGCCGCACCCGGCGGAGTTAGGGTCAGCGGGCGCGGCCGTCGGCGAAAGAGAGCCCCGCCGAGTGCAGTCTCGAGCAGGCGAATTTGATGGCTGATTGCAGTTGGTGTCAAACCGAGCTCATCCGCAGCCGCCTTGAAACTCATGTGGCGCGCGGCGGCCTCGAACGCGCGTAATGCTTTGAGCGGTGGCAGTTTTCTCATCGATGCTACTGTAGCTGAATTTCATTCACCTAGTGCCTGAAATGTTTGCGTTTGAAACGGCAAGCTGGCTCGCTTAACCATGGCCGCGAGAGGGAAGGAAATCCCTCGCTGGGAACAGGAGGCTGCCTATGCGTTCAGACGCGTCCATTGCTGAAGCCGTATCCGGGATAGCCGACACATTTTCGGGTCTACTGCTACAGCCGGGCCACGTGGGCTACGACGAGGCGAGACGGGTCCATAACGGGATGATCGATAAAAAGCCGGTGCTGATCGCCCGATGCCGCGGAGTTGCCGATGTCGTCGATGCCGTCAATCTCGCCCGCGCCCTCGGCTTGGAAGTCTCAGTTCGCGGCGGGGGACACAACGTGGCGGGTCGAGCCACCGTCGAAGGCGGAGTGATGATCGACTTGGCCGAGATGAAGGGCGTTTATGTCGATGTGAACCGCCGGACAGCCCGAGCCCAAGGCGGCGTCACCTGGGCGGACCTCAATCGAGAGACACAACTACACGGCATGGCGGTGACCGGCGGCGTTGTATCAACCACCGGCATCGCGGGGCTGACGCTCGGCGGGGGTTTCGGGTGGCTCATGGGGAAATACGGGCTGGCTCTCGACAATTTGCAATCCGTTGAACTGGTGACAGCCGAGGGGAGAGTTTTGCGGGCGAGCGCCGAGGAGCACCCGGATCTGTTCTGGGCCGTCCGCGGGGCGGCGGCAATTTCGGTGTGGTGACGTCTTTCGAATACCGGCTTTTTCCGGTCGGACCAATAGTTATCGGCGGCCTGAT